>Ga0196971_1000884_pt1 | contig 16833 bp, 20 predicted proteins | sample S1v_1013CmetaG_FD_148660 | JGI IMG/M metagenome (GOLD analysis project Ga0196971, IMG submission 148660) | Soil microbial communities from Anza Borrego desert, Southern California, United States - S1+v_10-13C | ecosystem: Environmental > Terrestrial > Soil > Desert | place: USA: California... | reverse complement strand
GGTGCCTCCTCAGACATTGCGAGCAATCCGCCGCAACCTGCGTGCCCGCTTGTGTCTGTGGTGATTCGTATCGTCTCCATGGTCTCCAATATACGCGACCAGAATTGTCTGGGAGGTGTGGGCCGGTCGCGCCATATTACCGGCCCAGCGTAACGTCCTTGCCCGAATCGGCGACCTGCTTGAAGTGCTTCTCGGCGTCCTGTGTTTGCCGCCGCGCCGAGCGCTGTGCGCCGCGTTTGCAACACTGCTGCGCTCCCGTTGGCATCGAGCCTTAGCGTATATGTGACGGGAATCCGGGCGGTACCCTGCATCGGCAGGGATGCATACAATCTAGAAATGTCAGCACCATCCCTGCGTGAGCTGCCGAGGGGCATCTCGGAACGGCTTGGCGTGGATCCCGCCTCGCGTTGCAAGATCTACGAAGGAATCCTCACTGCTGCCGACATAGTAAGTCTGAAGTACTGGCTCGAGATGGTCCGCCACTATATCCGGCAAAATCCCGCGGCAAGGCTCGGTTTGTGACGCAGAGAATGGGGAATTCATCATCCGCAGATACCGCACTCCGCAGTAAGCCGCTGCCGGCACCTCGCATGGCCGATCTGCGGCAGGCGCTGTCCAAACAAGGTGTCAGCTTTGCGCAGCTGCACGCGCGACTGGAGGGGTACGTTCCGGCGGTTGCGGTATTCCTCGCAGCTCTGGCGCTGCACGGTGTTGCGTCTCGCGTTTTAGGGCCCCGCAGCGTCGGCGCTTTTTCGTTCTTTCTTTACCTCCTCTCGTTTCTCATCGGCGGGTGGTGCGGCTACGGTCCAGGGATGCTCGTTACGATTCTGATCACGTGCGGCATGCCGTATCTGTTCAAGCCAGGCTTCTCGATTCGAACCGTCGACGTCGGAGGAGTCACCATTTTTCTGTTGTTGTCACTGATTGTAAGCGGGACGGCGGCAGCGCGCCGCCGCTCCGAAAGCCTGCTGCGGAGGATGAATAAAGAGCTGGACGAGCGCGTCGCGGACCAGACAAGACTGCTCAGCGATCAGATGGCCGAGCTTGAAAGTCTCTATTCGCAGTTTCCCGCAGGGCTTTCCTTTCTCGATACAGAACTGCGCTTTGTACGGGTGAACGAAAAGCTCGCATCGTTTATCGGCGCGCCGGTCGGGCTGCACGCCGGACGTGCTATCGCCGGGATGGGTGAACAACTCACAACGATTCTCGAACCGCTGTGTCGACGCGTCCTTGCGAACCGTGAGGCGGTTCTGGACCATGAGGTCGCGGATCCCGCCAGTAATGCAGCCCGGTTTTGGTCACTGAGCTGTTCTCCTGTCCTCAAAGACGCCCGCGTACTCGGGTTGCAGGTAGTTATCCAGGACATCACGGAACGCAGAAACGCCGAACAAGCACTGAATCAGTCCAATGCCAGGCTGCAAAGGTCCAATGAAGACCTCGAGCAGTTTGCCTATTCGGCATCCCACGACCTGCAGGAACCCCTTCGCACCGTAGCCCTCTACAGCCAGATGCTGAAGAAGCGATTCGCGGGCGCGCTCGGTCCCGAGGGCGATCTGTACATCGGCTACACGCTCCGGGGCGCTCTGCGGATGGAGCAGCTTGTCCGTGACTTGCTCGCCTATACGCAGGCATCGTCTCAGGTGGCGTGCTCCGAGCCCGTGAGCGTGCAAGAGGCCGTTGATCAGGTGCTCTCCAGCATGGACGCCGCCATTCGGGAAAGCGAAGCGACCGTCACTGCTTCCGAACTGCCGGACATCCCGATCCCGAGGACCCATCTCGTCCAGCTGTTTCAGAACCTCATCAGCAATTCCATCAAATACCGGAAGCAGGAACCTGTGCGCATTCGTATCAGTGCGGCGCCGGACCAGGATGGGAGCTGGCTGTTCCGCGTGCAGGACAACGGCATTGGAATTGATCCGCAATACCAGCAGCAGATCTTTGGCATCTTTAAGCGCCTGCACCGCGAGGAGCACTATCCGGGGACGGGCATCGGCCTGGCGATTTGCCGAAGAATCGTAGAGCAGCATGGCGGCCGCATCTGGGCGGAGTCAAAAGCCGGGGAAGGCGCGACATTCTTCTTCACGCTCCCGGGCAGCAGTACACGGATATGAGATTGGCGGGCAGCCGTTCCGCAGCCGCCCGGGCCCGCTTTGTGCGGCATCATGAGGAGGCTTCACCGGGTTGCCGGGCACCAGCTCGTTGAGCGGATGTGGAAGTGAACGACGCGTATCCTGAAAGCATGCAGGTCACTCTCACCAGTCACGCTCAGGACCTCATCAAGGAGGAAGTCGCTCGTACCGGCGGCTCGCCGGAAGAGGTGATCGAACGCGCCCTTGAGCAGTTGACGGATAGAGAACGCGGGACGTTCTCGCGTCGCAAGACGCCCGCTGAAGCCGTCGCCGATATTCGCGAACTGCGGAGGGGTGTCACCCTCGGCGGGCTGAACGTCACGGATCTGATCCGTGAAGGCCGCAAGTACTGATGTCGGGTTTCATACCGGACGCATCGGCTACGCTGCCATGGTGCTTTGAAGACGAAGCGACCCCATGGACAGAGTCTCTGCTGAACCGACTTGCCGACGGTGAACGGATCGTTGTTCCTGCACACTGGCCGCTTGAAGTGACGAACGGATTGCTGATGGCCGGACGGCGAGGGCGGGTCCCGCCCGAGAAGGTCCGCAGGTTCATCGAGGACCTGCAAGCTCTGTCGATCCAGGTCGAGCCGCCGCTATCGCCGATCTTCTGGCCCCGAGTACTGGAACTGGCAGAACAATACCGGCTTACGGCCTACGACGCCGCCTACCTGGAGCTTGCGCAACGGACGGGGCTGCCGCTGGCGACGCTCGACAAAGAACTGCAAACAGCTGCCGGGGTGGCTGGAGCGCCGTTGCTATAAGGCTCGGCAACCGCTCAACTGCGCTCCACGAACCGCCGCAGTACGCCCCAGCGGAGCCCGGCTGCGTCCGAGTGTTCACCGGTGGACTCTGCAACCCCGATCATTCCGTTAATTAACAAAACGCACGAACCGCTCACAGGATAGGGGTGAACCGTTGCGGCAATTCTGGTGAGCATTACTGTACGCGAGTGACAGCGTAGCGGCTGCCAGCCCGGGAACTATCGAATTTCTCTGCGAACGGGGAGGTACTGCACTCTCCTACAGAGCGCCGCACGCCGCCCCGACGTGGACCGCGGCGCTTGCCATCAGATCTGCCTCGTTCCCTTCGCGGGTCCCGGACCTGCTCCATCAGTGACGTACAGTGTCGATGAGAGGGAAGTCATTGTCATGGTTTCCTGATCAGCTCCTCGAGGCGGGTGACGCGACGCTTCAGCTCCTGGTATTCCTCCTGCCGTTCCCTTTCGGCCCGGCTCCACCCGGGTATCATCCAGATGAACCAGAGAAGGTATGCCCCAACAAACGCGACGAGGAACAGATAAGGCCGGTCGAGCCAGCGTTTCTTCCGCGTCGGAGTCGGAGGCGCCGGCGGTGCTGTTTTCAGCCCTGCCCTGGTTCATCCCCGGCCACGCGGGACCGGGCTGTGCGGAGAGCCTCGAGCTGTCGCTGAAGAGCAGCGATGTCATCGAACATCGTCTGTGCCTGCGCGCTGGTGACGAACCCGGCCGCAAACCGCCGCAGCTCGTCCTCAAACCGGGCGCGCTGATCGCGAACACAACGCGCCGCCGCCACCGCTTCCCTGAAATCCGCCATCTCCCCGCCCCTGCCCCGCTTCCGGCCCCGCTCCCCGACCGGCCGCGCGTGTCCGCAAAGGCAGACCAACGCACAGCCCGGTCCCGCCGCCCCGGTGAGGGTGGCGAAGCAACGCCGGAGTCTCAGTCTGAGACTTGATGCCGTCTGCAGGGCTAGACCGGACTCCCGTTCAAGCAAATGAACAACGAGCAAGATCAACGGCGAGAACTATTCGTGCTCATGTAGAGCTCTACATGAGCACGATCATGTAGAGCTCTTGATCATGTGAAGTGAACCGGGCGAGATAGCATCCAGCCATGCATTGACGGATGTTTACTCCGCATGATCCGGAGCGGTTCAGACCATTCGATTCCTGCCGGCGCTCCGAACACGAAGCTCCTGCATCTGGCATTCCGGCAGCTTTGGGCATGGTGCTTGACCACAACCGGATCCGAGAACCGCCCGGTCGGTGTGCCGGACGAGGAGATCATGTTGAGTAGGCGGTTCATGAAATTCTCGTTTTGGCCACTCCGACACACAAATGCCAATCAACTCATCATGACCCGGAACTTCACATGAGTAGTTCTCATCGTCCAAGATCAGCCGTACATCGCCGAGGCGGAAGAACGAGCAGACCTCCGCCGCGCCGCTCGAGAAACAACTCCTGTTCCGCCGTGGGAGGTCGAGGCGACTATGTTGTGCAAGTGGGGCCGCTGGACCAGACACGATACCACTAACGGATGGTTTGCGGCTTTTCCAGCAACGCGCGTGAAGCACGGCTTGTGCAAGCGGCACGTTGTATATGCACGGAGGACTCTGTTCATGCACGTTTGCCCTCGTCATCACCCCTGAGAACGGTTATGAGCAGAATCCTCACTCAGTCCTTAATGTTTCGCCAGCCGCGACACTACGTGTGCTGGCGGAGGCCTGACTCCTGACGACGGCTCGCTCGAACCTTAAACATTCGCCTCGTCGGGGGAATTTGTGGGTGACGGCGAGCGTCAGCGAGCCGTCTCGGTGAGGAACCGCCGGAGTTTCCGGCAGGTGGAGTCAAACGATCTCTGCTGATCTTCGCCTCCGTGATAGAGAAGCGGCCCGCCGTACTCAATCATCCGGCGCAGGACCAGATCCGCGGGCTTCTTTCTCAGAGAAGGGTCGTTGTGGAGTTCCCGAATGAACTCACCACCGAGCGCCCACACGTTGTCGACGTGTTTTTGAATGGTCTTCGGCGACAGGTCCGACGCTGCCAGATGTTCGAGGAACGGACGAAACAAGGCAACCAGCTGCTCGCCGGGCGGCAGATCTTTTCCAGCCCCATCCATGAGCGCGGCCAGCCGTTCAGGTCGCGGCAGTAGTGTTCCAGGTCGTGGTGTGGCGCAGTGGCGGCGCGGTTTACTTTGGTAGTTCTCCCCGTCCTCCATTTCCACTTCATGCTGCAGCTCATCACGATTCTAAATCGCTGTCACCGCTTTCCCGGATTTGTTTACCACCAGGCCCGCTTCAGTTCCGATGGCAGGAGCATCGAGATTGCCGTGCGGCCACGCGAAGGCTCGAAGGCGGTTTGTTCGCGTTGCCATGAGCCCGGCCCCGGCTACGACCAGTTGCCCGAGCGCCGTTTCGAGTTCATTCCCTTCTGGGGTTTTCTCGTCTTTCTGCTCTACTCGATGCGGCGTGTCGATTGCCGCCGCTGTCAGGCGGTGCGGGTTGAGGAAGTTCCGTGGGGCGACGGCAAGCATACGCTTACCAGAGCCTATATGTTGTTTCTGGCCCGCTGGGCCCGCCGGCTGTCGTGGAAGGAAACGGCCGAGGCGTTCCGCACTTCGTGGGAGAAGGTTTTCGACGCCGTCGAATACGTCGTTACTTTCGGGCTGGAGCACCGGGTGCTCGGCCAGATCGACGCCATCGGAGTCGACGAGATCCAGTACGCCAAAGGCCACAAGTACCTGACGCTGGTTTATCAGATCGATCCCGGCCTCACGCGCCTGCTCTGGGTCGGCCGCGAAAGGACGATCGAGTCGTTTCAGGGATTCTTCAAAGTCATCGGCGACGAACTGGCTTCGAAGATCGTGTTCGTCTGCTCGGATATGTGGGAACCCTACCTCAAGGTCATTCGTGAGAAATGCTCCGATGCGCTCCACATCCTCGACCGCTTCCATATCGTGGCGAAAATGAACAAGGCTCTCGATGAGGTCCGCGCCGGCGAATCGCGCCGCCTGGCCCGCGAAGGTTTCCTGCCGGTGCTGAAGAAGTCACGCTGGCTGTTGCTCAAACGCGAAGAGAACCTGAAGACCGACCAGCGATTTCGACTGCGCGATCTGCTCCGTTATAACCTGAAAACCGTCCGCGCCTACCTTCTCAAAGAAGCCTTTCAGCAACTCTGGGACTACAACTCTCCCTCGTGGGCCGGAAAGTTCCTCGACGAGTGGTGTCGTCAGGTAATGCGGTCCCGCATCGAGCCCATGAAGAAGATCGCCCGCTCCCTCCGTCAGCACCGTGAGCTGATCCTCAACTACTTCCGCGCCCAGAAACTGCTCTCGAGCGGCGTCGTCGAGGGCCTGAACAACAAGGCCAAAGTCACTATGAGAAAAGCCTACGGCTTCCGAACCTTCAGAACGCTGGAACTCGCGCTCTATCACTCACTTGGAAAACTTCCGGAGCCTGAATCAACCCACGAGTTTTTCTGACGAGCCAAACATTCGGCAATGCCGTTCTTCGGGAAGCTGTACGGCTGGCCTTCCTAACCGGACTTTCGCAGTTGGAGCGCAGGACGGCACCTAAGTAATTGAAAATGGGTTCAGCGAGCAAAAAGGTCTTCACCACAAGGCGTGGCTGTTTCAGGCAGTGGCTGGGACAGCGATATGTGCAGTGATTCGGGGCGGGGGCTGAGGTGGCAACGCGAGCCGGATTTGTTCGAGTAGCAGTTGTAAATCCTTTGCGGGCTGCGTATAGCGGGGCAGGATCAGCCAGCGTCCGTCCTGCGTTGGAATGCAGACATCGATCATCTGAACGGTTCCGAGTTTGTCGAGCACCGCGGTCGGTGTCAGCCCCGGCGCGTGGATCTGCAGCCTGTTCTTAAGCGTGACCTGCAGGCAGTACGCGAGGAACGCAACCATGATGTGCGCGTCGACGCGGCGCTCCAGCCGGTGGTAAACGGCGTATGCCAAGCTCGCTTTTCAGCGAGCGGAACACCGCCTCGATCTGCGTCAGCTGTATGTACCGCGCCCACAGCACAGCCGGATCTTCGGCCGTCAGATTTGAACGCAGCAGATAGTGCCCGTCGCGTTGTTCGGCTGCGCGGAGCTTCTGCTTGTCAACGGCGAAGCTGAACGTCTTGCGAGTGACCGCCTCGTCGGCTTTCGGTATTCGGATCCGCACGAACCCGAACGCGCGACCCGCCTCCTTCTTTGCCGCTCCGATCCGCAGCAGCAGCCGGTCGCGACCCGGCAGGCTGCGGCGCATTGCGCGCAGTTTCAGCAGCAGCCGCACCAGACGCTTGCGGCGCATCGCGATCTCCTTGGCCTGCCGTCCGTCGCTGCGCGCCAGCACATAGATTTCACCTTCGTCTTCGTACAGCTTCACCTGCACCGTGTCGCGCACATGTTGCCACGGCAGGTCGAGCCATTTCTTCTCATGCTTGTTGATCCGGCCCTTCGGCGTGCCCACCAGATAGTACATGTCGCGTCCGGGCTCGCGCATCCAGCTCAGCGTCGCTTCCGCGGGAATGCCGCGGTCCATCACCCACACCCGCCGCGCTTTGCCGTAGGTCTTCTCAATCCGCTCGAGAAACGGCTTCAGGGTCTTCTGCTCCGACGTGTTGCCGTCCATCACCTCATAGGCGAGGGGAAATCCGTCCGGCGTGATCACCCGTGCGATCACCACCTGCACACAGTCCGGACGGCTGTCGCGGCTGTAGCCGCGCCGCGCCTTCGGATTCTCTTCCATCTCGCCTTCGAAATACGTGCTCGTCAGGTCGTAAAGCAGCACCTCGAAATCGGCATTGAACAACTCGGCCCATTTCTGTTTCAGCCATACGAACAGCTCCTGCTTGTGTTCGACGATCGTGTCGAGGCACCGGTACAGCCGGTCCTTCGCGGCCACCGCAAAGTCTTCCTCCAGCAGCGTGCCCATCGCGCTTTCGACGAACCAGTGCCGGTGCAGCCGGAACTCGCTGCCGGGCTCCAGCAGCCGGTTGATAACCAGCAGCCGCAGCACTTTGTCCCAACTCACCGCCTGCCGACCATTGGGCAGACGCTGGTGCCAGAATTCATCCAGCCCGAGCTGGTCCCACAGCTGGCTGGCCAGCCAGCAGTTGCCGAACGGCCGCGGTCGCCGCAACTCCAGGCCGCTCAGCCGGACCTGAATGCTGTCTACGGCTCCGTCGGGCACCTCGCGGTCGTCCGGGAACAGACTGAGGCTCCTGTACTGCTGTTCGTCCTCGTCAAAAACCGACAGCGTCTTGCGCCAGGCCGCCTGCTGCTGGTCGTTGATCTCGCCCAGATACAGCACTGCCCGCTGAACGCTCTTGCCCCCGGCCACGCGCTGGTTCTCCACGATGCTGAAGTACCGGTGGTCCTTGCCGTCCTTCTTCCGGTTGGTGGCTCGCAGAAACAAGTCATCAGCAGAATGCCAGATTGTTCATGCCTGGTGGAAGAGGGTAGGTCTTCACTCTGCGGTTTGCAGAAAGCCGGCAGTGCACGCAAAAGACTTAAAGCCCGCTCGTGCCCCAAAATGCCTGAAAACCCCTCTGAACTGCGAAAGTCCGGCTAACATCGGGTGACCATTTCTGCCACACACGCCAGCTTCGGTGCTCATCGCCGATCTCGATGGGTTGATTGTAAGCCGCTCGGGATGCTTAAGGTGTGGACCTCGGCTGATAACCCGGTCCCCGCACAATCCGGCCGGGGAACGCTCCGGTGTGTGCTCCGTCGCGTAGCACGAAACTGCCATTCACGACCACGTGGCTCATTCCAATCGACAGCTGATGAGGCTTCTCGAATGTCGCGCGATCTGTGATCGTAGCCGGATCAAATGCCACGAGGTCAGCGTACATCCCGGGCTTGAGAACACCGCGATCATGGATAGACAGTCGCGCTGCGACCGCCGAAGTCATCTTTCGGATTGCGTCCTCGAGCGGGATGACACGTTCTTCACGCACATACTTTCCGAGTACACGCGGAAAATTGCCATACGAGCGGGGGTGGTCCAGCCCGGTACTCTTCGCGGGGTCTAAACCGGCCGCATCCGTCCCGAACTTTATCCATGCTTGCTGTAATTGAAGCCTGATGTTGTCTTCGCTCATCAGGAAGAACACCGTGCCGGGGCCGCCACGCTCCGACACAATCAGGTCTATTGCCGCGTCGATGTAATGCTTTCTCTGCTCAGCGGCAATTTCAGAGAGGCGCTTTCCGAGCCATTTGTTATTTCCCGGTTCGGCGACACCGACGATCAGCACGTTCTCTGGTGTCGCGAGCTTGCACATCTGCTCCCAGTCAGCTCCGTCCTTCAGTGCTTCGGCGCGAATAATTGCACGCTGGTTCGGATCTTTCAACCGCTCCAACAGCTTTCCTCCGGCGGCCGATGAAGGTGGTAAGCATGCCTCGAGGCTGGTACTTCCCGCCACATATGCGTACATGTCCGCGCCGATATCTAAACCGGCCTCCCGTGCCCCGTTGATCTTTTCGATTGCCAGCCGCGCCTTGTCCCAGTTGTGAACACCGGCGGCCTTTAGATGATAGATTTCGACTGGGACACCGCCGCGCCGGCCAATGTCAATCGCTTCGTCGAGAGCTTCTATGAACCGGTCGGCCTCCGATCGCATGTGGGTAATGTAAACTCCGCCATAGGCAGCCATTGCTTTTGCCAGTTCCACCAGTTCTTCGGTGTCGGCATAGATACCGGGCGGGTAAATCAGTGCCGAGGCAATGCCAAACGCGCCATCCTCCATGGAGCGCCGAACCAATGTGCGCATTTGCTCCAGTTCATTGATGGTTGCCGCACCTGGTTCCATCCCTTTCACATACATGCGGATGTTGTTTGCACCGACGAACGAACCTATGTTCGGAGAAGTTCCCCGCTCGTGCATCGCCTTCAGCCAAGCATCGAATCCGCGGTCGCCCTTGAAGCCCCCGATAATCTTAGACTCGTTCGCCGTTACAGGACCGTAGAACGAGACCATACGGTCATTCACTGGGGCGTCGGTGAACCCTTCCCCCATGATCTCGGTCGTAATCCCCTGCGTTATTTTACTGAGCACACGGCCGTCGCCAAACAGGAAAGCTCCACGCGAGTGGCTCTGAATATCAATGAAGCCTGGCGCCACGACAAGACCGCGGACATTGACACGCAACCGGGCGGGAACGCTGTCCAGCAAGCCCGCGGGCGTGATTCGCGCGATTCGATCGCCGCGTATGCCGAGATCTCCGTAGAACCACGCATTCCCGGTACCATCGACGATTTTGCCGCCGAGCAGCACGATATCATATGGCTCCTGTGCCCACGTGGTGAAGACAAATGACCAGAGGAGCAGCCGTACGGCAAGCCTCGCGAAAGTCATTGGCAAATTATAGGCCACACGGCACCAAAAGGAGAAAACTGTACGCTAAGGGCGGCGAGGAGCGTCCGGCCGAGCTTGCTTTCGCGAAAGCGTCGCTAGTGTTCGGGGCACAGCTCAACGACCTGAATCTCACGATACGTTCATGGCGGCGAGTTATGTCGATCCAGCCTCGATAGCCGGGCACCGTGATATGCTTCCCCGGTCACATGCATATCCGTTACCCGCTGGTTCGTAGCGTCGTGGCTGTGCTCGCGGGCGAAGCGTCTCGGCTGGCGCTGCTGGTCCCCTTCGGAGTGCTAGTGCTGTCACCTGCGTTTGATGCTGTTGGCCACAAGCCGGGATTGCCCCTGCCAGACACCTCCCACATACGTATGCTCGTCGGGTGTTTTCTCCTCTGGATACTGTTCGTGGTCAACCCGGCCGGGGGATACGTGGCCGCGATGCTGGCTCCGCGCGCGTACCTTGCGCATGGAGCAGCACTCTCCATCCTTGCAGTCCTGATCTACGGGCTTGAAGTTCTCTCATCGCCGCCGGACCAGATGCCCCTACCGTTCGTAATCGGTGTTTTCCCCGCGAACATCGTCGGTATTCTATTCGGTGCCTGGCTGTATCATCGCCGCGCGAGACGTCAGCAACGTCTGATGAGCCAAGCTGCCGCATTACGGTAGTCACTTCACACAAACTTGCACCGGGCAACTGTTCAATAGGCAGCCGGCTGTACATGGTCACGATGGGGACGAAACCCGTATGGATCTCTGGCTGTATGCTGCCGTCATGGACAAGCTGCCCAACATGGCCTATGCCGTCACCGGTGTCCCTACTCTGCACGCTCGTACCTGAACGTACCCAGCAATACGGCTTCTATCCTGCCGCCCTTTTCTATAAACGTCACGGGTTCACCAATCTCCCACCCGCCGGTTTTCTCTTCCAGCAGGAAGGTTCCGTCCGGTTGCGGAATAACGTGCGCACCTTGCTCAACCGGGTCGCCCAGAGCAGGATCGAACATTAGCAACTCATCCTTCAATGCCACCACATACAGATCGCCGACTGCATTTCGATAACGGCCGGCATAGCGCCGCCACGAGTCATCCCAAAGTTTTTTCACGGGCGGAACTGTCTTCGCGACAGCCGCGCCAATGATGTCATGCGCGGTTTGTGCAATCTCATGCGCCCGGCCATCGTCTGCGTTGGTGAGCACAATGACACCAACCTTACTGTCCGGCAAAAAGCTTATCTGGGTACGAAAACCGGGCAGATGACCGCCATGTCCAATGTATGATTGATCCTTCACACGCACCGTCGCAAACCCTAACCCGAATCCGTATCTCCAGTTTGCGTCTATAAAGCGCACGCGGTGCATCTCGGCGAGTGTTGCACCTGCGACGACCTCCTGCGGGCCGCCAGCTCGTCCGCGTCTGAACTGCAACGACACAAAGCGGGACAGGTCCTCGATGTTCGAGGTCAGACCGGCCGCAGGCGCGATCGCATGGGTGGGGAAAAACGGTATCTTTTCACGACTGCTTCCCGGCATGCGGCGTCCGTAGCCGCTCGCAAGACCTTCGACGTTCCTATCAATACCGGAGGCGGTCATGCCCAACGGCGCAAGGACCCGGCGCTGCATCCACTCGGCGTATGACACGTCACTCACCGCCTCAACAACCATCCCCGCGAGCGCGAATCCCAGATTCGAATACTTCAACCGTGTTTCGGGCTCGTACGCAAGTTTCTGACCTGGGACGGCAGTCCGAACATCCTGCGCGCTCGGGAAGGCCAAGGTGTTCCAGTACGATGAGGAGCCCGGCTCGCGGGGAAGCCCCGACCCATGGGTCAGCAGATGTTCGATCGTAACCGGGCGTCCTACGTCCCGGCCGGACGATTGCATCTTCATCCACGGCAGGTATTGAGAGACAGGATCATCAAGGCGCAGTCTGCCAGCGTCTCGTAGCTGCATGACTGCAAGCGCCGTGAATGGCTTCGTGTTGGATGCCATTCGGAACAGCGTCTTAGGCGTCATCGGCGTTTTGCTCTCGATGTCTGCGTATCCGAAGCCTTTCGCCCATAGCAGGTGTTGATCATGTACGACACCGACGGACACGCCGGGGAGCTGCCGGTCTGTCATGTGCGATTGCAGCCACGCTTCGAACAATCTAATCGCAGCGGAAATGTCAGGCGCGGCGGCTGTCACAGTGGTGCCCTCCGCTGTTTGGGCGGAGACCGCTGCGACGCATATCAGCGCGATCGCGAGGCTCGTCAATGCAGATTTCATAAATGGATCGTAAGAGTCTATCACTGCGTCGGAACGGTTCCCCCGAAAACTACCAGCGGCCCAAACGGTCAGGGCGTTGTCTCACCAACGTTGCGGCGGAACGTGGCCATGACCTCGGATACGCGCAGTATTTCTGCTTGGGGCGTCCTGTAACTTAAGGTGCGGTTGGCTTCCACGATTACGTCAATGCGACAAAGGTCACGTTTCTCGGCCAACCGAGATCAATACACAACTCTCTCCACTTCATCGAGCGCCACGCCGTCTCCGCGCCTGTCATACAGCCCCGTTGTTCTTGCTGACTCACTTATTGGGGCCAGATCGCAGCTTCCCTTGTCCTACCCCAGCTTCTCGCAGACGGCAAGACCGTCCGGATAATCGCACAGATATGATGCGCTACGCAGCCATCAACAACTTTATCCTAGAGATAACCGACTAAAAGGGCTTCAGGCCGTTTCCGCCAGACGGCAAACTGCCCGATCCGAAGCAGCTCGACCCGTCTCATACCCGAGCTCCGACAGTACTTGCTTCATCGTGGTCTCGTGGTAAGTGAGCGATTCCTGACCTCCCAGTGGCGGGGACGGACGGTGAAGTACAGCTTCTGCCCGATCTTCGCGCCGGTGCCGATCATCGACCCCGCGTCATCAGACGCCGGATCTCCACGTCCAGCAGCCCCGCGAACTTCTCGCTCTCGTTGCCGTACACGAGATTCTCCGAGTTCTGCACGGTGTGCGGGACCGACGCCCGCTCCAGCACGGACGCGGTCATCCTCGAATAAGGAATACTCACGAAAGCATTCAGTTGGCTCTCGTACTCGAACGCATCGCCGGTCCGGCGGGCCGCCACAATCCGGCTCGTCCCCGCATCCAGCCCGATAGTCGGGTACTGAATAGGGACTGAAGGGTCTGCGGGGCGCTGGATTTATCCTGACCGCATGTCGCGTCCTTTGCCGCTGTTCTCCGAAGCGGTGCTTGTGGTCCCGGACCGGGCAACCGACTGTGCGGGCGCGCTGGTCAAAGGCAACCGGGACACGGAGGGGCGGGCGCAGGTGCTCTGCAGCTTCTACCCGGGGTTTGTCGTCCGGCCGCTGCCGCCGGACCTTCAGGTGAGTTCCGCAATCGTGCTTTCTCCCGCCGGTGCCCGGGCACTCGCGCGGGAACTTGAGCGTGCCGCGGAAGCCGCCGAAGAACAGTGACCGCCCTTTTTGTGAACTGAAGTGGTGACGAACTGGGATAACGGATCGATACGCTGATGAGCGAAACGCGGTTGTATCCTTCACGTCGCATGATTGATTTATCATGTTTCTGCCCGATGCCTCGCAATAACCATGTTTGAAGCCGGTACAACATTTGGCCCTTATGAAGTCGTCGAAGTGCTGGGCGCAGGTGGTATGGGCGAGGTGTACAAGGCCCGCGATACGCGCCTCGGCCGTATCGTTGCTCTGAAAGTCATCCGCTCAGACAAGGCGATGCATTCTGACCGCAGACACCGACTGCTGCAAGAGGCGCGGGCAGCTTCCAGTCTTAATCACCCGAACATCATCGATCTCCACGACATCTTGTCTGACGACCGCGGCGATGTGCTGGTGTTGGAGTACGTGCAGGGCAGGACGCTGAGTGACTGCATCCGCGGAAAGGGTCTGCATCTCAGCGAAGCGTTCCGCTATGCCATCCAGATCGCCGACGCACTCGCCGCCGCTCACAAAGCAGGCATCGTTCATCGAGATCTTAAACCGTCTAACGTCATCATCTCCGATACCGGTGTCGTCAAGGTTCTGGATTTCGGCCTCGCGAAGTTCACCGAACGCACGCAGGTCACTGGCAGCGATCAGACTCAGACCATCGCGACGGCAGACCACACAGATGAGGGCCTCGTCGTTGGAACGGCCGCCTATATGAGTCCTGAGCAGGCACAAGCCAGACCTGTCGATGCGCGCAGCGACATCTTCAGCTTTGGGACGGTCCTCTATGAAATGGTCACGGGACAAAAAGCCTTCGGTGGCGCGTCCACTGTCTCCACTCTGAGCGCCATTGTACGTGATGATCCGACGGCCGCGCTGCAACAACGGGCAAATCTCCCGCCGGAACTCCACAAGCTCATCGCTCGGTGCATGCGGAAAGATCCGAATCGCCGGTTCCAGACGATGGCAGATCTGAAGGTGGCGCTCGAAGATGTTGCGGAGGAGTCTTCATCGGCTGCGATGACACCAGCCGCGGTGCCCGTGCGCCGCAATTACTGGAAGATTGTGCTCCTTACGATGATCCCTGTTGTTGCCGCATCTGTCGGATTGTGGAAATGGCGAACTGCTGCCCCTGATAAACCGGATGCTGTCCTGCGTGCGCTGCCAGTGACGACCGACCCCGGCGAAGAAGCTCAGCCGTCCTTTTCGCCAGACGGTGAACAGATCGTTTATGCGGCCGGAGATACGGCCGGCAAGGATAGTGATCTGTACATCGTGGCTCTTGGCACGGGAGCGAAGTTACATCTCTCGCCCGGACCGACTTCCGATACCATGCCGCGCTGGTCACCTGATGGCAGGTGGATCGCCTTCAGCCGAAATGGCATTGGAATCTTTCTCATATCTCCTCTCGGCGGGCTGGCCCGTAAAGTGGCCGCACTGGACGGGCTGGCGCAGATTGCGTGGATGCCGGACAGTCGTTGGCTGCTTGTGGCTCAGTGGCCACGAACACAAGGTAGCGGAGCCGGATCGCTACAGTTGAGCATGATCGACATTGAGAGTGGTGGAATCACCCGCATCGACTCCACTCAAATGGCACCCAACCCGTTTGGAGATCTCGCTTTGTCCGCCGACGGGCAGACCGTTGCGCGTGTTGAATCTAAATCCGGGGAACCCGATGTCATTGTGCTCTACCGGCTTGAAAGCTCTGTGCTGAAAAGGACTGGCGTGACGCCGCTTACAGCGGGATACACGGCTGGCATAGCTTTTCTGCCAGACAATCGCACACTTCTCGCTTCTGTCGGTCCCAACATTGCGAATATGCGGCTTTTCAAGGTTCGGCTGGACGCAGGCACTCGTGAGGCCTTGTCAGTGGACGTGCCGCAAGCAATCGGCCCGGTAGTGTCGCGCCGAGGCGACAGGGTTGCATTCATCCGGGAGACGCAGGACGAGAATTTGTACCGCCTTTCGCTGTCGCGCACAGGCAGCCAGTCTGCGCAGCCGGAACCATTCGCCACCTCGACCGCTCGCGACACTAATGCCAATATCTCTCCGGACGGCAGTCGCGTTGCCTTTGCTTCATATCGCAACGGCGGTCCTGACATATATATCAGCGATGCCGCTGGTGCCGCAGTGCAGAGACTCACTACATTAAAAGCATTCGTGGCCGGGAGTCCGCGCTTTTCCCCCGATGGGCGGTGGATCGCGTTCGACGCGTGGTACGCAGCCGGTGAGGCGGACGTGTACATCATGCCTGCCGAAGGCGGGCCACCGCAGAAAGTCACAAACCATGCCGGGGCCGATGGAGTGCCAACATGGTCGCGCGACGGAAAACATATCTACTTTCATTCAAACCGCACCGGCTCCTCACAGATCTGGAGGATGAAGGCCGACGGAAGCGATCCGGTTCAGATCACGAAACTCGGCGGCTACATTGCGTTCGAAGCGGTGGACAGAACCACCGTCTTCTACTCGAAGACAAATGCCCCGATTAATGAACTGTGGGCGGTATCAACCAACGGAGGGGACGAAAGAATGGTCGTAAACACACTTTACCGGCACAATTTTGCGCCGGCCGCGAGCGGAGTGTACCTCTCGACCGCCAAGGGGCTGAACGGAGGCTCGGAGATTCTATACTACAGCTTCGCGGACCGAACCACCACATCCGTGTATCGCCTGCCACGGCCCGTGGCTCTTGGTCTGACCGTCGCGTCTGACGAGTCGTGGCTAGTGTTTTCGCAGTATGACACCGCCGGCAGCGATGTCATGATGATCGAAGGCTTGCATTAACGCCAACGCGCGTCCGACCAACGCTTTGAAAGGACGGCGCGTTTACTCTCGTTCTTGTGTCGGGTGGAGTCCTGCCTGAGTTTGCGGTTCCGTTCTGGGTGATTCTGCTGTGCGGCGTCATCATGGCAGTGGGAACGGCGGTGGCCGGGTGGCGCATTGTACGAACGATGGGAATGCGCCTGACCAAACTGGAACCAGTTCACGGATTCGCGGCGGGAGACCGCCGCGGCGATGACGATCGAATTCGCGACGCGTCTCGGCGTGCCGCTCAGCACCACTCACACGATCAGCACTGCAATCATGGGTGTCGGCGCAACGCGCCGTATGTCCGCTGTTCGGTGGGGCGTCACACCCGATTTTGTCTCC
>Ga0196971_1000883_pt1 | contig 16870 bp, 16 predicted proteins | sample S1v_1013CmetaG_FD_148660 | JGI IMG/M metagenome (GOLD analysis project Ga0196971, IMG submission 148660) | Soil microbial communities from Anza Borrego desert, Southern California, United States - S1+v_10-13C | ecosystem: Environmental > Terrestrial > Soil > Desert | place: USA: California... | reverse complement strand
TAATTCGAGGCTACAAGAGCAAACACAAGTGAAGACTTCACACCACCACGTACAGTTTTGAGGGTACAAACCTCATAGGTTTAGGGTGGCTATGCCGAGGGGGATCACCCGTTCCCATTCCGAACACAGCCGTTAAGCCCCTCAGGGCCGATGGTACTACGCCTCGAGCGTGGGAGAGTAGGTCGCCGCCCAAACTATTTGGACCGCCATTTTCTGGCGGTCCTTTGGCATTGGCGACCGACTCCCACGGTCGAGGCGGAGTCCTCGAGTGTGGGACAAGCTCAGCCGCAAGCTGGACTCTGCGCCAAGGGAGTTCTGTGCACCGCCGAGTAGGTCGCCGCCCAAACCGTCTTCGAGAAAACCATCGCACATGCGATGGTTTTTTGTCATAACCCGGGAAGACAGCCCGAGAAGACACGCAACGTCCAACCCGACCTCGCAACCGGCCCGGCCTGAGCCCCACTGCGCCGGGCACCCATCGAGGGTGAGTCCCGGGGAGTAGCACAGTTTCGCTGCTGTCTGGCTAGCACAGATTGGCCTTTCGCCCACACCAGCGCCCCTAATCCGTCCATAAGGAACGCCAGTTACTGCGGGTCGTTCGTGTTGAAGCTGGAAGGCCTCCCCAGCTAACATGATTTATGGGGGCTACGTAATTTTAGCCCCTGAAAACTCACGAGGGGGAAACGAGATTGAAGAAGTTTCTAGCTCTCCTGCTACTCGCCACGATGATGGTCCTCGCTGCTTGCAGCGGCGCCGGCTCTGGCGGCAAGCCCAAGATCGGCGTGACAATCTACAAGTATGACGACAACTTCATGTCCTTCGTGCGGCGTGCCATCGAGAAGAACACCAAGGCCGAACTGAGCATGAACGACTCGCAGAACGACCAGGCCAAGCAGAACGAGCAGGTTGACACCATGATCTCCAAGGGCGTCAAGGCCCTGGCCATCAACCTGGTCAACCCGCAGGGCGCGGCGACCATCATCGCCAAGGCCAAGGCTGCGAACCTCCCCGTGGTCTTCTTCAACAAGGAGCCTTCCCAGGCTGACCTGAAGAGCTATGACAAGGCCTGGTACGTGGGCACCACTTCTGCCGAGTCTGGCGTCATGATGGGCCAGATCATCGTTGAGTCCTGGAAGGCCAACAAGGCGTGGGACAAGAACGGCGACGGCAAGATCCAGTACGTCATGCTCAAGGGCGAGCCCGGCCATCCGGACGCCGAAGCCCGCACCAAGTTCTCCATCGAAGAGGTTACCAAGAACAGCATCGGCGTGGAGAAGCTTGAAGAGCAGACCGGCATGTGGGACTCCGTCAAGGGCAAAGAACTCATGGACGCCTGGCTCGCCAAGCACGGCAACAAGATCGAGTACGTGATTGCCAACAACGACGCCATGGCTCTCGGCGCCATTCAGTCCCTGAAGGCCAACGGCTACTTCAAGGACAACAAGTTCATGCCGGTCGTGGCTGTTGACGCCATTCCCGACGCCCTGACCCAGATCAAGGAAGGCACCCTGGTCGGCTCCGTCCTGAACGACGCCAAGAACCAGGGCCAGGCCACCTTCGACCTCGCCTTAAACGTGGCCAGCGGCAAGGCTCCGACCGACGGCACCAAGTGGAAGCTCGGCGAAGACAAGGCCGTTCGCGTTCCTTACCTCGCCATCACCAAGAAGAACATCAGCGTGGCCGAAGAAGCTTACAAGTAGGCCACAAAGGAATTCTGTGTGAAGAGAGCGAACAAGGTGCACGTTTTGTGCACCTTGTTCGCGCAAGGAGATGTACGCATGGCAGCCCCTCAGCCCTATCTTCTCGAGATGATCTCCATCTCCAAGGAATTCCCAGGTGTTAAGGCGCTCGACGATGTATCGCTTCGGATCAGGCCGGGCACCGTCCACGCCCTCATGGGGGAGAACGGCGCCGGCAAGTCGACCTTAATGAAGTGTCTGTTCGGCATCTACCACGCCGACGCGGGGGAGATCACTCTCGACGGGCGGCGGGTGCACTTCGCCACGGCCAAACAGGCCCTGGATCACGGGGTCTCCATGGTGCACCAGGAGCTGAACCAGGTGCGCCAGCGCGACGTCATGGAGAACATCTGGCTGGGCCGCTTCCCCATGATCGGTCCCTTTGTGGATCACAAGAAGATGTACGAAGAGACGCTACGCATCTTTAGAGACCTCGACATCGATATTGACCCACGCAAGGAGGTTCATCGCCTCACAGTCTCCCAGATGCAGACGGTCGAGATTGCGAAGGCGGTCTCTTACAACTCCAAGGTCATCGTCATGGACGAGCCCACCTCCTCGCTGACGGAACGGGAAGTGGAACATCTTTTCCGCATCATCAGCGTGCTGCGCAGCAAGGGCTGCGGGATCATCTATATCTCGCACAAGATGGAAGAGATCCTGCGCATCGCCGACGAAGTCACAATCATGCGTGACGGCCGGTGGATCGCCACCAAGCCCGCCTCTGAACTGACCACCGATGAGATCATCCGCCTCATGGTCGGCCGCGATCTTCTGCATCGCTTCCCGCCGAAGCAGAATGAGCCCGGCGAGCTCATCCTCCAGGTTCAAGGCCTTACGGCCACCTACCAGCCGTCGCTGCAAGACGTCTCGTTTGGCCTGCGCAAGGGCGAGATCCTGGGCATCGCCGGCCTCGTCGGATCCAAGCGTACGGATATTGTGGAGTCCATGTTCGGCATTCGGCACCTGGCGGCCGGACGGATCGTGCTGCACGGCAAGGAAGTGCGCAACGACTCCCCCGAAGCAGCCATGCGCAACGGTTTCTCGCTGGTGACCGAGGAACGGCGGGCGACGGGCATCTTCCCGGTGCTCTCCGTTGGCTTCAACGCCCTGATGGCCAACCTGAAGCAGTACGTCTGGGCAGCCGGACTGCTCGACGAGCGCAAGGGCGCAAAGGACACCGACTGGGTGATCCAGTCGATGCGGGTGAAGACCCCCTCGCAAGAAACGCCAATTGGGAGCCTCTCCGGCGGCAATCAGCAGAAGGTCATTCTGGGCCGCTGGCTGCTGACCCGCCCTGAGATCCTTATGATGGATGAGCCAACCCGCGGCATCGACGTCGGTGCCAAGTACGAGATCTACCAGCTGATGATCAACCTGGCCAAGGAAGGCAAGGGCATCATCTTGATCTCGTCGGAAATGCCTGAGCTGCTGGGTGTCACCGACCGCATTCTGGTCATGAGCAACGGGCGCGTCGCCGGTATTCTTAACACACAGGAAGCCACGCAGGAAGAGATTCTCCGCTTGGCCGCCAAGTATCTGTAAGGAAGGGTGGACCAGCCATGGTTGCCAGCACTCAGACCTCTTCTTGGAGGCGCAAGCGGTTCTCGGCGTTCCTGATGAACAATGCCATCTACATCATCCTGCTGGCTCTCCTCGTGGCGATCGTCGTGATCGAGCCGCGGTTCGTCTCCATCATCAACTTCCGCAACATCCTCGCACAGGCTTCCACCCGCGTGATCATCGCCCTTGGCGTTGGCGGCATTCTGATCGCCCAGGGGACAGACCTCTCGGCGGGCCGGTTGGTGGGCCTGACGGCAGTGGTGTCGGCCTCCATGCTGCAGGCCACCGACTACGCTTACCGCATGTATCCGGATCTGCCCAAGCTGCCGATCTTCGTGCCGATCCTGGTCTGCGTGGGCGTCGGGATCATCTTCGGTCTGATCAACGGTACCGCCGTGGCCGTCTTCAAGGTGCCGCCGTTCATCGCCACACTGGGTATGATGGTTATCGTTTACGGTCTGACTTCCATCTACTTCGACCGTCCCCCGTACGGCGCTCAGCCCATCGGCGGCCTGGATGAGGATTTCATGAAGTTCGCCCAAGATTCCATATTTAGGGGGGACTTCGCGATTCCGTATCTGGTGATATACGCGATCATCGTGTCGGTGATTATGTGGGTCATCTGGAACAAGACCCGCCTGGGCAAGAATATGTACGCCATCGGCGGCAACCCGGACGCCGCTGTGGTGTCGGGCGTCAACGTCACCAAGACCCTCCTGATCATCTACGCCATCGCCGGCGCTCTCTACGGCTTCGCCGGCACGCTGGAAGGGGCCCGCGTGGGCAGCGCCACGAACAACACCGGCAACATGTACGAGTTGGATGCCATCGCGGCTGCCGTGGTGGGCGGCGTGTCGACGTCCGGCGGTATTGGTACGGTGCCCGGTATTGTCACGGGCGTGCTGATCTTCCAGGTCATCAACTACGGCCTGAACTTCATCGGAGTGAACCCGTATGTGCAGTACATCGTGAAGGGCTTGATCATTATCGTGGCTGTAGCCATCGACATCCGCAAGTACATCAGGCGGAAGTAGCCCCTGAGGACGAAAAAAGCACGCCCCCGACCGGGCGTGCTTTTCCGTACCTATGCGAAGTAGGGGAGCACCGTGGCGGCAGCTTTCTGCGCCATGACCTCGGCCGGAGCGGTGGGCGGCGTGGGGGTTAGTACCTCCAGCGCCACGAAGTGGCTGTACCCCTTGCGCTTCAGGATCCCCAGGAATGTGGTCAGGTCAATGGCCCCTTCGCCGGGGAAGACCCGCCCGTTGTCCCGCACCTCTTCCACGGGCCCGGCAGGTGTATCGTTCAGGTGCACGTGGACGATGCGGTCGAGGGGAAGCTGCTCCAGTTCGGCGGCTGATGCCCCCGCACAGTGCCAGTGAATGCTGTCCAGCAGCAGGCCCACTTCAGGACGGTCGATGGCATCGATCATGGCGAGCATACCCGCCTGGTCGTGGATGAAGGGATTGGGGAAGAGCGTCCGCAGGTGGTACGGCGCGACATATTCCACAGCGAGCTGGAGGCCGTAGGCGCCCAGGATGCCTGCCATCACGCGCATGCGCCTGACCATCTTGAGCGTGAAGAGGTGGGCGGGCTCTTCCACCGACGGCAACACCCAGGTGCCGAACCGGGTGCAGCCCATGGTGACCGCAAGCTCAGCCGCCTCCGTCAGGCGGGTCAGTCCCTGACGGAACGTGTCTTCGTCCTTGCGCCATTCCACGGGCAGCCCCAGGTTGCCAAGCCGGACCCGGTGCGCCGCAAGGTATTCCCGGGCACCCTCGATGCCGTGGGCAGCAACGAACTTCGAGAGCGGGTCAGGACCCGTGTCCACGGCAGCGAAGCCGTTCCGGGACGCCAGGCCGATGAGCGTATCCAGATCACCGACAGGACCGAGTCCAGCTGTGGTAAGGGTCGGAATCATGTTTGTCACCTCATGGGGTATGTACTTCGTGAGGCCAGACTTCTGCAGCAGAGTCCGACCTTCCTGCGCCCGCAGCAGGGAAGCCTCAGGACAGTGCCGAAAGCCAAGGCGGAATGCAGAATCTTCTGACCTTATTATCAAGGAGGTACCTATGGAGAAGCTGGTCTTTTGTTCGATGGCCGTCTCTGAGGAGAGCCTCACGCAGGTCCGGACTCTCCTCGCTTCCCTGCGAACGTTTGGCGGCGAGTTGGCCCACTCGCCCTTCTGGATCATGGTGCCGGAGAGTGATCTGGCCCTCCGGACCCTGACGGTGGATGATCCCCGGGTACGGGTGGTGCCCTTTGCATGGACCCCGGGCGAGGAGGCCTTCCCCTTCACCCGAACGGTGGCGTCGGCCTCTACGGCCGAGACGCTGCTGGACGGCACGGCGGAGCGAATGGCCTGGATGGTGCCGGAAACGCTCATCCTCCAGGAGCCAAGGGCCTTCCTGCTGGATGAAGGGAAGGCGGCGGGCGGCCGGCCGGTGGATGTGTTCCTGATCGGCCCGAAGTGGGACGAGCCTTTGGACCCATTCTGGGCGGCGATTTTCGGCAGCAGCGAGCTTCCGGCGGACCGCTTCGCTCCGGTGGCCTCAAGCGTCGGGCGGGTCCCGCTGCGGAACCACTTCAACTCCGGTCTGATTGTGGTGCGCCCGGAGCGCGGAGTGCTGCGGGCCTGGTGGAGGGATTTCCTGCGGCTCTATCGCGAGCCTGTCTTCGCTGGCTACTATCAGAAGGGAGGCTACTACGAGCTCCTCATGCATCAGGCGGTGCTTGCCGGTACCCTGCTGCGCATGCTGGAACCCGGAGAGGTGGAGGTCTTCCCCGACCGAGTGAGCTATCCCCTGCATCTTCACAACGACTACCCGCCTGACGCTCGCCCGCAGTGGCTTGACGAAGTGGTGACGGTTCGATACTACCTCGACTACGACCCGGAGTGCTTCAGCCTGCTGCCGACCCGGGACCGGTTGAAGGCATGGCTGGAAGCGCATAGGCTCTAGGCAAACGCGACCAGGAACGCCTGCGGCTGCTCCCAGAGAGCGAGCCGCAGGCGTTTTCGCGCACCCCTGGCGTGGACGGTGATATAGCCAGATGATTCCTGCTTTTGATGCACGTGTAGTTTTTTGTAGATGATGATATCCAGTCCGCACTATAATAGACTAGGTGTTTCTTCTTTTCACAACAACACGACATGTCGTAACCGACTCACCAGCAAGGGGGCGGAGGTCCATGCACGGGCGGCGATCCTTAGCTGTCCCACACCGGGCCATTCGAGCCGCCCGGGTTCAGGGTGCTCACGCCACCGTGGGAGCCCTGGCCCTGCTGCTGGTCGTGGGGGCTGCTCTGACCTGGCACAGCCTGGTCTGGAACTGGCAGATGGACACCTGCAGCCAGTTTCTCTCGCGCTTTGGCATCGCCATCGCACCCAGCGGCATCGGTTACGACTGGGATCAGACCTTTGTCTCCGCCACGCTGAGCGACCTGGCCCTGAGCACCGTCATGATCGTGCTGGTCACCTACGTGCTGTTCCGCTCCACGGTGGTGCCGAGCCTCAAGGGACTCTTCGCGATCACCGCTGTGCCGCTCTACCTATATGTTCTCGTAACCTACTGGACGGGCAAGCCGCCGACTGGTGCCCTAAACCATGTGGGCCCCGAGTGGCTCGTGGGGGAAGTGGTGGTCTGGTGCCTGGTTGCTGGGCTCTACGCCACCCTGGTCTTTCCCGTGCCCTTCTCCCTGCCCGTCAAACTGCTGTCGCTTGCCAGCGTCCTCGCCATCTCCGTGGCTTGGAGGACCTTCACTCCAGCTCTCTACATTCTGATCGCCTTCTACACCAATGGCATGATGGCCCTGCCGGCCTGGATGGTCCTGGGGCCATGGGCGGACTACCTCTACATAATTCCCGTCTTCGCCGTAACGCTCTCGTTCTACAAAGGTGGCAAGGCCAGTGATTACCGCATGTAAGGTCTGGCTGGGGCTGGTCGTGATCGTAACCAGCGCCTATGCCGTCCGTCACTTTCTGTTTGCGTTCGTGCGGCTGTATTTCCGCCAGCGCCATTCCTACCAGGACAGCGCCGGCGTCTATCTGCCTTCGGTCTGCCTCATGGTGCCCATGCACAACGAGCAGGAAGTGGTGCGTGACACGGTCAATGCGCTTCGGCGCATCGATTACCCCCGTGACCGTCTGCTGATTCTGATCGTCAACGACCGCTCGACCGATGACACCAGGGCTTTGCTCGACGAGTACTGCGCCGGCATCCCGTTCATTCGCGTCTTTCATCGCGAGGACTGCCCCGGCGTGGTTGGCGGGAAGCCTGCTGCCCTCAACGATGCCCGGCGGCTGACCGATGCGGAGGTGATTCTCACCTTCGACGCCGACTACTGGCCCAGCCGAGATTCGGTCATGCGGCTGGCTGCGCCATTGCTGGACCCCCGGGTCGCCCTCACCATGGGCCGCGTCGTGCCCCGCAATCCGGACCGGAGCCTGCTGACGCGCATGCTTGACCTCGAACGGGCGGGCGGCTACCAGGTCAACCAACAGGCACGGCATACCCTGGGGCTGCTCCCCCAGTACGGCGGCACCGTGGGCGCCATCCGCCGGTCGTTCCTGGACGCACTTGGCGGCTGGCACAACCACTACCTTGCGGAGGATACGTACCTGACGGTTCAGGCGCACATTCACGGACTCCAGGTGGTATACGTCAACCTGGAGGAGACCACCGAGGAGGTGCCAGACACCTGGCCGGTGCGCCAGAAGCAGCTCCGCCGGTGGGTGATCGGTCACAACCAGGTCGCCTGGCGACTGGGGCGCATGATCTGGCAGTCTCCCTTCATCGGCTTCTGGGCGAAGGTGGATGCCTATCTCCTCCTGAGCACGTACGGAGCGACGGTGCTCCTGGTCAGCGGCTACGTGGTGGCTACCCTGCTGCTGCTGCTGGGCGATGGGCTCTTGGCTGGCAGTTCCATGGCCATTCTGATCCTCACCACGTACAGCACGCTGGGCAACGCCGCCGCCTTCAGCGAAATCGCCGTGGCGGCCCTTCTGGACGAACGTCCCCGCTCACTTATGGGCCTCGCCGCCATGACCCTGCATTTTGCCGGATCGGCCTACGTGATCACAGCGGCAACGGTGGACTGGTTCTGGCTGGAGTTTGTTCAGAAGCGTCAGGTGGAGTGGCAGAAGACCGCACGGGCGAGGAGGGGCGAAGTGCTGTGATCCTCTGGTTTGCCCTGGGCGCCGTGGGGCTGGTTGCGGCGATCTGGATCTCCTCCGTGCTGGTCATGAAGGCCAAGGGTGGCGCTGTTGAGGTGGACAATGACCGGGACATCAACGACCGATTCTTTGCCGAGAGCCTCCGCCGCATTCTCCGCCCCGTGCTGGCCGATGGATGGGGCAGGCCCACCGGCTCCCGCTGGACGTGGGGCACACTCACCATGCGTCGCAGAGCTGAAGTGGTGGCCCTTTACCGGGGAGACCTTCACTTGACCGACTTTCGGGAGCGACTCGCGGCCCTGGTCGTGACCGGGGACCTCGTCATTGGCGATGGGGTCCAAGTGGAGTGCGATCTTTGGGTGTTGGGCGACGTGAATGTCGGCAGCAATTGTGCCTTCCGTGCCCTCGCAGCGGACGGTTCCGTTGCCCTGGGCGAGTCCACCCGCGTACACCGCTGGGTCGACGCGGCACACACACTGAGGCTCGGGGAAAGCGTCACCGTTGTCTCAATTGCCTCGGCGGGGGAAGAATTGATTATGGAGCGGGGCTGCACGGGTTGGAAGCTGGCCGCCCCTGTGATCCGCATTACTCCGGCGGAGCCGTCGGGCGACTGGGCATCGGTCCAGAAACGGCTCATCGCATACCGGTTGCTGCGCGAACAGCAGACACCGCCCCCCAGCCGGATTCTCCTTGACTCTGCGAACGAGTGGATCCAGCCGCAGTCCACCTGCTCGGCCGGGCCCCTGTGGATCGGCCCCGGAACGGTGGTGCTGCATGACCTTGTGGTGAGGGACTCGCTCTACGTGGGCCAGGACTCGGTCATCGCCGGAAGCATTCACACCGACGACGACTGTCGCCTGGGCCCGCGGGTTCTGGTCACGGGCAACGTGGCTTGCCGGAGACTGATTATGGAGTCCGACTCGGTCGTGGGCGGCTCGGTTCATGTGGATGGCGACGCGACCCTCGGCCATGGGACCCTGATCGGCCTTTCGCCCGATGCCGGCGGTCTTGCCGTCACCGGATCCACCATCATTGCCGGGAGTGCGGCGGTTAGCGGGCGGATTTCGGCCACCCGGGCCATCTCCACCGGACTGGGCCGCAGAAAGGCGGGCTGAGGGACGTGTACCTGGGTTTATCACTGGCGCTGCTGTGGGGCAGCGGGGTGCTAGGGGCCCGTCTGCTGCAATTGCGCTCCATCTGGGACCGTATGCTTGCGGCGGCCGCCCTCTCCCTGGCGGAGGTTGTCTTGCTATCTCTGGCCATCGGCCTGTGGTCGGGAGGCTATCGTCCGCTGCCGCTGACGGTGGGGACGGCGGCGGTCTTCGTCGTCCTGTTGGCAGCGTCCATCCGGACGGGGCGCATCGTCACACCGCCGCTGGAGCCGGAGGACCGGCCCTACCTGAAGGCGATGCTCCTGGTGATCCTTCTCACCTTGCCCATCTGGCTCTGGATCCTGTTCAACGGCCTGGTGCTGCCCCCGGTTTACTGGGATGAGCTCTATTACCATCTGGTGGCCCCCGCGATCTGGGCCCGCGAGGGCCAGGTCCACTTCTTTGCCACGTCCAACCCGTTCGTGGCCGGGTATCCGGCCAACCTCGACATGCTCTGGGGCTGGACCATGGTCATGACCGGCACCGACGTCTGGGCAGACCTGGGCGGCCTACCCTTCGTCTTCATGGGACTTGTGGCGGTGCTGGCCTTCTGCCGGCGCCTGGGGCTTCAGGCCAGGTACGCCTTCTGGGGCGGTCTTCTCTTTGTAACCACACCGGTGGTAATCTGGCACGCTAAGGCTTCGTATATCGATCTGCCAATGGCGGCCCTATTCGGTGTGGCCGCCTACTTTCTCTACAGCTTCGCCACCGAGGGCAGCCGCCGATCCCTGCTGCCGGGCGCCGTTACCATGGGGCTCATGGTGGGTGCGAAGTACAGCGGGCCGTACCTGGTCGTCGCCGGACTCCTGCCGATTCTTTACTATATGTGGACGGCCCTGATTCGGCGGGTGAGCTGGGTGCAGGCGGCCCTGTGGTATGGGCTGCCCATCCTTCTGATCGGTGGATTCTGGTACGGCAAGAACCTGCTGCAGTTCGGAAACCCGCTTCATCCCATGCGGCTGTCTGTGGCTGGGGTGACCATTTTCGACGGGCGATACGCGCCCGATGCCTTCACCTTCACCAAACCGGAGAACAGCTGGGTCACCCTGGGAAAGGCACTGCTCGACACCGATCCCTACCCGCTCATGGACAGCTTCTACTCGGGCTTCGGTCCGCAATTGTTGCTGCTGGCCATACCGGCTACAGTCCTTTTCCTGATGAAGGAGAAGCGCCGACGCTGGGTGATCGCCATTGCCTGGCTGCTGCCGCTGTTTCTGAGCGTGGCGGTGCTGCCGGCCCGTTACCCGCGGTACGTGGTGCATCTCAACCTCTTCCTGCTGCCGTTCGCGGTTTGGCTCATGGAGGACATGGCCAAATGGCCGCGACGCATCGTTCAGGTGATCTGCATCTCATTCGTGGGGTATTGCGTAGTGATCGCCAGCCCGATCTACTCGGTCAAGCCCAATGCTTACCCGGTCAGCGTCAACACGATCTGGGCGGCCCACCGCGTCGGCCCGGGGTCGCAGGCTGCAAAGATCCAGCAACTCAACGATGAAGCGGGTCGGCCCTTGCGGCTGATCACCGGATCCCTGCGGCTGACCTACCCGCTCCTTGGAGAGCGGTGGCAGAACGATCTGCTCTATGTGGAGCCCACCGACGAAGAGACGTGGCTAGCCAACGTGAAGCGGTCGGGCGCCGACTACGCCTGGTATGAGGCGGGCTGGGATGTACTGGTGGAGGCCCCCTGGGTGAAGCGTCACCCGGAGGTCTTTGAGCCGGTCTTCACCGATGGAACGATTCAGATCTACCGGATTCACGCGGGGGAGGGAGGCTCATGAGTCGGGACAGATGGGTCGCCCTTCTCCTCTGCCTGGCCGCCCTCGCCTTCTTTGCGGCGCCACCGCGCAGGAATGCCGTGACCACTGCCCTCACCTGGTGGCGGGACTTTGGGCGGACCCCATCGAATCTGTTGCCCATGCAGCGTGGCCTGAACGTGGCGGTGCTGGATGCAGATGGCCGCCTTCACAAGGCCCAGGCCTTTGATACCTATTGGCAGGCCGATTCCGGCTTTGCGGAGTTCATTTCGGCGCTTCCGTCGGATGTCTGGGTTGTGGTAGTAGTGCAAGACGACGCCGCGACCAGCTTGTCTGCCGCCGATCTGGAGGGCCTTCAACGCCTCGGGGGCACCACGGCCCTGTCCGGGCGCATCGGGTGGTCCTACATTCTGGTGGGGCGACCCGGCATAGAGGCCGGGCTGGAGTGGATCAGTCAGAAGGCAGTGGAGGCCGATCAGCCTGCGGGAACCCTGGTCTCCGGGCACCCCCTTCCGGTTCGACTGCGGATCCGCAGTGCCGGGTACAGTGCCGGCGCCTCGGCGTGGCTGAGCACCGGGGCTACCGCCGGGGGCAGCCTGCTGCCCTGGGTGCGGGTGGCTCTACGCCGCAGCTGACACTGGCCGGGAGCCGTGGTGAACGTTTCCGTGCCCTCTGGGCGTCCTGATTATGAGATCAGCCGCATCGGAGGATTTGTCCATGCTCGTTGTTGCGGACCTCGTCAAGCGTTACCACCAGCGAACGGTGCTCCACGGTGTCAGTTTCCGCATCGAACCGGGTGAGATTGTCGCCCTGCTGGGCGCCAACGGGGCCGGCAAGTCGACGTTGATCAAGGCCGTTCTCGGGCTCACCGGTACAGACGGCGGGAGCGTGGCCATTGGGCCGGAAGGGGCCAAGCCCGGCACCATGGACGCCCGGCGGGCTGTGGCCTACGTGCCCGAGCAGCCTCTGCTGTATAATGACCTGACTGCCTGGGAGCATCTGCGCTATGTGGCCGGGCTGCGCTCCATTGGGCAGGCGGAGTTCGAGCAGCGGGCCGAGCACCTGCTCCGCCACCTCCAACTCTGGGATGACCGCCACCTGGACCCGCTCCAGATGTCAAAGGGCATGAAGCAGAAGGCCTCACTGGCGGCTGCCCTGTTGATTCAGCCGGGTCTGCTCCTGCTGGACGAGCCGTTCAGCGGGCTGGACCCGCTGGCGGTCAGGTCCTTGCGGGGCCTTATTGCCGCGGCACGGGAGCAGCGGACGGCGGTGCTGATGTCCACCCACCAGTTGGAGGCAGCAGAGCGCGTCTCCGACCGGTTCCTGCTGCTACATGACGGGCGACTGGTCGGCGATGGGCCGGGGCCGGCGCTCCGGAGCCTGGCAGGACTCCCTGCCGACGCCCCCCTCGACGATGTCTTTGCGGAGCTCTGTGCCCGGAAGGTGGGCCTATGACCGGATTCGCGGCGCTCTTTGGCCTGCGCTGGTCCTGCTTTATCCGCCGGGCTCGCCGGAATGCCCGGTACCTGCGCCTCTTCCTGGACTGGCAGGCCATCATCATCTACCTGTACGCGGCCGCAACCTTCCTCGGTGGGCCGCTGTACTACCTGCTTGTACCCGACCAGATTCCCGTGCCCATCCGGCAGGTCGGCGCCACCCTTCTCACGTTTCTGCTGGTGGCCGTGCTTGGCGCAGCCGGCTACCGGGCCCTCTTCAAAGCGGCGGATGGTTTCGGCGGCAACGTCCCCACGGGGGATATTCCGTTCGTGCTGGTCAGTCCGGTCAGCCCCATGGCCTATATGGCTGACCGGCTGGTATGGGGGCTGATGCAGTACCTGGCCCAGGGAGCGCTGGTTCTGCCCGCCGTCTGGCTGTTGGGGCGCGCCTTTCTATCGCCATGGGGTTGGGGCGAGGCGGCTTCGATTGCGCTCCGGGTCGTCGCTGTGCAGATGGGGGCACTGGCCACCTCGCTGCTCCTGTACGGCCTGCCCCGCTGGGTGTCTTCCGTGCTGCGCCTTCTGCGGGCTGGGCTCTGGGTGCTGACGGGCCTTGGGACGGTGGCGGGGCTGGCGGCCGCGGGACTGCTTCAGCGGAGCCTGGCGCTGCCCAGGCCGGCCGCCCGGCTTGGCGCGATAACGGAGCTGGCTCCGGTTCCAGGTAGCGCGGCAGGGATTGTGCAGGCCGTGCTGCCAGTAGCTCTGGTCTGGGCTGCCGCAGCCACGCTCCTGACGCTGGCGCTGGCCCGCCCCGGGGGCGACCGGCTGGCCGCCGACATTCTGGAGGCCGAGCGGAACCGGCAGGTTCGGCATTCCGGCGAGCGAGTGAGTCCCAGCGCCCCCGGTCTGGCCCGTGCGAGCATGGGCGGCTGGTGGGGCCAGGGGACGTGGGCCGTTGCCTGGCGCCAGTTGGCGGCCTACCGACACCTGCCGCTCGCGGCCTGGCCGCCGAAATTGCTCTCCCTCTTGGGGGTCCTGGGGGCCAGCTTCTTCATGGGCTTTTCCGGTGCGGACGGCGGGCGGGCCGGGGCGATGGCTAGTGGTGACCCCGCCACCGTCTTGCCGATGCTGATTCCCGCCATGGTCGCCATCGCTGCTGGTGCCGGGTTGATGGCATCCTGGCGCCGCGAAGTGAAGGAAGGTCTGACCCGACTGCTTCACCCCATCCGGTCAAGCCAACTGGTGGTCGGCTTTGCTCTTTGGCCGGCCCTGGTGCTCGGTGCTGTTGGCGGCATCGGCACACTGCTCTCCGCCTGGTGGAACGGGTGGAGCGTGGGCACAGCCCTGGCTGCCCTGCTCGTGGCCCTGGCCGCCGGGCCGGTCCTGGCCCTGCTCGCGATGGTGGAGGAAGCAGTGGCAGCCACCGCCCTGGTCGGCACCGATGAAGGCCGCATGGCCGGCAAAGTGGCCTCCATCGTACTGACCGGTGGGGCGATTCTGCTGGGTGCGAAGCTGGTGTCGGTCCTGGGTCCGGGCGTAGGCCTGGCGCTGACGGCCGTCCTGCTGATGGCCGAAGCCTGCGGATTGGGTATGTACCTCGGCTTCCGACTCGACACGGAGCGCCGGTAAGGCCGCGGCATCCGCAAAGCCCCGGAAACCAAGCGAACGTTCGCTTGGTTTCCGGGGCCATCCTATACCGTGAGGAGCGGCGTCTCCAGCCCTTTACACGCAATATATCATGATATATTATGGTGGACCCGGCGACCGGCTTCGTCTGGGACGGCAAGAACCGGACGGGTGACGGCCACATCGACAAGGACTGGGAGTTCACCTACTGCCAGGGCGTCTTCATCGGCGCCGGGGTGGAGCTGTACGGATCACGGGCGACAAGGCGTATCTGCAGGATGCGGCGCGCACGGTGGCCGCGACGAAGGCAACACTGTCCCTGCCCGCTTCCGGAACGCTCCGGGGCGAGGGCAAGGATGACATGGAAGGCGACGTGGGCCTGTTCAAGGGGATCCTCGTCCTACGGCTACCTGATCCCCTCGCAGATGTTCGCCGTGGTCGTACTCGACTATATGGCGCAGATTTACCGGAAGGCATGGGGCGCCGAGATTGCGGCAGATGATGCGTGCGCACTGCGGGCGGAGATTGAGGGCGGCCTTCGGCGCTTCGCCACCGTGGAGCATCCCCAGCACGGCCTGATCTACGCCTATGAGACAGACGGTCTCGGTCACCATCTGCTGATGGATGACGCCAACATGCCGTCACTGCTGTCGGCGCCCTATCTGGGCTACTGCAGCCCGGAGGACCCGGTCTACGTCAACACCAGGCGGTTCATCTTGTCCAAGGCCAATCCGGCCTACGCTGAGGGGTCAGTCGCCCGAGGTGTCGGCAGTCCGCACACACCGCCCGGCATGGTCTGGCATAACGGCCTGCCCATGCGGGGGCTGACGGCGACAGACCCGGGCTGGGGGTCAGCCACCGGACGCAGGCACTGGTCCGAGCACGGGAGTTAGGGCCGCTATACGGTTGTACGTAGCCGGGGGATGCAGAGATGCAACTTCGGCTACAACTTTTGTTCGATCCGTATACAACCCTCGGGCGGCTAGACTGGGGATGTCACCAGTCGATCGGGAGGGACAGCTGCCCACTTCGCCTTCGCCGCCGCCGGGCTGCTCTACGGCCAGGGCGTGGGCACCATCGCCGGGAGGTAGTGCCATGGTAGAGGGAACGCGCTATGCCATCCGGGTCAAGGACCACCTGGATGATCGGTGGGCCACCTGGTTTGACCAGGTGACGATCGTCAACCACGAGAACGGAGAGGCTACGCTTCATGTCGTAATCCGCGATCAGACGGCCCTGCACGGGTTGCTGGACCGAATCCGCGATTTGAACCTGCACCTGCTTTCGGTCAACGCGGAGGATTGAGCCGACCGGGGTGGCGCAGGAGCGCATCGTTCAGGTGGCGCGGGAAGCCCGGGGCAGCCGGACTCGGGCGGCACAGTTGTTGGGCATCAGCCGGCATGGCTTTTGGATGAAGGTGAAGGCCTTTGGAATCGACATGGGGGCCATAATCAAGTGGTAAACAGCACGAAAGGGGACGAACCCAATGCCGTCTAAAAGCATCGCACGTGAGTTCCTCAACCAGCGACGGATCGCCGTGGTCGGCGTCTCGCGCGACAAGGATGACTTTTCCAGGCTCATGTACAAGAAGCTGCAGGATACGGGACACCAAGTCTATGCAATCAACCCGAATGCCGAGAGCACGGAGAGCATGCGCTACTACCGCTCGCTGCGCGATCTGCCCGAGCCGGTGGACGGCGCTCTGGTGATGGTGCCGGCCGCACAGTCTGCAGCCGTGGTGCAGGACTGCCAGGCAACGGGCATCCGCCGGGTCTGGCTGTACCAGGCCACCGGGCAGGGATCGGTCTCGCCCGAGGCGGTGGCCCTGGCCCGTTCCGCCGGCATGGCCGTGGTGGACGGCGCCTGCCCGTTCATGTTCATAGGCAGCTTCCCGCACAAGATCCACCGGCTGTTCGCGCATCTCGAGCCGTAAGGCAGGTGCCCGTGGAGCGGACCGGTACGAATCGGCCGAGGGCTTGACTAAACAATTGTACAGTGTTACGTATAGAGACGCCTGCAGCCATTTCTGGGCCGCAGGCGTCTTGGCCTCCACAGGCGTAGTGGGCGAAAGGTCAGGCGTGCACAAGCATCCGGCGAAGTGAAGGTGCGATGGATTCATTTGTCGAACGGACTGTCCAAACCGTCAAACGACGCGCTGGGACGGAAGAGGGCGATGCTGTGAATGACCAAGCGCCGCTGTTGGCGACCAAGCTTTTCATACCTGCCCCAAGGGATCGCAGGGTTGTCCGGGATCGGTTGCTCGAGTGTCTGGAGGCCGGGAAACACCGCCCTCTGACGTTGATCGCCGCACCGGCCGGGTCGGGCAAGACGACGCTGGTCAGCGAGTGGCTGGCCGCATGCCCCCAGCCTGCCGCCTGGCTCTCGCTGGATCAAAGCGAAAACGATCCTGCGTCGTTCTGGCGTCACCTGC
>Ga0196971_1000880_pt1 | contig 16894 bp, 14 predicted proteins | sample S1v_1013CmetaG_FD_148660 | JGI IMG/M metagenome (GOLD analysis project Ga0196971, IMG submission 148660) | Soil microbial communities from Anza Borrego desert, Southern California, United States - S1+v_10-13C | ecosystem: Environmental > Terrestrial > Soil > Desert | place: USA: California... | reverse complement strand
CGGAGACAGTCATGAGGGGAACGGGGCGGCGTATCGCCGCCGTGCTGCTCGCCTGCGCGGCGCTTGCCGCCTGCGCCGTCAAGGGCGGCGCGGGCGGCGGCCAGCCGCGCGCCCTGTTTACGCCGTTGCAGCAGCTGTCCGGCGCGCGGCTTTCGGTCCAGGCCGCCGGCGCTTTCGGCGCGCAGGCAGTGCCCGGCCGCCAGGCTGCCGGCTACCTTGCCTTCCTGTCGCCCAGCGTCGCGGCCGCCCGCAACCATGTGCTCTATGTGGCCGACGCCGGCCACCGCCAGATCTTCCGCTACGACCCGGCGCAGATGACGATGGCGCGCTTCGCCGAGTATCCCGCCGGCGGCATCGCTGGCATGGCAGTTGCTCCCGACATGTCGTTGTACATCGCCGACCCGGCGGCGCAGCAGGTGCTGCAGTTTTCCTGGGACGGCAGGCTGATGCGAAGCTTCGGCCATGACAATGCGATCGCGCGTCCGGTCGCAGTGTTGCTGGATGATGCGAGCGGGCGGGTGTTCGTCGCCGACAGCCTGTACAATCACGTCGTGGTTTTCAACAGTCTTGGCCGCGCCCTTGGAACGCTCAAGTCGCTTGAAGCCCATGGCATCGAATCGATGGCGCGCGGCCCGGACGGTTTGTACCTGGTCGATCGCTCGAATCGGCAAGTCGTGGTGATGGGCATGGACGGCAGCGATCGTTATACGATCGGCAAGGGGACGCTGAAGGATCCGCAAGCGATTGCGGTCGACCGCTACAACCGCGTATTCGTCAGTGACCTGTTCGACAACACCATCAAGGTTTACGAGGGCGGGCAGCTTGCTGCCACCTTCGGCGGTTCCGGCGCGACGCCTGCAGCGTTTAACCGGATCACCTACTTATCGCTGGAACAAAACACGCTTTATGTCGCAGACAGCCTGAATGCACGTATTCAGTCCTTCCACCTGGCGCCTCCCCGAGAGAAGAATCGCGCCCCCGAATAGCAGCACCTGCCTGGCATTGCTTGCCTTGCTGTGGGCGCTGCTGCTGTCCGGCTGCGCCGAAACGAAATACGTGATGCATCTCGCCCCGGAAGCGGTGCCCGCCGGCGCGCGCGTCTGGCCGGGGCCGCCGGAGATTCCGCGTTTCCGTTACGTGGGCCAGCTGATCGGCCAGGACAATTTCGCGCCGGAGGATGGCGGCAAGCGCGACGGCGGCGTGCAGCTGCTGCAATGGCTGGTCGGCGTGTTCGGCCACGATGAAGAAAAAATCATGCTCAAGCGGCCGCAGACCGGCATGGTCGGCAGCGACGGCCGCGTGTACGTCACCGATATCGCCGACCACTCGGTGCTGGTGTTCGACCAGGCGGCCGGGCGGCTGCTGGTCTGGAACCAGGCGACCGAAAACCGCGGCTTCGTCACGCCGATCGGCATCGCGGAGGGGCGGGACGGCGAGGTGCTGGTCGCCGACGCCGAACTCGGGCGGGTGTTCCGGCTCGACCGCGACGGCAATCCGGTCGGCAGCTTCGGCAAGGATGTGCTGGAACGTCCGACCGGGCTGGCGCGCGATCCGCAGCGCGGGCGCATCTATGTCGCCGACACGCGCGCGCACGACGTCAAGGTGTTCGACGACGACGGCCGGCTGCAGGAAGTGTTCGGCCATCGGGGAGAAGGCGAGGGCGAGCTCAATTTCCCGACGCATCTCGCGTACGCGGGCGACAAGCTCTACGTCACCGACGGCATGAACGCGCGGGTCCAGGTGTTCGACCTGCAGGGCCGGGTGATCGCCAGCGTCGGCCGGCGCGGACTCTACTACGGCAACATGACGCGTCCGAAGGGCGTGACGGTCGACACGAAGGGCAACATTTACGTGGTGGAATCTTTCTACGATAATTTGCTCGTATTCAACAACGAGGGAGATTTCCTCATGCCCATCGGCGGTACCGGCAAGGAAATCGGCCAGTTCTACCTGCCTTCCGGCGCCTGGAGCGACAGCAGCAACCGGATCTACGTCGCCGACATGTTCAATGGACGGGTGGTGATCTTCCAGTTGATCGGGGACCCGGGATGACGCGGATGAAACGGTTCGGCCTCATGTCGCTCGTCGTGCTGCTGCTGGTCCTGGCGGCGGTGGCGCAGGCTGCCATTTCGACCACCAACAAGATCTCCGACGTGCGCGGCACCAAGCACAATCTCTCCGCGACGCCGGACGGCACCGTCACGCCTTCCGGCGGCAAGGTGCCGGCGCGCGCCGTCAAGGCCAGTGCCGAAACCCAGGTGTGCGTGTTCTGCCACACGCCGCACGAAGCGGAATCGGTCAGCTTCGGCAGCGGCGCGAACCGCTACGGTGCGCCGCTGTGGAACCGCAAGCTGTCCGGGCAGACCTACACGCCGTACACCTCCAGCTCGATCGACGCCGCCGACTCGGAAATGGGGGCTGCGCCCGACGGCAGCTCCAAGCTCTGCCTGTCCTGCCACGACGGCACCATGGGGGTGGACAAGGTCAATGCGCTCAACGGCGTGAAGAACGCGACGGTGGCGATGCAATCGGCAACGAAAGTGCCGGGGGACGCGTCCAGCGGCTTCACCCGCAATCTCGGCACCAGCCTGAAGGCGGATCATCCGATCTCGTTCACCTACGATGCCGCGCTCGCCGCCAACGACGGCGAACTGCGCGCGCCGGACGGCGCGATCGTGGGCGTGCGCAGCGCCGGCTCGGCGCCGCCGAAGCTGCCGCTCGAGAAAGGGCAGATGCAGTGCACCACCTGCCACGACCCGCACCTGCGCGACACGGCCACCGGCAACGGCAATGCCAAGTTCCTGCGCATGAACCGCTTCCAGGTGTCCCAGCCTTCCGGCGGCGGTTTCAATGCCGCCAATGACATCATCTGCCTCGCGTGCCACGACAAGGGCGGCGTGTCCTGGGCGTTCTCCGCGCACGCCAACAGCAATGTCGCGACCCACCTGTACAAGCCGGCCGCGGCGCAGCAGCGCGAATTCCCGTCTTCGGCCGACGTCCCGGCCAATACCAATCCGCCGGTGTGGCAGGTGTCCTGCCTGAACTGCCACGACACGCACACCGTGGAGGGCGCGCGCCGCCTGCTGCGCGAAGGCACGGACAGTGTCTCGACACCGAAAAGCGGCGGCAATTCCGCGATCGAGCAGACCTGCTATCAATGCCATACCACCACCGGGGAATCGGCGGTGGCGTACACCGCGCTCACCAACGCGGCGATCCCCGACGTGAAATATGACTTCACCCAGCTGGCGCGACGGATGCCGGTGGTGAGCGGCGACCAGCCGGCCGGCACCGAAGTGCATGACATCGGCGGCGTCTTCAACGACAGCCCCGAGGCAAACTGCGGCAAGACCACCGGCAAGTGCGGCAAGGACCTGCTCGAGTCGCGCGCCAGGCTCGGCGTGGCCAGTCTCGCCAACCGCCATGCCGAGTGTACCGATTGCCACAATCCGCACCGCGTGATCAAGGGCCAGAATGGCTTGCCGGGCACGCTGACGAGTGCCAATACCAATGAAAAGGCGGGCACGCACAAGCACGAGAATGCGACCGGCTATGTGCATTCCAATATCATTTCCGGCGTGCTGCGCGGTTCCTGGGGCGTGGAGCCGACCTATCCGAACAACTCGTTCCAGTCGATGCCGTCCGGCTTCACCGTCAAGCGCGGCGACCCGGGCAGCAATGCGTCGACGCTGGTCTCGTCCCCCTATGTCACGCGCGAATACCAGATCTGCCTGAAGTGCCATTCCAACTACGGCTACGCGGACGACAATGTCTACCCGAACGGTGCGTCGCGCCCACTGCTGGGCGGCGCCGGACTGACGCCGCAGAACGCGAACGGCCATGCCAACTTCACCCGGTACACCAACCAGGCGAAGGAATTCCAGGCGCCGTCCACGCACGCGGTGCAGGTCGGCTCGGTCAGCCGCGGCTTCGACGGCGGCGCGGGTTCGGCGGCGACGGTCACGCAGACCAACAACAACAATCACCGCTCCTGGCACCCGGTGATGGGACCGACCGGCCGCACCAGCCGCCCGGCGGACGGGTTCCTCGCGCCATGGAACAATACGGGCGCGATCGGCAACCAGACCATGTACTGTTCGGACTGCCACGGTTCGGCAACCGGCGCCGCTACCGCAATTCCGACGGGGAACACGGCAACGATGGAAGGCGGCAACCCGTGGGGCCCGCACGGGTCCGGCATTAACTTCCTGCTCAAGGGCGACTACAGCACGGCAACCGGCGAAGGCCAGGAGGCGAACGGTCTCTGCTTCAAATGCCACAGCTACAACAGGTATGCCAACGGCGGTGGCGGCACCGGCTTCAATACGGGCAAAGGCGACGGCCACGTGGTACATGCAAACAAGATCGATACCGCGATGAAATGCAATTTCTGCCACGTCGCCGTGCCGCATGGCTGGAAGAACCGCGGCTTGCTGGTCAACCTGAATGACGTCGGACCGGAAGCAGGGCAACCGGCGGGAACAGCGATCGCGCCGGGCAGCAGCGGCTACACGAACGGGCCGTACTACCGCCGCGCCTACCTTCGTATCACCTCATTTCCAACAGGTACCACCTGGTCGGAAAGCAATTGCAACGGCGGCCGTGACGGCATGCTGGCAACTTGTGAATCCCCCCCCTGATGCGCCCGATTTGTCGCTGAACGCCTGATGCGCCTCCTCCTGGCCCTTGCTTCGCTCAAGTTCACGCCGGTCGGCCTCGTGCTCCTGGGCGCGGCGTCGGTCGCCGTCTACAAGTTCGACGACAGCGCCGCGCCCTGGCTGTCCGGGCCGTTATTCCTGCTGGCAGTCAACCTGATTGCCGCCGTCGCGACGAACGGCGTCTTTCGCAAGCAAATGCCGCTGCTGGTGTTTCACCTCGCGCTGATCGTGCTCGTCCTGCTTGCCGCGGCGGGCAGGCTGATGTACCTGAAGGGCACGGTGGAGGTTACGGAAGGCGGCGAGTTCCAAGGGCTCAAACAGCGGGATGCCGGGCCGCTTCACATCGACCGTCTTGGCGTCGTCCGTTTCATCAATGAAGGTTTTGAAATCGACTACACGCCGGGGCCGATGCTGGACCGCTTGGTCAACCGGGTGCGCTGGCGCGACGAGGCCGGCAACGAGCGTACCGCGGGCATCGAACTGAACAAACCGCTGATCCTGTCCGGATATCGCATCTATCCGACGTCGAACAAGGGCTTTGCGCCTGTTTTCCTCTGGCATGGCCCTGCGCATGACTCCTTGCTGGCCGCCGTGCACCTGCCCAGCTATCCGGCAAATGCCGCGGGCCAGGCGCAGACCTGGCAGCCGCCGGGCCTGCCGGGCGAGATCTGGGTCATGCTGGACATGCAAGAGGATCTTATTCCTTCCGACAAGGCCTCGCGTTTCCGGCTCCCCGAACGGCGGCGCATCGTGATCAGGCACGGGGAGGGGCGATGGGAAATGGAGCCCGGCGACCGAATCGAATTGCAGCAAGGCACACTGGAGTATCGCGAACTGCGCACCTGGATGGGTTACCGGTTCTTCCACGACTGGACCATCCCCTGGATGCTTGCTGCCTGCGCGGTCGCGGTGGCCAGCCTCTCCTGGCACTTCTGGCGCAAGTTTGCGGCGACGCCGTGGAACCGGGATAATGACTGAATGGAAATCGAGCTGAAACTCTTGTGGGCAGGCATCATCTGCTACGTATTCGGCGGCATGTTCGCGATCGGGTCGGTGGTGATGAAAAAGCGGCCGGAACGCACCGTGCTCGCGTTCATCGTCATCGGCTGGCTGCTGCACACCGCCTCGCTGCTGGTGCGCTGGGAACGGCTCGGCCATGGTCCGTTCGTGACCATGTTCGAAATCCTGTCGAGCAATGTGTGGAGCCTGATGCTCGCGTTCATCATCGCGTACTGGCGCATTCCGACGATCCGCGCGTCGGCCGCGGTGGTGATGCCCATCCTGTTCGTGATGATGGGCTGGCTGGTGCTGTCGAGCCCGGGCGAGGTGCATTTTCCGCGCTCCTTCCGCACCCCGTGGCTGTACATCCACGTCGGCCTGGGCAAGGTGTTCCTCGGCGCGATGCTGGTGGCGGTGGGGCTGGCGGGCGTGATCCAGATGCGGCGCACGCAGCGGGGCAGGGACTGGTTCCAGCGCTTGCCGGAAGATAAACGGCTGGACGATCTCGCCTACCGCTGCATGGCGCTGGCGCTGATCTTCAACGGCCTGATGCTGGTCGCCGGCGCGATCTGGGCGCAGGATGCCTGGGGCCGCTACTGGGCCTGGGATCCGCTCGAAACCTGGGCCTTCCTCACCTGGCTGCTGCTGGCAGTGGCGCTGCATGTGCGGGTCACCTTCAAGCCGCCGCCGCGGCTATCGTCCAGCATGGCGTTCGCGGTGTTCGTGGTTGCGTTCCTGACATTCTTCGGCGTGCCCTTCCTCACCAGCCGCCCGCACCAGGGAACGTTCTAGTACACTCACGCGTCTTTCCCCTGGTCTATTACTTGCAACGCGACCACCCCATGGATTCTGTAATACATGATCAACCCGGCGGCCGCCGGCTCGTCGCCGGCTGGCTGCTGCTTGCGCTGACCGCAATGGCGCTTTCGACCCTGTGCGCGATCCTGCTGGTGGCCGCGCGCACGCCGCTGCTGGCGGCGCTGCCTGCGCCGGGCGAACTGTTCAGCCGCGCACTGGTGCTGCATGTCACGCTGGCGGTCGTGGTCTGGTTTCTGTGTTGCGCCGCCGGCTTCTGGGCGCTTGCCGGGGGCGGCGGCGCGGGGACGCCGCGCTGGACTGCGCTCGGCCTGTCCGGCGCCGGACTGGCGGCGATGATGCTGCCGCTGTTTTCCGGCGACGCGCAACCGGTGCTCGCGAATTATGTGCCGGTACTCGATCATCCGGTATTCCTTGCCGGACTGGTCATGTTCATCACCGGCATCGGCCTGCATGCGGCCGCATCGCTGCGCGGGATGCTGCGGCGGATCGGCGACGGCCAGGCATGGCGCCTCGGCGCGCTGCTGTCGATGCTGGCGGCCATGGCGGCGCTGCTTGCGCTGGCGGCGTCGGTGCTGCTGACCGGCCTGCCGGCGGGCGCGGAAGGGTTCGAACGGCTGGCCTGGGGGCCGGGCCACCTGTTGCAGTTCGTGCATGTCCTGCTCATGATGAGCGCCTGGATGGTATTGGCCGAGGATGTGCTGGGCAAGCCGGTGGCCGGCCCGCGCGTGCTGGCGGCGCTGTTGCTGCTGGCCGCGGTGCCGGTGCTGGCGGCGCCGGGCATCTACGCTGCCGACCCGGCCGGCGGCATGGCTTTCCGCCGCACCTTCACCCTGCTGATGGCATGGGGCTCGTGGCCGGCGGCGGCGCTGCTGGCGCTGCGGATACTGCAGCAGCTGGCGGCTGCCGGCCGCGGGAGCCTGAAGGCGCCGCAGGCAGGCGCGCTGCTGCTGTCCATCCTGCTGTTCCTGCTCGGCTGCGTGCTCGGGGCGCTGATCCGCGGCGATTCCACGATGGTTCCGGCGCATTACCACGGCACCGTCGGCGCGGTGACGCTCGCCTACATGACGCTCGGCTACCGCCTGCTGCCGGCATTCGGCGGCCGCGCGGCGAGTACCGCAATGCACCGGTTGCAGCCGCTGCTGTATGGCGCCGGGCTGCTGATCCTCGCGCTGGCGCTTGCCTGGTCCGGCTGGATCGGGGTGCCGCGCAAGACTCCGTACGCGGCGTTGATGATCCAGCATCCGGAATACGTGGTGGCGATGGCGCTGGTCGGGCTTGGAGGCATGCTGGCGATCGCCGGCGCCGGGCTGTTCGTCTTCAATATCGTGCGCGGCCTGCGCCGCGCCGCGCCGCTTGCTTCCCGCGCCGGCGCACGGCGCGACGTACGCCTGGCGGCGCTTGCACTGACGGTGGCGCTGACCGCGGGCGCCGGGCTGCTGCTTGCATATTGGCCGCAGGAAATCGGGACCGTTGCCGCGGCAGCGCCAAGCCCGGTCAGGGATCCGGCAGCGCATGCGCAGCAAAAGCGCAAGGAGCTCGTCGAGCGCGAGTTCGCCGAAGGCGTGCGCCTGCTGAGCGCAAAGCAGTACGAGGAGGCGGCGAGCGCCTTGCACCGCGTGCTGGAACTGGCGCCGCAGATGCCGGAAGCGCATGTCAACATGGGTTTCGCGATGATCGGGGTCGGCAAGCATGCGATGGCGCGCGACTTCTTCGAAGCCGCGATCAGCCTGCGCACCACCCAGATGAACGCGTATTACGGTCTGGCGCTGGCGCTGGAGGGCATCGGCGACCTCGAGGGCGCGCTGGGCGCGATGCGCACTTACGCGCACCGGATCGGCAGCGACGATCCATTCCGCGGCAAGGCGGATGCCGCAATCGCCGGCTGGCAGGCGCGGCTCGGCAGGCAGCGTCCCGCGGCGACGCCGCCGACTGCCGCCATTCCCGATAACGGGAAGGGCAGCATCCGGTATCCCATTCCCGAGAAAAAATTCAACTAGGCTTTATCCTGCCTCAAGCCTCCCTGCCCGAATGACAGCGGAAGCGCCCCCATTGTTTTTTCCGCATGGAATCAAACTTGCTTGCAAAACGGGTTGCAGCTATTTCAATACTGCCAGTCCGCGGCTGCGACGCGGACCAAGGCGGAGAGGCGGGGGCTTTGCGCCCCGGTGCCGACAGGGCTTGTTTTGGAGGAAGAATGAATCATGTCGCGGCAAAGTCTAGGCCCTGACGGGCAATTCCGCGGTCTGCCGGCGCGCGTCTATTACGCCGCGTTTGTCGTCATCAGCATCATCATCCTCGCGCTGGTCGAGTATCTGGAAACGCCGGCGCTGGTCGCCGGCATCCAGTTCGAGGATATTTTCGTTTTCAAACTGCTGGGCTACGGCAATCTTCTGCTGGTCGGCGCCACCGTGCTGTACGTCGGCCATCTCTGGTTTGCGTCCGCTGCCGCCGGCCGCCTCGCGTCGCACCTGGCGGCCGCCGGCGCGCTGGCATCGCTGCTGGCGCTGGCCTGGCGCTGGGTGGAAACCTTCTGGCTGCACCGGCCCGGTCATTTCGCATTCAGCAGCCTGCACGAGATGGTCGCCCTGTTCGGCGCGGTCACCGTCGTCATCTACCTCGTGATGGAAAGGGTGTACCGCACGCGGTCGGCGGGTGCCTTCGTCATGCTGATCGTGTTCGGCTCGGTGCTGTTCCAGATCTGGCTGGCGGCCAACGAAACCGCCATTCCCGGCAGCCGCATCCGCATGCTGAAAAGTTACTGGATGCATGCGCACGTGCTCGGTTCCTTCATCGGCTACAGCGCGTTCGCGGTTGCCGCGGCAATGGGCGCTGCCTATCTTGCGCGCAGCGCCGGCTTCGCGCGGCAGGCGCTGCCGCCGCCGGAGCGCATTGACGGCCTGATGCATCATGCGATCATGCTTGGCTTCCCGACGTTCGCGCTGGCGACCTTCCTCGGGTCGGTATGGGCCTATGAGGCCTGGGGACGCTACTGGGCGTGGGACCCGAAGGAAACCTGGGCGCTGCTGGTGTGCGCGATCTACGCCACATATTTTTACTTTCATTACGTCAACCGCTGGAGCGGGCGCCGCATGGCATGGTGGAGTCTCATCGGCTTTGCGGCAACCGTGTTCAGCTTTGTCGGCGTGCGTGCATTCTGGCCCGGCCTGCACTCGGACGACCCCGCGGCGCTGCTTGAGGGCGACGCGGTGACGGCCGCGATAATGACGATGGCGCGGCTGTGTTAGGCGCGGCGGACAGATGGGAAACATGAATAAACGACACATATTGCTGCATGGCCTGATGGCGGTGGCGCTGGCCGTGCTGGCGCTGGCCGGCTGCCGCAATACCCCGCCGGCGCCGCCACTGACGGTAGGCACGCCTTTTCCGCCGCTCACGTTGGGTCAGCAGGCGGACAACGCGCTGCGCATGCCGGCGCTGCAGGGAAAGCTGCTGGTGCTGAACGTGTGGGCGACCTGGTGTCCGCCATGCCGGCGTGAAATGCCGGGACTGGAGCGGTTGAGTCGCGCGCTGGATGCGCAGCGCTTCGCGGTCGTCGGGATGTCGACCGACCGGGATGAAAACCTGGCGTCGGAATTCCTGATGCAGAACAACATCAGCTTCGTCAATTTCTTCGATCGCAATGGAGAGCTGGCGAAGAAGTGGGGCATGCAGGTGTATCCGGAGACCTTCCTGATCGCGCCGGACGGCACGCTGTTGCGGCGCGTCGCCGGTTTCAGGGAATGGGACAGCCCGGAAGTGATGGCGGAGCTGGAAACCTTGTATCAGCAGCGGAAGGGAGGCGGGCGGCCCCATGTCAAATAACCCATTTATAGGATCAGGCCAGTGACCTCGATGCGAAAGTTCTTGAACGCAATCCGCACGCGGCTACTCAAACAGGAGTCCGTGATGACGGAGGATGCATCCATGGGGCAAGGCGCGACGGCCGCCGCCGCCGTGCTGCCGGGGCATGCAGGGAGTGCGGCGCGGGAAAAGCCGGCAGGGCCGCATGTGTTTTCCGTCAGGACGAAGGGGCTGGTCGTCTTCGGCGCGCTGATCGCCTATGCGGTGATCATCGCGCTGTTCGTGTTTCACCAGAAGAACCTGTTGCTGCGCGATTTTGAAGAAATCCAGAAATCGCTGGAAGTCGACAGCATGCTCAAGCAGGCAGACACCGCCGCCTTCCACGCGGTGATGGGCGTGTTTGCGAACGTCGACGCGCAGGACCGCGAGGCGGGCATGCAACGTATCCTGATGCACTACCAGATCATGCGCACCAAGCATGCGCAGTTGCAGCAGATGGTGCCGCATTTCGACTTGCGGCTGGATGCCGCCGACGCCGCGCTGGAAGAGGCGGGGCGCGAGACCTCGCGCGAAAACCTGTCGCAGCTGATCGTCGAGCTGATCAAGACCAAGAACGAATTCACCAACCTGGCGGAACAGTCGCAGCTGGCGCGCGACCGCATGTCGGAACGCTACCGCGTGCAGACCGACTCGGTGGCGATGACCACGCTGTTCCTCGGCATGATGGGTCTCGGGCTGCTGGGCACCATCATGGCGCTGTTCTTCACGCAACTGACGGAAGACCTGCGCACGCTGCAGGCGCGCGCGATCGACATCGTGAACGGCTACCGCGGGCCGCCGATCCCGATCCGCCGGCATGACGAAGTCGGCCAGATGATGGCGGCAGTCAACAGCATGGCCACCGTGCTGGACAAGCGGGAAAAGGAACTGATCGTCGAGCGGCAGAAGTACTTTCACCAGGAGAAGATGGCGGCGATCGGCGCACTGGCCGCCGGCGTGGCGCACGAGATCGGCAACCCGATCGCGGCCATCTCCGGCATTGCGCAGGAAATGAAGGAGCGCCGCGATGCCGGCCTCGGCTTCTGCGCGGCGGATTACTGCAAGGAGTGCCGTCCCGACCTGATCCAGGCGCAGACCGAGCGGCTGGCGGCGATCACCCGCGAGATTTCGGAATTCGCATCGCCGCAGGCGGCCGAACCGCAGCTGCTGGACCTGAATGCGCAGCTGCGCAGCACGGCCAGCCTGATCCGCTACGACAAGCGCCTGCGCGGGGTGGACCTGCAGCTGGAGCTCGACCACAAGCTGCCGGCGATCCATGGCGTGGCCGACCAGCTCACCCAGGTCATCATGAACCTCCTGATCAATGCGATGGATGCGCTGGAACCGATGAGGGACCGGTCGCCGACGATTATCATTTCGACAAGGGCGGAGGGCGATCGCGTCAGCATGACCGTGGCGGACAACGGGCCGGGAATGGAAAAAGAGGTGGTGGAACGGGCATTCGATGCGTTCTTTACCACCAAGGCCGCTGGCAAGGGCACCGGCTTGGGCTTATCCTTGTGCTATTCCATCATGAAAAACCATGGCGGGAGTATAGAAATCGATTCCACGCCGGGCTCCGGCACCCGTGTTCAAGCCTACTTTCCAATAAATGAAACCTAACGACACGTCCATGAAATCTCTCGAAGTCCTCGTCGTCGATGACGAACCGGCAATCCGGCAGATCCTTGCGGCACACCTGAGCAAGTCCGGGTGCAGCGTGTGCCAGGCCGCCAACGCCACCGAAGCGCTGGAGCGCCTGTCAAAGGGGGATATCGATGTTGCCATCAGTGACATCAAGATGCCCGACTTCACGGGGATCGAGCTGGTGCGCCGCGCGCGCGCGGCCGGCATCGAGACCAGCTTCATCATGATGACCGCCTACGCATCGGTGGACACGGCGATCGAGGCGATCAAGGCCGGCGCGTCGGACTACATGATCAAGCCGGTGCGCAACGAGGAGGTGCTGCACCGCCTGATGAAAGTGCGCGACCTGCGCCGTCTCAGTTCCGAGAATCGGGTATTGCGCAATCTCGTGATGGGCTCGCGCGAGGAGCTGTTCGGATTCGAATCGGGGGCTATGAAGCAGCTGGAGCGCCTGATCGCCAAGGTCGCGCCGACCGACAGCACGGTGCTGGTCACCGGCGAGAGCGGCACCGGCAAGGGCGTGATCGCGCGCCAGATCCATCAGCACAGCCAGCGCGCCGACGGACCGTTCATTCCGGTCAACTGCGGCGCGATCCCGGAAAACCTGATGGAATCCGAACTGTTCGGCCACATCAAGGGCTCCTTTACCGGTGCGGACAAGGCGCGCAAGGGCCTGTTCCTGGAAGCGGACAAGGGCACCATCTTCCTCGATGAAATCGGCGAGCTGCCGCTGGCGCTGCAGGTCAAGCTGCTGCACGTGATCGAGGAAAAGACGGTGCGGCCGGTCGGCGGCGAGCAGGCCAAGCGGGCCGACGTGCGCATCGTCGCCGCCACCAACCGCGACCTGTCGCAAATGGTCGCCGAGGGCAAGTTCCGTGAAGACCTGTATTTCCGGCTCTCCGTTTTCCACGTCCATGCGCCGCCGCTGCGCGAACGGCGCCAGGACATCCCCGGGCTGGTGCGATTCTTGCTGCAGAAAGGAGCGAAGCGTCTGAACAATGGCAGCGCGATCGCCATCGATCCGGACGTGGAAGAAATCCTGAGTGCTTATGACTGGCCGGGAAACGTCCGGGAGATGGAAAACGTGGTGGATCGAGCATTGATTCTGGCCGATGAAGGCCGCATTACACGCGAAGACCTGCCGCCGCAGATCGTACGTGCGACGCCTGCGGCGAAGGCCGGCATGGCGGTGCCGGAGTCCGGCGACAGCCTGCGCGAGCAGGTGCGCCGCTTCGAGGCATCGGTCATCAACAAGGCGATCAGCGATGCCGGCGGCGACCGGCGGGCGGCGGCGCAAAAGCTCGGCATCGGCCTGTCCAGCCTGTATCGCAAGCTCGAAGAATACGAAGCGCTCGGCCTGGTCCAGGAAAATGCCGACAAGGCGACACGCCAGGCGTAGCGGCCGGTCGGGGGAGTAAAAGGGGAATTAACTTATGGTAGTCGAAATGAAGGGCGGCGCACGCGCCGCGCTGGGCGCCGTATTGCTTGCCGTTGTCGTGCCCCTGGCCATGGCCGGGCCGGCGGAGGATACCGAGCAGGCCGAAAAGGAATTCGCGCGCGGCAACTTGGTCACAGCGCTCAGCCTGTGGCGCAAGGCTGCCGAACAAGGCAACGCAACCGCCCAGGCCCGCCTGGGCGATATCCTCGACAAGGCCGATGAAGACGCCGAGGCGGTCAAGTGGTACCAGAAGTCTGCGGAGCAGGGCAATGCAGCCGGCGAATTCGGCCTGGGCGACATGTATGCCAAGGGCGAGGGCATCAAGCAGGACTACGAGCAGGCGCGCAAGCATCTTCTTTCCTCCGCCGAAAAGGGTTATCTGCCGGCGATGACGGTGGTGCGCGACATGTACAAGGCCGGCAGCCACGGCATCGAGGCCGACAAGGCGAAGTTCGAGGACTGGGACGCGAAGGTCAAGGTCGTCGCGCCGGTCGAACCGGTGCAGGAAACGGCCGAGAAGGCGCCCACCCGGCGCCGGCGCCGCTGACATCCCGCGCCTTTCAGGAGGTAATGCAGATGCTCTCAAAACTGGGAATGAATTCCGGCACCCTGAACCGGCTCGGCCTGTTGGCGAAAATCGCCGCCACGCTCGCAGTCGCCGCGCTCGCGCTCGGATCCAGTGCGAACCTGTATGCCGCCGACACGTTCAAAGGACAGAAAATTTACGCAACCAACTGCGCGATCTGCCACGGGCAGGCCGGACGCAGCGTCATGCCCGGCGCGCCCAACCTGAACCGGGGCGAAGGCGTGATGAAACCCGATTTCACTCTTCTTGCCGCCATCCGTTCCGGCAAGAACGCGATGCCTGCTTTCCAGGGCATCCTGACTGACCGCGACATCATGGATGTCATTGCTTACGTAAGGACCTTGCATTGATGCATTTCAAAAAAACGCTGTTGCTGCCGGCGCTGTTCCTCGCCTTCGTCGGACCTGCTTCCGCACAAACAAAAACCCCTGAAAGTCCCACGCAGCCAAAAGTCATCGAAACCTTTTCGGTCGGTGAAACCGTGTATGTGCGCGCCCTGACCATGGAGCCGAAAACCGGCTCGATGTGGGTCGGCACCTCGGCCGGCGTGCATGAAATCGACGTCTCCAACGGCAAGCTGCGCAACACCTTCACCCGCGCGAGCGGTCTTGCCAATGAATACGTGTTTGCGATCGGCATCGACCGCGACGGCCACAAGTGGTTCGGCACCAACGCCGGCGGCGTGTCGCGCTACAAGGACGGCAAATGGAAGACCTTCTTCCCGATGCACGGACTGGCCGATTACTGGGTCTACTCGTTCGCCAATTCGAGAAGCGGCGACACGCTCTGGGTCGGTACCTGGGCCGGCGTCAATGCGGTCGACATGAAGACACTCAAGTTCCGCACCTACGTGAAGGAACTGATCAACGAGTGGGTCTACGGCATCGATGTCGACAAGCAGGACCGCGTCTGGTTCGGCACCGAGGGCGGCGTCTCCATGTTCGACGGCAAGGCCTGGAAGTCGTGGACGCACAAGGACGGCCTCGGCGCGGTGAACGACAAAAAACTGGTGACCAGTCCGAACACCGGCCTGGGCACGCGTTCCCGCCACGACCTCGGCTTCCGCAGCGAGGACGGATCGGCGACCTACAACCCGAACTATGTGTTCTCCATCGCCGTCGCGCAGGACCAGAGCGTGTGGGCCGGCACCTGGGGCGGCGGCGTGTCCCGTTTCGACGGAAAGAAATGGACCAACTACACCACCAAGGACGGTCTGGGTGGCGACATCGTGTACAGCATCGTCCAGGACAGCAAGGGCGTGTTCTGGTTCGGCACCAGCGGCGGTGTGACGCGCTTTGACGGCAAGAACTGGAACACGGTCGACAACCGGACCGGGCTGCTGGACAACAGTGTCTATGCGCTGGCGATCGCGCCGAACGGCGACATCTGGGCGGGCACAAAGCGCGGTGTGGCGCATATCAAAGGAAAATAGGAGAAATCAGAGTGCAGTTGAACAAAATAACATTGGCGATTATCGGCGTGGCGGCCGCTGGGGCAATCGGCGGCGGCGCGTACTACATGGGCACGAAGGCGCAGGGCGAACAGCCGGGCGCCAGGCAGGCGGCCGGCCCGCTGAAGCCGGGCGCGCAGGCGCCGGCCAACCATCCGGCCACCGGCACCAACACCGCGCAGAACGGCCCCGAGCAGCAGGGCAAGGTGCAGGTCGATCCGAACGCCAAGTTCACTCATTTCCGCGTCGGCAACCGCAACGTCAAGGCGATCCTGATGCGTGACAAGATCGCGTGGGTCGGCACCTCCGGCGGCGTGGTCCGCTACGACACCACCACCGACGAATACCGCCTGTTCGACGTGCGCAACGGCCTGCTCTCCAACGGCATCTTCAGCATCGATGAAATCGACGGCAGGATCATGGTCGGCACCTACGGCGGCGGCATGTCGCTGTATGACGAAAAGCTCGACAAGTGGGAAAACTTCAACATTCCCGACGGCCTCGGCGACGCCTTCGTCTACCGCGCGATGAAGATGTCCAACGGCGACGTCTGGGTCGCGACCTGGTCCGGCGCCAACCGCATCCGCGGCGGTGCGCTGCGCGACCGCGCCAAGTGGGACCTCTACACCGTCGAGAACACCAAGGGCGGCCTGCCGAACGACTGGGTGTACGGCCTGGCGGAAGGCAAGAACGGCGAAGTGTGGCTGGCCACCGAGGGTGGCCTGGCGCGCTTCAAGGACGGCAAGTGGGACAACTGGAACCACGCCAAGGGCCTCGGCGCGCCGTACGAGAAGGTGAAGAACGACATCAAGTTCACCAACGACCCGGCGCAGCAGTCGGTGCACCATGCCAAGCAGAAGGAAGAAATGGGCCTGCAGGGCATCAACGTCGCCTACAACCCGAACTACATCGTGTCGATGGTGGTCGACGACCAGGGCATCGTATGGGCCGGCACCTGGGGCGGCGGCCTGTCCAGCTTCGACGGCAAGAACTGGCGCCATTACACGGTTGCCGACGGCCTGCCAGGCAACCACGTGTTCATGCTTTATCGCGACAAGAAGGGCACGTTGTGGGTCGGCACCAATGATGGCCTGGCGCGCAAGGAAGGCGACAAGTTCGTCGTGCTGACGACCGAACAGGGCCTGTTCTCGAACACCGTGTTCTCGATGGCCACGGGCGACGATGGCAATCTGTGGGTCGGCAGCTTCGGCGGCGTCTCGCGCCTGAAGCAGTTCTAACCGCGACCGCAGCGCGCCGTCGCGCGCTGCGCCAGGAACACGGCAGGGCGGCACCGCCGCCCTGCGATCATTGAAAGTCTCTTATGCCCCAATTCGCTCCCCTCCAGAACGACACCTTCCTGCGCGCGCTGCTGCGCCAGCCGACCGACTACACGCCGCTGTGGCTGATGCGCCAGGCCGGGCGCTACCTGCCGGAATACTGCGCCACCCGCAAGCGCG
>Ga0196971_1000879_pt1 | contig 16914 bp, 12 predicted proteins | sample S1v_1013CmetaG_FD_148660 | JGI IMG/M metagenome (GOLD analysis project Ga0196971, IMG submission 148660) | Soil microbial communities from Anza Borrego desert, Southern California, United States - S1+v_10-13C | ecosystem: Environmental > Terrestrial > Soil > Desert | place: USA: California... | reverse complement strand
GCTGGTCGAACCGGTGCCGGAGGTGCCGCTGCCGGAGGTGCCAGTCGAGCCGCTGCCGGAAGTGCCGCTGGAGGTGCTGCTCGGCGACGTGGTATCGGTGCTCGAGCTGCCCGAGGTGCCGCTGCCCGAGGTGCCGGAGGTCGAGCCGCTGCCGGAGGTACCGCTGGAGCTGCTGCTCGGCGACGAGCTGCCGCTGCTGCCCGAACTGCTGTAGGTCGGTGACGGCGAAGTGCTCAGGCTGGAGCCAGTGCCCGAGCCGGAGCTGCCGGAGGTGCTGCCGCCGGAGCTGCCGCTGCTGGTGTCGGTTGTGGTGGTGGTCGTGGTGGCGCCGCCGGAGCCGGAGCCGGAGCCGGAGCCGGAGCCGGAGCTGCCGGAGGTGGAACCCGAACCGGAGCTTGATGCGCCCGCGGCGGACGGGTCGCCGGTGGTCGTCGTGGTGGTGGTGGTTTGTCCGAAGACTGCGGTCGACGTGCCGATGAGCGACAGGAAGATTGCGATAGGTAATTTCTTCATAGCCTCACTCCTTCATTGAACGGTGACATGCCCCGGCAGTTACCGGAGGTTCCATTTAGACTGCATTTTGTTGACAGGTTCACAGCTTTTTCGGTATGAACAGTAGGAACGCGCTGCTTGCCTTACCCACAGCTTGCATCCCGACAACCTTGCGTCCTGTCTTCGTATTACCGGGGTTGCATGGCGCCATCGATATTTGCAGTAGGATAGAATCGCTGTCCGTCGCGCGCCGTCGTATCGGCGGCGCGGTTTCGCTCCGGCCGGATGCCGTCACCGTTGAAAAGGACCAGGAATGCCGCGAATTGCCATCGCCGTATGGACCATGTGTATATCCGATCAGCGGCCGTACCGTGATGCGGGAGCGGCATGAACGGCGTGCGAGCCCTTGCAGCGGAAGCGGCCGCGCTTCCCGAAACCGGTGCGCTTGCAGACGAGGAGCCGTTACAGACGATCTGGGAGACCGACTGCCGTGGCATGAGCCATTACCAGAGCGGCTCCTGGTATCGCTACGTCGGCGAGGGCGTCGGCAGTTCCTTCGGCGAGGACTGGCTGCGTTTCTATCATCCGGACGACCGCGGCTACCTGAAACGGGAATGGCAGAAGAGCCTGGCATCGGGCGGCGCGCATCCCTACGACATCGAGGTCCGGATCCGGCGTCACGACGGCGCATACCGCTGGTTCCGGGTCCGAGGCGTTCCGCAGAAAAGCAGCGACGGCCAGATCGTCAAATGGACCGGAACCTGCACCGACATCCATGACCGCCGGCGCGCCGAAGAAGGCGCCGCCTGCGGCGGCCTGCCGCCCGCCGCCGCTACGCGCGGCGGGTTTTTCTCCGGGCTGACCGCCGGCATGCGCAGCGGGATGCTCGAGCGTCGCCTGTTCTTCGTCGTGCTGGCCGGGCTGCTGCCTGTGGCGCTGCTGGCGTTTGCCACCTTGCTCTCCAATGCGCAGAACCACAAGCGCAAGCTGATCGAAGCCGCCGGCGACACGATGCGCGCGGTGGTGTCCGCGGTCGACGCGGAACTGAACATGTCGATTGCCTCGCTCGATGCGCTGGCAGCCAGCCCGCGCCTGGCGGTGAACGATTTCGCCGGCTTTCACCGGGAAGCCAGGGACCTGCTGGAACGGCGCCCCGGCTGGGCCAACATCGTGCTGTCCGCCCCGGATGCGCGGCAGCTGGTCAATGCCTATCTGCCTCTCGGCGTGCCACTGCCAAACCAGATCGATCCGGATTCGATACGGGAAGCGGTGCAGACCGGCAAACCGGGCGTGGGCAGGGTGTTGTTTTCGCCGGTGCTCGACATGTACGCCTTCGCGGTCCGTGTGCCCATCCTGCGCGGCAATGAAGTTGTGTTCGTGCTGAGCGCGGTGATCCGCCCGGACTCGATGCGCGCGCTGCTGACACGGCAGCGCGTGCCGGAGCAGAGCGTCGTCTCGATCATCGATGCCAGCCATTCCATCGTGGCGCGCTCCCGGGGCCAGGCGGAATCGGTCGGCAAGCGGCCGTCCGCCGGCCTGCTGAAGCTGCTGGCCGAGGGCGAGGAGAGCGGCTGGGGGCCGACAAATACCCTCGAAGGGCAGCCGGTCTACTCGGTATACCACCGCTCCGTCGCCACCGGCTGGTCGGCCGCGCTCGGGATTCCCACCGCCGCCCTCGACCGCCCTGTGCAGCGTTCCTACGCGATCCTCGGCGGCTCAATCCTGCTTTCCGTGCTCGCCGGTTTTTGCGCGGCTTTCCTGGTCAGCCGCTCGATCACCCGGCCGCTGCGCGAGCTCGAACGCGCAGCGCTCGACGTCGGACACGGACAGCCGCCGCTGACGCCGGCCACCGATTTGCCGGAAATCCGCGAAGTGGCGCAGGCCCTGGCTGCCGCGCATGTGGAGCGCGAAAAGCTGCTGCAGAGCGAGCGCGAGGCGCGGTTGCGCGCGGAAAGCCTGAACAAGGCCAAGGATGAATTCCTGGCAATGCTTGGACACGAGCTGCGCAACCCGCTTGCCGCGCTCACCGCTGCCTCGGAAATCCTCGACATCGGCGCCGCCGGCATGCCGCAACCGGCCGCCGGCGCCGAGGCAAGGGCGATCATCCGGCGCCAGGCCGGGCATCTGGTGCGGCTGACCGATGACTTGCTCGACGCCGGGCGCGTCATTCTCGGCAAGGTGCGCCTCGAGCGCAAGCCGGTCGACCTGGCCCAGGTCGTGACGCAGGTAGTGGAAACCCACCGCAACATGGGACGGCTCGCCGACCACGCGCTGACCGTTTCGACGGAAGCGGCCTGGATCGACGGGGATGCGACGCGCATCGACCAGGTAATCGCAAACCTGCTCACGAACGCGATGAAGTACACCCCGGCAGCCGGCGCGATCGACGTGTCGCTGGTGTGCGAGGATGGTCAGGCGGTGCTGCGCGTGCGCGATTCCGGGATCGGACTGGAGCCCGGGCTGCAGGCGCGCGTGTTCGACCTGTTCGTCCAGGGCGAGCGTTCGCTGGAACGCGCGCAGGGCGGCCTCGGCATCGGCCTCACCGTGGTACGCAGGCTGGCGGAGCTGCACGGCGGCAGCGTCGAAGCCCGGAGCGAGGGGCCGGGGCAGGGCAGCGAATTCATCGTGCGCCTGCCCCTGATCGGTGCGCCGGCCGACAAGGGGAGCGGCGCGTCCGGCGCCATCCGCCACGGTACGAGAACGATCGCCATCATCGAAGACAACGACGATTTCCGGGACAGCCTGCGCAGCCTGCTTGAACTGGCGGGCCACCGCGTGATCGAAGCCGCCGACGGCCGTGCCGGGGTGGATTTGGTGCTGCGGGAGCGGGCTGACGTCGCGCTGGTGGACATCGGCCTGCCGCTGCTCGACGGCTACGGCGTGGCGCGCACGCTGCGCGAGCGCGGCAGCTACCGCGGCCGCCTGATCGCGATGAGCGGCTACGGCAGCGCGGACGACATGGAACGCGGTGCGCGTGCCGGATTCGATACCTATCTGGTTAAACCGGTTGAACTGGAAAAGCTGCTCGCTGCCATTGATGCCAGATCATAAACGTGCTGCGCTCCCGGCCCGGCACCGGCACTCACTTTAACTTCCGGTTACTAAACTGGATTTTATGGTTTTTTGATCTACATCAAACTTGCCAGCCCGGTGATATTGACTATTGGAAACAATATTCGCATAGTCCATGCAGGGGAAAAAGCCTCGAAACGCCGGGCCCACGGGCCGGACGGCGAGACAGGCCGATAACAAGCACAAGCGAATCCAGAATTTCGCGCACCGAAAATGACAAAAGAAGTTGCACCAAGGGAGACGTATCTGACGCGCATCCGCCTGCCGCGTCCTACTTCCATCAGTCACAAAGTCGCGGCCGTCCTCGTCCTGATCCTCCTGGTCGCGGTCTCGAATGTTTTCGTCGTACGCACCATCCTCGAGGAATTCCACGGCGTCGCTTCCACCATCAATGTGGCGGGACGTCTGCGCTACCTGAGCCAGCAGATCGCGCTCAGTACCGTTACCGCGCTCAACGGCTGGAGCCCCGGCAAGGCCGCGGCGGAAGCCGAAATCCATGAATATGAAGTTGCTCTGGAGTCCCTGATGCGCGGCGGGCGGGTGCACGGTTTCGACGTGCGCACCGTGGCCATGGACTATTACCTGGAACTGGACGTGATCCGGCGCGACTGGGCGGTCTTCCGCAAGGAAATCGAGGATGCGCTGGCTCAACCGTCCGATCCGTCAGAGAGCCTGGTCAGCGCTGTGCAGCTGGGCAAGATTAACGAAGCGTCCGGCCGCATGCTGATGAACGCCGAGCGCCTGATGCAGTCGATGACGGTGGACGCGCAGCGCCGCCAGGAGCGGGCGCTGAACGCCACCTACCTGCTGCTGCTGGTCGACGTGCTGGTGCTGGCCGGTGTCGCGGTGCTGGTGCGGCGCCAGGTGGTGTGGCCGCTGCGCACGCTGGCGCAGCAGAGCCGCAATCTGGCCGACGGCAACTACGAGGTGCAGGTACATTATCCGTACAAGGATGAAATCGGGGTCCTTGCGGAAACCTTCAATTATTCGGCGCAGCGCATCGGCAACCTGGTCGGCAATATCGAGCAGGAGCGGCGCAACCTGGCGCAGGCCGAGGGCATGTTCCGCGGCCTCGCCGAGAATTCCGTGGTCGGCGTTTATATCGCGCAGGACGGCCGCTTCCATTTCGCCAATGCGAAGATGGCGCACATGTTCGGTTACACGCCGGAAGAGATGACCGGCTCGGTATCGGTGCTCGACCTGGTGCCGGAAGACGACCGGCTGCTGGTGGAAATGAATGTCGAGCGCCGCCTGCGCGGCGACGCCCGGGGGGTGCATTACGAGCGCCGCGCGCGGCGCCGGGACGGTGCGATCTTCGACGTCGAGGTGTTCGGTTCGACGATGGAACTCAACAGCCGCACCGCCACCATCGGCATCATGCTCGACATCACCGAGCGCAAGAAGGCGGAGACCTCGATGCAGCTGGCGGCGATGGTCTACGCGCACAGCAGCGAGGGCATGACGATCACCGATGCGAACGGCTTCATCGTCGACGTCAACCCGGCCTTCACCAAGATCACCGGCTATCCTCGCGAGGAAGCGGTCGGCCGGCGCATCAGCATGCTGCGCTCCGGCCGCCATGATCGCGCCTTCTATGAAGACATGTGGCATGCGCTGACCACGACCGGCCAGTGGCAGGGCGAGATCTGGAACCGGCGCAAGAGCGGCGAGCTGTATGCGGAGTGGCTGACCATCAATACCTCTTATACGCCGGACGGCCTGGTATACCGCCGCATCGCGCTGTTCTCCGACATTACGCAGAAGAAGAAGACGGACGAACTGGTGTGGACCCAGGCGAATTTCGATACGCTGACGCAGCTGCCCAACCGCCTGATGTTCCGCGACCGCCTCGAACAGGAAATCCGCAAGGCGCACCGCGCCGGGCTGTCGATGGCGCTGATGTTCATCGACCTCGACCGTTTCAAGGAGGTCAACGATACGCTGGGGCACGGCGTGGGCGACATCCTGCTCAAGCAGGCGGCGCTGCGGCTGACCAACTGCGTGCGCGAATCGGACACGGTGGCGCGCCTCGGCGGCGACGAATTCACGATGATCCTGGGCGAACTTTCCTCGGAAGCCGATGCCGAACGCATCGCGCAGGATGTGCTGAACCGTCTGGCCGAGCCCTTCGTGCTGGGCGAGGAAATCGCGTACGTGTCCGCCAGCGTGGGCATCACCTTCTACCCGCAGGACGGCACCGAAGCCGACGACCTGCTCAAGAATGCCGACCAGGCGATGTACGCCGCCAAGGAAGAGGGGCGCAACCGCTACCACTACTTCACGCCGTCCATGCAGGAAAAGGCGCAGATGCGCCGGCGCCTCGCCTCCGACCTGCACAAGGCGGTCACGCACCGGCAGCTGCGCGTGTACTACCAGCCGATCGTCGACCTGCGCACCGGCAAGATACGCAAGGCGGAAGCGCTGGTACGCTGGCAGCACCCGGTGCGCGGCCTGGTCAGCCCGGCGGATTTCATCCCGATCGCGGAGGATACCGGGCAGATCGTCGAGATCGGCAACTGGGTATTCTACGAAGCGGCGCAGCAACTGGCGAAATGGCGGCAGGTGATACCGGACTTCCAGATCAGCGTCAACACCTCGCCGGCGCAGTACCGCAAGGGGCGCGTCGGGCATGAAAGCTGGTTCGAGCGTGTCGATAACCTCGATTTCCCGCTTGGCGGCATCATCGTCGAGATTACGGAAAGCCTGCTGCTGGAAACCACCGACGCGATCAAGGCGCAGCTGCAGGGTTTGCGCGACGCGGGGATCAAGGTGTCGCTGGACGACTTCGGCACCGGTTATTCCTCGCTGTCCTACCTCAGCCGCATCGATATCGATTACCTGAAGATCGATCGTGCTTTCGCGACCGGCCTGAGCGAAGGCTCGGAAAACATGGTGTTGTACGAAGCGATGATCGTCATGGCGCACAAGCTCGGGATCGAGGTGGTGGCGGAAGGGGTCGAAACCGAGGAGCAGCGCCGGCTGCTGGAAAAGATGGGTTGTGATTACGTGCAAGGTTTCCTTTTTTCAAGGCCGATTCCCGCCGAGCAATTCGAGCAATTCATCCATGCCGAACAGCAGGCCTGACAGGCGGCCGTAACGTCCCCGGGCCGGGGCATCAACAGAGTGACAGGTTTACATCGTGAGTAGCGAGGCGCGGTTTTCCGGAGCCCGGCCAGGCGGCCAATCTGGCAATGCAATGCGCCGCCACGGTGCGGCCGTGGTGGTTTTCATCATCACTTCACTGTTGTCGGCGCTGCTTCTGTGGCAAACGCAAAAAGCCAGGCTCGAAGGCGAACGCGCGCGCGCCATGCAGGCCGCGGCCAACCACGCGCACCTGTTGCAGCTGAACCTTGAGCAGGCCTTGTCGGCCACCTACACAGTGGCCGCGCTGCTCAAGCTCGGCAACGGCGACATCAAGGATTTCGAGGCGACGGCGCGCACCATGCTCTCGTTCTATCCGGGCGCGTCGGCGCTGGAACTGGCGCCCAAAGGCATCGTCCGGAAAGTCGAGCCGCTGGCGGGCAACGAGCGCGCGCTCGGGCACAACCTGCTTACCGATCCGCAACGCGACAAGGAGGCATTCGCCGCGCGCGACACCGGGCGCCTCACCCTGGCCGGGCCGTTCCCCCTCGTGCAGGGCGGCACCGGGGTGGCGGGACGGCTGCCGGTCTATCTGGAGACGGAGGGCGCGGGACAGTCTTTCTGGGGATTCGTCGTCGTCCTCGTGCGTTTTCCGGAAGCATTGAAAGCGGCGCGTTTCAATGAACTGAGCGCGCGCGGCTACGACTACATGCTGTGGCGGCGACATCCGGATAGCGGGAATCGACAAGTCATCGCGTCCTCCACGAATGCCGAGGCGGTCAAGCCTGTGGAAGTCGAGGTGCGGGTGCCGAACGCAACATGGACGCTCAGCGTCTGGCCCGCGAGCGGCTGGGGCAAAGGCGGCCGGTTCCCGACCAAACTCGGGTTCGCCGTGCTGTTCGTGGCGCTGGCCACGCTCGCCGCCTCGCGCCTGGCGCCGGCCCGGCGCAACACGGGGCGGGACGCCGCGCGGTCCTGAAGCAGAGCGGCGAAAATTCAGCCGCGCGCGGCCGGAAGCGCCGCCAGCATGCCTTCCACCAGTTTTTCGCGCATCTGTTCCCGCCCGAATTTTTCCGCCATCCGGGTCAGGTCGGTGAACGCGGTCACGCCGAGCAGTTCGGCTGCACTGCGAATCCCTTGCACGATGGCCGGGGAGTAGCGGCTGCCGGCGCCGAGGAGGATAAAGAACGGCAAGCGGCGCGTCGCCGGCCGCGAGCGCACCAGGCGCAGCAGGTCGAAGACTTTGCCGTTGTCGAAGTGCACGCCGCATGCCACCAGGCCGATGTTTTTCTCCAGCAGCAGCTCCGCCTCGCGATAGCTGTGACACCAGACCACGTCGAACCGGTCGCCGAGGATCGCGCGTGCCAATGCGTCGTCCTCCGGCCGGATCGCGACCAGCACCCGCTTCGAACCCCCATGCGGCGGGGGGCGGAGCGGCTCGGCCGCCCGAATTTCCTTATCCTGCACCATCGAATAACCTGTTGGCGAAAAGCAATGATGTCCAGGAGTGTAAGCCAGAATCCTTAGTGCGCAGCGTCTAAACCGATGCCGGCGGCAAACACCCGCAAGCGCGCCGGCGGCGGTCCGGCCCCGGGCTGGCGTTCCATTGAAGTGCCACAAGATGTGTTCGATGCGCCCGCCGTATAAATGAACATTTGCCCGGCAAGGGCGGCCGGGCCGCTCCGGCTGCGCCGCCTGCGTTCATCAGTAAACGGAAAGGACCCGACATGGACAGCACTCCCAACTACGAACTGCTCAAGGATGCCTACGCAATCATCGACGGCATCCCGGAGACGGCGATCGACCTCGATGCCCTGTGCAGTGCGCGCGGCGAGACCCTGGAGCAGGGCACGATCTGCTCGCCGGCCGGCTGGCTGGCGCAACACCCGCAGTTCATGGCGCTCGGGCTGGCGCTGGCTGAAGACGGGACGCAACTGACGGTGGACGGCGAACCCGCCGCCGATCCGTCCGAAGCGCTGTCCAGGGTGCTCGGCCTGCGCACCGAGGATGCGCAGCACCTGTTTGGCGACCGCAACACCTATACGCTGGGAGACGACACCGGGTTGAGCGACAAGCGCCTGTGGCAGCGCGAAGTCCGCGAATTCCTGAAACAGCACGGCCAGCTCGATGAAGAATTCGAGGAACACCTGGAAACCCGGGGCCCGTTCGCGGATCCGGCCAATCCGGCGCAAATCCGCGCAATCTGACCCGCTGCCGGCGGCGGAAGGCGGTCTTCGTCCTCGCCCGCACGCCTTCTACGCGGGCCGGCCGATGCGGGCCCGCCTCGGCGATCCAGCGCGCGCACGCGAGTTCGCGCCGCCTGTTGCTTGATTCTCGTCGTCTTCAGGGGCAAGCCCTTGAACTTGACCGCGCGCGTGATGACAAAGCAGACATATGGCAAGCGCAATCCGGAACTGTATTTCCGGAGCACACATCATGGCTCTCCTGAATCTCCTCTTCATGCTCATGACGCTCGATCTCGCCTACCAGTCGTGGAAGGTAGGCATGCGGCAACTGGGCAAGCTGCTAGCGGTCTGCTCGGTCGCCGGCTTCGGCGGCGCGTTGTTTACAGACTCGCTGATACTGCTCATTCCTCTCTTCGGGGTGCTCGTGCTCGGCGCCACCGCGAACCACCAGATGCGCAAATACCGGGTCGGACGCTACCGGCATCTACGCTAACCATCATGCGAGACCGGCACACGGCCTCCGACAAGCGATGAAAAGAACGCCTATCCATTCCCGGTCCGCGCGCCGCCAGCGCGCGGGAGGTCCGCCCGCCCCGGAGGCCCCCGGCACCGCACCTGCGCCCGCCGCGCCGGCGCCGCGCAAACCGCGCTTCGTACGCACCCGGGCCTTTGTCGGCAGGCATGAAAAGCTGTTGCTGGTGCTGTCCTCGGTCCTGCTCAGCACGCTGCTGTTCCTCGCGTACAGTCTCGGCACGCCGGAGCAGCGGCGCTTCACGCAGCGAGACATCGATGCCGCGGTGATGCACACGCTGGAAAAGTCCACTCTGCCGTCGCCGGAGGCGCGCGCGATCGCGCGCATCCGCCCCTCGGTGGTGCGCGTGACGCAGCAGGGCGAAGCGCGCGACGCCGCGCACAAGGGCGTGCTCGGCGTGGGCACCGGCGTGGTGGTGGTGGACAAGGGGATCATCCTGACCAATCTCCACGTGGTCGGCAACGACGACCGCATCCGCATCAAGGTGCAGTTCGCCAACGGCCAGGAATCCGACGCAACGGTACTGCGCCGGCAGCCCGAAAACGACCTCGCGGTGCTGCAGGCGGCGGTGGTGCCGGACGACCTGGTGCCGGCGACGCTGCGCTCGGTGAGCGGCCTGGCCGTCGGCGACCATGTGGCGGCGGTCGGTTTTCCATACAACATCGGTCCTTCCGCATCGTCCGGCATCGTCTCCGGCCTGAACCGGACCTACCGCGGGCCGCGCAATGACGAAGTGCTGCGCAACCTGATCCAGTTCGACGCAGCCGCCAATCCCGGCAATTCCGGTGGCCCCCTGGTTACGATGGACGGCGAAGTGGTCGGCATCGTGACCGCAATCCTCAGTCCGCACGAACAGGGCACCTTCATCGGCATCGGTTTCGCGGTGCCGATCGAAATAGCCGCGGCGGCCGCCGGCGAATCGCCTTTCTGACACTCTTGACCACAACGAAACCCACACATGGATAACATTGAAAAAGGCAGGCCTGACGTATCGCTCCAGATGGAGCGCGTTCTTTACGAAGTGAAACGCGTGGTGGTCGGACAGGATCACTTCCTGGAGCGGGTGCTGGTGGCCATCCTTGCCGGCGGCCACCTGCTGGTCGAGGGCGTCCCGGGTCTGGCCAAGACGCTGACCGTGAAGACGCTGTCGCGCACCATCCAGGGCAGCTTCCACCGCATCCAGTTTACGCCCGATCTGGTGCCGGCAGACCTGGTCGGCACCCGCATCTACAACCAGAAGACCGGTGAATTCAGCACTTCGCTCGGACCGGTGTTTTCGAACCTGCTGCTGGCTGACGAGATCAATCGCGCGCCGGCCAAGGTGCAGAGTGCGTTGCTGGAGGTCATGCAGGAGTGCCAGGTGACCATCGCCGGCGTCACCCACCGGGTGCCGGCGCCATTCCTGGTGATGGCGACCCAGAACCCGATCGAGACCGAGGGCACCTATCCGCTGCCGGAGGCGCAGGTCGACCGCTTCATGATGAAGGTGCTGGTCGGCTACCCGACGGAAGAAGAGGAATTCGTGATCGTCAACCGGGTCACAGGCGAAGACCAGGCAATCGCGTCGGTGACGACGACGGAAGAACTTGTCCATCTGCAACAGCAATGTCGCGCCTGCTACATCGATCCGTCGCTGGTGCGCTATGCGGTGCGGGTGGTCGCCGCCACGCGCGACCCCGACCGCTACCAGGTGCAGAACCTGGCGCATTACCTGAACTGCGGCGCCAGCCCGCGCGCGTCGATCCACCTGGTCGAGGGCGCGCGGGCGCTGGCGCTCCTGCGCGGCCGCAACCACGTGCGGCCGGAAGACGTGGTGGACCTGGTGCCGGACGTGCTGCGCCACCGGCTGTCGCTGTCCTACGAGGCGCTGGCCGACGCGGTGACCGCCGACCAGATCATCCACCGCATCCTGAAACATCTCCCGCCGCCTGAGCGGGTACTGGAAAACCATGTCAAAGTCGACGCAAACGCCTGAAGCCATCCTGCGGCGCATTGAACTGACCGTGCTGCGCCGGCTCGACGGCTTGCTGCACGGCGACTACCACACCCTGTTCCGCGGCCCGGGCGTCGATCTGGCCGACCTGCGCGAGTACCAGTATCACGACGACGTGCGGCATATCGACTGGAACGTCACCGCGCGGCTGCAGACGCCGTATGTGAAGGAATATTACGAGGAGCGGGAGCTGACCGCCTGGTTCCTGCTCGACCTCAGCCCGTCCGAGGATTTCGGTTCGCAAACCGTCAGCAAGCGGACGCAGGCGGTCGAGCTGACGACAGTGCTCGCCAGCATGCTTAACCGGCACGGCAATCGTTTCGGCGCGCTGTTTTACGGCAGCAGCGTCGATACCGTGATCCCGCCATCCACCGGGCGCCGCCAGATCCTGCAGCTGATGCACCGGATGATGCGCCGTGCCGCGCCGGTGCCGCAGTCGGCCGCGACCCGGCTGTACGACCTGCTGCAGACCGGCGTGCATGCGATGCACCGGCGCTCGCTGGTGGTGGTCGTGTCGGATTTCATCACGCAGCCGGGATGGGAGCGGCCGCTCGCGATGCTCGCACAGCGGCATGACGTGATCGCGGTGCGGCTGTACGATCCGCTGGAAATGGCGCTGCCCGACCTCGGGCTGCTGACGATACAGGATGCGGAAACGGCGGAACAGTTGCTGGTGGATACGCACGACAAGGCATTCCGAAGCCGCTTCGCCGCCGCGGTCGAAGCGCGCGAGAAAGCCTTGCATGATGCGTTCACCTATGCGGGGGTGGATGTGCTGGAACTGTCGACCGAAGACGATATCGTCGACGCGCTGTTCCGTTTCTCGGAGTTGCGCAGGCATGCCGCCCGGCTCGCGACCGGCGGCAGCGCGCGCACCTTTGCGGGGCAGGGGAGGCTGTAATGAATTTTCTCTGGCCGCATCTGCTGTGGGGCCTGCTGGCCGTGCCGCTGCTGGTGCTGGCGTACTTGTTCATGGAGCGCAGGCGCAAGAAATACGCGCTGCAGTACGCCGGTCTTGCCACCGTACGGCAGGCAATGCAGGGGGCGAACCGCTACCGGCGCCACATCCCGCCGCTGCTGTTCCTGCTGGCGCTCGCGCTGATGCTGCTGGCCGCGGCGCGGCCGGCAATGGTGCTGACCCTGCCGACGGAGCACAAGACCATGATCCTCGCGGTCGATGTGTCCGGCAGCATGCGCGCCGCGGACATTGCGCCCAACCGGTTTAACGCTGCCCTGGCCGCGGTCAAAGGTTTCGTGCAGCAGCAACCGTCGAATACCCGCATCGGGCTGGTGTCCTTCGCCGGTACCGCGAGCCTGGTGCAGCCGCCGACCTCGAGCCGCGAAGATCTGCTGAGCGCGCTGGCGCGCTTGCAGTTGCAGCGAGGCACGGCGGTTGGCAGCGGCATCCTGGTGTCGCTCAAGGCGATCTTCCCGGATGTCAAGTTCGACCTGAATTCCGCCGATCCGCGGCGGGTCGACACGCGCGAGGAACGCGGCGCGCGCTCGCTCGGCAGCGACGAGCAGCGCAAGGAGCAGACGCCGGACCCGGAACCGGTGCCGCCCGGGTCCTATACCTCGGCCGCGATCATCCTGCTGACCGACGGCCAGACCACCACCGGCCCCGATCCGGTCGAGGCGTCGCGGATGGCGGCGGAGCGCGGGGTGCGGGTGTATACGATCGGCATCGGCACGGCCGCCGGCGAAATCCTGACCGGGGATGGCTGGGCGATGCATGTGCGGCTGGACGAGGATGCGCTGAAGGATATCGCGAACGTGACCAAGGCCCAGTATTTCTACGCCGGCACGGCGGAAGACCTGGCCAAGGTGTACAAGTCCCTCAACTCGAAGCTGACGCTCGAGAAGCGGGAGAGCGAAGTCTCCGCGCTGTTCGCTGCCTGCGCCGCCTTGCTGGCCGTGCTGTCCGGCTCATTGTCGATGCTCTGGTTCAACCGCATCGTGTAGCACGCTTGTATTTGCGTCAATGCTGCTGCGAATACATCTGATGATTCCGCGGCAATCCTGTCTATCCCTGCATCCGGGCGGGTTTCCGCCCATTGGCCGCCGCGTGCGGATCGAAGACATCCAAACAGTATGCATATCGCGAAGAAAGACCTGCGCAAGGCCCTGCTCTGGCCACTGCTGGCGCTCGTGGTCTGCATGCTGGGATGGACCGCGCTGCTTGCACAGCTCGCGCGTGAAAAATCGCAGGCGGAACAGGAAGCATTGCGGGATGCGGAAATCCTGGCGCGCGCCTATGGAACACATCTTTTTCGCGCGCTGGAAGCAGTCGACCAGATCACGCGCTATGTGAAGTACGGCTGGGAGGCGACCGGCGGCGAATTCACACTGGAACAGATGGGGCAGCAAGGCTTGTTTGGCCGGCACTCCGGCTTCTACATCAGCCTGATCGATGAACGCGGCAACCTGATCTCCAGCACGATTCCCGGTGCGCAAAGGGTCAATATTGTCGACGAGCCGTACTTCACGGTCCACCGGCAGGCCGGCAATGCGTTTCACATCGGCGTCGCAAGAATCGGCAATTTTTCTCAGACGCCGGTGGTGCCGTTCTCGCGCCGCCTGACCGACGCGCAGGGGCGCTTTCGCGGAATCGTGCTGGTGTCGGTGATTCCCGAGTACTTCATGTCGAATTATGACGAGATCGCGCTCGGGCGCCATGGCTTCCTCGCGCTCCTGGGCACAGACGGGGTGGCCAGGCTGGAGCGGGTCGGCAACAAGGTATTTCTGCCGCGATCAGGGGACAAGGCGCTGAACATGCAACCCGCGCTGGACATGCGCGCCGGCAGCCGGCTGTTTGGAGCGCAAGACAGCTTTTCCGACCGGCGGCCGCGTTACGTCGCGTGGCAGACCACCTCCGGATATGAGATGGTCACGATGGCCGGCTTCGATCAGGAGGATATCCTGGGTCCGTACCGGGCCAAGCGCCGGGACTGGTTGCGGAGCGCGGCGCTGGCCACCATCCTGCTGGCCGTGGCGGCCGCCGCCGGCGCCTTTGTGTCGCTGCGCCTGACACGCGAGCGGCGCCAGTTCGAGTCGATGCAGGCAACCTACCGCACCGCGACCGAAGGCGGCAGCGACGGTTTCTTCATCGCGCGCCCGGTCTGCGGGCGGGACGGCGAGGTCACGGATTTCACGATCATCGATTGCAACGAGCGTGGCGCCGAATTCCTGCGGCACCGGCGCGAGGAACTGATCGGCGAGCGGCTGAAGGCGCTTTACCGGGGCGAAGCGGCCGAGCGGGCGATGCGCATGATGTGCAAGGCGATGAAGGTGCGCGCCTACGAAGGCGAAGCGGATCTGGAGGCGCTTGGCGTGAGCGGGCCGAAATGGGCGCATTTCCGCGTGTGCCGTCCCGACAACGACCTGGCCGTCACCATGCGCGACATCAGCGGGTTGAAGGCGCATGTCGCAGAGCTGGAGAGACGCGGCAACGAAGATGCGCTCACCCAGCTGCCGAACCGCCACTGGGCCAATGCCTATCTTCCCGAAGCGATCGCGCGCGCGCGGGATGGCGGCAGAATGATCGCGCTGCTGTTTCTCGATCTCGACGGTTTCAAGACGGTCAACGACACGGCGGGGCATCAGGCGGGCGACGACATCCTGCGGCATGTCGGCAGGCGCCTGCGGGAGGCGGTCAGGCCGAACGACCAGGTGGCGCGCGTGGGCGGCGACGAATTCCTGGTGATACTGCAAAAGCTGGCGACGGCGGCGGACGCCGCCCATGTCGCGCAACGGATACTGGATGCGTTCCAGCCTGCGTTCAAGATCGGGCAAACGTCTTATGCGGTCGGCGTGTCGATCGGCATCGGCATGTTTCCGCAGGATGGCGCGGATGCGAACACGCTGCTCAAGAACGCCGACATCGCGATGTATTCCGCCAAGACGGCAGGAAAACACAACTACCGTTTTTTCGATCCGCGCTTTTCCGAGATCCTGCGCTCCCGCCACGAGCGGGAAGCCGAATTGCGGCAAGCGCTGGAGAATGACCAGCTGGTGATGTATTACCAGCCGCGGGTCGAGCTGCGCACCGGGAAGACCTGCAGCATGGAGGCGCTGGTGCGCTGGCAGCATCCTTCAAAAGGCATCGTCGGACCGGGAGAATTCATCGCGCTGGCGGAAGAAACCGGGCTCATCCTCACGCTCGGCGAACAGGTGATCCACAAGGTATGCGCGCAGATCGCGCAATGGCAGCAACAGTCGCAGGCGCTGGTGCCGGTGTCGATCAATGTGTCAGCAAGACAATTCCAGGAAACCGATGTGGCGGCGCTGGTCGCCAGCTGCATCGAACGCTACCGCATCGATCCGCGCTTCATCGAGATCGAATTGACCGAGTCGTCGATGATCGGCGACACCGAGGATGTGGGGCAGGCGCTGCGCGCGCTGCAAAGGCTGGGGGTCAAGCTGCTGGTCGACGATTTCGGCACCGGCTATTCCTCGCTGTCGCAACTGCAGCGCCTCGATTTCGACGTGCTCAAGGTCGACCGCGCATTCACCGCCGAGCTCGACAAGACGCGCGAGGGCGCGGTGTTCTTCTCCGCCATCATCACGATGGCGCATGCGCTCGGCATGCGGGTGGTGGCCGAAGGCGTGGAAACCCAGGACCAGGTCAGCAAGCTCAAGGCGCTGCACTGTGATGAAGTGCAAGGATTTTTCATTTCCCGGCCGCTTCCGTCCTGGCAAACTCCGGACATCGCGCCGGAGCGTTTCCTTTCTTCCACCGCGTGATGCTGATTTCCCGCAACGTGCAGCAAAGGGCGGGGCGCGCGTAAATAATACGCGCGGCGGCGGCGGTGCCGTCGCATCCCGGGGCGGCAAACGGTGGCGCAGACCTTGCATGAGGTTGGCTCCTTGTCATTTTCACAGAAGGAGTGCTCTCATGAAAAACAAGACCACCGTGATCGCGGCCCTGGTCGCAGCGTCGTTGTATGCCTCCGGCGCCGCCGCGCAGCAGAGCTCGGGCAGTTCAGGCTCGTCCGGGAAGGCTTCCCCGCAGCAGAATGCGGAGCAACAGCACAAGGCCGCGATGGAAAAATGCAACAACATGAAGGAGAACGCGAAGGATATCTGCAAGGCCGAGGCCGACGGGCAAAAGAGCATCGCCGAAGCGCAGGCCAAGGTGACCGAGCGCGACACCCCGAAGAGCCGGCTGGAGCTGGAAGAAGCGAAAGCCGATGCGCAGTACAAGGTCGCCAAGGAAAAATGCGACGATCAGGTCGGCGAAGCGAAGAATGCCTGCCAGCAGGAAGCGAAAGCGACCAACGATCTGGCCAAGGCGCAGGCCAAGAAGCAGGCCCAGGCCGGCGGCTCCGCCGGCAGCTCCGGTGGCAGCTCCGGTGGCAGCTCCGGTGGCATGAGCCAGCCGGAGGGCAGCAGCGCTTCGGGTTCGTCTTCGCCGCAACCGTCGTCCGCGACGCCGCAGACCGCAGGTTCCTCCGGCGCGTCGTCACAGTCCCAGCCTTCCGGCGCGTCGGCTTCCGCATCGTCGCAGCAGCCGCCGCAATCGCCGCCGCCGACGGCCAGCGGTTCGAGCGGCGGGAGCG
>Ga0196971_1000878_pt1 | contig 16919 bp, 21 predicted proteins | sample S1v_1013CmetaG_FD_148660 | JGI IMG/M metagenome (GOLD analysis project Ga0196971, IMG submission 148660) | Soil microbial communities from Anza Borrego desert, Southern California, United States - S1+v_10-13C | ecosystem: Environmental > Terrestrial > Soil > Desert | place: USA: California... | reverse complement strand
TTCATGGCGGAACGCCTCGAGCACGCGCGGCTGCAGCCGGTCCTGGCAATACGCATTGGCCGCGTCGCGCACCATGCGCTCGTCATCGTTCAGCTGGTCGTTGAGCAGCAGCGGGTCGTCCCAATGAAACTGAGCTTTTGCGGTTGTCATCTTCATTCCCTTTATGATTGGCCGGCGTGGTCGCCGGATTGTTATTCCTTGCGCGGCGCGGTCGCGACGAATTTTCCGTTGTGAAATACCAGCGCGGATTGCGGTGCCGCGTCGCAGCGCTCGACTTCGCCTACGAAGATTACATGATCCCCTTCCGGATAGCGGCTGCGGTTGTGGCACTCGAACCATGCCGCCACGCCTTTCAGTATCGGCAGGCCGGTGTGCGACAGGTCGAATTCCACGCCCTCGAAGCGGTCGGGGATGCGCATCGCAAAACGCTCCGCGAGCATCGCCTGGTTGCCGGAAAGTACGTTGATCACATAGTGCGAATTGCCGGTGAAGACCGGCAGGCTGGAAGCGTTCTGCGACAGGCTCCAGAGCACCAGAGGCGGATCAAGCGATACGGAATTGAACGAGCTGGCGGTGAGGCCAAGGAAGCTGCCGTCGGGCAGGCGCGTGGTGATGATGGTCACGCCGGTGGCGAACTGCGACAGGGCATTGCGAAAATGGCGGGCGTCGAACTCGGGAGGTCCCGCGCTGGAAGGCTGTGTAGACATCTGAAATCCGGATAATTTCATCCATTATGCCGAAAAACCGGTGAATGCGAGCAAGCAAGCCTACTTCCGGCGCACCGTGCGCGACGCCCCCGGCTTCTCGCGCAACATCGCCTGGAAACTCTTCGGCAGCCATGGACGGGCCGCCAGCAGCATGCTGATCGCATACCTGTCCTCGAACGGCAGCCGGGCATCTTCCTGGTGCTGCAGCGAGAATTCGCGCGCCAGCTGCTGCAGGCGGTCGAGCAGGGCGGCAATCGATTTTTTCGACAGCATCACGTTGACCAGCCGAAGCAGTTCATGATCGCCGTCGAATTGCGCATCGAGGTAATCGCCGTACGCCTGTTCCCGGAAGTGCGTCTGGATTGGCCCGTCCGGGATCCAGCGGAAGGTGCGCGACACCAGAAGCTTGACCCGGTTGTTCGGCAGCAGTTCGATGATGCCGATCCGATCGAGGCGGAGCAGGCATTGGACGACTTCCGCTTCCGTCATCCGGTACACCTGCACGATCTGCGCGAGCGTGAGCTGGTTCAGCACCGACACGGCGACGATGAACAGCCTGATGTCGCCGATGATTTCCTTTTCCTGCGCATGACTGAGTTCGGAGATCAGCCGCGACTCGTCGTGACCGGCAAGCGCGATGTCGCGGAAGTCGATCTGCGTCGCCTGCAGGATCTCGTCCAGCCGCTGCAGCGTAAAGTTCTTTTGGGAAAACATGCGCTTGACGGTGGCTTCGGACATGCCGATGCGCGCGGCGACATCGGCGTAGGTGATGCCACGGGCCTTCAGCTCGCGCTTGAGCGAATCCACGAGTGAGCTTGCTTGCAGCATGGCGGTCGAGGCGGGACGGATGGTGGCGAAAATGATACACCAGCAGCCATTGCCCGGCTGTTGCGGTATATAAATGAACTGCGTTCATTGAAAACTGTCAACAAGATCAGATAGGCATGACAGTCGCGTTTGCGTTACAGTCATGTCATCAGTCGATGGAGTCGATCATGGCGACCGAAATTGCTACATTGGGTGGCGGCTGCTTCTGGTGCCTGGAAGCCGTCTATCAGGAACTCAAGGGCGTGCAGCATGTGGAAAACGGCTATGCCGGCGGCCATGTGCCCGATCCGAGCTACGAGCAGGTCTGCGAAGGCAACACCGGCCATGCGGAGGTGGTGCGCATCGAGTTCGACCCGGAGATGGTCAGCTACCGGGAGATCCTCGAAATCTTCTTCACCATCCACGACCCGACCACGCCGAACCGGCAGGGCAACGATGTCGGCACCCAGTACCGTTCGGTGATCTTCTACCATTCGCCCGAGCAGCAGGAAATCGCGCGCCAGGTGATCGCCTGCATGGCCAATGTCTGGGATGCGCCGATCGTCACCGAGCTCGCACCGGTGCCCGTCTACTACAAGGCCGAGGACTACCACCAGAATTACTTCCGCCAGCATCCGCTGCAGGGCTATTGCGCGTTCGTCGTGGCGCCGAAAGTCGCTAAGTTCAGGAAAGTGTTCGCCGACAGGGCAAGGGCGGAAACATGACAACTGTGTTCGAAAAGATCATCAGTGGCGAGATCCCGAGCGCCAGGGTGTATGAGGACGAATGGGTGGTCGCTTTCATGGATGCCGGCCAGGTCAATCCAGGCCATGTGCTGGTGGCAACCAGACAACCCTACGAAACCCTGATGGATGCCGACGAGGCATCGGCGGCGGCAATGATGCGCGCGGCGCGCCGCATTGCGCTTGCCGTGGAAAAAGCCTTCCGTCCGGAAGGCATCACCATCCTGCAGGCGAACCGACCCGCCGGCTGGCAGACGGTGCCGCACCTGCATCTGCATGTGCTGCCGCGTTACGCGAACGACGGCGTCGACCTGACCTGGCCGCGCAAGGAGCCGGGCATGGAGACATTGCGCGAGTATGCCGCCCGGATCGAGCTCTGACAGCAAGCGCAGCGCACGCGCCTGAGGCTGCGCATCCCCGCTTTGCATTGATAAGCCCAGGCGCGCCGCGCCGGTCGGCATGCATCGCGGGCTTGCCGGATGCGCTACAGCTTTTCCTGCCGGTACATGTAGCGGCGCGACCATGGCAGTAGCGATGCATCGCGATCCGCCTTTGCCCCGAGCACCTGGTACAGCGACACCCAGTCGCGCGTGAATGCATAGGCGCAGCCGGCCAGGTAGACGCGCCAGATCCGGAAGCGCCGGTCGTCCACCATTGACCGGATCTGTGCCGACTGTTCCTCGAAGTTCTCGGCCCAGATGCCGCAGGTCTTCGCATAGTGGCGGCGCAGGTTTTCCACGTCGAGCACTTCCAGCCCGCCTTCCTGCATCGTGCGCAACACGGTACCGACATGCACCAGCTCCCCGTGCGGGAATACGTATTGTTCGATGAACTCGCCGCCGCCGTAAGGGGTTTCGCCATTGTTCGGATCGGTGGTGGTGATGCCGTGGTTCATCACCAGGCCGTCATCGGCCAGCAGCGAGCGGATCTTCGCGAAGTATTCCGGCAGATGCTTCTCGCCGACATGCTCGAACATGCCGACGCTCGTGACGCGGTCGAAGCGGCCGCGCACGTCGCGATAGTCCTCGATGCGAATCTCGATGCGATCGGCAAGCCCGGCGCGCGCGACACGCTCGCGCGCCAGCTGGTACTGGTTCTGCGACAGCGTCACGCCGACGCAGCGCGCGCCGAATTTCTGTGCGGCGCGGATCACCAGCGCGCCCCAGCCGCAGCCGATGTCGAGCAGGGTCTGGCCGGGACGCAGCTGGATCTTGGTCAGGATATGGTCGATTTTCTTCAGTTGCGCGGTGCCCAGATCCTCGTCGCCGTTCTCGAAGTAGGCGCAGGAATAGACCATGTTTTCATCCAGCCAGAGCCGGTAGAAATCATTGGACACGTCGTAGTGGTAGCGGATCGCTTCCGCATCCTTCTTGCGCGTGTGCTGGATGCTGCGCGCAATCCGCGCGAATCGTCCTTCCGGCTTGAGCGTATGGCGCGCGAGCGCGTCGCCGACGGAAATGATTTCACGCGCGCGCCCCTCCACCTCGATCTTGCCTTCGACATAAGCCTTGCCGAGGTTGAACAGCGAGGGCGTGAGGAGATAGGCCAGCGCCGACCGCTGTGGCACCCGGATCGTGACCTGCGGCGCCTGCTGTCCGAAATCGAGCCGCTGCCCGTTCCACAACTCCAGGCGCAGCGGCAGCGCGGTGCGGTTTCGAATGTTGTCGACCCAGCTTCCCAGTTTCTTTTCCCAGAACACGATAAGCCCTCCGCGAGAAAGGATTGATCGGGCCGGGCAGACTTCCGGGGGGGGCGACGCTGCAATGACCCGCAAGGGCGGGCATGCAAAGCGCGCGGCCATCCCGGGCTGCGCGCTCGGCGTAGCCTTGTGGCGTTAAGGTTGCAGCCGGTGCCGCTGCCAGCTGCCGTCCGCCCTGCGCTGGTAGGCGATGCGGTCATGCAGGCGCGACGGGCGGCCTTGCCAGAATTCGACGTAATCGGGGACCAGCCGGTAGCCGCCCCAGTGTGCCGGGCGGACCGGATGGTCGCCATACTGTTTTTCTACTTCTTCGACGCGGGCTTCGAGCGCTTCGCGGCTGGCCACCGGCCGGCTCTGCGCGGAAGCGATCGCGCCCAGGCGGCTCTTCAGCGGACGGCTGTTGTAATACGCGTCGTTCTCCACATCGCTGATACGTTCGACCCGGCCCTCGATGCGTACCTGGCGCTCCAGTTCGATCCAGTAGAACAGCAGCGCCGCGTACGGATTGGTGTCGAGCTCGTGGCCCTTGCGGCTTTCATAATTCGTGAAGAAAGTGAAGCCGCGCTGGTCGAAGTCCTTGATCAGCAGGATGCGCGACGACGGCCGGCCATCCGCGGTGGCGGTGGAGACGCTCATCGCATTCGCTTCCGGCACCTCGGCCGTGATCGCCTCGTGGAACCATTTTGAAAACTGCTCGACCGGGTCCGGAAGGGCATCCGCTTCCGTCAGGCTGGCACGACTGTAATCCTTGCGAAGATCCGCTATCGACATCATTTTTCCTGTTTGTAGTTTGGTGCAACGTCGCGCAAAGTGAATGCCGTCTCGTTGCGTTTTTGATAACGCTCAATGGGAGCGGTGCGCACCGGCGCGGCGCGCGGCACGCGAACCTTACGCCGCCGTCGCGCCGTTGCCATGTTTTGCATCAATTATTGCGTAAACGCAGCGGCCTGCAGCGCACTATTCCGTTTTTGCCAGCGCGGTCTTGCGCCATGCGACCGGCACGCCGGCGCCGATCATCGCGGTCATGCCCCAGAATACCGCGGTCAGCCCGAGCGCCGCGCCGGCGCCGCCGAAGGCCAGCGGCAGGAACACCTGGCAGGCATTGCCGATGGTGACGCGGATGCCGACCGCTTCGCCGGCCCGGCCGGGCGGGGCCGCATGGTGCAGCAGCGCGAGCATGTTGGGCTGGCTGGAACCGACGGCCAGGCCGAGGATCGCGGCGACCACCATCATCGACAGCGGCTGGCGCATGAACGGGAACACCGCATAGCAGAGCGCGGCCAGCACCAGCGCGAACGCCAGCACCTGCCATTCCGTCGCGTGTCGCGAAATCCACGGCATCGCCAGCCGCACGAGGAAGGTCGCACTGGAAAAGCAACCCAGGATCAGGCCGATGGTCGAGGCGGAAAACCCCGAATGCGTCGCGTGTATCGGCAGCACGAAGGTGAACAGGTCCCAGGCCGACGACAGCAGGGTGCCCACCAGGTAGATGTTGCGCATGTCGCGGTCGCGCAGCAGGTCGAACGCGTTGCCCGCGGCGTCTTCCCGTTGCTGCGGCATGCGGATGCGCGAAACGCGTCCGAGCGCGGTCAGCGCCAGCGCGGCCAGCGCGAAGCCGCCGAACACGAGATAGCCGATGCGGTGCGCGGCGTGGTCGATGATCAGTCCGGCAAGCACCGGGCCGAAAAAGCCGGAAATCGAAAATCCGAGCGCCAGCCAGCTGTAGTTCGTTGCGCGATTTTCATCGTCGCTCATCGCGCCGACCGTATGCTGCGCGGCGACCTGGATCACCATGAAACCGGTGCCGATCAGGATGGTCGCGAGATAGAGGATCGGCAAGCCGGTCATCATGCCTGGCAGCGCGCATCCCGCGGCGATCGCGACGCAACCAGCCATCATCGGGCGTACGATGCCGCTGCGGTCGATGATCCGCCCGGCGAAGACCGCAAACAGCATCGGAAACAGGGAAAACAGCGAGATCAGGATGCCGACCGTGAATTCCGACGCATGCAGCGACAGCGCATACAGCGACGTCGTGATGCGGGAGCCGGCAAGCGCGAGATGCGCTGTCAGGGAAACAAGAATGAGATGGAGCAGGGGGGCTGGCGGAAACACTGTTTAACGATACCGTCATGCAAGCCCAACGGCAACATTCGCATAAAAAAAATTCCGCAGAAAAACACAGCGCATTTCCGTCCGTTAAAATGACGGGATGAACGCCGTCGTCTCCCTCCCGCCCCTCGATTTCTCTTCCGACAACGACATCGATTTCGACCGCCGCTTCGGCGGCATTGCGCGCCTGTACGGCGACGCCGGCCTGGCACGTTTTCGCGCCGCGCATGTGTGCGTGATCGGCGTCGGCGGGGTCGGGTCGTGGGTGGTGGAAGCATTGGCAAGAAGCGCGATCGGGCGCATCACGATGATCGACCTCGACAATGTCGCCGAGTCGAATGTCAACCGCCAGATCCATGCGCTGACCGACACGCTCGGCAAGGCGAAGGTCACGGCGCTGGCGGAACGCATCGGGCAGATCAATCCTTATTGCAGCGTCACGGAGATCGAGGATTTCATCACGCCGGAAAACCTGGACGAGATGATCGGCGCCGGCGGCTACGATTATGTGATCGACGCGATCGACAGCGTCAAGGCCAAGACCGCGCTGATCGCCTATTGCCGTTACAACGGGATCAGGCTGATCACGATCGGCGGCGCCGGCGGCCAGACCGACCCGACCAAAATCGAGATCCGCGACCTGTCGCGCACCGAGCAGGAACCGCTGCTGGCGAAGGTGCGCAAGCGGCTGCGCGCGCAGCATGGTTTCCCTCGCGGCATGAAGAACAAGTTCGGCATCGACGCGGTGTTTTCCACCGAGCCGCTGCTCTTCCCGGGCTCCGGCGAGGCCTGCAGCATCGATGCGGGCGATGCCGGCGACGGCGACGGTAATGCCAATGGCGAAGGCAAGCCCGGCATCACCGGACTGAATTGCGCCGGCTTCGGCTCTTCGATGGTGGTCACCGCCAGCTTCGGGCTGGTGGCGGCCGCGCAGGTGCTGCGCAAGCTGGCCGGCGAGGCGCAGGCCGCCGGCGGGGCTTCTTCACTCAGCGCGGCAGGTTGACGCTGTCCGACCGCGCTTCCGCGGGAATCCACACTTCCCGGTCGATCCGGCGCGACGCCAGGATCTTGTAGACCGATCCTTCCGGCGTGGTCGTCGACTGCACCAGCGCCGCTTCCGTCGCCTGCCAGGCAATCGGATCGAAGGCGAGGTCCTGCGGCAGCGTTGCATCGCGCGCGAGCGTGACATGCGGCCGGTAGCCGTGCTGCCCCTTGAATGCGACCTTGTGCTCGTTCAAGTCCCCGACCAGCCGGCGCTGCAGCGCGAACAATTCCTCCGGCGCCTCGGATGGGCCGACCCAGGCGATGCGGTTGCGCGGAAAATAGCCGACCCGGTCCAGCCGCAACGTGATATCGGCGGTCGGCAGATGGGTCAGGATATCGGTCAGTTGCGGCAGCAGGGCGGCCGGCTGCTGGCCGAGGAAGGCCAGGGTCATGTGCAGGTTGGAATAGGGGATGCGTCGCCCGCGCATCGGCGCCTGCAGCTGCAACAGTGCCGACGCGGTGGCATCGTCCGGCCACAGCGCATAAAACAGTCGGAGGGTATCGGGAGTCCTGGCATTCATGAAGCGCCCTTGTGCTGGAAGTGTCTACGTATGACAGGCAATGCCGCGCGGCGTGCCGCAATGCGCGCCTGTTTCAGTGGCAAAGCGCCACGCCGGCATCGGAAAAGGAAGCTTTCTCCACGGCCAGGAATTCCCACTCGTAGCCGGCATCCTTGAGCACCAGCTTCAGCACGCCAAGCGTGGAATTGTCGGAAACGTCACTGTTGAGCTTGCGAAAGCGCAGTGGTGTCAATTTCGCGCCGCCCGTGCCCACCACGAAGGAGCGAATCCCGCGCTCTTCATCATGCCGTCCCTGCGCGTCCTGCGGCGCAAAACGCTCGTAATCGTGATCGTGCGAAGCCAGCACCAGGTCGGCGCCGGCTTCATACAGCATTTTCCACGCTTCCAGCATGCGGGCGTCATTGCCATGCCCGCCGGAACTGAACACCGGATGATGCCAGTAAGCCAGCGTGCAACGCGCACGGTTGCGCGCCAGCTCATCTTTGAGCCAGGCCAGCTGCGCGCGGTGCGCATCCGGCTTGAGATAGCTGTTGAGCGAGATTACATGCCAGCTGCCGAGCTTGAAACTGTAATAGCCGCGCCGGTCCGGTCCGGCGGCCGCGCCAAAGTAGCTGTAATAGCCGTCTGCCCTGGGCGTGTAATAGTCATGGTTGCCGGGCGAGGGGAAGGTGCGCGCCTTGAACCGGCCCCAGGTCGGCTCGTAGCAGTCGGTAAACTCACCGAGCAGGCCGACCGGATAGGTATTGTCGCCCAGCGTCAAGACGGCGGCACCCGGGTCCGCTGCGAGGCCGGCTTCGATGAGCGCGGCGGTCTTTGCAGCGCCGCTGTCTTCCGGCCGGATGGTTTTACACTCTGCAATATCGCCCGCGGCAAAAACCGTCACGCCCTTTCCCGGTAGTGCGCTTTTTATCTGTTCCAGCCGCGCGCGTTCGCTGGATTGGCACGCGGCAAGAAGCGCCGCGCAGGCGAGGACGAAGGAAAGCGTTTTATGCGTGGCCATTCCGCTGCGTGAAAGAAAATCGGCAGCGCATATTGTAGAGGAAAGGAGATGCGCGGCGCGCTAACGCCGGCGCGCGGCCCGCAGCCCTGCGGCCGGCGTTTTCATGCGGCGGCAGCGACGCCGGAATCCGGCCGGCTCCAGGATGTGTTTGCCAAGCTACTGCGCGAACCGATTGCCGCCTGCGTTGCTCTGCGTACCTCACGTACGCGTGCGCTACCCGCCGCCAATCCGGCCCGCTCGCTACGCTTGTCAAACACAACCTAGAATTCATGCTCCTCGAATGCGCGCCGCGCCCTGTCTTCGGCCGCGCTCCAGGCCTCCGCCTCGGTCGGGAACGTCCCGGCAGGGATATACGTTTCCGCCACTTCCGGTTCGCGCGTGAGGCGCACATAAACCTGCGCCTCGTAGGTGCCGTCGGGCTGCGCGCGCGCCAGGATGCGCGCAAGGTGGGTGCCGCTCTGCAACATGCGGCCTTCCACCGCGGAGCCGTTGCCTTGCCCGGCCTCACCGGAAATCGACTGCATCTCGCGTTCCACGTCTTTCTGCGCCGGCGATTTGCTGCCGCTGCCGACGTCCGCTTCATTGATCAGATGTTTCGACTGCTCACCCATGCGTTCCTCCTCAATGGCGTCTTTCCGCATCAGATGCAAGCGCATGCCTGCGTATTCCTAAGATGATTGCATGCAGGGATAGTTCGGCGCGCCGGGCGGATGCCGGCCGAACCAATCCGGATACGCGCCCCTCTAATTTTCTTTGGAGGCGATATGGACAATGAGCAAAAGAAGCCGGCCGATGTCGGCAAGGGCGACAGTTTCACGACCCGCACCAAGGATAACCCGATCGGCATCGACGACATCGGCTTGCCCGCGGACATGCAGAAGGACGAGTTAAGCCGCCTGCAGGATATCCGGCCCGATCCGGACAAGGCGCAGGACAAGCAGTGAGCAAAGGAAGGCACCCGCGATGACTACACCACCCGACCGCCGCGACCACGACGCGAATACCAAACCCGACCGGCACGACAACATGCTCGAACGTACGGCCAAGCACATCGAACCTCCGGGACGCGACGTCACCGACGACGACCTGAAGGATCCGGGCCGCATGACCCCGGCGGCTCCGCCCGCCGACAACCGGTCCTGAACGGAGGGCGAGCGCGATGGCAAGCAAGGAAGAATGCGACCGCTATGCCGAGGAGCTGACGCGCCGCTTCGACGAGCTGGTGCAATGGGCGATGGCGAACTGGCCCAAACCGGAGTTCCCGCTGCTGTCCTCGGACTTCACTCAGGCGCGCCGCGAGATCAGCGAGATCGTCGGACCAAAGCTGGGCGACGGCGAAACATCGGACGATCCGCCGCGTCCCGCCTTCGGCGGCGACGACAATCAGTACCGCGACGTGACGCCGATGCCGTGGCCCTGACATCCTCATGAACAAGGCGAAGAAGAGGACTCCATGATGAAAACAATCAAGCGCGCATTTGTCGGCACCGTGGTCGCCGCATTCACGTTCGTCGGATTCACGCAGACGGTGCAGGCGGCGATGATCGGCACCGAACAGGTCCATGCATCGAACGCCGCGCAGCAGCAGGACAAGGCGCGGATTGCCGCAGCGCTGGACCGGCCGGAAGTCATGGCGCAACTGGAACAGCTCGGCGTGCAGCGTGCCGATGCGCAAGCCCGGGTAGCGGCATTGACCGACGACGAGGCGGCGACGCTGGCGGCGAAGATCGACAGCCTGCCTGCCGGCGGCGATGTGGTCGGCACGCTGGTGCTGATTTTCGTCATCCTGCTGGTGACCGATATTCTCGGCTTGACCAAGGTCTTCCCCTTCACGCGCTCCCGGCGATAAATGCGCGCCGAAGTACGGCGGCTGTGCGCATGGGTTTTCTGCGCGTTCGCACTCATGCTCGCGGGCTGCGCGACGCAGACGCATTTGCTGCAGCAGCAGGGCCTGCCTGGCCTGCCGCGGCAGGTGGAACTTGCGTCCACGCCTTTCCATCCGCAGGAACGTTTCCAGTGCGGCCCGGCGACGCTGGCGATGGCGCTGAATGCGGCCGGCATCGCCATCACGCCCGATACGCTGGTGCCGCAGGTATTCGTGCCGCAGCGCGAAGGCAGCTTGCAGCCGGAAATGATGGCGGCGGGGCGCCGCAACGGTGCGCTCAGCATGACGATTCCGCCGCGGCTCGACGCGCTGCTGGCCGAGGTTGCCGCCGGCCATCCGGTGATCGTGCTGCAGAACCTGAGCCTGCCGGCGGCGCCGCTCTGGCACTATGCGCTGGTGATCGGTTACGACCTTGATGCCGGCGACCTGGTGCTGCGCTCCGGCACCACCGAGCGCCTGTCCCTTCCCCTGTCCACCTTTGAGCACACCTGGTCGCGCAGTGGTTACTGGGCGATGGTTGCGCTTTCACCGCAGCGGTTGCCGGTGACCGTGAATCAGGCGCAGGCTGTGGAGGCGCTGGTCGCCTACGAGAAAGCGGCGCCGCCGGCGCGCGCGCTTGCCGCCTATGAGCAGGCGCTGCAACGCTGGCCGCACGACCTGACGCTGCAGATGGGGCGGGGCAATGCCGCGTACCGGGCTGGCGACCTGAGGGGGGCGGAGTCGGCATTCCGCCGCGCTGCGGAAGAACATCCGGGCAATGCGGCCGCGCTGAACAACCTGGCCACCGTGCTCGCGGAGCTCGGGGAATACGAGCAGGCGACGGAAGCCGCGGAGAAGGCGGCGGCGCTGGACGGGCAGTGGCGCGAGGCGGCGCTTGCGACACTGCAGGCGATTCGCGCGGCGCGGCAGCGGGCCGGCCGTTGACTGCTGTTCTTTCTTTCAGAATATTTCTTGACGCCCGACGGCTGCCCGGAACATCTGCATCCGCAAGTGGCGAGGCAGCGCAAGCATTGGCGACGTTGCTGTCAGCGCGTGATCCGCTCAGGGCTCAGGGCTGTCCCGCCCGCCAATGTAACGCGGATCCGGGCCGATATAGGCGATCACCGGACGGCCGAGCAGGCCCGGCGGCGCAACCCGGTTCAGGTCGAACGCCTTGATGCTGCTGCCCACGTTGAACGTCCATGCAAATGCCTTGCCGCCGACGACGAACCGCACCGTGTCGCCACCGGTGACGTTGACCCAGCGGCTCTGGGGCTGCAGTACGATAGTCTGGGTGGCGGCGCTCTCCGGGGCCGGGTCGCCGAGCAGCGCCAGCGGAGGATCGGCCGCGAGCCCGGCGCAAGCGGAAAGCAGCGCGACGGCTGCGACGGGGGAGAAGGGTAGGTTCATCTTGCTTTCCCGGGTCCGGCAACCGAGTTTGACAACGACGGCACGCGTCCGTTCTGCATGCCGCAGTCGCCGCCTCAGCTGCGCCGGCCTTTCGCATTGCCAAGCACGATGTCGCCGGCCGACGTGATTTCGATGAATCGCCCGCTCGCTATCATTTCCGTCGCATCCGTTCCAAACACATCCGCACGCAGCGTCGCGCCGGAAAACTTCAGGTCCGCGGCTTCGGCCACTTTCGGCAGGGGGACCTGGTAGGTCTTGAACGGCCCGTAACGGAAGCCTTCCTCCGGCATCATGCCTTCCTGGCTCAGCAGGTAAGCGGAGACGGACAGCGCGCGCGTGTCTTCATCGATCATCGCCACCACCTTCCAGAAGTCGAGCGGAACGGCAATGCCTTCGTAGTGCGGATCGTCTTCCCGGAAGACTGGGCCGGTGAACACCGAGATCCGGAACCCGTGTGTCGTGGCATGTTCGAGCACGTAATCCTCCAGCGACAGCCAGCTGCGCTGGTTCAACTGCGGCATCTGCGGAACCGCATTCGTGTACAGGAAACTGTCCTCTTCGCCCAGCATGGCCTCTTGCAGCGTCTTGCCCCAGCCGGGGTCTTCGCGCCGCACCATGTGCCCCTTGTCGAATGCGGCCGGACCGTAGAACTCCGCATGGCCGACCTGGCTCGCTTTCGGAATGCGCGAATCGAAGCCCCAGGCGTCGTTGCGTTTCAGTTTTTTCTTCAGGCTGCCGTCGATATTGACCGCGGTAAGAATCGGCAGGCGCCGGCTTTCGCTCATGATCACGGAGAAATGCGTATACGGGATCGCGTCCGCATCAAACCCGGTCGCCAGCACCGTGTGCGATTTCCCTGGTTTGGGCAGGCCTACACTCTTGCCGAGAAACTTCGGATCGTAGCCGGCGCGGTTCTTCAGGTAAGCGGCCGTCCTCTTTTTTTCCGAGAATCCCTCTTCCGCCACATGCAATTCGTTACGCGTCACCGCAACCCATGACTTGCGGTTCAGCAGCGTCTTGATCACGCTCGCTTTCACCGCATAGTTTGTCTTGCGAAACTGCCCGCCGAAATGCAGCCCCGCCACGCTGCGGCTTTCCAGATCCAGGACGGCGGAGCCGGAATTGCCGCCGAGCGTGGAACTGTCATGCGTGAAATACCATTCGCCCTTGGGCGTGGCGACCACTTCGCCCGGCGCGAAGCGCTTGACGTCATAGACGTCGCCGAATATCTCGCGCATCGCGCCGGCGTCGTTCCGGCTGTCGCGTGCCGGGTAGCCGACCACCGCGATCAGCTGCTCCGGCTCGGCCGGCTTGCGGGCAAGCTTCAGGGGCGGCGGAAGGCCCGGATCGGACACGGCGCGCAGTATTGCCATGTCGGGCGCTTCCGCCGTATCGTCGGCGATCCACAGAATCTCAGCCACACCCACTTCGGCGGACTCGATGCCCTTGTATTCTTCCTTGAAATCGATGTGCGCCCGGATTTTCCTGCCCGCGTGGTTGATCCGGTAGCGGAACACCCGGCCCTGACGCTGCGCGAACACCAGGGCGACATGGCGGTTCGTGACGATCAGGTCATCCTCGATCCGCCACCCGGTGCCGCACCATTCGAAGGTGTCGTGATCCGACAGCTCGATGCGGCCCACCGCGTTGATCGGCTCCACCAGCGCCTTGCGGTGCGGCGCAAGCTTCTTTTCCAGCAGCGCCAGCCCGGCCTGCTCGAACACGCCGTTCTTCACCAGCAGGACCGGCCGCCCGGCAAGCAGCACGATGGCTTCGCTCATCTGCCGTGTATCGAAAAACGCCGCATCTGAATCCGGCGGGCGGACAGTGCTCAGATGATCCGCCACCACGTCCGCGCTGAAGCCGAAGCTTCGGCGGCCGGTCAGTTCGTGGCGCTGTGCCGCTTCGGCCAGCGCATCGCGCATCTTCCGCGAATGAAGCACCGACGCGATGCGCAGTTGCGCGCCGGGCAGGTCGTGTGTCATTGCACCTCGAGCTTGGTTCTTCGGCATGATCTCATCCTTCCACTGTAAGGAGATGCTTCCGGAAACGCGGGCTGTAGCGTGAACTGCGCAGACGAGTATATGCGCCGGCATCGGCTCGCATATCCCATGAACATGGCGTTGTGAATGGCGGATGAGATTTCTCAAGCGGTCCATGCATGCGACGACCGACTGCCGGGAACGTAGTGTGAGAGTTAGTAGGTTACTGGCGCGCGCTGTTGATCCGGTTTAGACGGAGGCGACGCTGCTGGCTCGCGCCGCACCTGTGGGATGAGGGGAAGAAGACAAGCAAGCGCCGGCGCAAATGCTCGTGCCTGCGCATGTTCTTGTTGTACGCGTCGACATCTTGATGAGAGAGAAGGAAGGCAGTCCGGGCCCGATGGCGGTCGGTGCCTTCACGCCTTGAGGTGTATTAAAGCCTGATGTCCGAATCGGTAGCATCGTTGTTCTGTCTATGCGTCGAGAGTGCCCCCGGGGCGAGACGGTTGTGTTCTTCGTTCCAAGGAAAGCCACATCATCTTCCAACGGCAAGCGGTTGACGGTTTGCGTTGGGACACGCAGGAGGATTTCAAGATGCCCAAAGAGATTGCGCTGTTGACGCTGCATGGCATGGGGGAGACGTCAGACAAGTACTATGTCGATCTCGTGGCGCGCGTGAGTAAAGAGCTGGATGACATGGTAGGAAAAGTGGACTTTCAACACGTCTACTATCAGCAGATATTGCAGCCGAACCAAAAAGAAGTTTGGGGCCGGATGGACAAGAATGATCTTCGCTACGACAACTTGCGAAAGTTCGTTCTATTCGCCCTCGCCGATGCTTCGGGCCTCGAGGCGAGAAAAGACGAAAACGAATCAGCCTACGAAGAATCGCAAATCGAAATTGCCAAGAAGTTGTGGGCTGCGCGGAAGGCAATGAAAAGGAATGGGCCACTCGTGGTAATAGCGCAGTCCCTCGGGGGCCAGGTATTTTCCAACTACGTCTGGGACGCGCAGCGTGCCGCCGGCGGCGCAACTGTATCTGCCGGTATCTGGAAAAATATAGACAGCTTCGCAGAACGGATCAAGGGAGCGCCGGGAGCATTCAGTAGAGATGAAATTGCATTCTTGGGCTGCAATTCGCTGGTGGCGCTCATCACCACCGGATGCAATATCCCTGTTTTTGTCGCCGCGCACAAGCAATTGCATATACGCGCAATCAGTAAGCCGACGGACAGGTTCGAGTGGATCAATTTCTACGACCGGGACGATGTCCTGGGCTGGCCTTTGCGCCCCTTGAATGGTGGCTATGAAGTCCTTGTCGATGACCGGGCGATCAATGCCGGAAAAGACAATCCCATTAAATGGATCATGAGCGGCACGCCCATGTCGCACACCTTGTACTGGGAAGACAGCGAGGTCGTTGCGGCGCTGGCCCGTATGATCAAAGAGGGTAGATCGAAGCCTGTGTCGTTGACCAGGAATCATGGTGAATCGAGGAGCGATCTGTAATTGCCGTCACTATTGACGGGAGGGGCGGGAGAGTGAAAGCGCGTGCACTGCTGTCAATTCTACTGGTCGCATTTCTCTGCGCATCGCAAGCGGCGGTTGCGGGGCTGGCATATTCGGGCAGCTATCGTGCGCCGGATGGAGGGCTGTGGCCACCGCTCTCGCATTACCAGCCGGTACGCGATTATTTACTCTATGTTCCCGGCTCATACACCAGGTCCGGTTCGCCATACCCACTGGTCGTCATGCTGCATGGCTGTCGTCAGAGCGCGGAAAGCTTCGCAGCAGGAACGGGGATGAATGCGCTCGCCGAACAAGAGGATTTCCTGGTGCTCTATCCGAACCAGCATGCCAACCCGATTCAATGCTGGAACTGGTTCGACGGCGCAACGCAGGACGGCGCGGGGGAAGCGGCGATCATTACCGGGATGGTGCGAGAAATCATGCATCAATACCGGGTGGATGCTGCCCGTATTTACGTGGCCGGGCTGTCGGCCGGCGGCGGCATGACAAGCGTACTGGTGAGCTGCTATCCAGGCGTTTTCGCCGCGGCCGCGATTCATTCCGGGGTCGCGTATAAAGCGGCATATTTCGCCAATGCGGAACTGGCATTGCGGAGGGTCGACGCGAGCATGCCGGCGGACATTGCCGGCCGCCGCGCTTATGAATGCGCCAAGGGGGCACGTCTATCGATGCCGGTGATCGTGTTTCATGGCGCGGAAGACAAGAGGGTTGTTCCGGGCCACGCTGCGCAAGTGATACGCCAATTTGCGCAGACAAACGATTACGCCGACGACGGCAAGGACAATGACTCGGTCAGTGCGGCCTCGGCAGCGCGCAGGAACGTGTATCCCAAGGGTAGGCGTCCTTACACTGTCTATTCCTATGGAAAAGGCGATCGGGTGCTGCTGCAGCTATTCATGATCAGAGGCATGGGGCATGCATGGAGTGGCGGCACGCCCGTACTCGAAGGGGATCATTACTACGACCCCGCAGGGCCGGATGCCTCGCAGGAAATATGGACGTTCTTCAAGAGGCACAGGCGCGCTCCGCAACGGTGACGCTCGCGCTGGCCAGCGCTCGATGGCGTCCCGGTGCCATCCCCTGTGCCGTGAGCAGGGAACAGGGAGCAGGCAATACAAAGAAAACCGAGGCCAGCCGCCTCGGCTGCCACGGACCTTGCTGAACGTAAGAAAACAAAAAAACCGCGTTCTCGGAGGGAGAAAAGCGGTTTTTTGCACGTCCGTGGACGTGTTGATACGAAGTAATGGTGGAGACGGCGGGAATCGAACCCGCGTCCGCAAGCCCTCTACAGACAGTTCTACATACTTAGCGCTGTCATTTGTTTTAACCTGAGCGCCGCGGACGCGCACGCTGCGATCAGGCGAGCCACCTTGGATTTAACCCCAAGCCAAGTGACCCGGCTTGAAGCGATTCCCTGTGAATGACCCTACGTGCTGTTACCAGCCCACCCCAGGGAAGAGGTGGTGTAGGGCTAGCCGGTTATTAAGCGGCCAGAGCGTA
>Ga0196971_1000877_pt1 | contig 16927 bp, 20 predicted proteins | sample S1v_1013CmetaG_FD_148660 | JGI IMG/M metagenome (GOLD analysis project Ga0196971, IMG submission 148660) | Soil microbial communities from Anza Borrego desert, Southern California, United States - S1+v_10-13C | ecosystem: Environmental > Terrestrial > Soil > Desert | place: USA: California... | reverse complement strand
GTCGCGGCGAAGACGCTCGCCGAGGCGCTGCCCTTCATCCAGATCTACGACCGCGAAGTCGTGGTGGTGAAGTATGGCGGCCACGCCATGGGCGATACGGAAACGGCCCGCAAATTCGCCGCAGACATCGTGTTGCTAAAGCTCGTGGGGATTCACCCTGTCGTCGTGCACGGCGGCGGGCCGCAGATTAGCCGCATGCTGGATCGCGCCGGGGTGAAATCGCAATTCGTCGATGGTCTACGCGTCACGGACGCTGAGACGATGGAAGTGGCGGAGATGGTGCTGTCGGGCAGCGTCAATAAAGAACTGGCGCACCTGATCACGGCCGCAGGCCGCGAAGCGGACGTGCGCGGCGTAGGCCTTTCGGGCAAGGACGCACGGCTTATCACCGTCGAAAAAGCGGTGCGGGTGAAGAAAGACCCCGACAGCATGATCGAACAGGTGGTCGATCTAGGCTTCGTCGGCGAGCCCAGCGATGTCGATCCGACTTTGATCCAGGCGCTGATCAACGCGCCGGAAGATTATATCCCGGTGATTGCCCCCATCGGCGTCGCCGAGGACGGCCGCACTTACAATATCAACGCCGACACTGCCGCCGGCGCGATCGCCAAGGCGCTGTCCGCCAAGCGCTTTCTGCTGCTCTCGGACGTCGCCGGCGTACTCGGCAAGGACGGCGAGCTGATCCGCGAGATGAGCGTCGCCGACGCCAAAACCGCGATTGAAACCGGAATCGCTACAGGCGGTATGATTCCGAAGCTTGAAACCTGCATCGCGGCGCTCGACAACGGCGTCGAAGCTGCGGTTATCCTCGACGGGCGTACGCCGCACGTCCTGCTCATGGAACTGTTCACCGAACATGGCGCTGGCACGCTCATTCAATAAGCTCGGCCTTGCGGCTCTCGTCATCTGCGCCGCTTTTGCGGCGCTGGTTGCGTTGGTCGGCCGCGCCGACGCGCAGCAGCAACGCCAGCAACAGCGCCAGGCCAATGGCTGGCAGATTTGTAACGAGACGAGCTTCGTCCTCGAAGCGGCGACCGGCCGTCCGGAAGGCCGTGCGATCCAGGTGCAAGGCTGGACCCGGCTGCGTCCCGGCGAATGCCGTCTCGCCGTCGGCGCGCCGCTGGCGCGCGGCACGCACTACCTTTACGCGCGCACCTCGACCGCCCATCGCGGCGGCCGTCGGCAATGGGGCGGCGACGCCGTGCTCTGCGTCGATCCCAGCGACCAATTCCAGATCGAAAATCCGCCGCGCTGCACCGACGCTTACGAAGAGCGCCGCTTCCGCCGCGTGCAGATCAACAAGCGCGACAGCTGGCGCACGTCATTCTCGGAAGCAACGACCTATAGCGCGGCGCGTGCGCGCCAAGCCGGCCTGCAGCGGCTGCTGAACGACGCCGGTTACGACCTGCGCGAAGGCCGCCGCGGCGCCGATCCGCGCCGCATCGCACAGGCGATCGCGCAATTTCGCGCGTCGGCGCGCCTGGCGCCGAACGCGACCGAAGAGCAGTTGATCGACGCGCTCGAAGTCGCCGCCCGCCGCCGTGCGGGTCAAGTGGGCCTCACGCTCTGCAACCGCACCCGTAATCGCATGTGGACAGCCGTTGCGCGCCGCCGCGGCGAAGGCTGGGAGAGCCGCGGCTGGTGGCCGCTCAATGCCGGCGGCTGTGTGCGCACGATCGACGAAGTGCTGATCCAGGAACGCTATTACGTCTATGCCAGCATGGAGACGCCCGAAGGCGCGCGCTATCTGACCTCGGGCGAGCCGTTCTGCACCAGCCCTGCCCGTTTTGCGATCCTCGGCCGAAGCGATTGCGAACAGCGTTATTATCAGACCGCTCTGTTCTCGCCGATCCGCGTGCGCGATCGCCAGGGGCTCGTTGTCGAGTTCGAGGAGCGCGACTTCCTCGATGTCGGTGTTGCGCCGCGTCCGCTGGAGACCGGCGCGGCGGCAGAGGGCGAAGAACGCACCACGCGGGAGGCGCCGCGACGGGGCCTCGTGCCGCGTGACGCGCCGACACAAGACGGTCCCGAGGCGCAATGACGCCGCCGCGGGACATCCGCGCCTGGGTGTTCGATCTCGACAACACGCTCTACCCGGCGCGCGATCTCTATGACGAGATCGGTGTGCGGATGACCAATTACATTGCCAGCAAACTATCGCTCGCCGAAGCCGACGCGCTCGAAATTCGGGAGCGTTACTTCCACGATTACGGCGCAACTGTCGTCGGACTCGTGCGCCATCACGGCGTCGATGCGCGCGATTTTTTGCGCGGCGTGCACACGGCCGATCATTCCGTGCTCACCGCCGATCCTGAATTGCGCCAGCTGATCGCGCGCCTGCCGGGCGAACGCATCATCTTCACCAATGGCGGCGGCGGCCACGCGGAGCGCGTGCTCGAGCGGCTCAATCTGACGGACCTGTTCGACACCGTGCTCGACATCGAAGCTTGCGGGCTATTTCCGAAACCGCAACGCGAGAGCTACGAGCGCGTCATCGCCGCGACGGGGATCGATCCGCGCAGCTCAATGTTGATAGAGGATACGCTGCGCAACTTGGAGCCTGCGCACGAAATGGGGTTCACAACCGCCCTCGTCGGCCCCGTTCATCCCGATCCGCTGCCGGCGTATGTCGATCACTGGGCCCCCGACACCAAGGCCCTGCTGCGCGCGCTGCGTGCCTAGTTGGTCTCGACTACGCGTCCGTTTTCGATCTTGAACGCCCCGCGCGGATTGTGGCCGTTGCGGCGATAATACTCGGTCAGAGCGCGTATCGTCTCTTCCGCTTCCCGCTGTGCACGCGCTTCATCTTCGGCTTGGCGGCGGGGCGCGTCGGCGAGGAACGCATCATACCGAGCGCGCATCAGCACGAACGCGCCGGCGCCCCAACGTTCGTCCACTTCGCGCTGCAGCCGATCAGGTTCAATTACGCGCCCGGCCTCCTCGGCATAATTTGCGTATGATGTGCGCCAATCGCCCTGCAGCGTACCGAAGCCGAGATTGAGCTGGTCGCTCGCTTCGCGCTCGGCGTAGAGCGCTTGCAACGCCGCTGCGGAATCCGCCGCCCCCGTCAGCTGCGCCTGCAGGCCGCCGAGCCGGACCGCCCTGATCTTGCTCTCGACCATCTGATCGATGCCCGCTTCGTACCGCTGCTCCTCGGCGCGGGCCTGTTCGCCCTTCCACCAAAAGAATGCGCCGGCCGCCCCGCCAGCCAACACCAGCACGAAAACAACCGACGCCAGATCCGCAGCCCGCATGTTCTCCTCCCCTGGCGCGAGGCTAAGTTCTGCGCGTGCAAGCGGCAAGTGCGCGCTTGGCTTTGCGGGGCCAAACGCGCTAGCTCTCGACCATGAACAGCGATCTCGCGACCCACATCGAAGCCGCCTGGGAGCGGCGCACCGAGCTTTCTCCGGCCAGCAAAGGCGCCGATGTCGAAGCCATCGAAGCGGCGCTCGATATGCTGGACTCCGGTCAGGCGCGGGTTGCCGAACGCGGCGCCGATGGCGCGTGGGTCACGCACCAATGGCTGAAGAAGGCCGTGCTGCTCTCGTTCCGCATCAGTGCGAACCAATTGATCGGCGCGGCCGGCGGCAACGGCGATGCTTCGCCGGGGCCCTACTGGGACAAGGTGCACTCGAAATTCCTCGGCTGGGGCGAAGCCTCGTTCGAGAAGGCGGGCTTTCGCGCCGTGCCGGGGGCGGTGGCGCGCCGCGGCAGCTTCATTGGCAAGAACGTGGTGCTAATGCCGAGCTTCGTGAACATCGGCGCTTATGTCGACGAAGGCGCGATGATCGACACTTGGGCCACGGTCGGTTCGTGCGCGCAGATTGGCCGGAACGTGCATTTGAGCGGCGGCGCCGGCATTGGCGGCGTGCTGGAGCCGATCCAGGCCAATCCCACTATCATCGAAGACGGCTGCTTCATCGGCGCGCGCTCTGAAGTGGCCGAAGGCGTGATCGTGCGCGAGGGCGCGGTGCTGGCGATGGGCACGTTCATCAGCCAATCGACCAAGATCGTCGACCGCGCCACCGGCGAGGTCATGCGCGGCGAAGTGCCGGCGTACAGTGTTGTCGTGCCGGGCTCGCTGCCTGATCCGAAAGGCGGCCCGAGCCTCGCCTGCGTGGTGATCGTCAAGCGCGTCGATGCGCAAACGCGAGCGAAGACGGGTGTGAATGAATTGCTGCGGGATTAGAGCCGCACTGTAAGATCCAAACGAGTCATTCCGGGCGAAGCGAAGCGCAGACCCGGAACCCAGGGCCTCAAGCTGTGAGTTTGCCCTGGGTTACGGATCGCGCTCCGCGCGTCCGGAATGACTCGAGTGTTTTGTAGCTGTTAGTGCGCGTGCGGCGCGCTGCGGCCGGCTTCCAGCCGCACATTGATCGTCGAACCGTCGCTGCCGGTTTGCGTCCAGGTGTCGCCGACATTCTTATCACCAGCGTACGGGATGCAGCCGCGCTCGCCGCCGGCCGGCGTCAGGCACAATTGGCCGCCGCTCAGTTCGTACGTGCCGTTAACAGCGCCGCTCGGCGTATGGGCGGCGAACGTGTTGTCGGCATTGAAGTGATAGCGCGCTTCGGCGCCGTTGGCGTAGGTGACGACGAACGTGTTGTCGTCCGCATTCGCGATCGGATCGGCGAACGCCGCGCCGGCCGAGAGCACCGCGCCAAACGCCAGCATGGCTGCAAATTTCTTCATGTCGTTTCCTCCACCACGCCTTAGGCTGGCGCTTCCTTGCCCATAGCGATGGGCTTGCCGTAACTCAAGCGCCGCCACAGCCACTCGATCGGCCCCATCTGGAACTTCGCCAACCAGAGCGGCGACCAGATCAGCTGCGCAATCCACACAGCGACGACAACGCCCCACAACGTGACGCGATCAATTTCGCCCCACAGGCCAAAGCCGCGACCGCCATAAAAGATTGTCGTCATGATCAGCGATTGGGCGATGTAGTTGGTGAACGCCATGCGGCCGACGGCGGCGAGCGGCCCGGTGACCAAGCCAACACCCGCCTTCACGATCAGAATGAGCAACGCGGCGTAGCCGATCGACACGAACAGCGAGAGCGCGACATTGGCCATCATCCCGGCCGTCAGCATGTGCACAATATCGAACCGCGCGTCCCAATTGATCATGGCCTGATAGCCGATCACCGCCAGCGCGCCGGCCGCCGCCGCGACGCTCAACAGGTAGAGCCACACCGGCGCTCTGCCGCTCAGGAAGCCCCACTTGAAGAGGGCCATCCCGATCATCATCACGCCCGCGGTGCGAATGACGAGGCCGACGACCGAATTAGTTATGATCATAACCCAGGTGCTGAAATTCTCCTGTAGCGCGCTGACCACGCCGCCCTGATACGCCGCCTGCTGGCGGGCGAATTCTTCGGGCGGCACGGCGAACACGCCTTCTAGCTGTTCAATAATCGGCCCTTGTTGATCCGGCGGAATAAAGCCCCAGAACGCGCCGAGCATGCCTTGCAATCCGATCGAGAGCAGCAACAGCAGCAGGCCAACGATCGTCAGCGTCAGCGGCCTCCAGCCGCGCATCAACATGACGATGAAGCCAGTGATGGCGTAAGTGACAAGAATGTCGCCGTACCAAAGTAGCAGCGCATGGATGAGGCCAAACACTAAGAGCCAGACCAGCCGCCGCGTCAGCACGCCGCCGCGCGCCTTATCCGACTTGTCGCCACCGACGAGGAAGATGCTCGCCCCGAACAGCATCGAAAACAGCGTGATGCATTTGAACTCGAAGAAGACGTGCATCACGAACCAGGACCACATCGTCTGTTCGTTGACGTCGAGCGGCGGCAGCAGCGGGTTCTGCGAGGTCTGCCACGGGGCGGCAAAGAAGGCGGCGTTGACGGCAAGGATACCCAGCAGCGCAAAGCCGCGAATGACATCGAGGCTCTGGATTCGGCTCTCCACCCGCACCGGCGCAACGTCGCTCATGGCCCAACTCCCCTTTTGTCCGGCCGCGCGCGCGGCTAGACCCTCCGCATGGACGCCCGCACATTAGCCGACCCCCTCCCGCTCGCCCAAGCCCTAATGCGACGGCCGTCCGTCACGCCCGACGAACAGGGCGCGCTCGACGTGGCGCAAGCGGCGCTGGAGGCGATCGGCTTCAAGACGCAGCGGCTGAAGTTCGGGCTGGTGGACAATCTCTACGCCCGGCTTGGCGCGGCGCGGCCGAATTTCTGCTTCGCCGGTCATGTCGATGTGGTGCCGCCGGGCTCGGGCTGGACCAGCGATCCGTTCGCGGCGGAGATCCGCAACGGCTACCTCTACGGCCGCGGCGCGACAGACATGAAAACGGCAATCGCGGCGATGATTGCCGCGACCGAGAATTATCTCGCCGCCGACGGCGCGCCGAACGGCTCGATCTCGTTTCTGCTGACCTGCGATGAAGAAGGACCGGCCGTCGACGGCACCAAGGCGGCGCTCGCCGCGCTGAAGGCCAAGGGCGAGACGCTGGATCATTGCCTGGTTGGCGAACCGACGAGCGAAGACCGTGTTGGCGACACGATCAAGAACGGACGCCGCGGCAGTTTGAACGTCGTCATCACGCTGGAAGGCAAGCAGGGCCACGTCGCCTATCCGCAGCGCACGATCAATCCGGTCAGCGTCATGATCGATCTCGCGGCGGCGCTGAAGGCGCGCAAGCTCGATGACGGGGCGCCGGGGTTCGATCCGTCGAACCTCGAGATCACGACGATCGATGTCGCCAACGCGGCGCACAACGTCATTCCGCAGCGTGCGACGGCGAAGCTCAACATTCGCTTCAACACGGAGCATTCCGGCGAAAGCCTTTTCGCCTGGATCGAAGCAACGGCGCACCAGATCGCCAAGGCGCGCGGCGCCAAGGCCGAGCTGCAGATCGCATCACAAAGCGTGCCGTTCTACACCGAGCCTGGGCCCTTCACCGATCTCGTCGCCGAAGCGGTGCGCGAAAGCTTCGGCATCGCGCCGGCGCTCGCCACCACCGGCGGCACATCGGATGCGCGCTACATCAAGGATTATTGCCCAGTGGTGGAACTGGGCCTGCGCAATGAAACGGCGCACATGGTGGACGAACACTGCGCTGTCGACGACGTGCGCACGCTGGCGCGGTGCTATGAAGCCGTGCTGCGGAAGTATTTCGCGGGTTAGTGAAAATGGGCATGAAAATTATCGGCGAGGACGGCTCCTTGCTCTATGAATTTCGCGACGGCTTGGGCGCCCCGCTACTCTACCGGTTGCTCGCTGTCGCCAAGTTCACCGGCGAAGATCAGAAAGAGATCATTCTGAATCCCCACGTCGCCGAACTGCACAAGGCAATCGCATCTGCGATGGCGTCACATCTGCGTGCACCCGTGCGCGCACCCGCAGTTGAAGAGATGAGTCGCGATCTTCAGCTGCGGGTGAGAAATGTCCTGCGCAGCGCGGTGCTAGGCGGTCAGCATGAGTGGCTATCGTGGGATGAAGCAACGAAAGCGGAGTACGTCCGCAGCATCCTCTTCGCTCCGTATGGGGTTTCGGAGCAATTCGTGAGCGATTTCGTTGAGGAGGAGGACTCTTACTACGCAGGTGTAAGGCGCTCGCTCGACCGCTAATACTCAACACGCACCAGATAAAGCCCATCCGGCGGCGCGACCGGCCCACAACGCGAGCGATCCGCCGCCGCCAGCGCCTCGGCGACTTCATCCGGCGTCATTTTGCCGAAGCCGACCTCGACCAGCGTCCCGACCATCGAACGCACCTGCCGATGCAGGAAGCTCTGCGCCTCGAACGTGAACGAGGCCCACGTCTCCGCGCCGCGTACGCTGGCTACATCGAGCGTCTTCACCGGCGATTTAGCCTGGCACTGGCTGTCGCGGAAAGTCGTGAAGTCGTGCTTGCCGACCAGTCGCTGCGCCGCCGCGCTCATCGCTGCGATGTCGAGCGCGCGCGGCACGCGCCAGATGAAGCCGCGCTGCACGGTCAGCGGTGCGCGGCGGCAAAGCACATTATAGGTATAGACGCGCCGCTTAGCGCTGAAACGCGCGTGAAAGTCCGGCGCGGCTTCATCCGCCTTTAGCACTGAGATCGGATGCGGGCGCAGATGCGCATTGAGCGCATCGCAGAGGCGCTGCAGCTCGAACGGTTTCTCGATGTCGACATGCGCGACTTGGCCGTACGCATGCACGCCAGAATCCGTGCGGCCGGAGCCTGTCACCTCGCTGCGCACGCCGGTGAGACTTTCGACCGCATCTTCGAGCGCGCCCTGCACGCTCGGCGCATCGGGCAAACGCTGCCAGCCCTGATACGGGCTGCCGTTGTACTCGATCGTAAGTTTGTAGCGCATCGGGGGAAGGGAGTAGGGGAATAGGGCAGTAGGGCAATAGGTCCCCTAATCCGCTACTGCCTTCCATATTCCAACATCGGGCACGCCCGCGCGCCTGCCGCGCCGGGTGCTGCGCCAATAACGCCCAGCACCTTCATCGCCGCAGCGCCCGGCGCCGCCGGCTCCCATACGATGACATGCGCCGCATCCTCGGCGCCGCAGACGCCGCGGCCGTTGGCTTTGGTTTCACTGGTGACGCGATAAACGAGGACTTGCGCTTCCTCGACAGGAATATCGAGCAGCGCGCGCAGCGTTTGGCCCTCGATCTGCGTCGCCGGCGACATGGCGCCGCTGATCTGCGCTTCGATGATGACACCATTCTCGCCGGTTAGCGTCAGCACCTCTTGCGCGTCGGCGTTTTCCTGACTTGCGTCGGGAAGGCGCAGCGTCATCGCCACAGTAAGCGCGGCAGTCGCGGAGGTCGCCGCGTCGTTAGCGGCGGCGAAGGTGCGCGAGGGCGTCGTTTCCGGCGCCGGCGCATCGAGCTGCGGACCGCCCGGTCCTTCGGCGTCACTGGTCGCGGACGGCGGATTGCAGCCGGCGAGCACGAGCGCGAACGCGAACGCGGCTGCAACAATCCCCAAGCGCATGAACGTCCCTCCATGTCCGGTGATGGTCTTAGCGGGCCGGCAGCATGGCTTCAATGTTGGTCTAACCGAGGCGCGCACCGGCGGGCACGGGCTGGCCGCGAAGGAACGCCTCGGCCTCCATCGGCGCCTTGCCCTCGCGCTGGACCTTGAGCAAGCGCACGGCGCCATCGCCGCAGGCGATCAGCAGCTGATCATCGAGCGCCTCGCCCGGCGGGGCCCGCCCTTGGCCGAGCCGCGCATGCAGCGCCTTCACCCGCGCACCGTTCAACTCGAACCAGGCGCCTGGCGCGGGCGCGAGACCGCGGATCATCGCATCGATCTCGCGCCCGGATTTTGTCCAGTCGATACGTGTCTCCGCGGGCGTGATCTTGTGCGCATAGGTGACGCCCGCTTCGCTTTGCGGCGTCTCTGTCGCCGCGCCACGCTCTATCTGCTCCAGTGTCTCCGCCAGAAGCTGCGCGCCAAGCGCCGACAATCGATCGTGCAGCGTCGCGTAATTGTCTTCGAAATCGATCGGCGTTTCGGCTGTTGCGAGTACGGGGCCGGTATCGAGCCCCTCCTCCATGCGCATCACCTGCACGCCGGTGATTTTATCGCCAGCCATGATCGCGCGCTGAATCGGCGCCGCGCCGCGCCAGCGCGGCAGCAGCGAACCATGCAGATTGAACGCACCCAGCCGCGGCGCATCGAGGACCGGCTTCGGCAGGATCAGCCCGTACGCCACGACGATGGCGGCGTCGAGCTTCAGCGCCGCGAAGCGCTCCTGTTCTTCCGCCCGCTTCAAGCTCTTCGGCGTCCGCACCTCAATGCCGCGTTCGGCCGCGAACGCATGCACCGGCGTCGGCCGTTCCTGCTTGCCGCGGCCAGCTGGACGCGGCGGCTGCGAGTAGACGCATGCGATCTCGTGGCCCGCCTCGATCAATGCCTTGAGCGGCGGGATCGCGAAGCCCGGAGAGCCCATGAAAGCGAGGCGCAAGGTCATCGCGCCGACATGCCCATTTCAGATCATGCGCGCAACCTCGGGGCCGGAACCCGCGCGCCGCGGCCCGGTTTGCTGACCATGGCCGACGCGCAAGCCTGCGATACGACGCCCGCCGAAGTGCACGGGCCGATGGAGCTGACGCTCACGCAATGGTGGTGTGTGCTGCAAGGCGTCCAGGCGACGGGGGAACGGGCAAACCTGGCGCTGATCTCCGCTGGTGTCGCGTTCTTCGGCTTGCTGGCGGCGATCCCGGCCATCGCGGCCCTGGTGGCGATCGTCGGCTTCATCAGCGACCCCGCCTTGGTCAGCGAACAGATCAACGCGCTCTACGGCATCGTTCCGGACGGCGTCGTTATCGCGATTCAAGCGCAAGTCGCCCGCCTGCTCGCGCAGGGCAATGGCACATTGGTGCTCGGCGCCGTGATCAATCTGATCGTTTCGCTGTGGAGCGCGCTGCAAGGCGTGCGGTGGGTGCTGATGGCGCTGACGGCGGTGAACCGCCGCTCCGAAAAACGCAAAGCGCTGCGCCGCTACATCGCCGCCGCACGCTTCACGGCGATTGCGATCGGGCTCGCCGTACTGGCCGTGCTGTTGATGGGCGTTGTGCCCGTCGCGCTCTCGAACCTGCGCGTCGAGCGCGGGGTGGAGACGATGATCCTCATCCTGCGTTGGCCCATTCTGGGCGGCGCTGCGATGGCGGTCGCATTAATGCTGTACCGCTGGGGTCCGCGCCGGACACCGCCGCCATGGCGCTGGCTCTGGCCGGGCGCGGTGGCGGTGCCATTGTTGTGGATTGCCGCCTCTTCGCTGCTGACGCTGGCGCTACGGCTCTTTCCCAGCTTCGGCGCGGCCTATGGATCGCTCGCGAGCGCTGTGGCGCTGCTGCTTTGGTTCTACATCACGTCGCTGATCTTCTTGCTCGGCGGCGCGCTCAACGCCGAACTCGAATTCTTCGCCAAAGGCAAGCCCGCAACACCGGTGGAAGCGGGCGAAAAAATTGCGCCGCCAATCGCGGAGGATGGCGGCGCAAAACCGGTGACGTGATTTGGTGTTCGCTCAGCAGACCATGCCGGTCTGACGCTGCATGCCATCGAGGAAGATGCGCAGCGCGCCAGCCAACTCACATGCGGCGGCGTGCGCTTCGGTGCGCTGTTCTTCCGGCAGCGCGTCGAGCAGCTCGCGGCACACGTCCGAGTGCTCGATGTCGGCCACTTCGTGCACTTCGAAGAATTTCAGCGCCCGCGGTTCGGTCACATCGTAGCGCTCGACCAAGCCCTTGATCTTCGTGCGCGCGATCGCCGGCAGCTGGCTCTCATAAGCATAGAGTGCGGCAAGGCCCGACGCATAGGATTGGCGCGAGAGCTTGCGGAACGTATCGATCAGAACTTGCGTCTCGGCGTTCACATCGACGCCGCGCACGTCCGCTTCATCGGCGCCGAGCGAAGCCGCAAAGCCCATCCAAAGCGAAGCGTGATCGTCCTTGCCTTCGCCGAGGCCTTCTTCCTCCGCGAGATTCTCCGCCAGCAAACGGCGGCCGGTCGCATCCGGGCAGTTCGCATGCACCGCGCTCACCGCGCGCGGAAACGCTTCGACGTGATGGAAATATTGCTTGGCGTATTCGCGCAGCGCGTCCTTGGTCAGCGTTCCCTCTTCCCAAGCTTGATAGAAGGGATGCGTAAGCATAGCGCGCTCTTCGATCGCCGCGTCGATCGCCGCCGACGTACACACATATCCACGAAACGCATCCGACATCGAAACCCCTCCATACGCGCGCCGACGCGCGCCCGGTTCGAGCGCGCACCTTAACGTCTTTACGCATTTGCGAAAGAGGCTTGAAGGCCGTTAGAGCGCAGCTTCGCGCTTCAGCTTCTTCATCTTGGTCAGCGCCTTCTCGCGCTTCAGGCGCGACAGGTGATCGATAAAGAGGACGCCTTCGAGGTGATCCATTTCGTGCTGGATGCAGACGGCGTAGAGACCGTCGCACTCCTCTTCGATCTGCTTGCCGCTGTAATCGAGATAGCGGATCTTCACCCGGGCCGGACGCTCGACGTCGTCGTAATAGTCGGGAACCGAGAGGCAGCCTTCTTCGTACGAGAACAGCTCGTCGGAGGCCTCGAGAATTTCCGGGTTCACGAAATGGCGCGGCGCGGGCGGCTCGCCTTCCTTGGCGAGGTCCATGACGATGATCCGGACCGGCACGCCAATTTGCACCGCGGCTAGGCCAATGCCCGGCGCGTCGTACATCGTTTCAAGCATGTCATCCATCAGCGCCCGATGTTCATCGGTCACAGGCCCTTCAATGGGCTTGGATTTTTGCTTCAGCACCGGGTCCGGCGCGACGAGGATGGGGCGGATCGCCATGGCTCCGAGGTATGAAGAGCCGGGCTGTGCGTCAAGCAAAGGTAACCGCGAAACCGGCGCAAAAAGCGGAACGGCCGGTATGCAAAAGCGTTGAGCCACCGTTGCGGGGCGCGGGCCGAAAGGCTTCGCGCCCTATTTAGTCTCAGTGGAGCCGCCTCGATGAAATCATTGCTTCTGGCCGGCGCTGCCGCCGTCCTGATGTTCTCCAGCCCGGCTATGGCGCAGACCACGCCCGACGCGGTTCCCGCTTCGCCACCGCCGATTCAGGCGCCGGCGCAGACGCCGGACGTGAACGTCGAGGGCCAAGTCGGCAGCCAGACCCAAACGCCGCCCGACATCGCCACCCAAGGCCCGGCCGCCGCCGACCCGGCTCAGACCGAAGCGCAAGCGGCCGCGAACGCCGAAGCCATGGCAGCCTCTCCGGCAGCAGCAGCGCCGGCGGTCCCGACGCTCGCCGGCGCAAGCGATGTCTGCCAGCCCCGCATCACCACGGTTCATTTCGGCGCCCGCGCCAGCGCGCTCAGCCGCGACAACAGCAACACGATCGAGCGCGCCGTCGATGCCGCTTCGGTCTGCCGCCTGCATCAGGTCGTCGTCGCGCCGAGCGGCGAAGGCCGCCTCGCCAGCCGCCGCGCGGAGGCCGCGCGCGCCACCCTCGTGCGCCAAGGCGTGCCGGCTGAGCTAATCACAGTGAGCGCGGACGCTGCTGGCGACGCGGCCGCCGGCCAAGTCGATGTGCGCATGAGCTTCGCCGGTGTCGCCGGCGCCGGCGCAACAGCCGCAAGCGCCGCGGCGCCGTCTGCGCCGGACGCAGCGCCTGCGCCGCAACCTGAGGCAAACGAGGCCGAGGAAACGCCGGGGTCGTAAGCGGCCTTGCGCACTCGCCTCGGGGCGAAAGGGCTCGGCGCGTGATCGCCGAGCCCTTTTTTGCGTATTGCGCAGTGCGTCACGCGCAGCCTAGCTGCGGCGATGACGCCACAGCACCTCTTTCGTCTCGCCGGCGCCGGCGCCATCACCGGCGGCGCGCTCCGCATCCTCGCCGAGTTCAAGCTGATCAGTGACGTGGCGGCGCTCGAATGGCTCTACGCGGGCATCGACATCCTGCTTCTGCTCGGGATCATGGGCATCTATCTCGCGCGAGCTTCGAAGCTGGGCTTCCTCGGGCTTGCGAGCTTTGCGGTCGCGGTCGCGGCGCTTTCCTTTATTGGCGGTCCGGACGCTGATCCGTTCGGGTTCTCAACCTACGCACAGGGCGCCGCCGTGTTGGCGATCGCCATGGTCGGGTTCAGCTTAGCGTGGATGCGCGCGGGCGAACGGCCGTACGCGCCGGCGATCTGCTGGTTCGCAAGCGTACTCGCCGTTGGTCTTTTCTCCGCGCTCTCCGCTGCACATTACGGCCTGATCGCGGCAGGCGTTTTGTTCGGCGCGGGCTTCATGCTTGCGGGCTGGGATTTGGTCCGGCGTACGCAAGGTTCCGCGCGCGTACTCTAACTGCGTTGCGAATTGTTAAGCACAGGAACAGGCCACCGCACGCGGCGTTGGCCTGCGTTCCCATGCGCGCCACGAGCGGTCCGCGCGAGCGCATGAGTCTTAGCGCTCACAATCTGCGAGGAGAAAAAGATGAGACGTTTCCTGCTGGCGACCGTCGCGATCGCGGCGCTTGCGCTCGCTGCGCCAATTGCCGGCGCGCAATATCCCGAGCAACCGGCCAATCCGGTCTATTCGAGCCCATCCGATCCGGCGATGGATGAAGAACAAACACCGGTTCCGAACGCGACGCCGCCGGTTGATTCTCAAACCACAGCGGCGCCCTACACGCAAAGCAACAACACCCCTCTCACCACCGACACAACCGTTCCGCCGGCACAGCAAGCGCAAAGCGATCCGCAAATGAACGCGGCGCCGACGCAACAGGCGCAGGCCAACGATCCTTACGCGCAGCCGGCGCAGCCCTACGCCGACGGCGCGACTGGCGAACCCCAACAGCAATACGCGACGACACAACAAGATATGGCGACTGCGCCAGACCAGTACGCCAGCGCTGAGTCCACCGCCGGCGCCGACATCACGATGTCGCCGACCATGGTGCAGTACGCGCAGGAAGCGGGCCTCAGCGGCGTGCCGATGTCGGCCGCCGAAGTATGCGCCCCGCGCAGCGTAGAATTGGGCGGTACGCGCCTCAGCCACGAGCGGCGCAACCAACTCGAATTTGCCGCCGACCGCGCGTCGGCCTGCGAAATCCAGCGCGTGACGATCCAGGCGCCGGCCGGCCGCGAAGGGGCGCTGCGCCAGACGTTGGTGGAACGCGGCGTCGATGAAGCGTCGATCGAGGTGGAGCAAGCCGAAGAACTCGGCGTCGAACTGACGTTCGCCGGCGTCGCCACATCGAGCGAGCAATACGCGGCGATTTTCAACGCGCCGCAATTTGCGTCGAACGCCGAAGCGACTACGCAGCCGCTTTCCTACGCGCCGGCGACGCAGCCCTCCGGCTATCAGCAGACGAGCTATACGCCGGCCACGTCACCCAGCGCGCCAACCGCGACGCCGGCTTCATACGACACTACGATGTCGCCTTCGCCGAGCTACGACGCGGCCGATGATATGACCGATGTCGAGCAACAGCCGGAAGAGCCGATCGAAGATCCGCTGTACTGAGCAGCGGCCTCAATATTCGAAGGGCCCGGCAATCGCCGGGCCCTTTTCTTTGCGTCTCCGAGGAAGTGTCAGCGCGCCCGGATCACCCGTCCGCTGGCGCGCGCTTCCTGCAGACGGGCCGCCGCCGGGTTCGCCGCCGGTGCGCGCGTTGGCACACGCAGGCGCTCCTCCGCAATCAAGTTCGACGGCGCATAAGGCGCGTCCGCAGGCTCAAGCCCGGCGATCTCGGCAGCGATGATGTTGCCGTCTTCGTCATACTCCACTTCGCCTACGCGGCCGACGACGGCGCCGTCGTGACCGCGCACGACTTGCTCACTGGCCGCACGCGGGAATTGCTCGGCGGCGGCAGCGCCAGGCAGGATGAGAACGGAGGCGATAAAGAGGGTTCGCAGCATTTGCGTTTCCGCGCCTTCTGCGCGGCTCCCGAAGTGTTTGATTGGACCGCGGAAGAACGTGCGGCGCGACCACTCGTTCCTGATCGCCATGCAGTCGCAGCCGCGCGTTCCGGCTTGCGCGGGCCGGGCGACGTTGCGATATGGGGCGCGCAGGCAGGCGGCGGACGGCCGCCCCGCCAACCCGGTCAGGTCCGGAAGGAAGCAGCCGTAACGGGTTGCGTACGGGTCGTCGTCCTGTCTGCACTTTCCTTACAATTTAGATGGCCGACGCGATTTCCATTGCTGCGCCGATTCTGTTCTGCTTTTGTTCACGCGCAGCCGAGGAGCATGAGCATGGACACCGCTACGATCGCCAAGGATTTCACCGCTGCGCTCAAGGCGGGCGACTTTGCCAAAGCCGAGACCTTTTGGTCCGACGACATCGTCTCGATCGAAGCGCAAGACAGCCCGCGCCGTGAGCTGCGCGGCCGCGACGCGGTCCACGGCAAAGGCGATTGGTGGACGGCCAATCACGAGGTGCATGGCTTCGAGACCCAGGGACCATTCCTCAACGGGGACCAGTTCGCGCTCAGCTTCCGCATGGATGTAACGCAAAAGGCTTCCGGCCAGCGCATCCAGATGGACGAAGTCGCTCTCTACACGGTGCGCGACGGCAAAATCGTCGAAGAGCGCTTCTTCTACTGACGTGCGCGCCGACGTCAGACGAAGAGATTAGCCGAACACGGCATCGCGCAACAGCGCGCCGCTATCGGCCATCTCGCCGACAAAAGCACGCAGCACCGTCGCGCACGCTTCCGGCTGCTCCCAGTGCGGCGCGTGCCCGGTCGAGCGGATGGTGTGGATGCGCGCTGAAGCGCACGCGTCGCGCAGCGCTAGCTGATCGTTATGCGGCACGAACGCATCCCAGTCGCCGCGCAGCAGCGCCACCGGCGCGCGGCAACGCTTCGCCGCGGCGAGCGGCTCCGCCTCCAGCTGGCCTTCCAGCGCAGCGCGCCAGACCGAAGCGGGGCAACGCAAGCTCTCGGCCACGACTACGTCGAGGAAGCTCTGCGGGATCATGTCGGCGATGGTGCTTTCCTGAAACGCCAGCACGAATTCGGGATCGAGCTTCGTTCCGAACTTCCGCACTTCGCGCACCAGCTCATCGACGTTTTCATTGTCGCGATAGCTGGCGAAGCCGCCGATCAGCGCCAAGCCCTGCACGCGCTCGGGATAATCCGCGGCCGCCTGCAATGCGACGGCAGCGCCCATCGAGTGGCCGATCAGCACAACGCGCTCGATGCCCAGCGCATCCATGAATGTGCGCACGTCCGCGGCCATGCTTTCGATGGCGTAGCCGTCCTGCGGCTTATCGGTCTTGCCGTGCCCGCGTTGCGTCAGCGCGATGACGCGCCAACTCTCAGGCAGATGCGGGCGCAGCAGATCGAACGAACGGTGGCTATCCGTGTAGCCATGCAGCATCAGCACCACCGGCCCATCGCGCTCGCCCTGCTCCACATAGGCGAAGCGCAGACCGTTGGCGGCGCGCACGAATGAACAATCGGATCTCATCGGAGCAACTCCAAGTTTGAATGAACCGACGGCCAGGC
>Ga0196971_1000876_pt1 | contig 16979 bp, 14 predicted proteins | sample S1v_1013CmetaG_FD_148660 | JGI IMG/M metagenome (GOLD analysis project Ga0196971, IMG submission 148660) | Soil microbial communities from Anza Borrego desert, Southern California, United States - S1+v_10-13C | ecosystem: Environmental > Terrestrial > Soil > Desert | place: USA: California... | reverse complement strand
AGCAGAGTTGGTGGCCGGAGGGATCCATCTCCCACGCTGTCATGGCGATGGATCAGACCGGCCAGGTGATCGGCTTCGCCGCAACCCACCGCCTGCCCAACACAGCGGAGGGAAAGTACTACGCCGACCTGGCAGTACACCCGGAATCAAGGAACACGGGTGTCGGCTCCGCCCTGCTGGCCGAGATCGAGCAGTTCGTTGCTGGGCATGACGGCAACCGGATTGTGGGCGATGTCCATGATGCTGACGCCGCCTCTCTGGCGTACATGAACAAACGGGGCTATAAGGTGGAGCGGCACGGCTATGACTCCACCCTGGACCCGACCGGCTTCGACGAGACACCGTTCGCAGGCGCGGTGGCGGCTGCGGAGGCGAAGGGAATTCGCTTCTTCACCCTGGCCGACTCGAACACGCCGGAGACTTGCCAGGCGCTGTACGAGCTGTATGGCGGCACGATGGTGGACATCCCTGGATACGAGGCCAGGTCGTTCATGGCCTACGAGACCTGGCGCCGGTTCGTGGTCGAGGGGGAGGGCGCTCGTCCCGACTGGGTCGTCATTGCCGCTGAGGCCGACCGTCTGGTGGGCGTCACCCAGATGATCACCTCCGAGGATCACGTCTACACCAATCATACGCTGGTGGACCGCAAGTACCGGGGGCGCGGCATCGCCCTGGCCCTGAAGCTGCTGGCGATTCGGGCTGCAGTCCGGCACGGTGCGCCCTTCCTGCGGACCGGCAACGATTCGCTGAACGGCCCCATGCTGGCGGTCAACCGGAAGCTGGGCTACAAGCCATTGGCGGGCTACTACACCGTGGTTCGGCGGCTTGATACCCCGTGAATGTGGCGATAAGGCGCGTAAGAAGAATCCGGTCCGAAGAGCAACCCAGAAGGAAAGGGTGGCAACCACCGCGGTAGGCCATGGATCGCACGACCTTAGTCCAGGTCTGACCTGACTGGGGTCGTTTGGTTTTGGTGCCAACGGCGTCCGGGAAGTACCTCGGCGTTGGTAGTATCCACTCTATTGTTGTTGTATTATTTAACTAGTACTAAACATTCAAGGAGGGAGGACATGCTGCACTGGAGGTTCTGGGCTGGCCGGCGAGACCGTCTGGCTCTGGCGCTGATCGGTGTGATTGTCCTGGGTGCGGGCCTGTCCGTAATCGCAACGCTGACGGACTCCATTCGCGGAACGGTGGCCCGGGCCTATGAACAGACCTGGCGCGCCCCGTACGATATCCTCGTGCACGTCCCCCTGCCGGGCGGCACCCACTACCCTGACCTTGCAGAGCCCAACATCCTGACCACGTTGCCTCCCGGGATCACCCGCCAGCAGCTGGCGCAGGTCAAGGCGGTGGGCGGGGTCGACATCACCGCGCCGGTCGCGGTGGTCGGGTACATATTCGCTGGGCCCAGGTATGCCATTCCGAGCGCGGAGATCCCACAACCGAAGAACGGGCTCTACCGCGTGACCAGCCGAACCACATCGACAGATCCGGAGGCACCACAGGAGGTTGTGGTGAGCTTTCTTGCGGCCTTTACCATGCGTAAGAACGAGACAACCCCCACGTATCCGGCAGGCACCATGGTGATTGACGGGAAGCGTTTGACCGGGCTGTATGGTGGCGCCAATATCCCGGTTCTGGTCGTTGCGCTTGACCTGGAGGCTGAGCGCCGGTTAGTCGGCCTCGATGGGGCCCTGACTGCAGGCCAGTACCCCGCAGCGGACCAGCCCCTTCCGGTCGTGCCCATCGCAGAGACGGACGGCACAATGACCACCCGCCCGATCATGCCCGTGCTGGTAAACCTTCAGGCCCTTCGCAGCCTGTCCTACTCCATGACCGTCGAGGAACTGGACGCCGACCTGAAGGTGAACCAGGTGCTGTTTGAGCGGTTCTGGACGCCTGAGGACATGGCAGATGCCATGGAACAGGGGGAGAAGGACAATTCAGGCCTACAGGCGCGCCACGCGCTCCTCGGCCAGCCTGGCCCGATTACCTATCGCGGCGCCGCCAGTCCGTTCCCCGACAGGTGGCCAGTGGCCGTCTCCCTGGAGCCACACACGGCAGACCTGGAGAGCAGATTCCCGCGTACGGAGGAAGTCCAGGTGGCGTTCTCCCTGGGGTCACGGTATCGCGACTGGCGCACCCCGGAAACGACCATGGCGCCGGAGAAGATCACAGAGGACCTCACCGTCTACTATCAGGTGAAGGGCTATTTCGATTCGGCCAAGCTGGACGTTGTCAAGGACAGCGGCACGAACATGCCGCTCATGACCTACCGGCCTGCCGAAGCTGTGCGGATGCTGGACGGAGCCGGACAGCCCCTGAATCCGCCCCGGACCATGTCCGGAGGCATCTCGCCGGTCGGATTTCTCTCCTCCCCGCCCGTCTTTGTCACGACCCTGGAGGCAGGGCTGTCCGCAATCGGGGACGGCGCCATCAACGCCATTCAGGTGAAGCTGTCTGGCACGGAACACTTCACGCCGGAAACGGTGGCCCGTGTGCGTCGCATCGCGCAGGAGATTGAGCAACGAACCGGGTTGGTCGCTGAAGTGACGATGGGCTCGTCACCGGCCAATGTGCTGGTGCAGGCCCCGCCGGCCAACGGCCAGCCAGGGTTCGGCTGGGTGGAGCAGCAGTGGATTCACAAGGAGGCGGGCGTTACCACCGTCCTGCAGACGGAGTTCGGCTACAGTTCCTTCGTGGTGATGGTGCTGATCGTGGGTGTGATCTACACCGTCTCCATGGCCCTGGCCGGTGTGACGGCCCGGCGGCGGGAGCTGGGCATCGCGGTGGCTGTGGGCTGGCCATCCCGCGCCCTTGCCCGCCTGGCCATGGGTGAGCAGCTGGCGTTTGGATTGGCCGTGGGGCTGATGGCGGCTCTCACCGCCGCCGCCCGAGGAGCCGGGCCCGGCAAGGTGGCCACGATCATGGCTGTTGGGGTTCTAATCTACCTGCCGGCCATGCTGGCTTCCGTATATGCGACGCTCCGGACATCACCGGGCGACGCCATCCGCTGGGGCGATACGGCGCCGGGGCGCCGCGTGCTCCCGGGCACCCGCATCCTTGCGCTGGCGCTGGCGAGCCTGATGGGCCGTCCGGGCAGGGTGGCGCTGACCATCATCGCCATGGCGCTGCCCACATCGCTTCTGCTGGTGCTGGCCTTTATCAGCCGGCACCTCAGCGGGGTGCTTTACACGACCATCACGGGGCAGTACGCGGCGCTGCGTGTGGGACCGCTGCAGTACACCATGGGGCTAACGGCCCTGGCCGTTGCCATGGTCACCGTGGTGGACCTGGTGCACCAGAACGCCATGGATCACCGGCAGGAGCGGGCCCTGCTCTTCGCCGTGGGTTGGAAGCGCACCTGGATCGCAGCCACTGTGATCGCTGAGGGAATTCTGCTGGGGGCAGCGGCCGGCATCCTCGGCGACCTGGTGGGCGTGGCGGTCTTGCTTGCGATGTACGGGCCTGTCTCTGCCCAGGCCTGGCCGGTGGCGCTGACCGTCTGGAGCCTTCCCCTCCTGCTCGGTCTGCTGGCGGGGGTGCTCGGGAGCGTGGGCGAACTGCGCTCCTGGAACTGGGCCGGCATGGCCGGGGTGAAGTCGAGTCAGGTCATGCGCTACGGCTGGGGAACGGCCGTGGCCGGGGCGGTTTCTGTCCTGCTGGTGGTCGGTGCCACAGCCGGTCTGGTCCTGCCCCGACTGACCGCCACGCTGGATGCCGGTGCCACGACGCCGGCCCTGTCCGCGGGCGACATGGCTGTGACAGCCATCGAGCGCGAGGTCGCACGGCAGCACGAGGCTCTCGCCCGCGGCGACGTGGACGCCTTCCTATCCACCTTCGATGCAAACGCGGGGGCGTACCTCGCACAGCAGCGCCACTTCGCCCAGGAACTGAAGGCGTGGAAAGAGCGGACGCCCGGGGGGACTGTAAAGCGGTCGGTGGCGCGTGTCTCGCTGCTGGGCGAGAACACCGCCCTTGTCCACATCAGCCAGGTGGTGGGTGCCGCTCCGGCGGCTGAGGTGGAGACGGTCTGGACCAGGAGCGGCACGCAGTGGTATGAGCACGGCCCCAACCGCAAGGTGCTGGAGTCGGGGGAGGTGGTGGTCTGGTACCCCGCCGGCCTGCCCGAGGCCAGGGCGAGCGAGATGGCCGAAAACGCCCGCAAGGCGATGGCGCGAGTCAGGGCGGCTGGCTGGCCGGTGTCGGGTCCGCTTCTGGTGGACAAGGCCGGCGATGAAGCCAGACTCCGCCGGTTCCTACGAACGGGGGTTGCGAACCCGAAGATCCTCGATCCGGTGTGGACGGAGTTTGGCGAGCCGCTTACAGTGCTGTCGGAGCGCCTCCCTATGGAGTTGACATTCGCCCAGGCGCTGGTGCAACGGTCTGTCATGGAGCAGAGTCACAACCGCGTGGCCGAATGGTTGCGCTACGGCATCACCTACCGGTTCCTCCTTACACAGACCGGTGGCTCCGTGGCCGACCTGAAAGCGGAGACCGCCGCGGATGTGTCGCTGGCAACAGTCTCCACGCTGCACCCGGACGATCCGTCAGGGGTAGACGGTGGCAAGTTGAACACGGCCACGCTCTTCGTCGAGTTCATCGAGCAGACCTACGGCCCGAGAACCGTGCCGGCAGTGCTGGCCATTCTCGCGCAGGCGCCGCCGGACCCTGGGCGGGCCGGGCCCGATGTCTGGGCGGACCGCGACCGGGACACGATCAAGGCGATGGAGCAGGTCACGGGGCGAACCTGGGCACAGTTGGGTACGACGTTTGCGGCATGGTGTGCAAAGGGGGTCGGGCAGTGAACGGGCTGGCGGTTGAACTGACGGGGGTCACCCGGCGATTCCGGGCCCATGGCAGGGAGGTCAGCGTGCTGGAAGGGCTCGACCTGGCCGTGGCCGACGGGGAGAGCCTCGCCCTGGTGGGCTCATCCGGGGCCGGGAAGTCCACCCTGCTTTCGCTGCTCGCCGGGCTGGACCGGCCCAGTTCCGGCAACGTGGTGGTCTGCGGCACAGACCTCGGCAAGGCTCGGCCCAGCCATCTGGCTGCCTTTCGGTTTCAGAACATCGGCATCGTCTTTCAGCAGTACCATCTCATTCCCACGCTCACGGCGCTGGAAAACGTGATGCTGCCCTGCGCGCCATGGAGGGTGGCCTACAACCCCCGGCAGCGAGCGGCGGAACTGCTGGAGCTGGTGGGGCTCACAGAGCGCACGCAGCACTTCCCAGCCCAGTTGTCGGGCGGCGAGCAACAGCGGGTCTGCATCGCACGGGCACTGATCAACAGCCCGCGGCTCCTGCTGGCCGACGAACCGACCGGCAACCTTGACGAGGACTCGGCGCGGGACGTGATCGCCCTGATCCGGCAGATCACGGCGGAGAACCGGCAGACCCTGGTAGTGGTCACACACGACCTCGACTTGGCGCAGACCTTCCCCCGGGTGCTTCGACTCCGGCAGGGGAAGCTGTAAGGGCAACCTCCGAATCTATCCAGCGATAGATGTTCAGCCTCCCTGGTTTAGCCCCAGAATGGGGGTGGAAGGGCCGGACGGCCCGTGAAGGAGGATGGACGATGTCACACACTGTGGTAATCGCGGATGCCCCGGACAGAATCCTGGTGACCTACGCCAGCCGCACCGGCTCCACCGCCGGCGTGGCCGAAGCCGTTGGCAAGACCCTGGCCGCAAGCGGCCTGCCAGTGGATGTGTGCCTCATGCAAGACGTGAAGGACCTTGCCCCCTACCGGGCGGTGGTGGCCGGCAGCGCCGTGCAGGGGAAGCAGTGGCTGCCGGAGGCAATGCAGTTTCTGCGGACGCATCAGGCAGCCCTGGCCCGGAAGCCCGTCGCCGCCTTTTCGGTCTGCATGACGCTGGCCATGCCGGGCGGCGAGAAATACCGCCAGGCTGTGGCGGACTGGCTGGGGCCGGTGCGCACATTGGCGAGGCCGGTGAGCGAGGGCATCTTTGCCGGGGCGCTGGATATCAGCAAGATTCCATCGCTTGGCGACAGGCTGAAGTTTCGCTTGAGTGTCGCCATGGGCCTCTGGACGGAGGGCGACCACCGGGACTGGAACGCCGTCCGCACCTGGGCTACGGAACTGAAGGCCAGCCTGGCCCCGTCGTCTAGATGCGTCTGAGCTGCATCCTTCGATGGGGAGGCACCTGGAGCGTTGCTTCAGGCCCGCTGATGGCTCCAGCTACACAGGAGTCTGCCTGTCTGACTGTCACGATCAACGTGCAAGAAAAAAGCTCTCCCGATGCGCCGGGCATCGGGAGAGGCTTCACTCAGGCCATGGGATGAGACAAGCCCCTGGTCAACTGACCAGGTGGTGCTGCATGGCCAGGGCCACCGCTTCTGTACGGCTGGCGACGCCCAGCTTCGAGAGAATGCTGGAGACGTGGAATTTGGCCGTCGACCGGCTGACCACCAACTCGCGGGCGATCCCGGCGTTGTCCAATCCCCGAATCAGCAGCGATAGCACCTCCCGTTCCCGGTGCGTGAGATCGTGCCCGAGCGAGGGAGGCCGGTTGTTGGCGTCAATCAGTACCTGAGTAGCTTCGGGAGCCAGCGTCGGGCGGCCGTCGCGGGCGGCACGAATGGCAGACGCCAGTTCGGCGGCCGATACGTTTTTCAGGAGGTATCCGATGGCGCCTGCCCGCAGCGCCGCCTGCACCAGCTGCTCTTCCTTGAAGCTCGTCAGCACAATCACCCGGGTCTGGGGAGTCTGCTGCCGAATGGCCTGGGTAGCCGCTGCTCCGTCCATGTCCGGCATGACCAGGTCCATCAGAACCACATCTGGCCGGACCTGTGCGCAGAGTGCCACGGCCTCCTCGCCGCCAGCCGCCTGGCCGGCCAGCTCCAGATCGTCAAAGGCCATCAGAAAGGCGGCAAGCCCGCTGCGCACCACCGCATGGTCGTCCACAATCACTACTCGGATCGGCCCTGACTTGTTCACGGGCTGGCCCTCCATTCTACTCCAACCTTGGTTCCCGCCCCGGGGCAAGATGTGACGGTCAGCTTCGCCCCCACCGCCTCGGCGCGTTCCCGCATGATGCCCATCCCCAGATGATGTTGGGGCCGGGCCGAATGCGGGTCAAACCCACGCCCATTATCCTGCACGGTCAGGCGGACCAGGTCACCCCCGCAGCAATAGGCGATCTGGGCAGCCGAGGCCCCGGAGTGACGGGACACGTTGTTGAGCGCCTCCTGGGCGATGCGGTACAGGGCTACCTGTACATCGGGGGGCAACCTGGCCTCTCCATCGACCTGAAGCGTGACAGGGATGCGGGTCCGCCCGGTCGCTGCGTCTGCCAGCTGGCGAAGCAGGTCGCTCACTTTGGCTTCCACCAGGGCAGCCGGGCGCAGTTCCATCAGGAGGTTGCGCATCTCAGCCAGTGCGCCGCGGGTCAGCTCTCGCAGTTCCTCTAAACGCCGTCGCCCTTCGGCGGGGTTTCGCTCCCAGAGGACGGGTAGCACCTCCGCGATCAGGCTGGTGGAGAAGAGGGTCTGTGTCACGGCGTCATGCAGGTCGCGGGCCAGCCGGGTTCGCTCTGCTGCTACAGCTGCCCGCTCCGCCTGGGCACGCAGGCGGGCGTTCTCGATGGCCAGGGCCGCCTGACTCGCGTACGTCATGGCCAGGCTGATCTCTTCGTCGGTGAACTGGCGGGCCTGCTTGTAGTACAGGACGATCCCGCCGTAGACGTTCCCCTTGGTCATGAGCGGAACGGCCAGCAGCGCCCCGAAGTCGTGGATCAAGTGATGCCGCTCGTTCTCATCCATCGGCGGATGGCCAGGCTGGAAGAAGGCGGCCATGTCGGTGACGGGAATGGGGCGGCGCTGTGCGACAGCTTGTCCCACACCGCCCTGGCCCACCCGAACTCGCTGCCTGGCGAGTTGCTCCATGGGCAAGCCCCGGCCTGCCTGAATGGTGAGGTAGTCGCCGGAGTCATGCAGCTCCCAGATGCAGCCTGTGTCGGTTCCCAAGAGCCGCCCCGCCTGCACGATGATGAAGTCCAAAATGTCCATGAGGGTGCGGTCGGAGTTCAGCGCGGCCAGAATCTCCCTCAGGCTTTCGGCCACGGCACTCCGCCGTTCCAGCTCAAGGGTCCGCCGGCCCTTTGCCATCTGCGGCCACCTCTTCCGATCCGGTATGGTTAGAAGATTCCACCTTGTAGTGTACTACGGCCGACGAAGTAACGACAAGGGCGGCCTACCGGCGGTGACGCAGCTGCCCCAAGGCAGAAAACAGGCGCGCTGGTGGATCACCCTTGCTCACAAAGGCGTCGACTCCTTCGGCCAGCGCTTCCGCCTCAGCTTCGGGGCGCCCGCTCAAGGCCAGAATCCGGACTTCTGGGCAATGGGTTCGAATCCAGGCGATCAGACCCTGGCTGCCCCGGCCAGGCAGTCCCCAGTCGAGCACAACCAAGTCGGTGGGGGCCAGGGGCAGCCGCTGCATGACCTCTTGCGCCGAGCCGGCCTCGGCGATTACGCGAATGCCCGGATCTTGTCCCAGGGCCAGCCGGAGGGCCGACCGCACCTGGGGGTGGTCGTCGGCCAGAAAGAGCCTCATCTTCATGCACTTCCATCCATCGTTCGGGCTGTACTGTGCTTTAAGTATAGGTTTTCTCAGTCACTGGCACGTCAGGAGAGTGGCGGGACTTCCCTTCGGTCATGCGGACAGTCCTGTTCCTGACCACATGACCAGGTTCTTTCTGGTGACGAAAATTACCTATTGCCTTCGAGTGCACTCAAAGGTGTAGCATGGGGCACGCGAGGAGGCGAAGACAGATGGCTCAGCAGTTTCTTTCCCTGATGCTGCCTAACGGGGGCAGCAAGTACCTGTTCGTGGACCAGTACGGCAGCAGCGAATACGCCGTCAGCAGCGCAGAACTCGAACTGACCGCCGGCACCGAACCAAGGAAGGTGGAGCGCCCCTGCGCGCCCCAGCCCTTGCGGGTGTGCTGCGGTCAAGGTACCAGCGCGGAGTGCTAATGCTTCGGAAGGCGCTCGGCAGCGCCGCGGCGAACTACTAGCCCACCAACGAACTCGCTAAGCCGCAGGGAGGGATCCATCATGCATGTGACCATTCAGGAGGCCGCCACGCGTGTCGGGCTGACCGCCCACACCCTCAGGTACTATGAGCGCGAAGGGCTGATGCCCTCCCTCAAGCGCGGCCAACATGGAATCCGTGTGTTCGAGGAGGGTGACATTGAGTGGCTGCAGATGATCCGCTGCCTGCGGGACACGGGCATGCCCATTTCCGCCGTTCGGCGCTACGTAGAGCTATGCGCAGAGGGCGACCACACACTGCCGGACCGCATCGAGATGCTGCGCAGCCAGAAGCACTCCGTTGAACAGCAGATGGCGGAGATGCAGGGCTACCTTAAGCGGATCGATGACAAACTGGCGTATTACTGCTGCGTCCTGGACAGGACCAGTGCATGAACAGCGAAAGAACCCCTGGTCCAACTCCGGATGTGGAGCGGACCAGGGGTTCTGTGCATTCCAGGGCTTACGCCTTGCAGGCTTCCAGCGTGGCAGCGACCTGATCCTTCATGTCGCCCGGCACGATCACCTTCTGCAGCACGGCGCCGCCGATGGTGAAGGCCCAGACGCCCCGCTCCGCCAGATCCTTGACCCGGCTGATGCGGTCGACGCTGCCGGCGCAGATCAGCGGAATGCTGACAGCTTCCATGATGGAGTCGACCAGCAGGTTCACATCGCCGTCCCAGCGGTAGGCCAGCAGGTTAATGCCGTCAATGCCCATGGCCTCGGCCTTCTTCGCTTCCTCGACCAGCCAGTTCAGCTCGCCCCGCAGCAGGCAGGGATGGCCCACAATCTGGCCCACGTAGGGGAAGTACTTCATGCCGGTCCCTGCGATAATCGGCTTGACGCCGGCGATCTGGGTGCCGCCGATGAGATAGTCCACGCCGATGGCGACGGCCGCCCGGGCCGACGTCAGTTCGTCTTCCGCGGTGGCGCTGACCACTTCGAGGAAGACCTCGTGCCCGTCAGCGTGCATGGCTTCTACCAGCTTCTTCAGCTCTGCCTGCGGCAGGCCAATGTCCTTGAAGCCGAAGAACTTGATGCCCGTCTGGCGCAGTTCCTGGTAGAGTTCCATGGCGTTCGGGACTGTCATGTCGTTCAGGGTCAGCATGAGAATGAACTCGGACATGTGCATCGCTCTCCCCTGGGTCAGTATTAGCTAGTCTTCCTGCCGGGCAATCTTGCCCAGGATCTCCCACCGGTCGGGGTACTTGGCCGCCACGATGGCCGCAAATACCGCACCCAGGACGATCCACCCGATGACAATGTAGGGCAGGATGTTAAGCGGCCACGCCGGGACCGGATAGAAGAAGGAGACCAGGGGCATCAGGATCAGCAGCGTGGCGAAAGCCGGCACCAGCACGTGGTTGATGATGTTGCTGGAGGTGCTCTTCTCCCGCAGCTTGAAGGCGCAAACGTTAACGAGAATGTAGACGAAGATCAGCGAGATGGCGCCTGTAACAGCCAGGTAGCCATACAGGGGCATGGGCTCTACGGCCAGCAAGCCGCCGAACAAGACCAGCACGAAGACCGTAAGGGCCGATTGGGCCATAATGGCTACGTAGGGGCTCTTGAACTTGGGGTGAGTCTTGCCGAAGGGCTTCGGCAGAATGCCTTCACGGCCCATGGCGTAGAAGTACCGGACCATACCGTTGTGGAAGGCCAGGCCGCAGGCCAGGGCCGACGTGGTAATGGCGACGGTCATGAAGGGGCGCAGCCAGGGGACGAACTGGTCGGCCAGCATATAGAAGGCGTTGTCGGGGTTGGCGGCCAGCGTGTCGACTGCCCGCTCCCAGCCGAAGCCGATTACGGCGCTGTAGGAGGTCCAGCAGTACAGAACCAGCAGGAAGATCACGGAGCCGAAGAGGGCGAAGGGAATGGCCTTGCGGGGGTTCTTGGCTTCTTCGCCGTACACGGCGCCACCTTCGAAGCCGATCCAGGTCTGAATGCCCAGAGCCATGGCGAGGAGAATGCCGCCCAGCCCGCCGGGCGATGCGCCCTCCACCGCGGCGCCGGCCGTGGAGAAGGTGTGGAGCAGGTCGTGTCCGGCGGCGCCGCCCTTGGCGGTGATCACCAGATCCAGAATGACCAGCACAGCGACCTCAAGAATCAGGAACGGCACCATGGCCCAGACTGACCAGGAGACGTCGGAGTAGGAGACCAGGAAGAGAATGGCCGCACCGGCCAGTGCCAGCACCATCCATGGAATCTTCCAGCCCAGGTAGTGCTCGATGGCCGTGGCGGAGAAGGCGCCGAACGCCGACATGAGGGCTGCTTCGGTGACAGCGTAGCCGCCGAGCATGAGCCAGCCGGCCTGGAAGGCCACGGGCCGGGGCAGCGCATGGCTGACGAAGTTGTAGAAGCCACCGGCGGCGGAGTAACGGCGGGCGAACCACATAATAACGAAGGCGAAGGCGACCATACCGAGGCCGGAAAGCAAGAAGGCGAGCGGAGTGGAGGCGCCGGCCTGACCGGCCATCAGGGGAACGTTGAACATCATGGCAGCGATCGGAGCGGCACCGGCCAGGGAAATGTACAGAACCGAGAAATTGCTCATCGCGTCCTTGCGAAGGCTGTCGACGCCGGCCTTCTCAATACTGATGATCGATTCCTGCTGCTGAAGCTTGGCCTCCTGAGCCATGTGGATCCCCCTTTGCAGTGAGTGTGGTCCGGGCGATTGGGCTGTTGATTAGGGGTTTGGTTTACAGAAGGTCCCGAAGAGACTCAATGACGTATTGCGGATGAACTGGAGAGGCCTCCAGGTGGGCCCGAGTGGTGATGCCGGTCAGCACTACGGCGGTGGCGATGCCGGCGTTGAATCCCATGCGCATGTCGGTCTCCAGGCGGTCGCCGACCATGATGCTCTCTTCTTTGGGCACGCCCAGCCGCTCCAGGGCGATCTCGATGGTCCAGGGCGACGGCTTGCCGGTGATCTCCTCGCACTGCTTGCCTGAGACGGCCTCGACGGCGGCGATCATGCCGGCGGCATCGGCCACCACTCCGCCAGGGACGGGACAGGTGCGGTCGGGGTGTGTCGCCACGAAGCGGGCGCCCAGCAAGATGGCCTGGAGGGCATCATCCAGCTTCTTATAGGTGAAGTGGCGGTCCCAGGAGACGACCACAATGTCGGTGAGGCGGGGATCGCTGGTCAGCGTGCAGCCGACCTTCAGGATCTCTTCGGCCAGTGGATCCTCGCCAATCAGGTAGACCCGGGCGCCGGGGGCCATGCGGCTCAGGTAGCGAGCCATGACCACCGAGGAGTTGAGCACATCGCCGGGGGCTACAGGGATTCCAAGGCCCTTGAGCTTGGCCTCATAGGTGGCGACGGACTCAATGGGCTTGTTGGAGAGGAAGACGCAGCGGGCGCCGCCCCGGCGCAGTTCGCCGATGGCCTCCACGGCCCCCGGAAGCGCATCGGGACCCAGGTAGACGGTACCGTCGAGGTCAAAGATATAGCCGTTGAACCGCCGCATGTGGTTACCCCCAGGTAGAAGAGGATAGCAAAGCCCACCTGCACTCGCGCGGTATACCCGTACGAGTTCAGGTGGGACTTCTCATTTTCTCTGTCCCAGCACCCCGGTCAGAACTAGCGGACCGCAGCGCAGATATGCAGTTAGTTTCTGGCATTCACGTTATCACACTGAAGAAATGTGATCAAGAGGCACGTCAGGCATTTTTTTCTGAGGGTCTTGCCCGCCGACCCACAAGTTCCGGGTTCCCGTTCAGCGCCCACAACTCTTGCGAGCTGGTGTCCACAGCCCGGCAGCCTGCCCGCAACAGATCCCGCACCTGGCTTTCCCGCCGGATCAACCCGCCCGCGATAACCGGCTGAGACAGGCTCTCGCGCAGGTCGGTGAGCACCTCCGGCACAACGGGCCCCGGCAGAACGTCCAGGGCGTCGGGGCCGCAGCGCAGCGACATTTGCACGGCCCGCCGCAGGGAGCGGCTGTCCTGAATGAAGACTCGCAGAACGGTGGCCAGGCCTGCGCTCCGGGCTACCTCCACCAGCGAGGGCTTGGTGGTCAGAATGCCGTCCACACCTGCACCCTTCGCGAAGCGCACACCGGCTTCGTCCGCCGCAATGCCTTCAGCCAGGTCGATGTGGAAGAAGATGGTGGCGTCCCGCCGGGCCTGCTTGAGCCGCCGGCAGGCCTCCTGGAGGGTGAAGATGGAGCCGTACTGCAAAAAGATGGCGGCAACGGGAACACGTGCGGCCTGGGCCAGACCATTGTCATCCCAGACGGCCGGCACCACCGGATGGGTCTGAAGCCGCTGCCAGATGGAGGCCATGGCTGTTTCATCCTTTCGGGGTACCACAAGGTCCCCGGCACCCGATTTGCATTTTTTGTCGAACGAAGCAGGAGTTTCGCCGCGTCTGCGGAAATGTCCTGCTCATTAGTCGTCAGACGTCTAACAAATCCACCGATCGTGCCGCACGAGGAGGATCGTCATGTCCAGCCGCCGCCCCGCCCTTTCTGTAGCGGTCAAGGAGCAGATCCTAACCCTGATCCGTTCCGGTGAATTCCCGCCCGACATGAAGCTGCCAGCTGAAGATGAGCTGTCGCTTCGGTTCGGTGTGAGCCGGGTGACGCTGCGGGAGGCCCTCCACCGGCTGGAGGAGGAAGGGCTCATTCGCCGCCAGCATGGCGTAGGCACCTTTGTGAACCTCAAGACGCCGCCGATCACATTCCAGCTGGAAGTCAACGTGGCCCTGTCCGAAGTGCTGGCCTCCACTGGCCTCCAGCAGGGGCTGGCCTCGCAGTCGGTCCGTCTCGTGGCGGCGCCGGATGATGTGGGCCAGGCGCTGGAGCTGCGGCCGGGCGACCTGGTGTGGGAGCTTCAGCGGGTGCGCACGGCGAACGGCCGCCCCGTGGTCTTCTCCACCGACTTCTTGCCGGTGGATGTGGTGGGCGAGGCCATTCCGACCCTGTCGGGCTCCCTCTACAAGGCCCTCACCGAGCAATTTGGCCAGACCATCGTCGAAGGCGTGGCTGACGTCATGCCCGCCCGGGTGACCGGACCACTGGCCGTAGCGCTTCAGGTCTCCGAGGGCTGCCTGGCCATGCTGATTGAGCAGGTGGACCGGGGAGCGGTTGGGCGTCCCATTCTTCTTTCTCGCGAGTACTACCTGAGCGATGCCTTCCAGTTCCGGGTGCGCCGCCAGCGCCAGGCATGGGAAGACAACGCCGGGCTGTAGCTGATCAAACTCACAGCAGGGGGCGTTCCGCGTGGCCAGTTATGTTATTGGGTGTGACGTCGGGTCCCAGTCGCTCAAAGTGATTCTCATGGACGAATTCGGCCAGACCCGTGCCTCGGCCAGCCGCGACTACCCGATCATGTACCCCCGGCCCACCTGGGCTGAGCAAGATGCCAACGCCTGGATGCAGGCGCTGGAAGGGGCCATGGCCGAATTGCTCGCCGTTTCCGGTGTCGATCCGGCGTCGATCAAGGCGTTTGGCCTCGACGGATACGTCGATGCCGTTGTCCCCGTGGACGAGCACGGCACCCCGCTGCGCCCGGCCTTTCTGTGGATGGACCGGCGCGCCGTGCGGGAGTGCGAGGAGATGGCTGCCCACGTGTCGGAAGAGCAGCTCTTTGCCGCCACGGGCCTGAACCTGGACGCCAGTCACGTTGCCCCCAAGCTGCTGTGGGTGAAGAACAACGAGCCTGCCGTCTGGGCTCGTACACACAAGTTCCTCATGCCCGCCAGCTTTGTGGTCTTCCACCTGACCGGGGCGCTGGCGGTGGACTACTCCAACGCCTCCTCCTGGATGCTGATGGACGTGCGGACGAAGAGCTGGTCGCCTGAACTGTTCAGCGCCTTCGGCCTGGAGATTAACCACGCCGTGGAGATCCGGCCCGCCGTCGATGTGGCCGGGCTGCTGACCGAGGCCGCCGCCCGACGCCTGGGCCTGAGGCCCGGCATTCCCGTGACGGTGGGCTCCGGCGACGAGCATGCCGCCTGTGTGGGCGCCGGCGTCACGGTCCCGGGCCTGGTCTGCGACATTGGCGGCACGGCCGAGCCCGTCTGCGCCGCAGCCGACAGCGTCAGCTTCGACGAGACCCGGCTGGTGGAGACGCATTGCCACGCCGAGGCTTCGCTCTGGCTCATGGAGAACCCTGGCTTTGTGTCGGGCGCCAACCTCCGCTGGCTCCGGGATCACTTCGGCTGGCAGGAAGCGCAGGCGGCCAAGGCCATGGGCCTCTCCAGCTACGACCTGCTGGGGCTCCAGGCGGCACAGGCTCCCGCCGGCTCGGAAGGGCTGATCTTCATTCCCGCCATGATGGGCGCCATGACACCCGAGTGGAACGCCAACGCCCGGGGCGCCTTCGTGGGCCTGACCATGGGCCACACGCGGGCCCACGTGGTCCGCTCGGTGCTGGAGGCCTCGGCCTACGGCCTGAAGGATATTCTGGACCGCATGATCGCCATGGGCATTCCCGCCAAGGAGATCCGCCTGGTGGGTGGCCAGGCCAAGTCGGCCCTGTGGAACCAGATCAAGGCCGATGTGACCGGAGTGGAAGTGGCCGTTCCCGCCGAAGCGGAATCCACAGCCCTGGGTGCGGCCATGTTCGCCGCCGTGACCGCCGGGTTCTTCCGCAACCTGACCGATGCGGCCGCAACGGCCGTGCGCATTGTGGAGCGGCGCCAGCCCGACGAGAAGGCTCACGCCATGTACCAGAAGACGTACGCCATTTACCGGGAGGCGTACGCGGGCCTGAAGTCCACGTTCGAGAAGGCCGCCCAACTGCTGTAGGAGGTGCCCTTGGTGCCCAACTCTTCGCTGCCTGCCCCCATCTTCGCCATGGATCCGTCTGACATGAACCGGCTGCGGGCTCAGCTTCGGGCCTTGCCCGACGCCCACCGGCTGTCGGACGTCACCATCGAACAGTGCCTGATCAGCGCCGATGCCCTTCTGCAGCTGCCCACGGTGCTGGACAGATATGCCCCGACGCGGATTCTCATCACCATGGATGCCGTGCCCATGCTGCGCGGTCACCAGGACCTGAAAACCCTGGTGGGACAGCTGGCCTCCCTGGCTGGCGTGCCGTTGGACGTGCTGGTAGTTCCGCCCGGCGACGACGGCCAGGTCCACGCGTCGGTGCGCAACGCACAGCTGGTCGAGTCCCACCTGACGATCGGTACCGTGGTCGTGAGCGTGGGGTCCGGCTCCATCACCGACACCACCAAGCACGGCTGCTTCCTGTTCGATGAGGCGACTGGCGGCCACACGCCGTGGATTGCCGTGCAGACGGCCAACACGGTCACCGCCTTCACCTCGAACATGGCCGTCCTTTTGAAGGATGGGGTCAAGCGCACCTTCCATTCGCGCTACCCTGACGTGCTGATCAGCGACCTGCAGGTGCTCTCCGCTGCCCCGGTGGACCTGACCCGCGCCGGCATCGGCGATATGATGGCCAAGTGGGTCTGCTATGGCGACTGGTACCTGGCCCACGTCCTGGGACTGGCCCCCACCTATTCGGAGTCGCCTCTGCAGCTGATGGCCGACATGGACCGGCTGGTGCTCCCCTACGCGCAGGCCGCGTCCCAGGGTGACCTGACGGGAACGGAGGTCCTGACCAAGGCCCTGCTGCTCTCCGGCATGGCCATGGCCATCGTCGACGAGACCACACCCCTGTCGGGCTTTGAGCACGTGCAGTCGCATGTGCTCGACATGACAGCGCACCACTACCGGCGGGACTTTGTGCTGCACGGGCTCCAGGTGGGCGTCACCGTCCTGCTGGCCTCGGCGGCCTGGGACATTCTCTTTGCCGACCTGGATGCCGCGGCGCTGCCCGCCGAGATCCCTGCCCCCGCGGCCGGCGCCATGAAGGCCCGCATCGATGCCGCCTTCGGCTCCGTGGACCCGTCGGGCTCCATGGCCGCCGAGTGCTGGAACGACTACCGCCAGAAGCTGGACGCCTGGG
>Ga0196971_1000874_pt1 | contig 17010 bp, 10 predicted proteins | sample S1v_1013CmetaG_FD_148660 | JGI IMG/M metagenome (GOLD analysis project Ga0196971, IMG submission 148660) | Soil microbial communities from Anza Borrego desert, Southern California, United States - S1+v_10-13C | ecosystem: Environmental > Terrestrial > Soil > Desert | place: USA: California... | reverse complement strand
GAACGTGCTGCACGGCCTGCAGACCTACACCGTGGCGCCCGGCGACGCCGCGTCCTTCGACCTGATCTCTCCGGTGGAAGGCGCCAACGCGCTCGTCTCGCACTCGCTGCGCCAGGCACTGACCGGCGCAATCGCGATCCTGCAGTTCAGCAAGGATGCCGACCCGAAGATGGGCAAGGGCGACAACATCCTGGTGCGCTGAGCCCCTGGCGGAGGACGTGCGGTAAGGGCGTCCTCCGCCTTCCAGACAAACATCAATACAGGAACCCGGACATGGGAATCGACAGACGAACAATGCTCGGCGCGTGCGCGGCGGCGCTTTCCGTGGCGGGCGCGTACGGCGCCATGCGCGTCCTCACGGCCGGCAATATGCACCTGGCGGCGCACGACACGGTGGCGGCGCGCGGGGCGGCCGGCAAAGCCGACAAATACACCTGCCCGATGCACCCGGATGTGGTGAAGGACGGCCCCGGCAGCTGCCCGATCTGCGGCATGCACCTGGTCAAGATCGCCGACAGCGGCGCATCGGGAAACACGCAGCTTGTGCATGTGGACCAGCAGACGCAGGAGCGCATGGGCGTGCGCGTTGCTGCGGCAACCGAAAGCGACATGCATCGCGCCGTCGCCGGCTTTGCGGCGATTTCGGCCGATGAGAGCCGGGCCGTTTCCGTCAATCCCAGGGTCGAAGGCTGGATACGACGCATGCACGTGCGCGGACCGGGGCAGGCGGTGCGCAAGGGGCAGTTGCTGTATGAAATCTATTCTCCCGAATTGCAGCAGCGCCAGCGCGAGTATCTCGACTTGCTGGCGCGGCGCGAGTCGCTGCTGGAAAACAGCAACGGCATGGGCGCGGGCAACAGCGCCATGCTCGGCAGCCTGGCCAAGGAACGTTTCCGCGCGCGCGACCGCCTGCTGGCCGCGGACATGACGCCGGAATCGGTCGCGGCACTGGAAAAGGACCGCAGAGTCATCGACGTGGTCCCGGTGCGCGCCGCGCACAACGGCGTCGTCACGTCGGTGAGCGCGCGCGAAGGCAGTTACGTGAATCCGATGCAGCAGATCCTCGCCTATGCCGACACTGGCAGCGCCTGGGCGGAAGTGACTGTGTTCCCCGACCAGCTTGCGTGGATCAGGAACGGCGATGTCATCGTCCTCACTTCGCCGCTCGACAAGTCGCGCACGGCGCAGGCCCGCGTGGACCTGTCCGCGCTCCAGGTCGATCCTGCCACGCGTACCGCGAAACTGCGGCTTGCGCTGTCCAACACCAGGGGCGACTTCCCGCCCGGCACGCTGGCCGAGGCAAGCATCCGGACGGGTGCGCGCCGCGCGCTCACCGTGCCGCGCGATGCCGTGATCCGCACCGGCCGCGGCGATTTCGTGGTGGTCAGCGAAGGGAACGGCCATTTCCGCAGCGTGAAGGTAGCCACCGGCGCCGAGAACGAGGATGCGGTCGAAATCCTGAACGGGATCGGCCGCGGCACGCAAGTCGCCGTCAACGGCCAGTTCCTGCTCGACGCTGCCGCTTCCATGCAGGCGATGCAGGGGCGGATGGCGGCGAACGCGGCAAGGCCGCGGCTCGATGAGCATGCGGCGCACCGGCATCACGGCAAGACGCACGGCGGAGGCCATTCGTCATGATCGAACGCCTCATCGACTGGTCGATCCGCAACCGGGGGCTGGTGCTTGCCATCTGCTTCGTGCTGGTACTGGCCGGCATCGATTCCCTGCGCAAGCTGCCGCTGGACGCCTTGCCCGACCTGTCCGATGTCCAGGTGATCGTCAAGACCGAGCTGGCGGGGCAGCCGCCGCAATTCATCGAGGACCAGGTGACCTATCCGCTGGCCGCCGCGCTGCTCGGCGTGCCGGGCTCGCGCGCGGTGCGCGGCTTCTCGATGTTCGGCGAATCCTATCTCTACGTCATTTTCCACGACGGTACCGACCTCTACTGGGCGCGCTCGCGCGTGATGGAAGTCCTGAGCCAGCTAGCCGGGCGCCTGCCGGCGGGCGCGACGCCCACGCTGGGGCCGGCGGCATCCGGGGTCGGCTGGGTCTATGAATATGCGCTGGTCGACCGCAGCGGCCGCACGCCGCCCGACCGCCTGCGTTCGCTGCAGGATACCTACCTGCGCCTCGAACTGCAGGGCGTGCCGGGCGTGGCCGAGGTGGCAAGCCTGGGCGGCATGGCGCGGCAGTTCCAGGTGGAAGTCGACCCGTCGAAACTGGCGGCGTTCAAGATCGGCATGGACCAGGTGGCCGAGGCCGTGCGCAACGCTAACCAGGCCGCGGGCGGTGGCGCCTTCGAGATGGCACGCGCGGAATACCTGGTGCGCTCCGAAGCCTATCTGCGTTCCCCGTCCGATTTCGCCGACATTCCCGTGATGACCGACGGCGAGGGCAATACCGTGCGCCTGCGCCAGCTTGCCCATGTCTCCACCGGCCCGCAGCCACGACGCGGCGTGGCCGAGCTGGACGGCAAGGGCGAGGTGACCGGCGGCATCGTCATCATGCGCCATGGCGAGAATGCGCTGGCGACCATCGAGGGCGTCAGGAAGCGCCTGGCCGAGCTGCAGAAATCCCTCCCGGAAGGCGTCGAGATCGTCACCACCTACGACCGCTCCGGCCTGATCGAACGGGCGGTGGGCACGCTGCGCACCAAGCTGATCGAAGAATCGCTGGCCGTGGCGGTGATATGCGGCGCGTTTCTTTTCCACCTGCGCTCGTCGCTGGTGGCGATCGTCACCCTGCCTGTCGGCATCCTCGTCGCGCTGTGGATCATGCGCCTGCAAGGCGTGACGGCAAACATCATGTCGCTCGGCGGCATCGCGATTGCGGTGGGGGCGATGGTCGATGCTTCCATCGTCATGATCGAGAACCTGCACCGGCAGATTGAACGCCGTCAGGCGCAGGGCGGCCTCTCCGCCGACCTCTGGCCGCTGGTGCGCCGTAGCGCGATCGAGGTCGGGCCGGCGCTGTTCTTTTCGCTGCTCGTGATCACGCTCTCCTTCATGCCGGTGTTCATGCTGGAAGGACAGGAGGCGAAGCTATTTGCGCCCCTGGCCTACACCAAAACCTACGCGATGGCGGCAGCGGCGATTCTTGCGGTGACCCTCACGCCGGCATTGATGGGCTACGCGATCCGCGGCCGGGTGAGGGCGGAGGCGGACAATCCGCTCAACCGGCTGCTGGCGCGCTTGTATCGTCCGGTACTGGACGCCGCGCTGCGCTACCCGGTACACACCGCCGCCATCGCCGTGCTGCTGCTGGCAACCGTCGCCATTCCGCTGTCGCGCCTGGGCAGCGAATTCATGCCCCCGCTGGACGAGGGCGACCTGCTCTACATGCCGACCACCTTGCCCGGTGTTTCCGTGGACGAGGCGGCGGACATCCTGCAACGCACCGACCGCCTGATCGCCGCCATGCCGGAAGTCGCCCGCGTATTCGGCAAGGCCGGCCGCGCCGACACGGCAACCGACCCGGCGCCGCTGTCCATGCTGGAAACCACCATCATGCTCAAGCCGCGCAGCGCATGGCCGAACGGCGGCACCACGCAAGACCTGATACGGCGGCTCGATGAAACGGTACGCCTGGCGGGACTCACCAATTCCTGGGGCCACCCGATCAAGACGCGTATCGACATGCTGGCCACCGGCATCCGCACGCCGCTGGGCGTCAAGATCAGCGGGCCCGATCCGCGCCGTCTGCAGGAACTGGCGATCGAGGCCGAGCAGTTGCTGCGCGACGTGCCCGGCACGCGCTCGGTCTTTGCCGAACGAGTCGGGGCGGGGCGCTATATCGATATTCATATCAACCGCGAACAGGCCGCGCGGCGCGGGCTGAGCGTGGCCGAGATCCAGCGCGCGGTGCAAAGCGCGGTGGGCGGGGAAAACGCAGGCACCGTGATCGACGGCCGCGACCGCTTCCCGATCACGCTGCGCTATCCGCGCGCCGCGCGCGGATCGCCCTCGGCGCTGGCCGAAATCCGCCTGAAGGCGCCCGACGGCAGCCTGGTCATGCTCGGCAGCGTGGCGCAGGTCCAGGTTGCCGACGGCGTGGCGGAAATCAAGAGCGAGAACGCGCGGCCGGTGGCCTATGTGTATGTCGACCTGTCGACGCCGGATGCCGGCGGCTACCTGGAGACGGCGAGGGACGTGCTCGACAGGGAACTGAGGCTCGATCCGGGCTACTCGCTTGCATGGCAGGGGCAGTACCTGCAATTCGAGCATGGCAAGGCGCGCCTCTGGTCCGCCGCGGCGCTCACGCTGGCGCTGGTGGCGCTGCTGCTGTATATCCACCTTCGCAATGCCGCCAAGGTCGGGCTGGTGCTGCTGTGCCTGCCGTTTTCGCTGATCGGCGGATTGTGGCTGGTGTATCTCCTCGGCTATCAGTTATCGGTCGCCGTGGCCGTCGGCCTGATCGCACTGGCCGGCGTTGCCGCAGAGTTCGGCATCGTGATGCTGCTCTATCTCGACCAGGCGCTGGAGTCGGGCGCGGACCTGCGGGAGTCGATCGTTGCCGGCGCCTTGCTGCGGCTGCGTCCGAAGGCGATGACCGTCGCCGTGATCCTCGGTGGCCTGATTCCTGTCATGTTGTCCGACGAGGCCGGCGCCGACGTCATGCAGCGCATCGCCGCGCCCCTGATCGGCGGCATGGTGACCGCGCCGCTGTTTTCGCTGATCGTGATTCCGGCCGCGTATCGCCTGCTGCACGCGCGCCGGCCCGTCCAACAACCCGTACCCGCGCGAACATGAAAGCCTTCATCCAACTCTTGCGCTCCATGCGCTTCGCGATCGCCATCCTGACGGTCGTGGCCATCGCCTCGGCCATCGGCTCCGTGCTGGAGCAGGGGCAGCCCACGGCAGTGTATGTGGGACGCTATGGCGAGTTCTGGGCCACGCTGTTTGCGATGACCGGGCTTACCGACGTCTACCACGCAAGCTGGTTCCTCGGGCTGCTGGGATTCATGGCGGTGTCGACCGCGCTGTGCCTGGCGCAGCACACGCCTTCGATGCTGCGCGAGATGCGCAGCTTCCGTGAGCAGAAGAGCCTGCAAAGCCTGATGCAGCTTCCCTGCTCGGCTGAGCTGGATGCTGTCCGTCCGGATTCCACATTGCGCGCCCGCGCCGGGGCCTATCTGCGCACGCGGAATTTCCGCTTTGTCACGAGGGAACTGCAGAACGGCGGTTACGTGCTCGCGGCGCGGGCCGGCGGCATGCGCCGCATGGGCTATCTGCTTGTCCATGCCGCCATTGTCCTGATCTGCGTCGGCGGTCTGATCGACGGCAACATCGGTCTGCGGCTGGGAATGATGCGCGGCGAAATCGTGCCGGAGACCCGCGACCTTCCGCCGGCGGAGGTGCCGCCGCAAAGCCGGTTGGACGAGGGCGGTTCCTTTCGTGCGGTGCTCAACCTGAACGAGGGCGGCACCGGAAACGCCGCTTTTCTCCCCATGAAGGACGGTTATCTGTTGCAGGAACTGCCGTTCTCGGTACGCCTCAAGCGCTTCCAAGTCGAGCATTACAGCAACGGCCAGGCCAAGGACTTCGTGAGCGACATCGAAATCATCGATGGCGACACCCGCCGTGAGGCGAGGCTGCAGGTCAACCACCCGTTCACCTACAAGGGCATCACCTTTTACCAGTCGGGATTCGGCGACGGCGGCACCTCGCTTGCGCTCGAACTCGTGCCGCTCGACGGCGAGGCTGCGCCCGCGGCAATAGCCGGGCGGGTTGGCGGCGACGCGCCGGTACTGCTGGGCGGAGAGGCTTATCGCATCGAATTCACGGATTTCCGTGCGGTCAATGTCTTTTCCGGCGAGCAGGACAAAGGCGGAACGTGGTTTGTACCGGCGGCCCAGGGCGACATGCACGATGTCGGCGCGTCGCTCTCCTTCCGCCTGCGCGACGCGCTCGGTCAGGCCAGCGAATGGGAAGTCTTCATGCGGCCGCTGGACGTGCAGGGCGCGCGCTACTTCGTCATCGGCAAGCGCGATGCGCAGCAGTCGTCCATGCGCTATGTGCGCCTTCCGGCGGACGGCGACGGCAAGCTGGCAGCCTACCGCCGTTTTTCGGCGGCGATGCAACGTCCGGAGGCGCGCGAGCATGCCGCCAGGACGGTCGCCGCGCGGGTGCAGAACCGCGAGCTGGCTGGGGCGATCGAGCGCAGTACCGTGCTCCTGCTCGATTCGTTTGCCGAAAAGGGATTCCGCGCCGTGGCCGAGATGGTCGAGGCCGGCGTGCCGGGCGCGGAACAGGACAAGGCGGCGCCGCTGTATGTGGACCTGCTGCAGCGCGCCGCCGCCATCCTGCATGACGAATCCGCCGGCGACGCATCTTCGCGCTTTGTGCGCGACAGCTTGATCGCCTATAGCGATGCGGCCGAATCCGGCATCGGCCTGTACCTCGATCTCACCGGATACAAGCAGGTCCATTCCTCCGCCCTGCAGGTGACGCGGGCGCCGGGTGCGGCCATCGTCTACCTCGGCATGGCCATGCTGGCGCTCGGCACCTGCGCGATGTATTTCGTACGCGAGCGCCGCTTGTGGATCTGGGTGCTGCCGTCGGTCGGCAAGGTCTTCGTCGGGCTGGCGGCCAACCGTCCGCTGCCGGGCCTGCAGGCCGAGTTCATCGAGCACCGCGCCGCACTTCTCAACCTGATTCATTCCAGGAGCTGAATTCATGATGTCATCCGCCTATCCCCTTGCCATTCCCACCACGCGCAGGCGCTTCTGGCCGGTCGACTGGCTGTTCGCCATCGCGGTCGGCGCCGGCACCTGCCTCGCCTTGTTCCGTTACTTCAATGCGATGGATGCCTGGGACGCGGGCATCCTCATCCTCTCCGGCGCGGCGCTCGCTGCCGCCGGCATGCGCTGGCGCCCGATCCAGGGTCTGAGCTACGGGACAGCAGCAATGAGCATTTTTGCACTGGCGCTGTACGACGGCGATCTTGCACGCGGGGAGTCCTCGGTGCTGCTGAAGTACCTGCTGTCGAGCCAGACGGCGATCATGTGGATGGGGCTTTGCGTCTGGAGCGCCACGCTGCTGTACATCGCCGGTGCCGCCCGGGGCGACCGGCAATGGCTGCGCCACGCCGCACGCACGGCGTGGGCCGCCTGCCTGTTCGGACTGGCCGGTCTGTTCGTGCGCTGGCACGAGTCTTACCTGGTGGGCGCGGACGTCGGCCATATCCCGGTGTCCAACCTGTATGAAGTCTTCGTGCTGTTCACGGTCATCACGACGCTGCTTTACCTGCATCTCGAAGGGCGGCTGGGGGACCGCGTGCTCGGCGCTTTCGTGATGCCCGCGGTGAGCGCGGCCGTGGCCTTCCTGTTCTGGTATGGCGCGGCACGCGGCGCCCACGGCATCCAGCCACTGATCCCGGCGCTGAAATCGTACTGGATGAAAATCCATGTGCCGACCAACTTCGTCGGCTACGGCGCCTTCTCGATCGCCGCCATGCTCGGCATTGCATGGCTGGCCGCCGGGCAGGGACGCATGGCGTCGCGCCTGCCTTCCCGCGAATGGATCGACGAGCTGATGTACAAGTGCGTCGCCCTCGGCTTTGTGTTCTTCACGATCGCGACCATCCTCGGCGCGCTGTGGGCGGCCGAGGCCTGGGGCGGATACTGGTCCTGGGACCCGAAGGAAACCTGGGCGCTCATCGTCTGGCTCAACTATGCCGCATGGCTGCACTGCCGGCTGGTGAAGAACCTGCGCGGCGCGGTGCTGGCGTGGTGGGCGCTTGCCGGGTTTTTCGTCACGCTGTTCGCTTTCCTCGGCGTGAACATGTTCCTGTCGGGCCTGCATTCATACGGGAGCCTGTGATGGATACCTCCGCTGCCGTCGTGCTCGCCGTCCTCGCCGCGCTGGTTCTGGCCAACCTGCCTTTCCTGGCCGGCGCGCCGAAGGGAACGGCGCTGCGGCTGGCGAAATTCCTCGTGCTGTATGGCGTATGGATCGCATTCTGCACCGTGCTCGTCGGAAGCCTGCCCGTGGCCGAGTGGTCGTTGTGGCCGGTGAGCCTGGCCTTCTTTGCGGTACTGGCTTTCCCGGGCGTGACCTGGCGCTACCTCTGGCACGCGCGCAGGAATCCCTGAGGTACGCATTTCCGAAAAGTGCCGGCCCGGCACCGATCAACGGGCAAATTGTTTTTCAAACTACTGATGAGAGAAGGAGAAGGTATGAAACCTGGATTGGTCGTGATGGCGCTTGCGGCGATGTCGATGAGTGCGGCGGCGATGGCGAATGTGACGGTGCCGCTGCACCTTGTCGACGACAAGGGCATCGGGAAGGCGGTAGGGCAGGTGGTGGTGAGCGAAACCGGGTACGGCCTTCTGTTCAGCCCGGCGCTGACAGGCTTGCCGCAGGGCTTGCACGGCTTCCATGTGCATGAGAATGCGAGCTGTGATGCGCGCGAGAAGGATGGAAAGATGGTGGCGGCGCTGGCAGCGGGCGGCCACTACGACCCGGCGGCGACGAAGAAGCACGGCCATCCCTGGGGCGACGGGCATCTGGGCGACCTGCCGGCGCTCTACGTTGACACGAACGGCAATGCCGGCAATCCGGTGCTGGCGCCGCGCCTGAAGCTGGCGGACCTGAAGGGGCGCTCGCTGATGGTGCATGCGGGCGGCGACAACCATGCCGACCATCCCGCGCCGCTCGGCGGCGGCGGGGGACGGCTTGCCTGCGGTGTTGTCCCGCTTTAAGAGACGCGGGCCTCGGCGGCGGCCATCACCCGGTTCCTCCCGCTTGACTTGGCCTGGTACAGCAATGCATCGGCGCGCCTGATCCCATCGCTGCAGGCTTCGCTTTCCGCCAGTTCGACCAGGCCGGCCGAGAAGGTCACGCCGAAAGAGCGCTCCTCGTGGGCGCAGCGCAGCTGCTCGACCTGCCGCCGGAAACGCTCCAGCACCGACTGCGCATCCGCCAGCGTGGTGCCGGGCAGCAGGAGAAGGAATTCCTCGCCGCCCCATCGCGCCAACACGTCGTGCCCGCGCAAGACCTTGCGTCCTTCCTGCGCGAAGGTGCGCAAGGCCTGGTCGCCTGCCTCGTGGCCGTAGGTGTCGTTGATCTTCTTGAACCAGTCGATATCGATCAGCGCCAGGCAGGCGGGATGGTGGCTTACCTCGCGCCGGCGCTCTTCTTCGGCAAGCAGACCTGTCATGTGCCGGCGGTTGGGCAGCATGGTGAGGTCATCGCGCGTGGCGAGGTCCTGGATGCGGGCCAGCGCGTCCGCCAGCTCGGTCTTCTGGCGCTTGAGCGTCGCGCGCAGGTCGCTCATGCGGCCGGTAAGCACACCGACCACGACGACCATCGTACCGATCAGGACGAAGTGCATGATCTCGATCTTGGCGTCGAAACGCTGCGGCGCCGAGATCCGCATGTAAAGCATGACGATCGCAAGCAGCACGACTGCGAACACGCTCATCGCCCGCGTCGTCCTTGCCTCCAGCGTGAAGGCGCAAAAGACGAGGATCACCAGCAGCACGACCAGGGTCGCGCCACGCATCGGCCCGACCAGGGTATAGCCGAGCACCGTCACGACAATCGCAAAGCAGCCCTGGTAGACCGACAGTTCCGCCGGGGCGAGATTGAGCTGCTTGCTCCTGCGGATGAGGTGGTAGAACAGGAAATGGCCGGAAAAGGCGAGGGCGGTGAGGCGGGCGGTGGGCGTCGTGTCCGCCACGCCGGACAAGGCCTCGATCCACAGGATCCCGATGCACAGCAGGTAGAGGAGGACGGTGACGCTCCAGTACGTGACGAGCCGGGCCATTTTCGGATCGTCGCCGGCGAACTTTTGAACCAGTCGATCAAACTTCATATCCCCGCCACCTGAAAATATTGCTTTGTGGATACATTCTCACCCTTGTCGGGGGATTGGGTATCCCATATTCATGGGAAGAATGGAGCTTGAAGGACTTTAATTCAGGAAAGGCGATGCAGCAATCGCTCGATCTCGGCAAACCTGGCCGGCTTGGTCAGGTGGTGGTCGAATCCCGCCGCCCTGGAGCGCGCCTGGTCGTCCTGCGAGCCCCAGCCGGTCAAGGCAATGAGGACGGCATTGTCCATGCCGTCTGTCCTGCGCAATTCACGCGCCACTTCATAGCCGTTCATTCCGGGCATACCGATATCGAGGAAAACGACGTCGGGCCGGAAGTCGCGCGCCGTTTGCAGCGCCTGGCGGCCATCCGCGGCCAGGCGGGTGGAATGTCCGTTGACTTCGAGCAGGGCAGACAGGCTGGCCGCCGCGTCCGTATTGTCGTCTGCGATGAGGATGCGCAGCGCTTTTGCGGCCGGACCGTCTGCGTTCTCGGTTACCGTTGCGGGAGCGGGCGGGAGGACGCCGTCGAGCGATAGCGCCGGCAGGCGGACTGTGAAGGTCGTCCCGCCGCCTGAGCCCGGACTGTCCGCGGTCACCGATCCGCCATGCAGTTCCACCAGCCGCCGGACCAGGCTGAGGCCGATGCCAAGGCCGCCCTGTCCGCCGGTCCCGCCGCGGCCGACGCGGGTAAACATGTCGAACACGGCTGGCAGCGACTCGGGCGGAATGCCGATGCCGTCGTCGGAGACGGTGATGACTGCTTCGTTGCCGTTGCGTCGGGTGGCAATGGTGATCCGCCCGCCGGGCGGCGTGTATTTGCAGGCGTTGTTGAGCAGGTTGCCGAGCACTTGCGCGATCCGCGTCGGGTCCGCCTGCAGATGGATGGGTTCGTCAGGGATCTTGATCATCAGCTGATGTCGGCTGGCGGCAACCAGGGGCTGGCTGGTTTCCACCGCGCTTTCCACCAGGCTCTTCAGGTCGATGCTCTCTTTCCTGAGCGAGAGCTGGTTGCCGGTGATCCGGGCGATGTCGAGCAGGTCGTCGACCAGGTGCACAAGATGCTTGAGCTGCCGCTCCATCAGGTCGCGCACGCGGTGCACCGTGGCCGGACTGTCGGCGGTCTCCCGCAGCAGGTCGATGCCGCCCTGCAGCGGCGCTAGCGGGTTGCGCAGTTCATGGGCCAGGGTGGCGAGGAACTCGTTCTTGCGCTGGTCGGCCTCGGAGAGGTTCGCGGCCAGCCTCCGGATGTCTTCGTCGGCGCGCTTGCGCTCGGTGATGTCGGTGAAGAGCAATGCGACTTTTCCGCTTCCCGGTTCGCCGGATGGCGATGCGTAGACATCGAACCAGCGCCGCATTGCCACGGCTTCTTCGATGAAGCGCTTCGGTTCACCTGTCCGGGCGACGTGGCCGTAAGCCTCGAACCAGTGGGCGTCATGATCGGGCACCAGTTCGCGGATGGTCCGGCCGGCGGCGTTCTTCAGGCCGGTCTGTTTCTCGAATGCCGGATTCGTTTCGAGGAACCGGTAATCGACCGCCTTGCCGTGTTCGTCGTACAGCATTTCGACGATGCAAAAGCCCTCGTCGATGGATTCGATCAGGGTACGGTAACGCGCTTCGCTCGCCCGCAAGGCTTCATCGGCCAGGCGCTGGGCGGTGACGTCGCGGAAGATCTTCGCGTAGCCGTGCTGGATGCCCTGGCTGTCGTGGAGCGCCAGCAGGATGCCGTCGGCGAAGAAGCGGGAGCCGTCCTTGCGCACATGCCAGCGCTGGTCTTCGGCGCGTCCGGCTTCCCTGGCCTCGGCCATTTCCGTTTCCGGATAAGCGGCGGCGCGGTCCTCTTCGGTGAACAGGATGTCCACGGGCTGCCCGGCCGCCTCCTCTTCCGTCCAGCCGGTGATGCATTCCGCGCCTCCCTTCCATTCCGAAACCCGGCCGTCGGCGTCGAGCACGATGAAGGCATAGTCGCGGATATTGTCGAGGATCAGGCGGATGCGCTCGTCCTTGGCGCTCATCGCCGCCTCGTGGCGCAGCCGCTCGAGGCGGGCAAGCTCCATCGTCTTGCGATGCATCTCCACGAAAAACGCAACCTTGGCGCGGAGGACGGCGGGGACGAAGGGCTTGGTCAGGTAATCCACCGCGCCCAGCGCATAGGCTTCCTCGACGGGAAAGCGGCTGTCCTCGGCGGCGGTGATGAAAATGATCGGCAGCTGGCCGGAGCGCGGGTGGTCGCGCAGGAGCCGGGCCGTCTCGAACCCCGTCAGCCCCGGCATCCGGATATCGAGCAGGACAACGGCGAACTCCATGCGCAGGACATGCTTGAGGGCCTCCTCGCCGGACTCGGCCCGGACCAGGTTTTCGCCGAGAGGCTGAAGCACCGCCTCCAAGGCCAGGAGGTTGGCGGGTTCGTCGTCGACAAGCAGGATATTGAGGGGAGTGGTCCTAATCATCGCGCTTCGGATGCGGCGGTCGTCATGGTTGGTTTGGGCACGGGTTCTGGGAGCTTGAGCGGAAAATGCTTCTATCTAACACCAGTGCGGTGCCGATGTTTGGACGTGGGGCAAGAAAGCGGCCATATTTCCATCCATAGTTGCAAACTTGAAAGTGCATCGATCTCTGCCATTTGCAGCGAGGCGATAGCATAGCAGGCAAGCCGCCCGCCTGCGTTCAGTAGTTCAGTAGGTCACCAGCACGCCGAGGCCCAGCACCCGCTGGTAGGCATCGTAGTCGATGAGCGAGTAGCCGTAACCGGAAAAGTACTGGACATAACCCTTCAAGCGGCTGGTCAAGGGGAAAGCCCAGCCGAGCTGGGCGGCGCCCTTGTCGGTGTTGAAGTTGTAGCGGGTAAGCAAGCTGAACTCATGCCCGTGCCAGCGGTAACTGCCGAGCAGGTCGCCGTGCCCCATGTAGTCGGCAATGCGCGGATTGTCGTCCTCTTCCCGGTCTTCATTGATGCGCTTCCAGACCCTTGCCAGCAATTGGAAGTCGCCGCGTTCCAGTCCCGCCTGCAGGTAGGCCCGGTTCCAGCTGCGCGACAGGGTGGAGCCGCCGCCGTTCGACTGGTGCACGAGGCCCAGATTCACGAAACGCAATTTCAGGCCGAGAAGATCGAGGTTGGCCGGCACGACGGCCATCAGTTCCGGTTCATAGTTGGATTCCCGGAAGGGGCTGGATGCCTCGCGGTTGCCGGCCTGCCAGAAGCTGCGCTGGGTGTAGCCGAACCAGAGGTCGACCGGCAAATTGCCGGGATTCTCCGCCACCTTGAGCTTGAACCCGAGCTGGAATGCCAGTTCCCCGTGGGCCAGGTCGGCGTTCGGGTCGATCTGGCGAAACGGCCGGTAGGGCTCTTCGTGCGGGTGGTGGTTGTAGGTGGCCACCATGTAGTTTTCCCGGTGCGGGCGGAAATTGAAGGTGCCTTTTTTGCTTGCCGGGTCCAGTTCCCAGTGTTCCGCCATGGAGGAAGACCGGGCTGGCGGCGCTGCGGGAGCCGGCATGTCCGGCTGGACGATGACGTCGGGTGCGGGCGGCGCGTTCCGGCCGGAAATGCGGTCGTAACAGGCGAGCCGCTCCATGTCGACGTCGAGCGCCTTGCACGCATCGACGGTCGACGGAATCGCTTGCGCTGTTGCATTGAAAGCGACCGCCAGCAGGCCCGTCAGGACCCCGGCGGCCGCTCGCTTGTTCTTCAATGCATTCCTCCGGTGTTCAATCGGAGGCGAACCGCCATGATGAGAGAACTTGCACACGTCTTTGTTCCTGTGCCGCCTCAGCCGGCCGTTTCCTTCAGCCCGCCGCCCAGGGAGCGGTACAGGTCGACCGCATTGGTCAGGCGCAGCAGCTGTGCCTGCACCAGGGACTGTTCCGCGGAGAACAGTTCACGCTGGGCATCGAGCACGTCGAGCGAGCTTGCGATCCCGCCCTGGTAGCGCTGTTCCGCCAGTTTCAAGCGTTCGCGCTGCGCATCCAGCACGCGCGCCTGGGCGTCGATTTGCTCGTCGATCGCATCGCGCGCCACGAGCGCGTCGGCGACCTCGCGGAAGGCGACCTGGATGGTCTTCTCGTAATCGGCCACCGCGATATTCTTGCGCACCTCGGCAATCGAGAGGTTGGCCCGGTTGCGGCCGGCGTCGAAGATGGGCAGCACGAGTTGCGGCACGAAGGACCAGGTGCGGGTGCCGCCATCGAACAGCCCGGACAGTTCGCCACTCGCGGTGCCGACGCCGGCCGTCAGGGAGATGCGCGGGAAAAAAGCCGCCCGCGCGGCGCCGATGTTGGCATTGGACGCCTTGAGCCGCTGTTCGCTTGCGCGGATGTCCGGGCGCCGGCCGAGGAGATCGGAGGGCAGGCCGGCCGGCAGGTCGGCGACGATGCCTTGCGAGGACAGGGGAAGGCCTTGCGGCAGCGCGTTCACCGGGCGGCCGGCGAGCAGGGTCAGGGCGTTCTGCGCCTGGCCGCGCTGCCGTTTCAGGGTGGCCAGCGTGACGCGTGCGGTCTGGGCGAGGACTTCATTCTGCTTCAGGTCCAGCGCCGATGAGGCACCGACCTCGAAACGCTGCTGCGCGAGCTTGAGTGCCGATTCGCGCGAGGCGAGCGTGCGCCGCGCCAGCTCTTCCTGCTCACCCAGCGCGCGCTCGGACAGGTAAGCCTTGGCCACTTCCGCCACCAGGCTGATATGCGCGGCGCGCTGCGCTTCCTCGGTTGCAAGGTATTGCGACAGGGCGGCTTCGTTGAGGCTGCGCACCCGGCCAAAGAAGTCGAGTTCGAACGCGGCAAGCGACAGGCCGACCTGGTAGTTGCTGCCGACGACGGAGGCGCCGGTCGGCGAAGTCGCCGCCGCGGTACGGCCGCGCGTTCCAGAGGCTGTGCCGGCAACGTTGGGCAGAGTATCCGCGGCCACCACGTTGTACTGCGCGCGAGCTTCCTCGATGCGCAGCGCTGCGGTGCGCAGATCGCGGTTGTTCGCCAGGGCGGTCTCGATCAGGGCGCGCAGGCGCGCGTCCTGGAAAAACTCGCGCCAGCCGGCGTCGGCGGTCACATAGGCGATCTGCCCCGCCGCCGGACCGGATTCGGCCGGATAGACGGTGGCGATGGGCGCGTCCGGACGCTGGTAGACCGGCGCCATCGAACATGCCGACAGCACGGCGGCGGCCAGCACCGGCAGCGTGAACTTCAGGGTCTTCATACACTTTCTCCTTCGGCGCTCAGATGGTGCGAATGAGACGCCCAGAACTTGCGCTGGCGCTCGCTGCCGCGGAAGACGCGCCGCACCACGACAAAAAATACCGGCACCAGGAACACCGCCAGCACCGTTGCGGTGATCATGCCGCCCATGACACCCGTACCGATCGCACGCTGGCTGGCAGAGCCGGCGCCGGAGGCGATCACCAGCGGCAGCACGCCGAGGATGAAGGCGAGCGAGGTCATGATGATCGGACGGAAGCGCAGCTTGGCCGCTTCGAGCGTCGCGGTCAGCAGATCCTTGCCTTCGGCCTGCAGGTCCTTGGCGAACTCGATGATCAGGATCGCGTTCTTCGCCGACAGGCCGATGATGGTGATCAGGCCGACCTTGAAATACACGTCGTTGGGCATGCCGCGCAGCGTCACGCCGAGCAGCGCGCCCAGCACGCCGAGCGGCACCACCAGCATCACCGACAGCGGGATCGAGGTGCTTTCATACAGCGCGGCCAGCACCAGGAACACTGCCAGCAGCGACAGGGCCATGAGCATCGGCATCTGCGCGCCGGAAATCTTTTCCTCGCGCGACTGGCCGGTCCACTCGAAGCCGAAGCCCGGCGGCAACTGGCCAACGAGGCGTTCCATCTCTTGCATCGCTTCGCCGCTGCTGTGGCCCGGCGCTGCCTGGCCGGCAATCTTCATCGCCGGATAGCCGTTGTAGCGCACCACCTGCACCGGGCCGGTGATCCACTTCACCGAGGTGAAGCTGGCCATCGGCACCATTTCCCCGGCAACGTTGCGCACGTACAGCTGGCGCAGGTCTTCCGGCTGCATGCGCTGCGCGGGCTCGGCCTGCATGATCACGCGCTGCTGGCGGCCTTCGTTCGGGAAATCGTTCAGGTAGGACGAGCCGAGCGCGGCGCTGAGCGTGGCGTTGACGTCGGCAAAGGATACGCCGAGCGCGCTAGCCTTGTCGCGGTCGACCTCGACCTGGAGCTGCGGCGCGTCTTCCAGTCCTTCCGGACGCACACCGGCCAGCACCGGGCTCTTGGCCGCCATGCCGAGCAACTGATTGCGCGCGGCGAGCAGGGCGTCATGGCCGCGGCCGGAGCGGTCCTGCAGGCGGAAGTTGAAGCCGGTCGCGGTGCCCAGTTCGGGAATCGGAGGCGGGTTGAGCGCAAACACGATCGCATCCTTGATCTGCAACAGGACACCCATCGCCTTGCCGGAAATGGCGTCCGCCGTGCTGGCTGCGTCGCGCTCGTCCCAGTCCTTCAGCGGCACGAAGGCGATGCCCGCGTTCTGGCCGCTGCCGGAGAAGCTGAAGCCGGTCACGGCGACAGTGTGCTGCACGCCCGGCTGCTTCAGGAAGTAGCCTTCGACCTCCTTCACCACGTCCAGCGTACGATTGGCGCTTGCGCCCGGCGGCAGCTGGATGTTGGTCAGGATGTAACCCTGGTCTTCGTTCGGCAGGAAGGAGGCCGGCAGGCGCATGAAGAGCAGGCCGACGCAGGCTACGATCACGCCGTACACCACCATGTAGCGCGTCGTCTTGCCCAGCATGCCGGCCACCAGGCGCTGATAGCCGTTGGTGGTGCTGTTGAACTTGCGGTTGAACCAGCCGAAGAAGCCTTTCTTTTCGTGATGATGCCCGGCTTCCACCGGCTTGAGCAGCGTGGCGCACAGGGCCGGGGTCAGCGTCAGCGCCATGAGCGCGGAGAAGGCCATCGATGCCACCATCGACAGCGAGAACTGGCGATAGATGGCGCCGACCGCGCCGCCGAAGAAGGCCATCGGGATGAACACCGCGATCAGCACCAGCGTAATGCCGACGATGGCACCGGTGATCTGGCCCATCGCCTTGCGCGTGGCGGCGGCAGGGGAGAGCCCTTCCTCGCTCATGATGCGCTCGACGTTCTCGACCACCACGATGGCGTCGTCGACCAGGATGCCGATGGCCAGCACCATGCCGAACATGGTCAGCACGTTGATCGAGAAACCGAAGGCGTACATCGCGGCAAA
>Ga0196971_1000873_pt1 | contig 17018 bp, 17 predicted proteins | sample S1v_1013CmetaG_FD_148660 | JGI IMG/M metagenome (GOLD analysis project Ga0196971, IMG submission 148660) | Soil microbial communities from Anza Borrego desert, Southern California, United States - S1+v_10-13C | ecosystem: Environmental > Terrestrial > Soil > Desert | place: USA: California... | reverse complement strand
CCGGTTACGAACGGACAAAACGCGCGGCTGCGTGTCACGGGGAAGTATCCTCGCGATGGTGTTCATGCTGGTGAAAAGCGCCGAGCGGCACTGGCGGAAACTGAATGGGATTCCCCGTTTAGCCCAAGTCATCGAGGGAGTCGTGTTCAAGGATGGAGTTCAGGAAGACGTCGAGAAAGTCGCCGCCTGAGCCCACCCCCGTACACAACATTTGACCATTACTCAGGGTGAGATCGACCTCCTTGCAAAGGAGAACTTGTAAAAACATTTGCGTACGGTAGAGACGGTGCATGGGCGTGTCGGCCTGATGGGGCGTGGGGCCAAACTGCTGGTCTTGATAGAGGCGGCGAAGTTGCTGAACCGTATTGGGGTTGACGTAAAACACCGCGGCGTTTTCCGCACGGTATGAGTAAGCGAATAACTGAAGATCCCGGTTAGTAAATCCTCAGAGTAAGTTTTTATGGCAAGCGTCCTTCAAGGCGAAAACTTTTCGACCTTGAGTAATGGAATCAATTCGAAGACGCTGAAATATGGAATCAAGGAGTAAGATTATGAATCATCGATTGAGCGTGAAGCTGATCCGGATGAGTGTAATACTTATGCTCATTGTCTTGGCATTGACCTATTCCGGTCTTACAACAGCGGCGCCTCCCATCTCGGATGACTTTAATCCTGGAACGCTTCCTCTCGGCCCCGGTCCCACCTGGGAGTTCTACGATCCTTATAACACAACTAGCGGCGCCGATTCCGGTGAGTCGACTGTGACCTTTGATGGCACTAATGCCTTAATCAGGATTCCCCCTGGACTTACCCATGATCTCTGGGTCACGCCGAACAACAAGGCTCCTCGTCTCCTTCAACCTATAGACGATGCGAGCTTTCCCAGTCAGGGAATCGAGGTAAAGTTCGAGTCGATTCCCTCTGCGAAAACCCAGATGCAGGGCATCATCGTTCAGCAGACCAATAACACCTTCCTGCGCTTCGATGTTCATCATGACGGGGTTTCGCCCCGCCTGTTCGCGGCCTATGTCAACGGCACCAGCAACACCATTTACAAGAACGTGGCGCTTTCCAGTTCGCCGCTCTATCGCCGGGTCATCCGCTCCGGCGATCAATGGACCTATCGCTATTCCAGTGACGGAACCACCTGGACCGATGCCGTCACCTTCACTCGGGCCTTGACAGTGACCAAGGTTGGTTTCTTTGTCGGCACCCATACGCCAAATCCGGCGTTTACCGGCAGTATCGACTACTTCATGAATCTGGATGCGCCTATCGTCGATAATGATGTATGGGTTCCACCGCCGCCCGTTATCGACGTGTGGTATGGAAATAATCAAAACTTCGGGCACGTGGGGAACCCACAGAAATGGATCAATATCCTTGGCAATGTACAGTCGGATGTGACCATATCCAGTCTGACCTATTCGCTCAACGGCGGCCCGGATCAGGTCTTGGTTATAGGTCCGGATGCTGGCACGGGAACAGGCAATGGAGGACGGCTGGTCTGGCCTGGCGATTTTAATATTGAGATTGACCATGACACTCTCAATATCGGTCCTAATACATTCGTAATTAAGGCGGTAGATAGCCGAGGTAATCTTGCTAACAAAACAGTTACCGCCAATTATAGCTTTGGATATGTATGGCCGCTTCCTTATACCGCAGATTGGGGCACACTAACCAATATCCAAGAAACTGAAAACATCGCACAGTTCGTGGATGGGCTTTGGAGGCTAACACCTGAAGGCATCCGTACGATCCAAACAGGATATGACCGCACAATCGCAATTGGTGACGAAACGTGGATTACCGATTACGAAGTGACCGTACCGATTACTATTCACACGCAGTTTCGCGGAGCTGGTGTCGCCATCGGCTGGCAAGGCCATGAAGACAGCGGAAGCGGATCGCCAAGAACGGAGTGGCCGTTGCAAGCAATCGCGTGGATCCGGGGGCCGCATGGACACCCTACAAACAATAGACTGGATATTATGACCTATGGGGGGCTGACCGGTTGGGAAGTCATCCAGGCTTCGACGCCCATAGTCACCGCAGCAAATGTGACCTATATGCTCAAAACCCGTTCGGAATCTCTGGCAGGGGGAATGAGCCGAGTGTATGTCAAGTTTTGGCCACAAAGCAGCGCAGAGCCTGCTCAGTGGACCCTTAATGCAGATGTCCCGACCCGTAACGGCTCGGTGTTACTGGTCGCCTATAACGGTGATGTTACCTTCGGGAATGTAGTTATTACACCGAATACAACGGTTACCACCCCGCCCAGCATCACCACCCAGCCGGCGAACCAGAGCGTGGCCGAAGGCCAAACCGCCACCTTCAGCGTGGCGGCGACCGGCAGCGCGCCGCTGGCCTACCAGTGGCAGCGCGATGGGGTGAATATCGCAGGGGCCACGAGTGCCTCGTATACCACCCCAGCCACGACGCTGGCCGATGATGGCGCGGCGTTCCACTGTGTGGTCACTAATTCTGCCGGCAGCGTCACCAGCAATGCGGCTACCCTGACCGTTACTGCGGGCGGGGCCACGATTCTGTCGGATGACTTCAATCCGGCGACCGCTGAGCTTAATCCTGCCTGGCGGTTCTATGATCCTTATGCGGGGGGAGGCGGCCAGTCGACCCTGACCTTCACGGGTACCAATGCCTTGATCGGCATTCCGGCGGGTCTCACTCATGATCTCTGGGTCACGCCGAACAACAAGGCGCCCCGCCTGCTGCAGTCCGCCCCAAACACAGACTTCGGAATCGAGGTAAAGTTCGAATCGATTCCGTCCTCGAAATATCAGATGCAGGGCATCATCGTTCAACAGACCAATGACACCTTCCTACGCTTTGATATCTACTATGATGGAGTCTCACTCCGCCTGTTCGCGGCCTATGTCAACGGCACCAGCAACACCGTTTACAAGAACGTGGCGCTTTCCGGCACACCACTCTATCGCCGGGTCACCCGCTCGGGGGATCAATGGACCTATAGCTATTCCAGTGACGGAATCAACTGGACGAATGCCGTCACCTTTACCCGGGTCTTGACAGCCGACGAGGTTGGTTTCTTTGTCGGTACCCATACCCCGAATCCGGCGTTTACCGGCAGTATCGACTACTTCATGAATCTGGATGCGCCCGTCGCCGATAACGATTAGTCAAATCAACTCACCTCACCTGCCATCGCCACTCGACTGATGAATTTGATCACTGTAGTTGGCCAAACGGCCACGGCGACGAGAGCGGCGACCGCTTGAACGTGCAGTTGCATGCGTTGATTTGTGAATCTAGAGCGCTGGCATTCCCTTTGGAGTGGTACGAAAACACACCGATGAAGACTTTTAGAGTTATGCATTACGTAGACCAGTGGTCGGCGCGCAGAATGGATATTTTTTAGGGGAGGATCGTATGAGCTCCAAGAATTTTTGGGTAAATATGGGAATGCCTGTCGATGAGCGTTATTCGAGAGAGTCATTAAAAATTAAATCCCTTCTGTTCAGCCCCATTTATTTCCCACCACAGATCGGCGGAATCTCAAAGTTCATGGAGGCCGTTGCTGTGGAATTGGGTCCGGAGGAAGTCTGCTGTTTGACGGGGGGGCCTTTGCCCGCCGGTGATCGACTCCATGAGCTGTCCGTACGCGTCTATCGCCGACCGGGAGCCTGTCGCGGGCCGCGTTTTGTTCGTAGCGCCATGCTCGGGATGGCTCTACTTGAAATCATCTTGCGCGAACGCCCGCAGATCGTTCAGCTCGCCGCTGCTCACGATGGCCATGTCGGACTGTTTCTACGCTGGTGCCTTGGGATTCCGTTTGTCGTATACGCGCACGGCAACGAAATCCTGGCCGCACAAAAGGCTGCTCGGCCGAAGATGCGGCTGGTCTTGCGCAGCGCCGCTCGGGTGATTGCGGTCAGTCAATATACGGCACGGCTGGTCGAGCAGCTCGGAGTCAAGTCGACCCGCATCGAAGTCATCCATCCCGGGTGCGAGGTGGAGTTTTTCCGTCCGCTGCAACCAAGCTTGATCCTGCGTCAGCAGCTCTTGGGAATCACAACCAATGAGAAAATCATCGTCACAGTCGGCAACCTGGTGGCACGCAAAGGGCAGGATATGGTCATTCGGGCTCTTCCGCGCGTGCTCCATGCATTTCCGAACACCCGATACTTGGTCGTGGGGGAGGGGCCCTACCGACCGGAACTGGAACGATTGGCCGCTGAGGTTGGCGTGCGTGAGCAAGTCGTCTTCACAGGACGGATTCCAAATGAGCTTTTGCCCGAAGTCTACGCCCTGAGTGATGTCTTCGTGATGCCTAGTCGTGAACAACGCGAAGCGAGTGATGTGGAAGGGTTCGGCATTGTGTTCCTTGAGGCGAGTGCCTGTGGCAAGCCGGTGGTGGCTAGCCGTTCCGGGGGTATCGAGGACGCAGTCGTGGAGGGCGTCACTGGCTTCCTGATAGATCCACTCTCGCCGGGCGAGATCGCGCAAGCCTTGATTCGTATCTTGAGTGACGCGGATCTAGCCGCAAACTTGGGCAAGCAGGGCCGCGAACGTGTAGTACGGGAATTCTCGTGGCGCCGGGTTGCTGATCAGATAAGAAGGGTTCTCGCTGAGGTCGTGCACGAGCAGAATCGGCCATCCTGACAAGTCAGATTGGCGAAATATGTGCTATCGAGGCCACACTCGTGCCGGTATATGGAGCATAGACGAATAATGCGAAAGAATGCCCAAATTCGGACTCCTGGACCTAGGATTCCTAGGCCCATACAAAACGTAATGGCCAATTGGAGCGGGTATATTTTTTCCGCAACGATCACATTTTTCCTCACACCATTTGTGGTGCAGCATCTGGGAAGCACCGGCTACGGCGTCTGGACACTGCTGACGTCACTTACCGGGTATTTAGGTCTTCTCGATTTGGGAGTCCGGGGAACGGTCACACGCTATATAGCCCGCTTTCATGCTCAAGCAGACCACGCCGAAGCCAGCCGGGCCACGGCATCCGCCTTAGCTGTCTTCGCCGTAAGTGGAAGCTTGGCCGTACTGATTTCCGTCATCCTGGCCGCCTTCGCGGTAGATGCCTTCAATATGCCGGATGAGTTCAAATCCGCGGCCAAGACTGTGTTTGTGGTCGCCGGTTTTACGGCGGGTGTCTCGCTGGTGAGCGGCGTCTTCGGCGGGGTGATTGCTGGTCTGCAACGCTTTGGCCTTTTGAATATGATCGAGAACTTCAGCGGAGGACTGCGCGCGCTGGCAATTGTGATGATGCTTAGCCACGGGTACAGCCTTCAGGCGCTTGCGTTGATTCATCTGGCCTTCTCGGTTCTGAACGGCTTGGCATATGGCATCGCCAGCCGCCGTCTCTACCCGGAGCTTTCCTTACGGCTAAAAGATTCCAGCCGGTCGCATCTGCGCATGATTCTTTCATTCAGCACTTATTTATTCATCCTGAATATTTCGAATCTTCTGATCTTCTATACCGACACCATGATCATCGGTGCTTTCCTGTCCGTAAGCATGATCACTTTCTTTGCCATCGCTGGAACGCTGATGAGTCAAGTGCGCGTTATTCTCCGCGGGATCACCACCGCGATGACCCCGCTGGCCAGCTCCCTGGATGCGCATATCAGCAATGTGGGCCTCCAATCGACGCACTTACGCGCCTCACGTTACGCGACGATGGTCATCGCACCGATACTGGTGACATTCATGCTTCGTGGGGAATCCTTCATCAATCTATGGATGGGAGACGAGTACGGTGAGCTTTCGGGGAGGGTGCTTCTTATCTTGGCCCTGGCACTTCTACTGACTACCGGAAACCACGTTTCCGCCGCAATCATGGTCGGCATGGGCAGGCACAAAGGGATGGTGCCCATCGCTGTAGGTGAAGCCCTATGTAATCTCCTGCTCAGTATTCTGTTGGTTCAGTCTTTGGGAGTCGAGGGGGTTGCTTGGGGTACCGCTATTCCTAACATCGCGTTCGGAATTCTGTGCTGGCCTTGGTACATTCATCGTACGCTGGGAGTTTCAATACGCACCTACCTGATATCGATTTGGCTACGTCCCGGCACGGCATTGATTCTATTTGCCCTGGCTTCCGCGTCCATCGAAGAGTTTTGGCCGGCGACGAATCTGGTGCTTTTCTTTTCGCAGGTGGCAATGGTTTTGCCCTTGGCTCTGGTTGGCTACTGGTGGATTTGCTTTGACTCCGCTGAACGACAGAGTATTCGCTCCCGTCTCTGGCATCCATCGATCGAGCTGCAGAGGATAAATGCGGAATGAAATCCCTCCTGTTTAGCCCCGTTCATTTCCCACCGCAGATCAGCGGGATCTCAAAGTTCATGGAAGCTGTACTACGAGAGTTCTCGTGGTGCCGGTTACTGACCAGGTAAGAAGGATCCTCACCTAGGTCATGTGCGAGCAAATCGGCCATCCTGATGAATTAGATGGGTGGACACATATATGGCGTGTTTAGATTGGATTTTAAGACTCTGAGGTGTTTTGATGAGCGGAACGCAGGCACGTGTCAGTATAGGAATACCGGTCTATAACGGTGAGCGTTATCTCGCAGAGGCGCTGGAATCACTCTTGGCCCAGACCTTTAAGGACTTCGAAATCATTATCTCGGATAACTGCTCGACCGATCAGACTGAAGAGATTTGTCGGCGATATGCAGAGCAGGATTCGCGCGTGCGTTACGTACGTGCTGAAACAAATCGGGGCGCAGCTTGGAATCATAACCGGACGGTTGAGCTAGCCAAGGGCGAATACTTTAAATGGCAGACATATGACGATCTGTGCGCTCCGACCTTCCTCGAAAAATGTGTCACCGTCCTCGATCAGCGCTCCGAAGTCGTACTCTGCTATCCTCAATTTGTCCGCGTCGATGCGGAGCGCAATCCCCTCGAAGCGCGACGCTCGCAAGTCGATGGCGCGGCAACACCGCCCGAACGATTTCGTACGTTGATTCTTAAACGATCCACTTGTGAGGAAATCTACGGAGTCGTGCGCACACATGTGCTCCGGCAGACACGCTTGATTGGTAGTTATTCCAATTCTGATGACAACCTGCTGGCGGAATTGGCTCTGCAGGGGCAATTTTTCGAGATACCGGAGCCGCTATTTTTCCACCGCGTTCATCCGGGGCAGTCAACAACGGTTTTCGGCGATCGCCTTGCACGCTTTAGGTGGTTCGATACGTCGGCCGCCGGACGGCTGCATTTTCCGTTTTGCAGACAATTTCGAGAGTACATAGGGCTCATTCTGCGGGCACCACTGTCGCGGAATGACAAGCTCCGCTGCCTCCAGCACTTAGCAATTTGGTTTTGGCAGAAACGCCGGCGAATCATAGAGGACCTATACCTAGTTTTCTTCCGTCATACACTGATGCCATCTATAAAGCGCTACGCTCCGTGGACTCGACCGATCTGGCTGTCAGTCAAGAAGACATTGAAGAAAGGCATTGCAGTCAGCGTGTGACTGATCAAGTTTGCTGAAACCTGCGCCAGAACAAGATCTATCGCAGTGTCCGCCGCGTAATCGTGAAGCCTACCAGGTCATAAGAAAGTGAAAAGCAAATCCTTTTTGATTGTTGGTGGCGGGATCGTTGGCTTGGCAACCGCCTACCGTCTGCTGGAACGTTTCCCTCGGGCGCAAGTGGCATTAATTGAAAAAGAAGCCACCGTCGGTGCACACCAGAGTACCCACAACAGCGGAGTGCTGCATGCAGGGCTTTATTATGCCCCTGGGTCAGCCAAGGCGCAGTTGGCAGTATCCGGTATCAGGCAAATGGTTGCTTTTTGTCGCTCGGAAGATATTCCGCATGAAATCTGCGGCAAGCTCGTAGTGGCTGTAACGCCGGAAGAGTTGCCTCGTTTGGACGAGTTGCTGCGGCGCGGCACGGCCAACGGGCTGAAAGGGCTGCGAAAGCTCGACAGGAGAGAAATGAAATCGGTCGAGCCGCACGTGAATGGTATCGCCGCGGTATACGTGCCGGAGGAGGGTATTGTCGATTACCGGCAGGTCTGTAATCGACTAGCCTACCGGGTGAAGGAACGAGGCGGAAAGATCATCACGGGGGTAAAAGTCGAGCGGTTAGACAAGAAAGCCGGCAGTTGGGTCGCCAGGACCGCAACAGCGGAATTCGAGTGCGATTTTTTGATTAATTGCGCCGGGCTTCACTGCGACCGGGTAGCGGCATTGGCGGGTGAACACCGAGAAGTACGGATCGTGCCATTTCGCGGTGAATATTATTGCCTTAAGCCTTCCGTTCAACATTTGGTGCGGAATTTGATTTACCCTGTGCCTAATCCCCAATTTCCGTTCTTAGGCGTCCATTTTACGCGGCAAATTCACGGCGGGATCGAAGCTGGCCCAAATGCCGTGCTCGCATTTGCGCGGGAGGGTTATCGATTAAGGACCGTCAATCTACGGGACTTGCTAGATGCGCTGCTTTTCCCCGGGTTATCGCGCTTTCTTCGGAAATACCCGGAGATGGTACGCACGGAACTGGCTCAATCGTTTAGCAAAAGGCTATTTTGCCGCGCGCTGCAACGCCTTATACCCGACCTCCGACCCGATGACCTTGTACCTGGCGGTGCGGGCGTGCGTGCGCAAGCGATGACCCCAATGGGCGATTTAGTGCAGGACTTTTGCTTGGTCGTCCGCAAGGACGCCTTGCACATCCTCAACGCTCCAAGTCCTGCGGCAACCGCCTCATTAGCAATCGGCGAATACGTAGTCAGTCAAGTGCCGATTTAGTACTGGTCGGATTGACATATGGGAGTTGTCAAGCCAGTGAATTTCCTTTTCCCATTTGCTTCGCCGGCGTGAGCTTAGTAAGCGGGAAGCTTTGTTTCGGTCTTGGGCGTTAGTTATTCCAGGCCACTTATTTTTCTGCAGGCGGAGTTAACCCGATTAGGTAAGCCACCGCCTCTGGCGGTAGACCCCAAAATAGAATGCATTTTAAATGTTTGACGTCCACACTTGCCGACTAGCCTTATACCTGGCCTATTCGCCAAGAGTATTGTCCGACTGCCTGATGTCGGGTGAAAGCCCGTAACCATCTGCGTTGCGGGGGACGACTGGTCTCGCCCTGGCTCGATACACACTATCGACATTATTACACCTTCGAAGTAAGCCGCCGCCTCTACGTTGCGGGAGATCTGTAAGGTAATCGATAACTTCCCTCTAATACCAGCCTCGGAAGGAGGTCATCATGCGAGAGTCACAGAGGCAGCGCCATATGAAATCGAACTGTAAATATCCTGTGGTGTTTGTTTCGAAGTATTGCCGCCGGTCGTTTTATGGAGCGCTGAGGCAGCGGATCGGAGGAATTCTTTTAAAAATCAGGCTTAAAAAGCAAGGGAGTGCAAGATGCTTATGAACGTGAACAATATGTTGAATACACACGATAAAGGGGGCTTCAGTTTGAAGACGGCGGCAGAGACAGAGACCAAGAAGAAACTGTTCATCGTCGCCGGTGCACGGCCGAATTTCATGAAGATTGCACCGATTATGCGGGAATTGCGGCATGGGGCTTATCCATTCCAGACCAAGCTGGTGCATACCGGCCAGCATTATGATAAGGAAATGAGCGACGTGTTTTTCGAGGAACTGGAAATTCCAATGCCCGATTACCACCTCGACGTCGGCAGCGGCTCCCATGCCGAGCAAACCGCCAAGATTATGATCCGCTTCGAGGAAATCTGCCTTAAGGAGCGACCGGACGTGGTCGTTGTGGTGGGGGACGTGAATTCCACCCTAGCCTGCTCCATCGTGGCCAAAAAGCTGCAAATCAAGGTCGCCCACGTCGAGGCGGGATTGCGCAGTGGCGACATGGCGATGCCTGAGGAAATCAACCGCATCGTCACCGACGCCATTACCGACTATTTTTTTGTCACCGAAGAAAGTGGTAGAGATCATCTCCTGACCGAGGGTAAGGCGAAGGATCGCATTTATTTCGTTGGCCACGTGATGATCGATAACCTGTTCCACCAGGTGGAAAAGATCGGGCGGATGCCGCCGAACACCTTAAGCACCACGGTCATCAAGGAACGCTATCGGAATTATGGCGTGGTGACCCTGCACCGGCCCTCGAATGTGGATGACCCGGCCGTGTTCAAAGGCATTATGGGTGCCCTCAGCGAAGTAACCCAGGACCTTCCGCTGATCTTTCCGGTGCATCCGCGCACCCGCGGCAATCTGCAAAAATTCGGGATCGAGATGCCGAAGCGCATCGTGCTGACCCAACCCTTGCCCTACATGGATTTCCTTAATCTGTTCAAGGATGCCCGCCTGGTGATGACCGACAGCGGCGGTCTCCAGGAGGAAACTACAGCCTTAGGGATTCCATGCCTGACTCTCCGGGAGAATACCGAACGTCCGATCACTGTAACGGAAGGGACCAATCTTGTGGTCGGTGTCGACCCTGTACGCATCGTAGCGGAGGCGCGGGCGATCTTGGGCGGAACGAGAAAGCAAGGTAGGCGGCCGGAGCTCTGGGACGGCCATGCGGCGGCACGGATTCTGGACGTGCTGGCGATTTAGGGATAAGGAAGGTGATACCATCAAGTTGCCGAGAAGGTTCTTGTCGACCCGACCCATCTTGGCAATCTGTTTCGGATTCGCCATCGTTACACAACAGTTGCTGAATATCGCACAGCCCGTAACCAGGTTTTTGCAATCTAACAGCTAAGCATTTATCCGTCGTGCGCAAGGGAAATACCCTGATGTGACTGGCTCAGACATTGATGCGTATGACGGATAAATGTTTGTTGGACTAAGCCGCTACTATGCCGAGGTCGCCGGGTGGCGGCGGCTTTCTTTTATTGATAGGGGATTGTATTTCGACCGAGGGAACCGGGGGAAGCTGCGGCGGGGAAAAAGGTCTGAGTGGGATAGGCTGGCGGGACGCCTGGTGGGGTTCGGGGTGGTTTCCGGAAGCAAGCGAGGAAGCATTTTCCGGCGCCTTTCGATGGATTCTGGGGAACAGGACGAGCGCATTCGCAGACTGCATTGGGCCTGCCGCAACCGTGGGCGTTGGATATGGTTGAGGCGGGTCGCTTTCAGTCGTCAACCTCCTTCAAAGTGCTTGGGAGCCAGGAAGGCGGTCACCCGTAGCCGCCCCTGCCGGCACAGCGGGCAGGAATAGCCGTCGAAAGCGGTTGGGTCCTCGCTATCGGTGGTGACTGCGGGTGGCGGTGGGGCGTTGAGTGCCTGACGGATCGCATCGAGACGCTGGCGGCGGCAGCGGTTGGCGAGCAAGCCGAAATGGCGGATGCGCATGAAGCCCTTGGGCAGCACATGCAGGAGGAAGCGGCGGATGAGTTCGTCGCTCGATAGGGTCAAGACTTTGTGGCGGTTACCGTCGCGATAGTCCTTGTAGTTGAGTTGGATCTGACCGTCCTGGATGTCGAGAATCCGCCTATCGCTCAAGGCGATGCGGTGACGGTAACGGCCCAAATAGTCCACTACGGTTTCGGTTTGGGTGATACAAGGCTTGGAGTAGACCACCCAATCGGTCGCCATGAGCTGATCGAGCATCCGGTTAACCTGTTTGGGGTCCTCAATGCGTGGGAGTTTGCCGTCCTGGACCGTCTCGCGCAGACGGCTAACAAAGCCACCGCGGAGGTGGCGCGACAGCGCCCTGACCGGAAACAGGTAAGTGCTCTTGGCGGGATGCCATTCGCCTTGGGCAGAAAAGGCGCCCCCCGGATCAGGCAATGCAAATGCACATGCTGGCTCAACGTCTGTCCCCAGGTGTGCAGCACGGCGGTCATGCCCAGTTGGTCATCGAAGCGCTTGGGATCGGCAGCGAACGTGGAGAGCGTGGCCCATACGGTCTCGCACAACAGCCCATAGATCACCTCGGGGTGCAGATGCACCCAGGGGTTCAGTGCATGGGGCAAGGTCACCACCAGGTGATGGTAGGTCACCGGCAACACCGCTGCCCGTCGCCGTTCACACCAATCGGCTGAGGCGCGGCGTTGGCAGCGCGGGCAATGGCGATTGCAGCAGGCAAAATAGTAGGGCTGGGTCTGTCCGCACCGGTCGCAATCCAGGCAAAACCCGCCCAGTGCCTCGGTGCGACAAGCGAGGATATGACGGCAGACCTGCCATTGACGGGGTGTCAGCCGATGGCGATGGCCGTTCTGGTAGTGATCGAGGCTTTCGCGCAGCACCCGTTGCAAGGAGGCACTAGTCATGGTCCACCTCCAGGGCAGCGACCAGATCATGCGCCCCTTGGCCTTCCCGGTAGTCCGGTACCCAGTGCACGTAGCGCAGGGTGGACTGAATGTTGTCATGGCCCAGCAAGCGCTGCAGCCCGTGGACCGGCAAGCCCGCCTCCAACTGATGAGTGGCATAGGCATGGCGCAAGCCGTGAATGCCACCGACCTTGCCGATGGCCGCTTGCGCCTTCGCCTGGGTGAAAGCCTTTTGGATACTGGTCTCGCTCAGGGGCTTGCGGCGGTTGAGTCCGGGAAACAGCCAGTCGCGGGGACGGTACAGTCGCCAGTACGCCCGTAACTGCTGGAGCAAAGTCTCCGACAAAGGCACCAGGCGATCCTTGGCGCCTTTGCCTTGTTCCACCCGCAACAGCCGCCGTTCGCCATCGATGTCACGGATTTTCAGCGACACCAATTCGTGGAGCCGCAAGCCACAGCCGTAACACGGGGTCAGCATCATGCGATGCTTGGGATGGCCGCAGGCGTTGAGAATCGGGCCCACCTCGGCGCGGGTCAGCAATTCCGGGATGCGTTGAGCCTTCTTCGGAATGGGAATGGCGACGTCAAAACTCGACCATCCCAGCACTGCAGATACAAGAAGCGGATACCGTTGAGAAACAGCCGACAGGTGGCACCCGACAAGGAACGCTCGGTGGCCAGATACTCAAAATAACGGCGGATCTCGTCGATGCCGAGTTGATCCGGTGAACGGCGGTAATACCGCGCCAGGCCGGCGACGGCATACAGATAACTCTCGTGGGTTCGGATTGAGAAGCCACGCACCTGCATGGCCTTGATCATCTTCGCGCGTAACGGTGACATCGTTCGTCTCCTCGAAACAGCCCCAATCGGGCTGATCCGAGTGTGAACGATGTGACTACGGAGAGTGGAAGTGGAGAAGCCCCGCGGAGCGGCTTAGTTCAACAAGAGGTTAATGTGTCCATAGTGTGGTCTGAACCCGTCCACATCTGTCCCTGAGGCCGGAATTCGCCAGTTAAGGTGATCCTTCGCTCTAACATTTTCAGTAACTTTCAATTACAGCTTATGGAAAATATAAGAGCATTAATAATCACGAAATATTTCCCACCTGATCTAGAGGCACGTTCACTCCAGATTGGCAAGGTAAGCCACGCAATGATGAGAAATCAATGTGAAGTCTTAGTCGTTGCCGGGCTCAAGGATGAATGTTCCCGTGCAGAGAGCGTGCAAAATGAAAAGCTTTCTAATCTGGTGCAGTACGTTCCTTACAAGCAATGTACGAAAGCATCCACCTTTATCGGGAGAGTATGGAAGCGGCTCGCCTTGGAGTTAAATTCATCGAATCCAAGGAACCGGTGGGTCGACGACGCATTTGCAGCCGCGTTGCAATTAATCAAAGGGTATGCGCCGCACGTACTGGTAACGTCTTCCATGCCGTTCGATTCTCACTTGGTGGGGCTGCAATTAAAGAAGTGTACAAACATTCCTTGGGTGGCATCGTTCAGCGATCCTTGGCCACCACGGATATGTCTGCCACCATACGACACTCACAGGATACCAGTTTTTGAACAGTGGCAGATGCTACTACTTAGAAGAGTTCTAAACTCATGCGATGCTGTGCACATGCCCAATCGCCAAGCTTTGGAACTTATGGAATCGGCGAGCCGAATTTCTATAAAAAGCAAAGCATGGGCCATACCTCATATCGGATCCAAGATTACATACCACGATGATGAATCCCAGATGGGGTGGCTGACACACATTGGTGCCTTTACTCGTGAACGCGTTTCTCCATCACTACTTGACGCAGTAAAAATAACAGCGAGAAAGATACCAAATCAGTTTAAAGGCTTGCTTCTGGTCGGTTTTGTGTGCCCGGAGCTTCGCTCGCTTATTAAGAAAATGAAGTTGGAACCATACGTGAGAATTTCCGGGTCCGTTTCTCAGGACAAGGCAATGTCCATTGCTGCGAATTCTTCCGCACTCCTGGTGATAGAGGCGAATATGCCGATGTCTCCATTTCTCCCAAGCAAGTTTGCTGACTATGCTCAGGTGGGGCGCCCGATCATTGCCCTCACCCCACAGAATAGCCCTATACGGGATTATCTGAATACCTACGGTGGCGGGTGCGCTGTTTCTCACAATGTGGACGAAATATCGAGAGCATTCGAGAGTGTTTTCTCGGATTCCATGAATGCTGCTCCCTCAGCAAGGATATCAAACAACTGTACTCTTGGAGATATTTTTTCCGGTGATACGGTTGCAGAAAGGTACCTTGATATGTTCCGAACGCTACAGAAAGAGCGGATCAACGGCAGCACGATTTCAATTTGTAACGAACCCACTCAGCCTGTTTTCTCGAGTAATCTACGCACATGAGCAAATGGTTATTAATATGGGATTAATCTCTTACGAATTCCAGAGATTCCCATGATTATCCGATGTGATGAATTGTTGCACTTTCGAGTCGGATTTTTTACACAGAAACACGGCAGTAAATTGCCGTAGGAATTTTTCCCGGAGAGTGCTTTGCTCACAGGGTTTTCTTTACATAAGGTTTTTCGGAGAACTACTCCATTGAGCATTTGGCTAGTGACTTTCGTCGCATTTATCAGAGTATGCTTACTGTAGGTTGAAACAATACCATTAGAGTACGGTCTAACATGAGCGCTTCCCTGGCCTGGAAACTCAACCGCATCAAAACCATGAGCCCGGCGGAACTACTCTGGCGGGTGCGCCAGGCAGTGTCGGTACGCTTGGGGGCCTATGGCCTAGGTTTAGCACGGCCGCCGAAGCAAGAAAAGGATGTCACTGGCGCACCGTGGGTAGCATCGTTGCCGACAGCTATCCCAGCGAATCCTTACATTCAAGCCTCGGAAAAAATCTTGGCCGGATCGTGGAAGGTGTTCGCTCTCTACGCATGCGATCAGGGTTTCCCGCCTCGCTGGAATCGCGATCCTAAGACGCGCACGGAAGCGCCTTTGGTATTCGGCAAGCTCATCGATTACCGCGATGAGCGAATAGTAGGCGATATCAAGTACCTATGGGAGCCCAATCGCCACCTGGAACTAGTCACGCTGGCGCAAGCTTGGCATCTGACCCGCGAGCCGCGCTACTTGGAGGGAGCGCGCGAGCTACTCGATTCCTGGCTCGAACAGTGCCCCTATCCTCTGGGGCCAAATTGGACGAGCTCTCTGGAACTTGCCGTCCGCTTGGTCAACTGGGCGACGGCTTGGCATATTTTGGGCGGTGACGCTTCGCCTCTGTTCCAGGGCGAGGCCGGGCAGCGTTTCCGGGCGTGCTGGCTAGAATCCATGTTCCGTCATTGCCATTTCATCGCGAACCATTTATCCCGGCATTCGTCTGCGAATAACCACCTTTATGGTGAGCTCATGGGACTGTTCGTCGCCTCCGTCACGTGGCCGCTTTGGCCAGAGTCGCGACATTGGCGCACTAAGGCCTACCTGGAGCTGGAGGAGCAGGCATTGATCCAGAACACGCCCGATGGCGTGAATCGGGAGCAGGCTTTTTATTATCAGCATGAATTCGCCGACATGATGCTGCTGGTATGGCGCTATGGGGAAGCTAACGATGTTCGGTTCTCGGACGCCTTCAGGCGCCGCTTGGAATCCCTATTGGAGTTTTTTGCTGCGGTGATGGACACTGGCGGCAACGTGCCGATGGTCGGGGATGCGGACGATGCGCTGATGGTCCGGTTCGATCCATCGGAGGATTTCTCACCCTACCGCTCGCTCCTTGCAACCGGGGCTGTGGTTTTCGAACGCCCGGACTTCGCCCTTAAAGCCCGGCGGCTGGACGATAAAACTCTGTGGCTCTTGGGCGAAGAGGCTATCCCCAAGTTCGCCTCCCTGCTCGGACAGACCGCCGAAGCTGCGCCGCGGCGGATCTTTCCGGATGGTGGCTACTGGATTTTAGGGGATGCGTTCGATACTCCGGATGAGATTCGAGTTGTTGTCGATGCCGGGCCACTTGGCTATTTGTCGATTGCCGCCCACGGCCACGCCGATGCTCTGGCCTTTACTCTTTCCAGCGGCGGACATGAATTTCTGGTCGACCCCGGCACCTATGCCTACCACACTCAAAAAATTTGGCGCGACTACTTTCGAGGTACGTCCGCGCACAATACGCTCAGAGTGGACGGGGCGAATCAGTCCGTCATCGGAGGCAATTTCATGTGGTTGGACAAGGCGAATGCCTGGTGCGAGCGTTTCGATACAAACCTCGAGGAAGATGTTTTCGTAGGCGCGCACAATGGCTACCGGCGTCTGTCCGACCCGGTGACGCACCGTCGCGAAATCCGCTTATACAAGCGTGAGCGTTTGCTGCGGGTGGTTGATGTCCTGGAATGCCGGGATAGTCACGACATCGAATTGTTTTGGCACTTCGCCGAGAACTGTGAAGTTGAACTGACGAACCGGGGCGTCTGTGCCAGTAATAGCGGGTACAAGCTGTATATGGATTTAGATCCTGCCACAGAAAACATCACGCTTTTCAAGGGTGACGAGATCGTGCCCGCTGGCTGGATTTCGCGCCGCATGGATGAGAAGACGCCGACCACTACGGTGCGGAACGCTATGAAAATCACGGGGATGGTGCGGATCGTCACCGATATCAGACTTTCCAGGCTTATTGGATAACAAAAACGCGCCAAGAGCAGAGCGATCTAAACCGCGTCTACTTTGGAATGCGTAGTTTTTCCTCGCTCGGATCGAGCGCGTCCTTGACCCAGAGACGATCGGCGACTTCACAGGGATTGGCGTTGATGCCTTGCCGGAACATTTCGACCCGGTC
>Ga0196971_1000872_pt1 | contig 17023 bp, 13 predicted proteins | sample S1v_1013CmetaG_FD_148660 | JGI IMG/M metagenome (GOLD analysis project Ga0196971, IMG submission 148660) | Soil microbial communities from Anza Borrego desert, Southern California, United States - S1+v_10-13C | ecosystem: Environmental > Terrestrial > Soil > Desert | place: USA: California... | reverse complement strand
GTTTACATGGGGTTTGGTCCTTTCGTATTTTGCCTTTGCCATTTTAATTTCTCCTCCTCTAAGTTTCAAGATTGTGAGTCAAATGTATAGACAGTCTGAAACTCCCTGTACAACAACTCAAAAAATACTTATATTACCGGGATATTCATCGCTCCTTATTGTGCCTCGTGAACATCGCCATAGAGTTCCAGCAAACTCACCCGTGTGTGTCTTAAAAAGATGGAGCTCACGAGCGGGCTTGAACCGCCGAACCTCTTCCTTACCAAGGAAGTGCTCTACCTGCTGAGCTACGTGAGCATGTTTCTTTTAATGGAGCGGGCAACGGGAATCGAACCCGCATAGCCAGCTTGGGAAGCTGGTATTCTACCACTGAACTATGCCCGCAGATGGTGGAGAGAGATGGATTCGAACCATCGAAGTCTGAGACAACAGATTTACAGTCTGCCCCCTTTGGCCACTCGGGAACCTCTCCGTACAATATGGTATTATAATGCTTATCTGACCTTTTGTCAATATGATTGAGGCATTGCATCATGTCAAATTTATTGGCATATCTGGATGATTAATAGAATTATTCTATTGCATTAGCATATATTTTTTACTTTATACCGTGTGATTATGTATTATTGCAGATTTTGCCCGATTTCTCGAATAAACTTTCGAATAAACTGTTGACATTATACAAATAATTACATAGAATAAAATATGCAAACGTCAAATTTGTGGAAGCTGAATAAGTATCACAACTGTTTCCGCAGTACAGTGAGAGGATATTTTATGTCTGAGAGTGTTCAAACTAGATAACTGAATCTAGCGTCTGAAGGGGAACCTATAAGCAATAGGTTTAGTTTTGTTTCCCTTTTGACATATTGAACACGGAACCAATTGTATACTATTTTACAATACCGTGCTTATGCACGTTTTTTATTGGCGTTTGTCGCCTTTGCGGCTTAAGTTCTGTCCGCAGGGTTTAAATAACTGTATTGTATAGAATGTGAAGGTTGTAGTTGGACGTGGTCTGATTACAGCCTTTTTATTTTGAAAGGATGGTAAATTTAAGTGAATTCAACAGCTATGGAAATTTTGGAATTTGATAAAATAAAGGAAATAATAAAAACCTATACCGTATCAGCCATGGGAAGGGAGCTGATAGAAAAGCTTGAGCCCTCTCTGAATATAAACACAATAATGTCATGGATGAATGAAACTACCGAAGCCTGTGCCATATTGCAGAGAAGCGGCAGTGTTCCCATACACAGCCTTAACGATATTGATAATGTCATGGGCAAATTGGGCAAAGGTATGGCCTTGCTTCCGGAAGAATTCGAGGTTATCCGGGGCCTGCTTATTGAGGTAGGTAAGCTTAAGCGGTTCATGAACGATAAGTCAACAGTTGCTCCGGTAGTCAGCAGCTATGCCCTGTCTGCCTTTGGACTGGAGGAGCTGTCGGAAGAAATAGAGCGGTGCATACAAAACGTCAGTGTTTGTGATAAGGCCAGCAGCGAGCTTAGCAGAATAAGAAAAAGAATAGTGATCCTGGAAGACAGGATAAAAAGCAAGCTGGAAAACATTTTGCGGTCGAAAGCTAATGCAAAATACCTTCAGGATGGCATAATCAGCACCAGAAGCGGCAGATATGTGATACCGGTTAAAAGAGAATACCGCAGGAATGTGGAAGGTGAGGTGCTGGACAGCTCAGCCAGCGGAGCTACCGTGTTTATAGAGCCTTCAGAGGTCAGGAAGCTCCATGATGAACTGGTCCACTGCAAAATGGAAGAGGACAAAGAAGTTTACAGGATATTATCGACGCTCACAAAGCTTGTAGAATCCTATAAGAAAGAAATAACCACAAATGTACAGGTCATGGCATATTATGACTTCCTGTTCGCTAAGGCGAGATTCAGCAGATTTCTGGAAGCCAACCCTGTGAAGCTCAATACCTGCCGCAGGCTAGACGTCCGTGGTGCAAAGCATCCGCTGATAGGCAGGTCGGCAGTACCTCTTGATATAAGCATAGGAGAAGCCTACCGCACTTTGGTCATTACAGGCCCCAACACCGGAGGAAAAACTGTGGCTTTAAAAACAATCGGACTGTTAACGCTTATGGTGCAGTCAGGGCTTCATGTACCTGCAGAGGCAGGAAGTGAATTTTCCATTTTCACTGATATACTTGCAGATATCGGAGACGGACAGAGTATTGAACAGTCTCTGAGTACTTTCTCCTCCCACATCAGAAATATTATAAGCATAGTAGAATGTGTGGATGACAGTACGATGGTCATAATCGATGAGCTGGGCGCCGGTACCGATCCTGGTGAAGGGATGGGCCTGGCCGTAGCAATTCTGGAAGAGACCTACAGGCGGGGGGCAATAACAATTGCCACCACCCACTACAGCGAGATAAAGGACTACGCTTACAGCAAAGAGGGCTTTAAAAACGGTTGTATGGAGTTTGACCTTGATACGCTGAGGCCCCTGTACAGATTGAAAATAGGAGAGCCCGGTGAAAGCAATGCTTTCTATATTGCATTGCGGCTGGGAATGCGGCGGGATATTATCGAGAGGGCCCACGAAATCACTTATAAGGAAAAGAAGCTATATGAAGGTCTTTTGGACAGCGTGGGAGCTTCCCAGGTAAAAAATACCGAAGTGATCCAAGAGCATGTCCGGCAGATAAATAAAAGCATCAAGCTGTCCGAGGATAGGAAGACTTGTGATAAGCTGACCCGGGCAGCTGTGTTCAATGTTGGCGATTGCGTATATATAAGCAGCATGGACCGTACCGGAATAGTATGTGAGCCTGAAGATGTGAAAGGCAATATCGGTGTCATGGTAATGCGTAAAAAGCTTGTAATAAACAAAAAGAGGCTTTCGCTATATATAGCTTCAAAGGAGCTTTATCCCGAAGATTATGATCTTGATATAGTAATGGAGAGTAAAGACAACCGGAAGAAAAAGAAGATAATGGGCAAAAGACATGTAGAAGGCATGACAATTGAAGTGAAAGAATGAAAAAACAAGGACCTCCGTAAGGAAGTCCTTGTTTTCATATATCTTTAATTTCCAAATATTTTTCAAGCTTTCTTTTTACTCTCTGAAGAGCATTGTCAATGGACTTCACATGCCTGTCCAAGTCACAGGCAATCTCCTGATAGGATTTCCCCTGGAGATATGACATAAGCACCTCCAGCTCGAGATCACTAAGTATCTCACCTATCTTAGATTCGATTGAGACAAGCTCTTCCCTGCTTATTATGAGCTCCTCGGGATCAGTTATCTTAGTGGCGGTCAATATATCAAGAAGTGTTCTGTCTGACTCCTCGTCATAAATCGGCTTATTGAGTGAAACGTATGAATTGAGCGGAATATGCTTTTGCCTGGTAGCTGTCTTTATTGCTGTGATAATCTGCCTGGTGATGCACAGCTCGGCAAAAGCCCTGAAGGAAGACAATTTGTCATTCCTAAAATCCCTTATGGCTTTGTATAAGCCGATCATTCCCTCTTGTACTATATCTTCCTTGTCAGCGCCTATCAGGAAGTATGATCTGGCTTTCGCTCTGACAAAGTTCTTGTACTTGTTGATTATGTACTCAAGAGATGTTGCATTTCCTTCTCTGGCACTAAGTACAATTTCTTCATCAAGCATACTGTCGTAGCTTTCAACGAACTTTTTCTCTGCATTAGCTTCCACTCTATCGCCTCCAAGTTTAGAATAAACTGCATTAATCCTACGCCATTGCAATAATCTTAATGCAATTTATGTAGACATAGAAAACCATAGTATTATTATACATATATCCACGGTTTTAGTCAAGTTTTGGTATCCTCCCGCAGCCATTTTCCCAAGGCGCTGCGTATAGTTAACCCTTCTTTGCTGTCCGCTGTTTTTGAATCTCAAATAATATTATAGCGGCAGAGACAGCTGCATTCAAAGATGAAATCTTCCCTTTCATGGGAATACTTACAAGAAAGTCACAGTTTTCCTTTATCAAGCGGCCAAGACCTTCACCTTCGCTGCCGATCACCAACGCCACAGGGCCCGTCATGTCCTTACTGTGGTAGGTTTCTCCACCCATTTCAGCGCCTACGATCCATAAGCCTGCCTTTTTCAAATATTCCATAGTCTGGTTCAAATTGGTGACCTTTGCTACCGGCACATACTCTATCGCACCTGCAGAAATTTTCGCCACTGCCGGAGTAAGACTCACTGCTCTTCTCTTTGGTATTATTACGCCGTGAACTCCCGCTGCGTCAGCTGTACGCAGTATTGAACCGAGATTGTTGTTGTCGGTGATTTCATCAAGTATTATTATAAAAGGATCCTCACCCTTTTCTTTTGCTGCATTCAGTATGTCATCAACTTCATAATACTTGTACAAAGCTGCGGAAGCTATGACTCCCTGATGGTTTCTGGTGCTTGAAAGACCGTCCAGCTTGGCCTTGTCTACTTCTTTAATAAGTATCTTTTTCTCTCTCGCAATAGCTATTATCTGTCTTATCGAGCCTTCTCCCACACCCTTCTGCACAAAAAGCTTATCTATCTCCCTGCCGGATTTTAACGCTTCAAGTACGGGATTTCTTCCTTCGATAAGATTTATGTTATCATCGTCATCGTTTTCTTCTCTCAGATCAGCCTTGTACTGCTCCTTCAGCCTGCCTCCCTTATAAGGCGCATCCTTATCAAAGGATCTTCCTTTTTCAAAAGGCTTTGCTTTATCATAGGGCTTTGCTTTATCATAGGGTCTTCCCTTTTCAAAAGACTTCTCCGGACCGCGACCCTTTGCAGGGCCTTTGGAATATCCACCGTCATCCCTTTTTTCGAATTTTCCCGGCTTTCCCGGTCTGAAAGGCTTTGAAAATTTTGATGTCTTTGATCCTCTTGGGTTTTTATTAAATGCCATAATCCTCATCCTTCGTAAATTATTCAGGTTCGGGGTTCGAGGTTCTGGGTACGGGGTTCCAGAAGTTCTTCGAAGCTCCTGCTGATCCTCGTACCTCGCACCTCGTACCTCGTACCAGTGTTCCCGTTTATAGAATTAGCACATATTTTTATTATCTGCATTTGTCATTAAAATAATCTATTACTTTAGCTATTTGTTATTCATTATAACTGGCCACTTTATTGTTTACATATTTTGTAAATCTGTAACTAATGTCCTTATAGACCTGTGGGTCGCTTACCGATGTCAATTCCCAGGAGGGATCCTTATCCAGATCGGTAAAGAATTTATCTGCAGTATACCTGTTTTCTATCCTGGTTATGTAAGCCTCTGTACAGAAGGGCAGCAGCTGTGTATAAACCGATTCCCCACCGATAACAAAAACATCTTCGGATTTATATTTTTCTATTTCATGGAAAATTTCATCCAATGAATGACATACGATTATTCTATCGTCCCCGAAGCATTCTTTTCTGCTCATTATTATGTTTATCCTGTCTGTAAGGGGTTCTTTACCAGGCAGCGACTCAAAGGTTTCCCTCCCCATGATCACTACCTTTCCTAAAGTCATTTGTTTAAAAAATTTCATATCTCCCGGAATCCGCTGTAACAAGCAGCCCTTGTACCCTATTCCCCAATCCAAGTCAACAGCAACAATAGCTTTCATAAAATTCTCCTTATTTTTATTAAACAGCAACAGGAATACCTTTTATCTGCGCACCACTACGGTATCCCTCCAGTATAAAATCTTCAACCTTGAAATCGTAGAAATTTTTAATATCCTGATTAATCAACAATTTTGGAGCCGGATACGGAGTTCTCTGAATAAGCTCTTCAACCAACGGGACATGTCTGTCATATATATGTGCATCTGCAATAACATGAACAAATTCTCCGGCTTCAAGATTACTTACCTGTGCCAGCATATGTATGAGGACTGCATATTGAGTAACATTCCAATTATTTGCTACCAGTATATCCTGGGACCGTTGGTTAAGGATCCCGTTAAGCTTATTGCCTGTTACGTTAAAAGTCATGCTGTATGCACACGGATATAAGTGCATCTGATGCAGATCGCTATGATTATATATATTAGTCATGATTCTTCTACTGTATGGATTATTCTTCAAATCATAAAGAACCCGGTCGACCTGGTCGAATTCACCTTCAGGATACTTATGCTTAATACCAAGCTGATATCCGTACGCTTTTCCTATCGATCCGCTCTCGTCCGCCCAGCTATCCCAGATATGGCTGTTAAGATTGTTGACATTATTGGACTTTTTCTGCCAGATCCAAAGCAGCTCATCTATTGCAGCCTTCAGATTGGTTGGTCTCAATGTTAGTATCGGGAACTCTGAAGCCAGATCATACCTGTTTATAACACAGAATTTCTTAATGGTATGGGCAGGTGTACCGTCCTCCCATCTAGCCCTGACACTTTGCCCCTCTGAGGATACACCAGTTTCCATGATATCCCTGCACATTGCGGTAAACAATATATCCGCCCTGCTCACAACAATACACCTCTCTTACTTATCTTATCTCATAATCGTAATTTCAGAACATCCTTTTAATATATTCTACCTGTTAACTTCATCGCCTGTCCAGAAATTTCTATTTTCCGACCTCTGATTTGACATCGATCACTTTCTTTATGATAGCCATAAGTCTGTCAAGCTGGCCTGTAAGATACAAATAACCTATCAAGGCCTCAAAGCCCGTGGCATGCCTGTAATCCGAAAGGTCTGCATTTTTGGGTACAGTTGCCGATTTTGTATTTCTTCCCCTCCGCACAATATCCTGTTCATCTGCGGTAAGCATCACTGCAATCTTTTCCAGGATATCAGCCTGAGCCTTGGCCTTTACAAACCCTATCGCCATTTTATGCAGCTTGGCAACCTGTCCAAAGCCTCCGGACACGAGCAGGGTTCTGACAAAGGTATCATAAACCGAATCCCCTACATAGGCCAGCACCAGGGGGTTCAGCATACGTATATCCGAGGCCTTCGAAGCTCCTGCCTGCACGATCCCGTTATTAAGCATTTCCAAGTATGCTTTATAAATGTTGTTATCTTTTTGTTCTGTCATATATTTCCTCACAGCTTATCTTTTCTTACTATTCTATTATTAATATGCATTATTTACAATAACAATATATAAGCGATATTACAAACAATACTCAGGGGAGTCAAAACTGACTCCCCCGTAAAAACTATATTCCTGCCTTCTTTTTTAGAAATTCCAGAACCCTGCTGTCTACAAAACTACCCTGACAAATCCTCTCTTCGAAATTCTCAATACCGCAGAAATCGCCAAATGCCTTGACAGTTTCAGCATTATATATGCCGGTTATGCTTCCTTTGTAATAACCAAGCTCTTTAAGTGCCTCCTGTATTATACGCCCCACTTCGTCATTTACCTCAAGCGTTTCTTCAGGCTTAGTCCTGCTGAAATACATGTCATGAAGCTCAAGAAGGTGCCGCAGTTTTTTTATCGGTTCCGGATCATCATCGACCCTAAGATCTATATACCTGTCGTTATATCCTCCATAGCTTCCCTTTTCCTTAACAACCAGAAGGGCCGCGGATTGCCTCCCTCTTTTGTCTCCGCCGGCTTCCTGCGCTTTTTCAAGGGCCAGGACAAGTCTTTCCGCCAGCGCACCCTTGCTATTCAGGAATGTATCCTCAAGAGCCTTTACAGTATCTTCACTTATCAGTATGTTACCCTGGCAGGAATAGTCCATACCTGTTGTGTGTCCAGCCCAGTTGAAGCAGTTCTTACCTGTAAATGCAGCTGAATTTCCCATGGCATCTACAATTCCGATCTGTCTCTCCTCTTTGCTATCGTCCAGGGCAAGCAATGCTTCAAGGACTTTCCCTGCAGAATAGCCCTTTTCCAGGAGCTTCAACCCCAAATCCCCAAAGTCAAGATTGGCCAGTGCCTGGGTTGCAATTGCCCCTGCTCCTGACTTTGCCCAGCATACAGCCGATCCTACAGCCAGAAATTTGGACTGCACTGCTACGCCTAGCTCCCCAGTTTGCGGATCTCTTGCTACAATCGAAAAAGTCGAAATCTTCTTCACTTTAAGTAACCTCACATTCCAATATTTTTCGAACCGGATAAATCTGTTCTGGTACTTGTATACAGAGTATAGGCAACGATAAGAATCAGTACCAGAGCAACAGGTTTTCCGGCAGAACCCAGAAGTCCGCTGCCGAATGCAAGCTTATCGCTTAATCCCGCAGTAGTCAGAAAAGCAACCAGTATTCCGATCAATGCATCACCTGCTACAAGACCGGACGCATAGAGAGTGCCGCTTTCTGCATTGCAATTTTTTATCCTGTCGGCAATATTTCTTACAATACCGCCAATGAATAACGGTACGGAAAGATGTATAGGCAGATATACTCCTATTGCAAAAGGAAGTGAAGGAATGCCCATAAGCTCTACTGCCAGACCGAGGAAAGCGCCAATCAGAAGTAATGCCCAAGGCAGATTCCCCTCAAATATACCCTTTACCAGCACAGCTATTACAGCAGTTGCCGGTGCCGGCATCTCACTGCTGCCTATAGTATATGCGCTATTCAGAAGTGACATTACAAAACCGGACATTCCCGCAAACACAAGCACTCCAAGTATTTCTGTGATCTGCTGAAGCCTGGGTGTTGCTCCCACTATATAACCGGTCTTCAAATCCTGGGAAATGTCTCCCGAAACAGCTGCTGCAACTGTTACCACCGCACCGATAATAACAGAGGCTACCATACCGCCGGTTCCTGTCAAGCCTGTCGATTTCAATAGTATTGCACTTAAAAAAATCGTTGCTATCGTCATACCTGATATAGGATTTGAAGAGCTTCCCACCACACCTACGATTCTTGAAGAGATCGATACGAACAGGAAACCGAATGCAGCTATGAGTACTGCCCCCAGAAAGCCTACCGGTATCTGAGGAAGAACGGCCATAAGCACCACAACCAAAGCAAATGATATCGCAAGATACTTGAATGATATGTCCTTATCTGTCCTCAATCCGCTGCTGACATCAGCAGGAACTTTAAACTGCGAAAATGCACCTGTTATTGATTCCTTCACTACCGGAAAGGCCTTGATGAACTCAAACAAGCCCCCTATTGTCAGCGCTCCCGCTCCTATGTACTGTATATAATCCGTCCATATTCCCCACGCTCCCAGTTCAGCAATAGGTGTCATGGAAGGAAAAATCGGAGTAGTCACTAATTCACCTATAAAGCTTATCGTAGGTATAATAACAAACCAGGCTAAAAAGCCTCCTGCAAGCATCACCCCTGCAATCCTCATACCTATAAGGTATCCTACTCCAACAAGGGAAGGCAGAGCGTTCATGCCTATTACGCCTCCCGGCAGCTTGGGTATAATGGTTTCTACAGATTCGGGAAAAAATCTGAAAGCCGATTGAAACAATCTGTATACTGCTGCAATTGCACCACCTTTAAAAACCATTTTTGCGGATATACCGCCTTTATCTCCTGCTACCAGTATCTTTGCACAAGCAGTGCCTTCAGGATAGGACAAATTGCCGTGCTGTTTCACAATAAGATATCTCCTGAATATTACCATCCCCACTATGCCTATGATACCCCCAAACAATGCAACCAGGGATATGAGCATAAGTGAAGGTGAATAATTCAGCATATATAAGGCCGGGATACTGAAAACAACACCTGCTGCTGCCGCTTCACCTGTTGATGCTATTGTCTGGGCAATATTGTTCTCAAGTATGGTTCCTTTCCTAAGTATCCCCCTCAGTATTGCCATGGATACTACGGCAGCGGGTATTGATGCGCTTACTGTCATCCCTACCTTAAGTCCCAGATATGCATTGGCCGCACCAAATATTATGAGCAGAACAATGCCCGTCACTACTGAAGTGACTGTTACTTCCGGTATGGATTCTTCCGGAGCCACATACGGTTTGAGTTCTTTTTCCATTCTTTAACCCCCTTAATAATATAATTAGTGTCTATCAGCAAATCGACATGTACTCTGCTGAAAAACATTTTATTTATTCTGCTATATACTTTTATCCCCACTCCTGATCAACCAGTCATAAGCATCCTTGTAAAGCTTAAGCTCTATGGAAAGGTCACACTCCTTAATCCCCTCTATTCCGGAAAGCGAGTTGGTCATGAAATTAATCAGATCATCGTTGGAGCGCATGTATGCTTCTATTATCAGATCATAAGTCCCTGAAGTATAGGCTATGTATCTTACATCTTCAAACTCCGCTATGGCCTTTGCTGCCTTATCCAGGTATCTCAGGTCCATTTTCAGGGCAATTATAGCCATCGTATCAAGGTTAACCTGTTTGGGATCCGGGATTGCTACTACCCGGAGTACCTTGTTCTCCACTAGCTGGTTATATCTTGCCCTGATAGTGCTCTCAGGCTTATCCAGCATAAGTGAGATCTCCCTGAAGGATTTTCTTCCGTCTGTCTGAAGTATCCTCATTATATCGATATCTAAACTATCAAGCTTCATGACACGCCTCCTTTATAATATTGCAGCAATAATTTATGTATTATGTTGCTGTATAAGCATAAAAAAATAATTATTTCTACCATATTAGCATTTTCCCCATACACTGTCAATTATATCGTTATTAAGTGCCCGAATTTTCTTTCAGAAACAAAAAAGGTATGAATATATCTCTATATTCATACCCCAAAGTACTCATATTAATATCTATTAATTCTATTCGGCCTCACTACCCTCGTCAAGCATCACAGCCGCTTCATTCATTGAGAGCTCCTGTACATTCTTCAGCTTTTTGCCAATATTTCTGGTCTTTTTTGCTGCATCTTCTATGGTGTTGCTTGCTTCCTGCAGTTTCTTCTGTGTCTTATCCAGGATATCGCCGAACCTGCCGAACTCGGTCTTGACTGCTCCAAGGAGAGCCCATACCTCACTGGAGCGTCTTTCTATCGCCAAAGTCCTGAAGCCCATCTGCAGGCTGTTAAGCAATGCTATAAGGGTGGTGGGCCCGGCCGCCACTATCCTATACTCCCTTTGCAGGCAGTCACACAGTCCCGGACGCCTCAGAACCTCGGCATAAAGACCCTCTGTGGGCAAAAACATTATTCCGAAGTCAGTGGTACCCGGTGGATCTACATATTTATCCCTTATATCCTTAGCAAAGCTTTTGACTTTAAGCTCCATTGCTTTTGCCCATTCCTCCGCCAAAACAGGATTCCCTTGCTCCTGTGCATCAATAAGCCTTTGATAATCCTCCTGGGGAAACTTTGCATCAATTGGCAGCCAGACAACTTCCCCATTCCCCTCATCCCTGCCGGGAAGCTTTATCGCAAATTCAACCCTTTCATTGGAATTTTTCTTTGTCGCTACATTCTTTGAGTACTGTTCAGGGGTCAATATCTGCTCAAGTATGTTGCCCAACTGAATCTCTCCCCATGTACCTCTTGTCTTCACATTGGTAAGCACCCTCTTAAGGTCTCCTACTCCTGAAGCCAGGCTCTGCATCTCTCCCAGGCCTTTATGTACCATTTCCAGCCTTTCACTCACCAGCTTGAAGGATTCTCCAAGCCTCTGCTCCAGTGTGGCGTTTAATTTTTCATCCACCGTTGCCCTCATCTGGTCCAGCTTCCTGCTGTTATCCTCCTGAAGCTGCTTCAGCTTTTCCTCTATCGTCTCCCTCATCTTGTCCAGCTTGTATTCATTGGTTTGAGTCAGATTTGTCAGCTGCTTGGAGAAGATATCCAGCTGATTGCGCTGAAGGCTTGATATTTCCGACATCTGGGAGGATATCATTCCGTTAAAGGTTCTGTTGGAGCCTGCCAGCTCTTCTCTGTTCCGGAGCATCTCCTCTTTTAGTGTCCTATCCAGCTTCTCCATACTCTTATCAATGGCTTCAAAGCGGGCTTCAAGCTTTATCAGCCTGCCCGCCGAGCCTGTATTCATCATTATTATCAATATGATCGTATTTATGACCAGCAGCCCTGCAGCAACCATCAATAGTACATCAGACATAGCATCTCATCCTTTGCTTAAGCATTTATACCTTTTTCCATTTCACTCCCTGGGGAGTATCTTCAAGTACTATTCCCCTGGCCTTCAGGTCATCTCTTATCTTGTCGGAAAGTGCCCAGTTCTTTTCCTTTCTTGCCTTCTGTCTCTCCTCTATGAGCTTTTGGATCTCTTCAGATATTGGATCTGTATCCTCTTCCTTCTTTTCCACTTTATCAATATCAAGTCCGAGAATTTCATCCATCTCAACGAGCAACCGGAACAGAGCCTTTGATTTCACAGAACCTCTGATGACGCTCCAAACTGTACTCAGCGCCTTCGGTATGTTGAGATCATCATTTATTGCTTCCTCAAACTCTATCTTGAATGCTTGAATAGTACCTGGATCAACCTCATCAGTTCCATTCTTATGAGCTAAGGCACCCTCATACAAACGATCCAGTGCTGTTTGAGCAGACTGAAGTGCATCCCAGGTAAAATTAAGCTTATTCCTGTAGACCGCATTCAGGCAGAAATATCTGTATGCCAGCGGGTTAAAGCCTTTTGCCACCAGATCATCTATTGTATATGTGTTGCCAAGACTTTTTGACATCTTCCCATTATCAACAAGAAGAAATTCACCATGAGCCCAATAGTTTACAGCAGGTTTACCGAGTAATCCCTCAGACTGGGCAATCTCATTTTCATGGTGTATCGGAATATGATCTACACCGCCGGTGTGAATGTCAAACACGTCCCCTAAATATTTCCTTCCCATAGCAGAACACTCGATATGCCACCCCGGATATCCCATTCCCCACGGGCTTGGCCATTGCATTATGTGTTCCTTTGGGGCCTTCTTCCAGAGGGCAAAATCTGCCGGATGGCGCTTCTCATCGTTTACATCAACCCTGGCACCAGCCTGCTGTCCTTCAAGATCAAGCCTGGAAAGCTTACCATAACCCTTAAATTTAGTTATGTCAAAATATATGCCATCACTTGTTTCGTATCCGTAGCCCTTATCCATAAGCCCCTCCACAAATGTCAGCATTTCAGGTATATGTTCGGTTGCCTTTGGAACTACTTCAGGAGTCTCAATATTTAGTGCTTTAAGATCCTTAAAGAATATGTTTGTATAGTAGTCAGCTATTTCCCATGGTGATTTTTTCTGTTCCTTGGCAGTTTTAACCAGTTTGTCCTCGCCTTCATCAGCATCCGAAACCAAATGACCTACATCTGTTATATTCATAACACCCTTAATCTTATATCCGTTGTATTTGAGAACTCTTCTGAGAATATCCATAAATACATAAGCTCTCATGTTGCCTATATGGGCATAGTTGTACACTGTTGGCCCACAGGAGTACATTCTTACTTCCCCTGGTACTATAGGTACAAATTCTTCTTTTCTTCTTGTCATTGTGTTATACAGCTTCATTTTTAACACCTTCCTAAAAATTATTTTCCAATTACCTTAATGTTACTGCTATCAAAAGGATCACCAATGAACTGCGATATTATGGGCAATGGGCAATAGGTCAAGTGCATCTCCGAAGTCCTGCCCTAGTTCTCGTATCTCGCATCTCGCATCTCGCATCGCGTATCTAAAATATAAACCCGCCTCTTAAAGAGGCGGGCAATTCCGCGGTTCCACTCTTCTTGGATACTCAACAAGCTAACGGTAACCCGCCGGAGAATACTACCATCGCAAAAAACAGCTTCCTCTCCGGTGCTCACGGGTGCACTTCAATCCAAAGTATCCTGGAGACCTCTCTCAACCGCTGAAGGTTCCTCTCTGTAAGCCTTTCTGATTTACTCTTCCCGATCCACGCATCAAATATTTAATTATAATAAATTAATTGTTGCCAGCTGTGCTCCGCACAACCGCTTCTCACAACAGAGAACTTCTAGCTTCTATTATTATGGTTAATAGATACTATGTCAATACTTATTTTTCTGTTACCTTTCAAATGACTCATTCCTTCAAGACAACATACCGTCTGTACTTCCGGTAACCCTCATATATGTAGATTTCCTTCAGGACATCGGTACCTCTGCGTGAAAGTACTATAAACCCCTCTTCGCTTGTTGGCTTCTTCCTAACAAACCTGAACGGCGAGCCTTTTACAGTCTCTGTGTATTGATATTTAAGTTCCTTATACCGGACAATGTCGGGATATACCGTTTCTTTCCGAGGTGACGTCAGCCTGAACATATATACAACAATAAGTATCATGATGATCACTACGAATATAAATCTGTTCCCACCGCCCTTTTTCCTTGTAAAAACCATACCTATCCTTACCCTTCCCTGTATATGTTTGCTACGGCATATGCAGCAATCCCCTCACCTTTTCCGGCAAAGCCCAAGCCTTCGGTAGTAGTAGCCTTAATGCCGATACGATCCTTGTCCAGCTGCAGCATATCCGATATTCTAACCTTCATTTCATCTATATATGGTGAAAGCTTTGGCTTCTCCGCTACAACAATGCTGTCTATATTTCCTATTCCATACCCCTTCAAGCGGAGGATCTCCCTGACCTTTCCCAGCAGAACAAGACTTGATATGCCTTCATAAGCTGCATCATTATCCGGGAAATGCCTGCCGATATCCGATTCACCGCATGCGCCCAGCAGCGCATCCATGATTGCATGAACAAGCACATCCGCATCCGAATGCCCCAGCAGACCCTTTTCATAAGGTATATCCACCCCTCCAAGTATCAGCTTTCTGCCCTCCACCAGCCTATGTACGTCATAGCCGTTTCCGATTCTGAATTCAAGCATCATACCACCTCAATCATATTTTATCATAAAAATAGCATGTATGTAGGTATTTTATACCTCATGCATGCTATCTATATGTTCTGCACTAAACATCTTACATTAAATTCAGATGTGCAAAACATTTTCCTTGATTCATATGTTGCAAAAAATTCATTTCGATAGTGCATAAGCAGATGGTTCTACTGGTTATGCAAATGATAAGTCTTTTTTGCAACATATCTATTTCGGATAACTATAGTTTACCTTTTTGATAACAGATTGTAAAGCACCTGTGCCATTTCCGCCCTGGTAGTCGTATTCGCCGGGGAGAGCTTTCCACCGCTGCCGCTAACGGTTCCCGTTTGAGCCATCAAGGTCATGGCGTCCTTTGCCCACGAAGCGATCTCTCCTGCATCGCTAAAGCTTGAAAGAGATTTTCCGGCATTGCCCTGCGGAAGTTTGCTGACAGCCTTCAAAGCATTGTACAGCAGCGTGAACATTTCCTGCCTTGTGATCTCCTTTTCCGGGGCGAACATATTGCCGCCTACCCCCCCGGATATACCCAACCTCTTTGCTGCCGCCAGATAACCTGTGTAATAGGTGCTGCCTGAGTCGGCAAAGTTATCCTTTTGATTTGCATCAGGCGCTATCCCATAGGCCTTCATCACCATCACAAGGAGCTGCCCCCTGGTCATCTTCGCTTCCGGACTGTAGTTCCCGTTCCCGGTGCCGTTCGTAATGCCTCTTGCCGCTACAAAGCTTACCGCCTTGCCGTACCATGCATTTGCCGCCACATCCTTGAAGGTCACTTTGTTGTAGCCCACCGCATACCTTGAGAAATGATCCGTATTAAAGGTGATCATTCCCGTTGCAGGATCGTATGCGCAGTTGCTCACGAGCTCCGGTTTTCCTTCGGCGTTGATAAGGTAGATAACTATGGCGCTTGTATCTTCTCCCGCTTTTGGCGTATAAGGCACCGACACTTCTACGTTCCCGCCGAATTGTGATATGATCCTGTCTCCGCTGGTAACACTGAAATCGAATACAGGTCTGTCGCCCACAACCTGCTGCACTTCGGGTGAAAGCGTGGATGCCTCCACTTTGGAAGTAGTTATCTTTACTTCTCCCGACGCTTCGCCGGCTATGGTGGAAAGGGCTTTCTCATCAAAGGTAATCGCAGCAACCGGCGTGGATACCGTAAGCCCTTCCAGCTTGCTTTCCGCTGCCTGATCCACCGCCGCCTTTGGTAAGCCGGTTTCCACTGTACTGGCGTCTGCCGGCGCTTCTACCTTGATTTCCACCCTGGCTGCCGTACCTTCCCCTTGCTTTGCAGCCTCTGTAACTGCCTGAATGACGGCGTCGCTTAATTGCGATTGGGTCACGGCTGCTGCCGCTTTTCCGCTGTTATCCGTGGTTGCCTTTGCAGTTGTAGTAGCTGTTACCGTATTGCCTGCAGAAGTTGTTTCGGATTTCCGGGTATCTGACTGGGATGTCTGTGTATTCGCCCCACTGTTGCCGGAGGTCCCCCCGCTACTGCCGCTGCCGCTGCCGCTGTCATCGTCATCATCGTCATCATTGTCGCTGCTGTTCTCGATCCACCGGGCATACAGCCTGACATTGTCGATTCCCATTGTGAGTATGTCTCCTGCTGCATAAGATGTTCCGCTGCCGTTTGTTGCCGTATTCCAGCCGGCAAAGGTATAACCGGACTTTACAAGGTTACCGGTATTGCCGAGAACCGTTATGCTTGCACCCTGAGTATAGGTATTGCTGTCGACAGGTACACTGCCCCCGTTATTACCGTTGCCGTAATAGGTTACGGTATAGGTTGTCGGCGGTATGGCTGTCAGGATAATATTCACACCTGATGTAGTCGTATTTGCCGTTACGTTAACATTGCTTACACTTCCGTTGTTGTAGCCCCATTTGCTTGCTGTCACGGTATAGCCTGTTCCTGCGGGCACATCGCCAATACTGTAGCTTCCACCGTCAATCGTTGTAGTTGAATACACGCTGCCGCTTACTGTAAGGCTCACATTGGCCTCGGAAACAGGATTGTTACCATCTGTTACTGTACCTGTGATGGTACCTGTGGTTACAGACTGAGAGTCCACCTGGAAGTTGGCCGTCAAATGGATATCCTCCGTCCCCATCGTGAAGCTGTAGACGCTGCCGGTGACACTAAGGCTTCCGCCATCCGTCCAGCTGGAGAAGGTATAGCCGTTGTTGGCTGTTGCTTCCACTGTAACCGATGTTCCTTCCGCATGCGTACTGCCGCCCATAACCGTAACCTCACCGCCTGCAGCGGGATT
>Ga0196971_1000871_pt1 | contig 17033 bp, 17 predicted proteins | sample S1v_1013CmetaG_FD_148660 | JGI IMG/M metagenome (GOLD analysis project Ga0196971, IMG submission 148660) | Soil microbial communities from Anza Borrego desert, Southern California, United States - S1+v_10-13C | ecosystem: Environmental > Terrestrial > Soil > Desert | place: USA: California... | reverse complement strand
AGTTTTGATGCTGCCCGGAATGAGTTTAGAAGCTCTGGTTGCGGAACTCCGGCTGCCGAATAATATTTCACAGCAATCCAGTGCTTCCACAAACTTTAGTTATGCCGCATCATTCTACTTTTATGCCAAAGCTTCTTCAAATCTTACATAGTTCAATAATTTGCTTTCCTTAGACAGCCATAAGCCTACAAAGCCATCGTTGATCAACTTCTTCTGCTTCTCAAGGTCACCAAGGGGTATCCTCAGAAGATGGCTTGCTTTTCCTGCGTAGATCGTCTCCAGGTTTCTGTGGAGAATAAACCTCCAAATGCCATCCTTACCATCTTTATCTGTTCCATATTTTTTCTTCAGGGCTTTTACCCTTAATCCATTCTTTATTATGTTGTACAAGCTGTAAAAATTTTGTGGAGACACAGTGCAAAGCAAATGACCGTAGCCAAGTTTCTTCACCATCGGTATGGCTTGCTGCAGTGTCAGGCTTTGCAGTGAATTTCCCCTGTAATCAGGATGTACTACTGTTGTCTCAAGATGAGCCACCTTTGCCTGTTCTTCCATTGGCATGTTTATATCATTTCCCAGGTTTTTAGGAGACTTGCCCGGAAATCCTATATGACGATAAGCAATTAATTCTCCTGCCTTATTATAAACACCAATCAGCTTTGCTCCATTTTTCATATCTTCAAGCATCTCTTCATATGAATCCATATACAGAACCTGTTTGTTAGGAAGCTGTTCATAGACATATTTCTGGAGTGCAACTGCCGCTTTAAGCTCATCTATTGCCAACAGTCTCATAACATACTGATCCTGTTCCGTTCTTTCACCTATGTGTTTAGTTAATTGTCCTGTCTTTAATACCATCATATGTCGGCCTCCCTTCAAATTTCTATTGTTATAAGTATTTTTATCAAACTGACAACTTATGCCGTATCATTAAGTTGTTTAGGTTACATAATAATATCATGGATCACACTAATCTGTCAAAGGAAGCTTTATGCAAAAGCGGAAGACTACTTTACAAATCGCTTCACATGTTATTAGACAGAAAAAAATTGTTATTGTTCCAGATAACAGTTTTTACATATTACTCTCTATTCACATATTCGTCTACTATACCGGAAATATTATTTTCATTCCCCACATACAAAATGATGTCGTTTGCATAAAACACCATCCTTGGTCCCGGAGACAGGTGCATACGCCCTGAGCGGATTATTCCTATTATGGTTGCTCCGGTATGATTCCAGAAATGCACCTCTCCGATCGACTTTCCTATAAGGTGACTTTTTTCAGATATTTTCAGTTCCATAGGATATATTATTCCTATGCTTCTTAGAAGCAGTGCCTGTTCAATAATGGAATCCAGCCTTTCAAAAATCAGTTGCTCAATTACATTTTTTTCGTCCATGAGCTTGGTAATATCCTCTCTCAGGGACAATATCCTGTCCTTTGAATGATATTCCTTAATAAAAGCATCTGCAGCTTCCTTAGAATTAATAAGAATGCCTTTTTTCTCCATAACACTGACAACCTGGAGTTCTTCCAGCAATTTAAGCGCTCTCCTTATTGTTTCGGGAGAAACGCCGTACTTGCCGGACAATGTAGACCGGCCTTTGACCATTTCGCCGGTCTTCCATTCTCCGTTTATAATGCCATAGGCTATGTCCAGCGCTATCTTCTCATATTTTGCAGCAGTTGCACCCTTGTCTTCAGCATGATTTTTCAGATTCATTTCAACACCCTCTACAATCATTTGATAGAAATATTATGCCATTTTTTATATATTTCTATTGTAGATACTGATTGCCAAGTAGATTGTATTGTTAAAATTTTGAGTAAAATAGATGTTCTAAAAAGCAGGTAGCGGATGACAATTAAATCATATTAAGGACTCCAGGTAAATTGCCTGGAGCCCTTTTATTTTGCTCTGCTGCTATCTAAGCTCTAAATTCAAGGTAAAAGTGGAAGAATTCTCATTTGTTTCATACAGTTCTATAGTTGCATGATATTTTTTCCCGTTCCATTCCATATCCTTGCTGATCATTGAGGAGTCGCCACTCCAGCCTTTACTAATAAGCATATCAATGTAGGCGTTTGCTTTTTCCTCGTTTATGCCGTCGTATGTGTAATTAGTATACCATATCTGGCCTGGTACACTCTCATAAAGTTCTGCACCTCCAATTAGTGTGCCTTCTGACGGAGGGATTACATCCGGCGGCATCTTATCAGCAGGCCAGGCTCTGACCTCTGACGTATAAAGATTGATTTGCAGGTGATCATCACCCTGCCAGGTGAATCTTAGCTCGTATATACCCTTTTCGGCTATAGACTCTTTACCTTCTTCTACATGCCAACCCAGGTCCTTAAGCTTCCCTAAATATGTGCTCAGGGCATCCTTGTTGGTCTTGTCGATCTTAACTATGAAATCCTCGCTGTTTCCACCTGAGTTGACGATTTCTCCCTCAGTGTATTCTGGAAGTTCTGAAGGAAGATTCTCTGTCGGCCATTCTTTATTCGTAAGGGTCTCCATGGCTTCCATGGCATTGTCCACAGCCTTTTTTGTATCCTCCGCTGCTTTTGCTTCTGCAGCCTTTACCTCATCGGCAGGCTTTCCTGAACAGCCGGATAGTAGTGCTGCAATTAATATGCAGCTAAATAGAATTAAAATGAGCTTTTTCATATTAATATCATCCTTTCACTCTATAAACGTTCATCCACATACATATTCATTCACTCACCTGATACTCTCCCTGCCAGAGCACCTTTTTGGTCTGTTCAGGCTTATCAGGCCTGAAAGTATCCAACTCTTCAGGAACCTTAATTTTAACAAAATCACTTTGGATTCTGGCAACCTCGCCGCTCAGCTTGCAGCCCCGCTGGACGGAAGCCTCGTAGGTTCCGCTGGCCTCTGTACCCAGAACGCTGACTGTACCCTGGGCGGAGCCGGCAATATCGGCACTGACCACATTTCCTTTCCCTTCCACAGTCATTTCACCCTTCAGAGAAACAGACGCCGAGGCTCCAATTGAGCCTCCCGCGGTATCCGCGCTGCCTACCCCCACAGTAATGCCTCCGCTGTAGGCAGTGGTATTGCGGATGTGGTTTTCCACCATTTTTCCGCTGATCCCGGTATTGGTGCCGGGTATATTCACTTCCATGGCTACCTCTGTCTTTAGAGGGTGCATCTTTATTTTCGTAAACATCACGTTGTATGATGAGGAGTACTTGTCAAGCTTCTGGTACAGCTGGCTGTTTTCAGGGATTTCCCCTGCCTTGAAAGCTTGTTTGGCCCTCATATGCATTGTAATCCTCTGCGCTTCGGCTGCTTCCTCCTCCTTTCGCTGACATTCTATGGCAGCTTCTACTTCTGCTTCATTACAGTCACACTCATAGGGATAAGCTCTAATGTATATGGAATATGCCTGCTCGACATGCTGTAAGGCAACGACAATAAACTCCTCTATATCTGTTTTAAGGTTTTCTTCCACCTTAGCCCTTACTGCAGGATCTGAAATAAGCATTATGTTTTTCATACACTCCACATACATTGCCTCAAGATTAGGCTTTATGCGCTGTGTATAACGGGCGCTTACAAAGTTCGTTACATCCATCCATGCCGTTTCTGCCAGCCTGTTCAGCTGCGGATCATATGTCGTATGAATTTTATGCATTTTTATGGTGCATGCGTCACATTCACCTGATTTTTTGTGTGATTCGGTATGTTCCCTGGACAATTCATCCATTTCTCTATACATTGCTTCTTCAAGGGGTATCATCTTATTGGCAAGATCTCCACTGGCAGGTACTATAACCTCCATCAGCTCTCCAAACTGCGTTGCAAAATAGGTAACATAACTTCCCCACTTTCGCTTAAGCTCCAGTACATTATATTGTTGAGCTATAATATCGGTAGGATTCACATAGCCGTCCGGATCCATGGATATTACAAGCAATTCGGGTGAAACCATTGAAGTAAAGCTTGATTGGGCAATCATCGCAGCAATTTGCTCCGGGTTGCTGTTTGGATCGTTATCAAACTGCTCAAATAATTGCTCCAACTCACTCATATCTACTTCGTCCATTCTCTTTGCATCCACTTTCTCCTCAAGGGCCATCAGCTCTGCTTCAAAGGCTTCATGTGCGGAAATACCCCCCTGGGACCGAAAGTTCTTAAGGGTTGAATACTGGGACAGATAATTGTAGTCAGGGGCTGTATATTGGATGCTGTTTTGCAGGCTGCTGACAAAACGTCTTGCTGCCTGGGCGCCCTCAGGGTCCAGGTGCTGGTAGAAATCCGTTGCCAGCACAGGTTGAAGCGAGTCTTGATCCCTAAGCTTGTTTTGAGCTACCTCATGGGATTCTCCGGGATATACCTGAGGAACCTTCTCCTCGGTTACATCCTCTTTCATCTTCTTTAGGTTCCTGCCCATGACCGACAGGTTTGCACCTTCCAGCAGCTCCTTTGCCTTGGCCTTATCTCCTTTTGCCAACCAGTAGGCAGCCATTCCCTCAATTGCAGGCATGTGCCCCGGAGCAAGGTTGTATGCTGCTTCAAGTACTGCCTTTGCTGAGTCAAGCTTACCTCTGTCAATGCTTATATAGCCATAATTCAGAAGCAGGGGCAAAGCACTTATGTCAATTACAGGCTGCACAAGCTTAAGGGCAAGAGCATATTCATATACAGCTGCTGCATCATTTGCAAAAGTCTTTGACTCAGTATTAACAACCAATGCTTCTCCCAAAGGTTTCTTTACAGTGTCCTCAGTATATGCTGCAATTGATGAGGCAAGATTGTCTGCTATCGTCGCATTACCGGTATCAAGGGTAAAAATGGCTGTGTTAAGCGGCAGATAAATGCCCTTCAAATCGGTAAAAGCAGTCATATATGCAGAAGAAGTCAAGTATTGAGATGCTTTTGCCGGGTTTTGAGCCTTGCCCTTAAAATCCGGTTTCCAGTTGATTATTGTTGGAATATAGAGCTTTTCATGGGCAGTTGCCTTGGAAAGCCCCAAATTATAATATTTTTCCGCTATAGCAAGCACCTTTGCCGGGTCCGGCTTCGCCAGGGCTGGAATTGCCAGCTTGATTGGCGCAGATGCCTGTGGGATTATCATACCGCCAGGCACTGGTATATCCGAAGCAAGTACAGGTGTGGTGAGTATTATAAGCGTCATGACAAAACACATCACATATTTAAACGCTTTCATTCAATCTCTCCTTGTTCACAATATAGAATTCTTTGCTTCAATTCAATTAACGACTTTGCTTTTATTCAGCAAATTCATATGATATATGAATATTGTTTCAGGGCTCGGCTGCTTTTCAGCGTATTTTAAAAATTTCCTTTGCCTTCAGGTAATCTTCCTTCACCCTTACGGAATAACCAAACTTTTTCCCGTCTTTCCTTTTCATGGAAATATTTTGTGTAAAAGGATAAGTCTTAGCTTCCTTTATCTCTCCCAGTCCCATGAGCCTCTGAGCCCTGCACTGTTTCAATACTTCATCCAAGGGCATGGTTGCAAGCATTTCCTGAAGCTTGGAGCTGATGTCCTTGAAAGCCCACATCCATTGGTTCATGCCAATATCCGTACCTGAAACCACTTTATCTACACCCAGCAGGGGTACGGTCAAAGCAAAAACAGCCCTGTTGGTAACAAGTAGGGCATTTTCCGGAGTATGGACCTGCCCTGTACCTAAAACGGAGGTGCTTCGGGCTTTTCCATACTTCATAACGGCAGGAATGGTGTCCACCAGATATTCCTCTGCCTCAAGCTCCGCATTGTCCGGAACAGACTTGTTGAGGGTGGCCAGATCTACCTTGGCAGTCCTTTTCAGTGTCATAACATCAAGTACAACAACAGCTGCTGCAATAAACAGCATTCCTGCCCAGACGAACCACGGCACCCCTATGAACCTGAAAACCAGAGCCAGGATAGCCACTATTACTGCAAAAATTACAGTTTTTACAAGGCTGCCGATTCCCCTTGTCACTCCAACCTGCTGCACGGTAGTTGCCAGTTTATCCCCTTTGGTCTCCCGCTGCGGATTATTATCCATATTTTCACCTCACATCCTTGTTACTGTTATGATCAAGCACCCAACAAACTCTTTAGCAGACCGTCGGTTTGCCTAACGGCCGCGGTTAAATTCGATGTCACCGATCATAAGCGTGCCATCATCTGTCCTGCTGATTTGAAACTCTTCATCCTCCCACTGTACGTTCCTGCTGGTATAGCTTTCCATCGTAAAATACCAAATCTTATCAAAATGGCTTTGTGCAAGCCCTATGCTTTTTAATATATCTGAAAGAATCAATTTATCTCCCGATATACGGTATTTGCCTTCGAAAACATTACCAGTGCGTACATACATCACCAGCGGCGCTGTTACCCTGTAAAATGTGCCGTCCTTCTTAAACTCATACATTATATCCAAATGCACGTTTCTATTTGAGGTGCTGTAACCCCATGTGCCAATCAGCCAATCTGCCATATCCTTGGCGTCTGCCGCCACTTTCTCAGATACCGCAGGTGCAGGTGGCGGGGTCGGCTTTGGTACAGCCGCAGAAGAAGGCTCACTGGCCTTTATGGTATCCATCTGCTCATATGCACGCACGCTCATGGCAACGGCCATTTCCCTTGTTGTAGTCGCATAGCCTGTGGCCTTCTCAGCCGTTGTAACAGCCTTTGGCATGAACTTTCCGCCGGTACCTTTTATGATGCCCAGGCGGGACATAAAGAGCACATGGTCCAGTGCCCAGGAGGATATGTCCTTTCTGTCCGTGAAGGTTGGCGCTCCTTCTGTTGAGAAATCTCCGCCGGGCGCCATTACCCTTATGGCACGGCTCAGCATTGTGGCAACCTGCTCACGGTTCGTCAGCTCCTTAGGAGCAAAGGTAGTTGCAGAGGTTCCGGTGGTTACCCCAACCTTGAAGGCCTTCAATATCTCCGGATTTGTCGTATCTGTAAAAGGATTTGATGATGCAGCAGTTGCTGCTGTTCCTGTAGTTTTCTCGTATAGTTTCACTGCCAGCTCGGCAAATTCTTCTCTTGTTATTGGCTTTGTCATATCTGCACCCTTCAGGGAGTCAGGTATAAGTCCGTATTCACCGGCTTTATCCAGCTCTGTCCTTGCCCAGCTGGAGGCATTGGAATAGCCTGTCGATGGTGCCAATATGACCTCTGTATTCCGGGTTCCTCCTTCCCAGTTGCCCCAATCACCCTCTGAGCCGTAACGCCATTTCCCCGTAAAGCTTTTACCATCCTCAGAGATTACGAATTCTACCTCTCCTGCATCATGAGGCGGAGAGTATGAAGGAGATTCCGACCATGTACCGGTAAGGACATTGCCCGATACCGTCCCAACTATTTTGCCTGAATCAAAGGTGTATGTCCCAGTGACCTTTTCTCCCGTCTGGGTGAGGGTCATATCACCCCAGCTTGTTTTCCATTCCCCTGTCCACGAATATGCTCCCAAATCCTCTGCTGCTGACACCTGCGTCAAAGGCTGCCATGTCCCCAGACACAGTACGAGAATCAGCAGAAAGGTATAAAGTAACCGTTTCATATTATTTCCTCCTTAAATCCTATTTCGTTTTTGTCACTGTAATAATCAGGGTTCCGTCCTCACTGGCGAAGTATATGGCAGCGGAAATGTTATCCTCGCCGGAGCCGCTGTACATAAGCACTTCGTCAGCTTCGGATCCGTAGCTGTCCTCGGGGTATGCTTTTTTGATTTCCTCCAGATATGGTTTTACATCCTCTGCTTTGACATCCTCCAGGGATATAGTGACGTTATCATCCGTTTTTATGGATGATATAATTTTCCCCTTTTTGAACTCAGGAATCTTCCTTGCCAGCTCGGAATCAGACCACTGCCCGCCGCCAATAGTTGCTTCCTCTCCGTTATCACCTTTGATTGTCACTTCATCGCCGTCGATGTCCACCTTGTCCCCGAGGGCCTTTTCAAGTATTTTCTCCGTTGCCGCTTCCAAGCCTGCCTGCAAAATTATCAGCCGCTTTGCCGGCTATCGGAATATGGTACACATTGTATTGCCTAAGGCCGCAGCATTTGCATAACGGCTGCCCAATGTCATGCCAACTGTGCCTCCTATCAGCACAGATACGACAAATCCAAGGGCCGCGCCGATAAGATTAAGCACAAAGGATTGCATGGCATTGAATTTCACAAAGCCGCTCTCTTTTTCCATGAAGAAGATCGCCAAAGGTGCAAGCCATGCAAAATATCGCAGTAACGGTATAAACCCAAGAGCGGCGGAGGCAATATATGCGATAAGTGCCAACACGTTCGCGTCCATCCCGCCTATTGCAGATTTGTGAGGTACAATTTTTTTTACATTCATTTAGAATCATCTCCCTTTCTTTTTTCAGCACATTCAATACAAAGATCCTGATCCGGCAAAATAAGAAAGCAATCATCACACACAAAACGCTTGCATATTGGACAGCGGTTAAAGTGCTTCACCGCCTCCCGGTTCGCCCGCTCATAGGCCGCATCATGCTCACTCCGCCAGATCAAAGCCTTTGCCTCGGCACCGCAGCCACAGCCGTTTTCAAGGCTTCCCCTTACAGGCACGCTCTCCCACGGACTGTTACAGATATCGCAGTAAAAGGTAAAGCAAAAATCTCTTTCCGTAGAGCAATCTCTGATCTGCCTGGTAATTGGTCCCAGCATCTTTTATCCACCTCCGGTCTTTATTGAAGCTCATTTCTATTATGAAAATCAAGCTTTAAATTGTATATCACCGTAAAGGTGATTTTCTTCAAATTTCTTTGAAATTTCATATCACCACAGGAGTGATATGAGGCAAAGTCCTTGATAATTCAAAAACCCCTCACTTTAACAAAGTAAGGGGCAGGCAGGCAGCCTTCACAGCACTATTTCAATTCGGAGATTCTCCCACTCTTCTCCATAAGCCTGATATAAAGTGAAAGCTCATTCCTGGAGGATATGTTCAGCTTTGCGTATATATGGTTATTGTGCGTTTTCAGAGTATTGGTACTGATATACATAAGCTCAAGTATTTCGCCGGTGGATTTCCCTTCAACATAGTACAGGAATATCACCTTTTCAGTAGGCGTCAGGGTTTTCACCCGCTTGATAAAATCGGTGAATATATCATCCGGCAGCGGAGCCTTGCCTGTACGCCCGGCTTTGATCTGCACGATAATTTCATCTATTTCAGTTATATTAGTCCTGGCTATGCTGTCGATATCCTGGGAGCTGATGGCGTTAAATCCTGCCGCAATGGGACTCATGTACTTATTGCCTATAAAAACCGAGGCGCCGATACCAAGCAGTAAAAACAATACGCACAGTACTATCAGACGGATATTCAAAGCAGCCAGAAGCCGGTTCAAATCCTCCTGCGGCATTAAAAGGCTTACAGCGAAGTGATCCCCTGCAAAAGCCGAATCATCGGGATATAGCCTGATGCTTTTATGCAATCCCATCAGATTTATCCCGTCCTGCTGTTCATAGGAAAATAGGAGGCGCCCCCGGTCTTTGATAATAAGCGGCTTAGCTTTCCCGGCTGCGCCAAAAGCATCGTAATTGCCCGAAAAGAGCGCGACCTCCGTTTGCAGGTCTGAACCTCTCACCGGAGCAAGCATACAGAATATACGATGATGGATAGAATTGTCAGGTATGAACCTGAGCTTAAACAACATGGCACTTACTTCATAGCCGCATACGCCAAACACATTGCCGCTTGAATCAATAAGCGGAACGATACAGCTCATAGCATCCTCGCTGGTTTTTGGTATGTCCGTGGCCTCGCTCCAGTAATACAGCCGTGAAAGAGGGCGCGCTGTTTCTTTCGCCTTTTCAAGGGGAAGAAAAAAATATGGAGGGCAGTCTATCATAAACTCCATGTCTCACTGGGCGTGGAGAGAATAGCCGCGGTTCCTTGCGATACCGGGAAAGCCTCTTAATATGGTGATGGTAGGTGGGGCTGCGCTGACAATATTGGGCTCCATGTTTTTCAGATAAAGCCCGGCACGGGAAAACTCCGCATGCTCAGCCAGCTTGTTGACAGTAGTGTTCAAAACGATAAAAGCGCCGCTTGCCCCGGTTTTTTCCAAAGAAAACAACAGACGGTCAAACTCCCTGTTCAAAAGCTCTTCCAAAACCTCCGGAGATTCAGGCAGATCAGCAGTGCTGATCCCCTTTTCCGAAAGAAACCGCTCCATGCTTTGGGATAAGGAAGCCGACAAGCCGACAGCGGAAGCGGAAACATGCCCGTATTCCTTTTCCACTTCTGCTGCAATTCTTTAAGCTCATTTGCATAGAAGCCTTCGGTTTCTCTGAGACCTGCGGTAAAGGCTCCCGTTAAAAGCAAGATAATGAATACGAATATCGATAGCGTGAGGACAAGCACAATCAAAAATCCAAACAATCTATGGCGCATGGATACTCCCGATACTCCTGCCTGCCGGACATGATATTGGATTTTATTTGTTGTTTCAAATAGTCTGTTCACAATCTCACCGCGCTTTACTTGATGAAATCTGCATATACATTCCTTGATACCGCTTCAAGAGTGGTATTTCTGTCTGTTGTTCTGACAAGAGCGTCAAATTCCGCTTTAGCTTCTTTGACAGCTTTTTTAAGCCTTGCATCGTATCCCTTCTGCAGCTCGTCGTAGTTTTCTATAAGCGGTGGAATAAAAAAGTCGTATTCCTCCTGCATGACCATAACGGTTCTGAGCAGCTTTTTAATGTTCGCATCCGTTATACCCTCCAACTGCCGGTTCATGGTATCACCAAAGGCTTTTTCCGTCACCGGCAGGTAACCGCTCGACACCGTGAAATGCAAATTCTGTTCAGGCTCCGTAAACCATTTGAGGAACACCGCCGCCGCCATTTCCTTCTGCTCGGTGGACTTGATGACGCACATTCCGCTGCCCCGCTGAAGGGCAACCTTTTTGCCCCCTTCAAATAAGGGATAGGGCAAAATAGCGTATTCAGCATTTTCCTTTGTATTGTCGGCATAGGTAACGGTGGACGGATAGAACAGCACCCCGGCGGTGGAGCCGGTGGAGCAGATAACGTCGCCGGTTTTGAACAAGTCGGTGCTTTACCCGTCAAATATTGCTGCGCTTCCTTTGACAGCAGGAAGAAAGTAACTGTCCCATATTTTTTTATATCCATCAGAGGCTAGATTCAGCCCGTTATTATTCAGAAAATCCTCCCCAAGCTGGGCCATGCCGATGAGTGCCAGGTTAAACACCGAGTCGGGCATATAAAAGGCTTTACCGTCCGACCATTCATAGTATCTATCCGCAGTCCTGATAATGCCTTGAACGGTGGAAAGATCGTCATAGGTTGCGCTGGTATCCGCTGCAAAGCGGTCAAAGCGGTCAAAGATGCTTTTGTTGACAAACAGCGCCTCGGTGGATTTGGCTACGGGAAAAACGAACAATCCCCCCTTCAGCCTGCCCTCTTCCAAAAAACGCGGCACATAAGCCGACAACTCATCCCCGGTAAACCGATCAGCCAAATCTACCAGCAGGTTCTTTTCAGCCAATATCAGCGCCGTCTTGGGATAGGCGACGGTAAGATCGGGAAAGGCGGGGGCGTCCGGGTCTCCGTAGGCCGCAGACATGAGCTTATCATGCAGCGTGTTTGAACCGGAGATGGAGGTCACACTTATAATAATACCTTTTTCCACTCCCACGGTACGGTTAAAGTCATCTATCATCTCATCCATGAGTTTTTTCATCTGCCCGCCGTAATTGTGCCACATAGTTAAAGTGACTGGTTCTTTGGGATCCAATCCGGCTTTTGTACCGCAGCCCACAGAGCTTGTAAGAATCAACAAAACCAGCGCAAGACAAGTTATTCGAGCCTTCATTTTACCTCCTCTTTCCACTTTCATTTTCTTTCTGCCTTATACAGTCAGAGAGGCTTCCTCTCTTGAGAAAAGCAATTCAAAAAACTCTAAATTTCCCATTTAATTTTACAATACAGCCATAAAAAAAACATAAAATGGAAATCGGAGCTAATATATACCAGGACCTGTTAAATCACAACATTAGAACCATTTTGAATGTTGTGTTTTTATGGTAAAATAAAGAAAAACATTTAAATTATTTAATATTGTATATAGGTTGCATTAAAGAAGCTTCAAGGAAGAATTAGGCAACCTATGAAATCAAGGTAAATGTTTTGCAATATTTGAATATCGATGTAAGATGTTTATTGCAAACATATAGAAAGCTTTATCGCAAAATTTATTTGGGGGTCTGGGCTATGAGCAGCATTCCCTTTCTTAAAAACAAGCTCATCATGCCGGAACTGTCCGGAAGCTTTTTGCTGACGGACCGGCTTAAAAGGCTTCATAAAAATATGGACTCTTGTAGAGCAGTTACCGTATGCGCTCCTGCCGGATACGGTAAAACAACACTTGCGGTTTCGTATTTCAGCCGTCAGGCAGCTATGCCTTTCAGGGTATGCTGGTATCGTCTGGACCCTGAGGTTAAAAACCTGTCAGTGTTCATTACTCACCTCGCAGAAGCAGTATTTCCCTCGGAAGCCGCTGAGTTTGCATAATCCAAGAAAGCCCTTGGGGACCACACAGATATGCAATTACAGCCGCATCATGCTCTTTCCGTGATCTGCCAGGAAATGTGGGCGCTTCACAGCCAGGCCGGTTATACCCCGACATATATTGTACTGGATGATTTCCAAAACGTGGCTCAAGTCCAGGATATATGCGATATGACAAGGTATATGCTTGACAACCTTCCAACCTCCTGTACAATTTTTGTATTGAACCGGGCAAACCTTAATGTTTTTACAGAAAAACAAAAGCTTGAAAAAAGGGTTTTGGAAATTGGTGCAGATGCCCTTGCTTTCAGTAACGCTGAAATAGAGGATTTAATGCTCAGCATGGGCCAAACCGTGACCAACAGGAAACAGACTGACATCATCGAAAAAAATACTGAAGGATGGATAGCCGGTATCATCATTTTATGCCAGGCTGTCAAAGGTAAAGGCCTCTATACTGCATCAATTGAATCCGGTAAGTTAGGCCATGAAGATGCCTTGTTCCGGTATATGTCCCTGGAAGTGCTCAAATCCATAGGAAACGATACCCAGGATGCTCTTGCCCGACTTGCTCTGCTTCAGGACTTTTCTGAGGCTGAGGTATCGGAAATACTTGAAATCAATGATATAAAAGCATTGATGGGACAGTGCATGGGGTTCGGCATGTTCATCCAGAGGATTCCCGGAGCGACCGTCGTATACCGTTTTCATTCCTTATTCCGGGAATTTCTGTTGATTAATCTAAAAGACCGCTGCTCTGACGAACAAATTGCCAGAATCCACCTGAAGGCAGCCGAATATTACATGAGACACTCAGCATATGGCCGCGCTGCGGAGCATCTGACGAAATGCGGCAATTCTGCGACCGCAATGGATATGGTGCCAAAAGCGGGTTTTAATAAGTTCATGATAGGAGAGACCGGGCAATTGAAGCAATGGCTGGATCTGCTGCCGGAGGATATGATCATGGACAATCCGATACTCTTGTTGTTTAAGGCGCAGCTGATGCCCAACAACAGGCAGCCGGAAATTGTAGACACCCTGAAAAAGGTTCTGCAGCTGTCATTGCAGGATAACAATCTTGTAATTTATTATGATGCAGCAAGTGTCCTTATCTATATATTAATGTGCAGCAACAATATGAAAGGGCTGCTGGAAATGACGGATGGCATTCCCAAGCAGCTGCAAAATGTTTCACCAAAGCTTAGAAACACATTAGCCATGCTTGATATGGTGCGGTTTATAGGGGAAGAACGGTTTTCAGCGGCGGAAGCACAAAGTGAAAGCATCCTATATGCTCTTCTTCCCGAAGACAGCCAATGGCTGTATTTAATCCTTTCCTGCATCATTTATTACTGCATGGGCAAGCTTGATAATGCGGAGCGCTGCCTGCTTTCATCAATAAAGGCGGCTAAGGCAAAAAAAGGATGCCAGGTGCTCTGCGGCTCCTTTTTCCACATAGCCAAGCTGTATTATACTGTTGGCGACAGGTCGCAGGGGCACCGCTATCTGAAGCAGGCCATGGAGCTGGCGGTCGGCAACAGATATTTCATGTTCTGGGATATCCATATCCCCACTCTCGTTGAAATGGCGCTCCGAAGTATACGGTACGGCTATTGTACCGGTTATGTGGTCGAGCTGCTGAGTAAATTTTATGACAGTAAGGCGGTAAAATACCTGACAGAAAAGGTAAAAACCATAGACGAAAACCGAATAACAGCTTTTATCAACGATTTTGTCTCAACCTACAAGGTGGAAAGGTCCAAACAGCTTTATTTTGTAAAGGCATCTCTGTTCGGGAAACCCGAGATTTCAGTAAACGGTATAAAAATCCCCGATACTGAATGGAAAACTAAAAAGGTCAAGAGCTTCCTCGAATATCTTTTACTCAACAGTGGCAATACCATATCAAAGGAGATTCTTGCAGAGATTTTCTGGCCTGACTCTGACAGCAAATCCTCAATTGCCTCACAGCGGACGGCACTGTATTATCTCAGAAAAATACTTACCAAGTATAATGCAGTAGTTACAGGAAACAATGCCTTCATATACGAAACCCCGGAAGGCCTGCAAATAAGAAGGAATGATGAATTGGAGCTTGATATGCACGAATTTTTACGCCTCTATAGAGAGTTGTACCTGATTACAGGCGATACTTCTCAAACAGAGCAAAAACAGGCAGAGATTCTGGAAAGAATGATATCTCTTTATAAAGGAGATTTGATGGAAGGCAGTGATTACGGAGACCTGGTATTCCATGAGCGGGAAAGGCTCAGATCCATCTTTATGGAGGCATGCCAAAAACTAAGTTCAATCTGTACAAAGAGTGGAAAATTGCAACAGGCAGAAGAAATACTGAGACGTGCTTTAGCAGCAGAACCATACAACGAAAACGTATGCCTTGAACTGCTTAAGCTATATATGTCACAGGGGAGGAGAAGTAAGGCAGTCAAGCTTTATTACAGCTTTAAAAAGCATTTGGAGCAAGAGCTTGATATAAAGGTTGACAAGAGCTTGACTGAGGCAATCCGGAGTCCAAGACTTGAAAAATAAATGCCCCTTTTTTACTTGCATTTTCAAGTGGATTATGCTCCCTTCTTACAACTATTCCTGCGTTAGGCTTGCTTCGTGCCTTGCATCCAGATGCTTCAATTCTCTGAAAAGAAATACCCCTGTTATTATTGATGATATCATATCTGCTGTCGGTCCAGCCATAAGAAGTCCATCCAGACCGAAGAACCTGGGCATTATAAGCAGTGCCGGTATCAATACCAATACTTGCCTTGACAGACTTAAAAAAGCGGAATGCTTTGGCTTTCCGACTGCCTGAAAATAGTTTGCCGAAACGATCTGGAATCCGATTATAGGCAGAAATGCCAGGAAAATAGTTATTGCATGGGCTCCAAATTCTATAAGGCTCTCAGCTTTGCTATTGAATAAAGCGACCAGTTCTGAAGGGAATATCCTGGTAATAACAAATCCGATGCAGGATATGGCTGTTGCTGCGATGATAGCCAGCTTCAAAGCTTCTTTGACCCTGTCGTATTTCTTAGCGCCATAGTTATATCCAATTATAGGCTGAACCCCCTGATTTATACCGAATATCGGCATTAATATCAGCATGGCGATGCTTGATACAATACCCATACCTGATACAGCAATATCTCCTCCATATACACTCAGACTCTTATTCATGATAGCGTTCAAGACGCTGGCAGCCAGCTGCATCAGGAAAGGCGATGCGCCTATAGCTGCGATTTTCAATATGATGCTAAAGTTCAGCTTCAGATTTTTAACATGCACTTTCAGGGTACTTCTGCCTCCGAGGAAATGATGCAGCACCCACACCGCCGATACCACCTGCGATAGAACAGTCGCTGTTGCTGCACCTCTGATACCCCATCCAAATAGAAAAATGAATATCGGATCAAGTATAGTATTCAAAATAGCACCTATCAGCATTGTGAACATGGCAATCCGGGGATTACCCTCAGCCCTGATGAAGTTGTTCATCCCGAAGCCTATAGTCTGCGCTGTCGATCCTAAGAGTATGATGAAAAGGTAATCCTTTGCATACGGGAGTATTTTCTCACTGGCGCCAAAAATCCTCAGAAGAGGCTCCAAAAACACCAGACCAATGGCTGATATTACCACACCTACACCTATAAGCAGCACCAGCGCATTTCCCAGAATAAGCTCCGCTTCTTCCTTTTTCTGCTGTCCCAACCTGATGGAAATCAATGAATTCGCACCTAAACCTATAAGCATACCAAAAGCCATAATCACCAGCATAATTGGAAGACCTATTGTTATACCTGCAATTCCCAAAGGGTCTACACCATTTCCGACAAAAATCCTGTCTACTACATTATATAAAGCATTTACCAGCATTCCTACAATAGCCGGTATTGAAAATCTAATGAGCAGTTTTAATACCTTTTCTTCCCCCAGTTGTTTAGATTGATCCATTCAATTACTCCTCTACTTTCTGCGAATTACTGCAATAATAATAGCATTTCCCACTTAAGGCTAACTAATAATTTCTGAAACATATTGTCATCATATTATCATACTATATGTTCCGCTCTAAATCCACAAAAGAATTGACGTTTTTTTATCTTCTTGCAGGAGATATTGTCCTTCTGATATAATGTATATATAGTTAATTATTTAACGGGGTGCGTCATGGAAAAGGATAGCAGGATTGCAGTCATAGGCATCGTAGTGCAGAACAGGGAAGAAACAGCCAGAAAGCTGAACGAAATACTGAGCAGCTTCGGCGGCATAATTGTAGGCAGGATGGGTATACCGTACAAGGATAAGAATGTATCCGTCATGTCCATAATAGTTGACGGAACTAATGACGAAATCGGTGCACTGACGGGAAAGCTCGGCAACATAAACGGCATCAAAGCCAAGGTTGCCCTGACACATTAGTACATTGCACAGCACTCTGAGGTGGCG
>Ga0196971_1000870_pt1 | contig 17042 bp, 17 predicted proteins | sample S1v_1013CmetaG_FD_148660 | JGI IMG/M metagenome (GOLD analysis project Ga0196971, IMG submission 148660) | Soil microbial communities from Anza Borrego desert, Southern California, United States - S1+v_10-13C | ecosystem: Environmental > Terrestrial > Soil > Desert | place: USA: California... | reverse complement strand
GGAGGCTTCCAGCGTGCCGCGGATCCGCATGCCCGGCAGCTCGTCGGCAAGCAGCAGGCGGCGCTCGATCTCGTAGATGCTGATCGGCGCCACGCCACGCAGCGGCGCCAGCAGTGCCTCGACCGTGGGTTTGGCCGGGCCGACCTCGTCCGCGTAGACGATGTCGGAGATGAACCCTTCGACGATCAGGACGCGGAACGTCCCATCCTCGATGGTCTGCTGGGGAATGATGGCACGGGAGGTGACGTAACCCGCCTCGCGGTAGCGGCGTTCGATGTCCGCCACCGCCCCGAACAGGTCGGCGACGCTCACCGTCCTGTTCAGCAGGCTCTCGTAGGACGCGCGCAGGTCCTCCTCGGAGAAGGCGGTCGCGCCCTCGATCGTCACGCGGGACAGATGGAACGTGAATTGCTCGGCGCCCGGCGGGGCTTGGATCACGGTCGCTTCCGGGACGGTGATGGCACGGCCTTGCAGCGAGGGCTCCAGCCGCGGGGCCTCCAGTTCGCGCCCCGGTTCGGCCGCCGACGGCAGCCGGCTGGGAATCTGCTGAGCCGACACCGCGGATACGCAACCGATGAGCGTAAAAGCCGCTACAGCCACCGTCCGACGAACGAAAACAACCGACGAGGTCCCGCCGCCTACTTGCAATTCCGCCTCCCAAAATCCTCGCTTGCGCGTGTTCGCCTTGAACTCGGCAGCAATAATCCGGGTACAGCAGTACACTCCAAAGGGGGTAAACCGCAAGTTTGGGAGTTATTTGTCGCAATTAGTCACATTCGAAGGATTTGCTGTAGGCGGCAAGCACACCGACATTACATGAGTCCCGCGCGGACTATACTACCATTGAGCGCATAGACAGGACCGCGCTTTCCACGGCCATCTCTGACCGCAGGTTTGCGCTACTTTTAGGGTGATCGCAGGGTTATGGAGGGCGCGGGACGCAAGCGCCCCGGCACTCTCGACAACCGTTAGAACTGCCCGGGCTGCACGCGGAACACGTCCGGCTTGACGGGGTCCGACACGTAGGACAGCTGAAGCGCGGCGGGCGAGAACTGCTGCTGCCCGTCCTTGCTCTGGGTCGTGCCGAGCAGGCTCACCGCCACCATGCGGCCCTGCTGATCGAGGCCGCGGAACACGACGATCCCGCCACTTGCCGGGGCATTCACCACGACGCTGTCGGGCTTGAAGCCCTGCTCCTGGAAATAGCTGCCCAGCAGATTGGCGTTCGCCACCATCAGTTCGGGTGTCATTGCGGGGTCCGTGGCCTTGGACCACAGGACGTTCACCTGGATGAGCTTCTTGCTCGTGTATCCGAGAATGTAGCTCACGGCTGCCGTGCCGCCCTTCGGCAGGACGTCCGGCACGCGCACGCTCAGTACGCGCGTGCGTTCCAAGGCATGGTCCTCCGCCTTGAAGGCGTCCGCCTTGACCGACAGGTCCTTCGCCGCGGCCTTGCGCACCTCGTCCTCGGTCATGCCGAACCGGGCGGAGCGAAAGCCATTCACCTCGGTCGCCGCCGCCGGGGCGCCGGCCGGCGGCACTGCGCCCGCGCCCGCCCCGGCTTCCGGCGCCGAGCCCTGGGTCCGAGGCGGTGCGGCAAACGCCTCCGCGAACGACAGCGCCATGACGAAGGCCAACGCAGGGATCGCAATCTTCAGCGACTGGTGTTCTCTGCGAACCATGTGCTCTCCAATGCAAGAAGGGGATGGTTGTGCACCACGCTCCCTCCTAGCAGAGAAGGCCAGGGGATATGTGTTGCAAATTTCGCCGGGGCCGGACGGCGCGGATGGCGTTCGGGTGCCGGCCGCCGAGGAGCCCGCACGGCGGCACCCGGGCGCTCAGCCCTGCCTGCGGACGCGTTCCCGGTGGAGAATGTAGATGCCGCTGCCGACGACCACCGCGGCGCCCGCCAGGGTGGAGGGGCTGGGCACCTCGGCGAAGGCCAGCACGCCGAACACCGTCGCCCAGACCAGCGCCGTGTAATTGAACGGCGCCACCGTCGCGGCCGGGGCGGCGGTGTATGCGCGGATCATGCAATAGTGGCTGCACGCCCCCAGGGTGCCCAGCAGCAGCATCATGCCCGCCGATGCCAGGTCCGGCATCACCCAGACGAAGGGCAGAGCCAGGGTGCACAGCACCGTCCCCGTGATGCTGGTGTAGAAGAACGTCGTCAGCGTGGAATCGCTGGACTTCAGCATGCGCGTGACGATCTGGTACAGCGCGTTGCACACCGCGGCCAGCAGGGGAATCAGGACCGCCCATTGCAAGGTCCCGCCGGCCGGTCCGACGATCAGCATGGCGCCCGCGAAGCCCGCCAGCACGGCGAGCCAGCGCCGCCATCCGACCGTCTCCTTCAGCATCGGCACCGACAGCACCGTGACCAGAACCGGGGTAACGGTGAGGATGGCCGCCACGTCGACGAAGGGCAGGAGGCGCAGCGACGTGATCACCAGCAGCGTCACCGCCAGCAGAAGCGCCGAGCGCACGAGCTGAAGCGCCGGGCGTGCCGACACCATCAACCGCGGCGAGCGCGAGGCGACGAGCGCCACCGCCAGGATCAGGTGCACGGAAAAGCGCGCCCACGCCACCTCGACCGCGGGGTAGCTCTGCACCAGGACGCGGCTCAGCGCGTCCTGGCTGACGAACAGCAGCGTGGTGACGACCATCCAGGCGATGCCGGCGCGCGCCGAGGCGCGGGAAGCCTCGGCCGCGGCGCTGGGCTGCGCCGTTCTTTCAAGGGAATGCATGCTCGACTTTTCGAGGCGTGAGCCGGGAAGATCAGGGCCTCACCCTATCGGGCCGTCCGCCTGCCCAACAACCCCCAGGGCCGGGATGCTGCGTCACGCCAACGTCATGGCCCCCGCGGCGATGATGCGGCACGCACACCATCGGTGGCACGGCCATTTGGCGCTTGCGTTATTGGATCGATCCAACTAGCCTGTGCGAAAGCCCGGACGCGGTGCGCTCTCGCCGCCCGCCCAAGACGTCCTCCGGCGGCCCATGGAAGGCCCCGGAGGTGGAGGAACGTCCGTGAACTACTCATTCCAGTTCGACGCGGTCTTCGCGTCGTGGGACTACCTGCTCACCGGCGCGTGGCTGACCATCCAGCTCTCCCTGGGCGCGATGGCGATCGGCTTGGTCGTCGCCATTCTATGCGCGCTGGGCAAGACGTCCGGGCCGAAGCCGGTGCGCTGGCTGATCAACGCCTACATCGAGGTGATCCGCAACACGCCGTTCCTGGTGCAGATCTTCCTGATCTTCTTCGGCCTGCCGAGCCTGGGCCTGCGGCTGTCGCCGGATCTGGCGGCGCTGATCGCCATGGTCGTCAACGTCGGCGCCTACGCCACCGAGATCATCCGCGCCGGCATCGAATCGATCCAAAAAGGACAGGTCGAGGCGGGCTTGGCGCTGGGCCTCAAGCCGCTCCAGGTCTTCCGCTACATCGTCCTCAAGCCGGCGCTGCGCACCGTCTACCCGGCGCTGACCAGCCAGTTCATCCTGCTGATGCTCAGCTCCAGCGTGGTCTCGGCCATCTCCGCGGACGAGCTGACCTCGGCGGCCAACAACATCCAGTCGCAAACGTTCCGCAGCTTCGAGATCTACATCGTCGTCACCGCCATGTACCTGGCGATGTCGATGATGTTCTCGGCGCTGTTCGCGGCCATCCACCGCCTCGTCTTCACCTACGACCTCGAACGCCGCTGAGGGGGGCCGCGCCATGTTCCGCACCTTCGGCTTCGGCGACTTCCTGTTCCTGCTCAGCGCCATGCAGTGGACACTGGCGCTGTCGGCCATCGCCTTCCTGGGCGGCGCCCTGGTCGGGCTGCTCATCGCCCTCGCCCGCACCGCCACCGTCAAGCCGGTGCGCCTGATCGCCACCGGCTACATCCAGGTGTTCCAGGGCACGCCGCTGCTGATGCAGCTGTTCCTGGTGTTCTTCGGCGCCACCGTGCTGGGCCTGGACATGAACCCGTGGGCGGCGGCGGCGCTCGGCCTGACGCTGAACGCCAGCGCCTTCCTGGGCGAGATCTGGCGCGGCTGCATCCAGGCGGTGCCGAAGGGCCAGTGGGAGGCCGCCTCGGCGCTGGGCCTGCGCTATCCCGGGCTGATGCGCTACGTGATCCTGCCGCAGGCGGTGAAGGTGGCGCTGCCGCCGACCGTCGGCTACCTGGTCCAGCTCATCAAGGGCACGTCGCTGGCCGCCATCATCGGCTTCACCGAGCTGACCCGCGCCGGGCAGATCGTCAACAACGCCACGTTCCAGCCCTTCCTGGTGTTCAGCGTCGTGGCGGCCCTCTACTTCGTCCTGTGCTGGCCGCTGTCGCTGCTCGCTGCCCGCCTGGAGGCGCGCTACGCCGCTCCGGGCCGCTGACCCGTCAACCATAACCAATACGATACGAGGGAGCCCACCATGACCGTTTCGATTTCCCGCCGCCTCGCCGTCGCCGGCGCGTTCGTCGCCGCCGCCATCGGCTTCGCCATGCCGGCCGGCGCCCAGACCGTCGACGAGATCAAGGGCAAGGGCAAGGTGACCATCGGCATGCTGGTGGACTTCCCGCCCTTCGGCATCACCACCGCCGACGGCAAGCCGGACGGCTACGACGCCGACGTCGCCAAGCTGCTGGCCAAGCACATGGGCGTGCCGGTGGAGATCGTGCCGGTCACCGGCCCGAACCGCATCCCCTACCTGCTGACCAACAAGGCCGATCTGCTGGTGGCGTCGCTGGGCATCACCGAGGAGCGCGCCAAGCAGGTGCTGTTCTCCAAGCCCTACGCCGCCATCGAGATCGGCGTCCTCGCCCCGGCGAAGACCAAGATCCAGAACGCGGCCGACCTCGCCGGCAAGCGCATCGGCGTCGCCCGCGCCAGCACCCAGGACCAGGGCGTCACCGCCGTCGCGCCGCAGGACGCGCGCATCATGCGCTTCGACGACGACGCCAGCGCCGTGCAGGCCATGCTGTCCGGCCAGGTCGACGCGCTCGGCGTGAGCAACGTCGTCGCCCAGCAGATCAAGAAGATGGCACCGCAGAACGACTACGAGATGAAGTTCGTGCTGCGCAGCCAGGTGCAGGGCATCGCCATGCGCCTCGGCCAGGACAACCTGCACGCCTGGGTCAACAGCTTCATCGACACCGTGAAGGCCAACGGCGAGCTGGACGCCATCCACAAGAAGTGGCTGGGCACCGACCTGCCGGCCGCGGTCAAGAACTGACCCGTCCGAACACGGCCGCACACCGGAGGACAGCGCCATGACCATGAACGACGACCGCACGGACGCCCCCGTGCCGCGCTCCGTGAGCGATGAGATCATCATCCGCATGGACGGCGTGCAGAAGTGGTTCGGCGATTTCCAGGCGCTGAAGGACGTGAACCTCGAGGTGCGCAAGGGCGAGCGCATCGTGGTGTGCGGCCCCTCGGGCTCGGGCAAGTCGACGCTGATCCGCTGCATCAACCAGCTGGAGCAGCACGAGAAGGGCCGCATCGTGGTCAACGGCAACGAGCTGGGGACGGGCGCGCGCCACCTCGACGCCGTGCGCCGCGAGGTCGGCATGGTGTTCCAGCAGTTCAACCTGTTCCCGCACCTGACCGTGCTGCAGAACTGCATGCTGGCCCCCTTGAAGGTCCGCGGCGCCCCGAAGGACGAGGCCAGGGCCATCGCCATGAAGTACCTGGAGCGCGTGCGCATCCCCGAGCAGGCCGACAAGTTCCCCGGCCAGCTCTCGGGCGGCCAGCAGCAGCGCGTCGCCATCGCCCGGGCGCTGTGCATGAACCCGAAGGTCATGCTGTTCGACGAGCCGACCTCGGCGCTGGACCCCGAGATGGTCAAGGAGGTGCTCGACACCATGATCAGCCTTGCCCAGGACGGCATGACCATGCTGTGCGTCACCCATGAGATGGGCTTCGCCAAGTCGGTGGCCGACCGCGTCATCTTCATGGACCGCGGCGAGATCGTCGAAGAGAACACGCCGGAGGAGTTCTTCACCAACCCGCGCTCGGAGCGCACCCGGCTCTTCCTCAGCCAGATCCTGTCGCATTAGGACACCAGCCGTGCCGATCCAACCGGCTCCCTCTCTTTCGTCATCCCCGCGAAGGCTCTCAGCGGGTCCAGAGGACCCGCCTGCCGCCAGCGCTGGCTACCGCCAGCGCGAGAGGCGGGGATCCAGTGCTCGCGTCCGCGAGCCTCATGACTCATGTCGCCGCTGCCGCGGCTCTTCCTGGATCCCCGCCTCTCGCGCAAGCGACGCTTGCGCTGACGGCGTCAGGCGGATCGAAGATCCGCTGAGAACCTTCGCGGGGATGACGGGACCGAGGGGCGCCGAACCAGCACTAAGGACCGCCAGCGCATGAAGCCCGAGATCATCCTGGTCGAACCCATGATGGCCAGCGTCGAGGCGGCGCTGGACGCGGCCTACACCGTCCATCGCCTGGACACGGCACCCGACCGGAGCGCGCTGGTGGCGCAGGTGGGACCGCGGGTGCGCGCCGTCGTCACCGGCGGCGCCAGCGGCGTGAGCAACGCCGTGATGGACGCCTGCCCGAACCTGGGCATCGTCGCCATCAACGGTGTGGGCACCGACGCGGTGGACTTGACGCACGCCGCCAGACGCGGCGTCCGCGTCACCAACACGCCGGGCGTGCTGACCGAGGACGTGGCCGATCTCGCCATCGGGCTGATCATCGCGGTGTCGCGCCGCCTGATCGTGGGCGACCGCTTCGTGCGCGCCGGGCAGTGGCCGGGCGGCAAGCTGCCGCTGGCCCGCAAGGTGACCGGCAAGCGCCTGGGAATCTTCGGCCTGGGCCGCATCGGCCGCGCCATCGCCGAGCGCGCCGCCGGCTTCGGCATGAGCATCGCCTACACCAACCGCGCGGTCTGCACCGACGTGCCGTACCGCTGCGTGGACTCGCTGGAGGAACTGGCCCGCGACAGCGACATCCTGGTGGTCGCCGCCTCGGCCGGGCCGGAGAACCGCAACATCGTCGGCCGTGCGGTGTTCGATGCGCTCGGGCCCGAGGGCATCCTGATCAACGTGGCGCGCGGCAGCATCGTCGACGAGGCGGAACTGGTCGCCGCCCTGGTCGAGGGCCGGCTGGGCGCCGCCGGGCTGGACGTCTTCGCCGACGAGCCGAACGTGCCGCAGGCGCTCTGGTCGCTGGACAACGTCGTCCTCCAGCCGCATGTTGCCAGCGCCACCGTGGAGACCCGCACCGCCATGGCCGACCTCGTGCTGGCCAACCTCGCCGCCTTCTTCGCCGGGCAGGCGCTGCCGACCCCCGTGGTGTGAGGCATGATCACCCAGGACGAGCCCAAGGCCGGCCATGATGGCCGCATCACCCTGACCGAGGTCGCCCGGCACGCCGGCGTCTCGCGGTCCACGGTGTCGCTCGTCCTGCGCGGCAGCCCGCTGGTGGCGCAGCAGACCCGCGACCGCGTCCAGGCGTCCATCGCCGAGCTGGGCTACATCTACAACCGGGGTGCGGCGACCCTGCGCGCCGCGCGCACCGATGTGATCGGGCTGCTGGTCTGCGAGATCAACAATCCCTTCTACGCCGAGCTGACCGCCGGAGTGGACGACGTGCTGGACGAGCAGGGCGTCGTCGCCCTGATCGCCAACACCGCGGAGCAGCCGGAGCGCCAGGACCGCTTCCTCCAGCGCATGCGCGAGCACAACGTGGACGGGGTGATCCTCTGCCCCGCCGCCGGCACCCAGCCCGACCTGCTGGAGCGGCTGCGCCGCTGGCGCATGCCCTGCGTGCAGGCGCTGCGCTTCCTGGCGGCCGACGACGGCGACTATGCCGGCGTCGACTACCAGTTCGGCATGGAGATGGTGACCGAGCACCTGATCCGCCTGGGCCACACGCGCATCGCCTTCGTCGGCGGCAACCTCGCGCACTCGGCAACGGCGGCCCGGCGCGCCGGCTTCGCCGCGGCGATGCGCCGGCACGGCCTGCCCGCCGACCTGATCGTGCGCTGCCCGCTGACCCGCCGCGCCGGGGCGGAGGCCATCGGCGCCCTGCTCGACCGCCCCGATCCGCCGACCGCCACGCTCTGCTTCAACGACCTCGTCGCCCTCGGCGTGATGCTGGGGCTGGAGATGCGCGGGCTGAAGGCCGGGCGCGACATCGCCGTGACCGGCTTCGACGACGTGCCGGAGGCGGCACTCAGCCGTCCCGCGCTGACCACCGTCGCCACCTCCGCCCGGCAGATCGGCCAGGAGGCCGCCCGCCTGCTGCTGCGCCGCCTCGCCGACCCGCGCGGCGCGATGGAGCGCGTCATCCTGCCCACCCGGCTGGTCGTCCGGGAATCCTGCGGTGCCATGAACCAGAGAGCGCAGACATGAACACTGCCGTCGATGCACTGATCGAGGCGCGGACCACCCGCCGCTGGCTGGCCGCCCTTCCCGCCCCGCCCGCCGACACGGCGGCGGCCTACGCCATCCAGGACGCGGTCGCGCGCCGCCTCGGCCCCGTCACCGCCTGGAAGGTCGGCGCGAAGACGCCGGACGCCGAGCCGTTCCGTGCGCCCATCAACGCCGCGACGGTGTTCGAGGACGTGGACCGCCTGCCCGCGGCGATGTTCCAGGTCATCGGCATGGAGGCGGAGATCGCCTACCGCTTGGGCCGCGACCTGCCGCCGCGCGCCGAGCCGTGGACCCGCGCCGAGGTGCTGGACGCCGTCGCCTCCGTGCACCCGGCGTTCGAGATCGTGGACACGCGCTTCGCCGGTTTCGGCTCGCAGGACCCGCTCAGCCACATGGCCGACCAGATGAGCCATGGCGCGCTGGTGGTCGGCCCGGCCATCGCCGACTGGCGCGCGCTCGACCCGCTGGCCGAGCGCGTGGCGCTGGACGTGGACGGCAAGACCGCCATCGAGACGGTCGGCGGCAACTCGGCCGGCGACCCGGTGCGCCTGCTGGTGTGGATGGCGAACGAAGGGGCGCGCAGCTTCGGCGGCCTGCATGCCGGCGACGTGGTGACCACCGGCTCGTGCATCGGCACCGTCTTCGTCGAGCCCGGCAGCCGGTCGGTGGCGCGCTACGGCACCATGGGCACCATCGAGCTGACTGTGGCATGAGCATGGAGCCGGTGGACGCGGTGGTGGTGATGGGCGTGAGCGGCTGCGGCAAGACCTCGGTCGGGCGGCATCTGGCGCACCGGCTCGGCTGGCCGTTCCTGGAGGGCGACCGGTTCCACCCGCCGGAGAACATCGCCAAGATGGCCGCGGGCATCCCGCTGCGCGACGAGGACCGCTGGGGCTGGCTGGACGCCATCGCCGCCCGGCTCGCCACGGCGCAGGCGACGGGGCAGCCGGTGGTGGTGTCGTGCTCGGCGCTGAAGCGCCGCTACCGCGACCGGCTGCGCACCGGGGCACCGCGCCTGCTGTTCGTCCATCTCCACGGCGACCGCGAGACCATCCAGGGCCGCATGGCCCTGCGCACCGGGCACTACATGCCCGCCAGCCTGCTCGACAGCCAGCTCGCCGACCTGGAGCCCCCGGGCCCCGACGAGCCGGTGCTGACCTGCGGCATCGACATGCCGCCCGAGGAGATCGCCGCGCAACTCGTTCTCCGCGTCGCGGGTCGAGGCGGGGTATGGCGATGACACGGCGTTCGACCAGCGTTCCAAACCGTCATCCCAGCGAAAGCGGGGATCCAGTGCTCGCGTCGGCGAGCCTCATGAGTCATGTCGCCGCTGCCGCGGCTCTTCCTGGATCCCCGCCTTCGCGGGGATGACGGCCGGGAGAGTGTTCGCAGCGCCGACCAGAAACCACGGAGACCGCGAGCAATGCCCCAGAACAGCGTGGCTGACATCGGCGTGATCGGGTTGGGCGTCATGGGCCGCAACCTCGCCGCAAACCTGGCGGACCACCAGGCCACGGTGGCCGGCTACGACCTCGACGAGGAGCGCCGGGCCGCCTTCGCCGCCGTCACGCCCAACGGCGTGCCCTGCACCACGCCGGAGGAGCTGCTGGCCGTGCTGAAGGCGCCGCGCGTGGTGCTGCTGATGGTGCCGGCCGGAGCGGCGGTGGACTCGCTGATGGGCTCGCTGCTGCCCGCGCTTGCCGCGGGCGACGTGCTGATCGACGGCGGCAACTCGCACTACGCCGACACCCGCCGCCGCGCCGCGCTGGCGGCGCAGGCCGGCGTGCACTTCGTCGGTCTGGGCGTTTCGGGCGGCGAGGAGGGGGCGCGGCACGGTCCCGCGCTGATGGCCGGCGGCACATCGGAGGGCATTGCGCGGGTGGCGCCCCTGCTCCGGGCCATCGCCGCGCGCGCCCCCGACGGCACGCCGTGCTTCGCCCGCGTCGGGCCGGACGGCGCCGGCCATTTCGTGAAGATGATCCACAACGGCATCGAATACGCCGACATGCAGCTGATCGCCGAGGGCTATCACCTGCTGCGCCACCTCGGCGGCTATTCCTACGAACGGCTGGCGGAGACCTTCGCCGCGTGGCAGGGGAGCGAGTTGGCCTCCTATCTCATGGAGATCACCACCCACATCCTGCGCACCACCGACCCCGAGACCGGCGGCCCGATCCTGGAGATCATCCAGGACACCGCCGGACAGAAAGGCACCGGCCACTGGGCGACCACGACGGCGATGGAACTCGGCATGCCGGCTCCCACCATCGCCGAGGCGGTCCACGCCCGCTGCCTGTCCGCGCTGAAGGCGGAGCGCCTGCATGCCGCCGGTGTCTTTCCGCCACCCCCGTCCGCTCCGGCGCCTGACGATCTGGCGGCCGGGGTCGGCGATGCGCTGCTGTGCGGGCGGGCCGCCGTCTACGCCCAGGGCTTCGCCGTGATCGCCGCCGGCAGCGCCCGCTTCGGCTGGGACGTCGAGCTGGCGGCGGTGGCCTCCGTGTGGCGGGGCGGCTGCATCATCCGCGCCCGGCTCGTCGACCGCATTCTCGATGCGCTGACGCGGGCGCCCGACCTGCCGAACCTGATGCTCGACCCGCACATCGCCGCCCTGCTCGCCCGCGGCGAGGCCGGGTGGCGGCGGACGGTCGCCGCCGCGGTGACCGCCGGGCAGCCCGTGCCGGCCATGGCGTCGGCGCTGGCCTATTGGGACGGCTACCGCAGCGGCCGGCTGTGGGCGAACATGATCCAGGCGCAGCGCGACTGCTTCGGCGCCCACGGCTACGAACGGACCGACCGCCCCGGCATGGTGCACACCCGCTGGAACCAATAGGCGGCCGATCCCGGCAAAGAATGCGGAGAAGTCCCCCGGCCGGTCTCGTTCGAGGCCGGGTGGACCGCCCGCCGGCGGCGTGCTCGTGGATAGAGGCGCGACAGCTTCGGCGACAAGCAGCCGAGGAAGGCCGAAGCTAGCCACACAAGGCGACCATCCGCTGAGCGGCCTGGACGCGGTTCTTCACGTTCAGTTTCCTGTAGGCGTTGTTCAGGTGGCACTTCACGGTCACTTCGGTGAGGCCCAGCCGGTTGGCGATGACCTTGTTGGACAGGCCCTGGCGCAGCAGGCCGAGCACCTGCTGCTCGCGCGAGGTCAGGTTCGGTTCCTCCGGCCGCGGCCATTGTCCGCCGCCGTGCGGGGGAGCGGCCTCGCCACCACAGGGTGAAAGAAGCGAACCGGGGATGTACCGCTCCCCCTCCCGGATCAGGCGCAGGGCGGAGATCATCGCCTGCGCGCTCAAATGCTTCGGGATGTAGCCCGAGGCGCCGAGCGACAGGGCGAGGTTGACGGAAAAGCGGTCCACCGTCGGCGAAAGAACCACAGCATGGGCCTTCGGATGATGCCGTCGTACCATGCCGATGCCGTTTTCCAGGTCGAGGCCGGGCATGGCGGCATCCAGCAGCGCAAGATCAACCTCAATCCCGCTCGTCACGATCTGTTGGAATTCTTGAAAATTTCCGGCTTCCACCACTTCGGCACCGGGACCTATCTGTTGGACGAACGGACGAAGCCCGTCCCGCACCATGGTATGGTGCTCCGCAAAGACTATCCGCATGGCCCTCTCCCAAGCCGATGCCTTTTGCATTCGGCAATCGTTTTCTTGCACATTCTCATTGGATACAAGCTCATACGTCTTTCGCTAGGTCCGCAACATGCTTTTTGTCTTATGCACACCAATTATTATCTCGTGCGATACGCTTTTCCGTGTTCCGTCGCGTGGCACGGGACAGCCCTCGGGCGGGACCGATATGGTATCGACCTGAAACCGTTGAGCTATTCCAGCCACTCCGGCGATCCTCGGCTCCCCAATGCGCCGGGACGGTGCCGCCCCTGCGGCGGGTTGCCGCGTCGAGGCAATGCCGGTCGTCGTGTCGAGCGCCGGTGGCAGCGGGGCACCCATGCTGCGGTGCGTTGCCGCAGCGCAGCGGCCGAAAACGCTTGCGTCCTCCGCCGTCCGCGCCGCGCACATCTAAAATTGCGAAACTCTTCTGTTTCCGCAATGTAACATCAAGGGCCCGCGCTCATACCTTGGTTGGTGTCTCCGCTCCACCAAAGTCGGCGGTTCCATGTCTTTTCCATAACGCTGCACCATCCCCCCGGCCGCCTGCCCGATTCGTTCGTCCGGCACCCCGGATCTCCGGTTTGCGACCGGCGGCTGGGTTCTATGCCTTTTGGGGTATCGGCGCGCGCTGCCGAATGGGACACACTGAAGGACACATCGGCGAAACCGGCAGGCAGCCGCAAGAAAAGCGTCCGTTCCGAACGGATATGTCCTGCCGCCATTCCGTCCTTCCTTCCCGGTTCCTTGGAACGGGAACGATTTACAAATGACACACGTCACGATGCTAACGCGCTTTCTTGGCGCGACCAGCGTTTTGCTGCCTATTGCGAGACCGGATATGACAGAGACTGCTTCCATCGCCCGGCTGCGCTTCCCCGATACTGCGACGGTGCGGCAAGCCGAGGACGTGCAGAAGACGCTGGCGCTGGCCATCGCCCGCCATGCCGGCGTGGTGGTCGACTGCTCCGGGCTGAAGGAGGCGGACCTCAGCGCCGTCCAGCTCCTGCTCGCCGCGCACAGGAGTGCGGCTGCCCAGGGCAAGCGCTTCGCCCTGGCCGCTCCGGCGTCGGACGCGCTGCTCGGCGTGCTCGTGCGCGCGGGCATCCTGGACCCCGACGCTCCGGCCGGCTCGCCCGATGCGGACTTCTGGCTCAAGGGAGCGCACCAGCCATGACCAAGAGCATACTCAGCGTCGATGACTCCGCCAGCATGCGCCAGATGGTCCGGCTCACGCTGGCCGGCGCCGGCTACCACGTGGTCGAGGCCACGGATGGCGCCGACGGCCTGGCGAAGGCCAGGGGAACCCTGTTCGACATGATCCTGACCGACCTCAACATGCCGGTCATGGACGGGCTGACCTTCATCCGCGAACTGCGCCAGCTCCCCTCCTACCGGGGTGTGCCGATCATCTTCCTGACCACGGAATCCGACGCCGGCAAGAAGCAGGACGCCAAGGCGGCCGGCGGCACCGGCTGGATCACCAAGCCTTTCCAGCAGGACCAGCTGCTGGCCGTCGCCCGGAAGGTGCTCGGCTCATGACCCAGGCAGACCCCGCCGAGATCTTCCGACAGGAAGCCCAGGACCTGCTGGAGCAGCTCGAACAGGCGCTCCTCGACCTGGAGAAGGATGCCGGCAACCGCGACCTCATCGACGGCGCGTTCCGCGCACTGCACACCATCAAGGGCTCCGGCGCCATGTTCGGCTTCGACCGGGCGTCGGCCTTCACCCATCACGTGGAAACCGCCTTCGACCGGGTGCGCCGGGGCGAGGTGGCGGCCAGCGCCGAGCTGATCGCGGTGGCGCTCGCCGCCAAGGACCACATCCGCACCCTGATCGAGCAGCCGGACGCCGCCGACCCCGCCGAGGGCGAGCGGCTGCTGGGCGCGCTTCAGGCGGTGGTCCACGGCGCGCAGGCCGCCGCACCGGCGCCGGAACCCGGTCGTTCCCCGGCGGACGGCGCCGCACCCGGCCACCCGGTGCTGTGGCGCGTGCGCTTCCGCCTGCCCAAGGACGCCATGGCGCTGGGCACCAACCCGCTGCTGCTGCTGGACGAACTGCGCGCGCTGGGCCCCTGCACCGTGACCGCGCTCACCGACGCGCTGCCGCCCGTCGAGGAAATGGAAGCCGACGGCTGCTATCTGTCCTGGGACGTGGCGCTGACCACGGACCGCCCGCGCTCGGCCATCGAGGAGGTCTTCCTCTTCGTCATCGACGACATGGACCTGAAGATCGAGGCCGTGGATGGCGCCGGGCCACCGAAGAAGCTCGGCGAGATCCTGGTCGAGCGCGGCGACGTGCCGGCCGCGGCGGTGGACGCCGCCCTGGCCGGCCAGGACCGGCTGGGCGCGCTGCTGGTCAAGGCGGGCGCCGCCTCGGAAGGCCAGGTGCGCTCCGCATTGGCCGAGCAGCAGCACGCGCGCCACGAGGACACCGCCCGCGCTGCGGCCAGCGTGCGCGTGCCGGCCGAGCGCCTGGACGGGCTGATGGACCGGGTGGGCGAACTGGTCATCACCCAGGCCCGCCTCTCCCAGTTGGCGAACAGCCGCGGCGACGCCGACATCAAGACGGTGGTCGAGGAGCTGGAGCGCCTGATCGCCGAGCTGCGCGACACCGCCATGGGCATCCGCATGGTGCCGATCGGCTCGATCTTCGGTCGCTTCCGCCGGCTGGTCCACGACCTCTCCCGCGACCTCGGCAAGCAGGTCGAGCTGATCACCGTCGGCGAGGAGACGGAGCTGGACAAGACCGTGGTCGAGCATCTCGCCGACCCGCTCGTCCACCTCATCCGCAACGCCGTGGACCACGGGCTGGAAGCTCCCGCCGACCGGGTGGCGCGCGGCAAGCCGGAACGCGGGCAGGTCCGCCTCGTCGCCCGCCACGCCGGGGCCGAGGTGCTGATCGGCATCGCCGACGACGGGCGCGGCCTGGACCGCGAGCGCATCCGCGCCAAGGCGGAGGAGCACGGGCTGATCCCCGCGGGCGCCAAGCTGTCCGACGGCGAGCTGTACCAGTTCCTCTTCCATCCCGGCTTCTCGACCGCCCGGGCGGTGACCTCGGTGTCCGGCCGCGGCGTCGGCATGGACGTGGTCAAGCGCACCATCGACGCCCTGCGCGGCACCATCGACATCGCCACCACCCCCGGCCGCGGCACCGAGATGACGCTGCGCCTGCCGCTGACGCTGGCGATCATCGACGGGCTGCTGGTGCGGGTGGGCGCCGGGCGTTACGCCATCCCGCTGCCGGCGGTGGAGGAATGCGTCGAGCTGTCGGCCGCCGCCGACACGCGCTCCACCGGGCGCAGCTTCCTCAACATCCGCGGCGACCTGGTGCCGTTCCTGCGCCTGCGCGAGCTGTTCGGCTCCCGCACGCCGGCCGATCCCCACCAGAAGGTCGTGATCGTCGCCACCGGCGAGCAGCGGGTGGGGCTGGTGGTCGACCAGATCATCGGCAGCCACCAGACGGTCATCAAGTCGCTGTCCAGGCTGCACGCCGACGTGGAGATGTTCTCCGGCGCCACCATCCTCGGCGACGGCACCGTCGCGCTCATCCTCGACATCGCGCACCTGGTCGACGCGGGGCAGGCCCGCGACCAGCAGCGCATCGCGTCCTGAGCGGAGGAACCGCCATGACCAGCCAACCGCAGGGCCGCCCGCTCGAGGTGCTGACGCTCGGCCTCCAGGGCGAGGTGTTCGCCTTGGACGCGCACTGCGTGCGCGAGATCCTCGACCTCGTTCCGGTCACCGACGTCCCCGGCGCGCGGGCGTTCGTGGGCGGCGTCGTCAACGTGCGCGGCAAGGTGGTGCCGCTGGCCGACCTGCGGGTGATGTTCGGCATGGAGCGCACCCCGCCCACCCCCGACACCCGCATCGTCGTCGTCGAGCTGGACCTGGGCGGCGAGCCGGCCACCGTCGGCATCCTGGCCGACAAGGTCCTGGAGGTCACCGGGATCGCCCCCGCCGCCGTGGCGGACACCCCGCGCATCGGCATGCGCTGGCGGCCCGAGTTCATCCGCTGCATCGGCAAGCGCGACGACGAATTCATCATCGTCCCCGACCTGGGGCGGATCTTCTCCTGAGGCAGGCGGACGGCCCGCCGTGACGGCCCCGCGGGGCCGCTCACCAGACACCATGAGGCACACCATGAGAATGACGGTCAAGACCAAGCTCGCGTCCGCCTTCGGCCTGATCCTCGTCCTTTCGGCGGCGGCAGGCGTGGTCGCCTACAGCCGGCTGTCGGCGATGAACACCCAGATGGACCAGTTGGTGAACGGCGTCGCCAGACGGCTCGAACTGGCGGGCGAGCTGCGCGCGCGCCTCCTCAACTCGGTCAAGGCCGAGAAGAACCTGATCCTGGAGAGCACCGACGAGGGCATCGAGCGCTTCGCCGCGGAGATGGTCCGCGAGCGCAACGAAGTGCGCAGGCTGAACGACACCATCCTCGCCACCACGAGCGAGGAGGGCAGGCGCGCGCTGGAGAAGTTCCAGCCGCTGTTCGAGCGCTACGTGCAGATCCAGGACAAGGTCGCCGCCGGGGCCAGGCAGAACTCCAACAACCGCGCCAAGACCCTGATGAACAACGACGCCAGGGCAGCCTACGCCGAGATGCGCCCGGCCCTGCACCGCATGATCGAGACGATGTCCGGCCAGGGCGGCGAGCGCATGCAGGCGGCCATCCTGGCAACCAGCCAGATGGAGACCGGCATCGAGCGGGCCCGCAACGACGTGCGCGGCTACATCCTGTACGACACCATGCGCGAGCTGGAGGAGCACCACAAGCCGGTGCTGGAGAGCCTGGAGGCGCTGCGCCGGCAGAAGGAGGCGCTGCGCCGCCATGCCGCCGACGCCGGCGTGGCGAACGACTACGAGCTGTTCGCCGACAGGTTCGACCGCTGGAGCAAGATCCTGGAGCGGGCCACCGTCGTCAACCGCGAGGGCGGCAACATCGCGGCGTTCGACCTGTCCGCCGGGGAAGGCCGCAGGACGCTGACCGAGGCCACCGTCGTGCTCGACGATTACGTGCACGTGGCCGAGAAGGTGATGCAGACCGCCAAGGAGGACGCCGCGGCCAG
>Ga0196971_1000869_pt1 | contig 17075 bp, 14 predicted proteins | sample S1v_1013CmetaG_FD_148660 | JGI IMG/M metagenome (GOLD analysis project Ga0196971, IMG submission 148660) | Soil microbial communities from Anza Borrego desert, Southern California, United States - S1+v_10-13C | ecosystem: Environmental > Terrestrial > Soil > Desert | place: USA: California... | reverse complement strand
TCGCCGCACAGTTTGCGCAATTGCTGTCCGACCCGACGCCGGGCGCGATCATCCGCGCGCAAGCGCCGAATGTCGTCGCCTGGGTTGAACGGATGGAAAGCCCGAAGGTTGAAGGCGGCTTTGCAAGCCTCGACGATGTGCGTGGCGCGCTCTCGACGCTTCTGCGCGATGAGATCGCTGCAATCTATCTGCCTTGGATGGCGGCGAACGCGATGGCGGTGGCGGACGACGCGAACGGCGTCGCCGTCGAACTCGGCGGCGCCATGTTCACGCAAAAGCCGCAGCGTTACGCGGCGAAGGCGTTCGGCGAACTGCAGCGCAAGCGCGCGGCGGTGGATGATGACGGGCTGGCCGCGTTGCTGGAAGAGACGGGGTGCGATGCGTATCTGAACGCAGCGCGCGCGGATGATGCGGACGAGGACGCGGAAGAAGCGGAGGATCTCTTGGCCGAAGGCGTCCTGCAAGAAGCGGACGCTGACGAAGGAAAGTGATGCGCCGAGGACCGCCGGCTTCCAGCCGGCATTTGAAAGGGGCGTCGGTCTGAGCTTGTCGAAGACCAGAGCCTCGCACCGGCCCTTCGACAAGCTCAGGGCGACGCTGTGGGTTGCATGCCGGCTGGAAGCGGGCGGTCCTCAGAGCGAACCTTCACAGGCAGCTTTGAAGTCGTAGCCGGTCTCCGTCGCGCAATCGGGCCAGGCGCTGGTTTCACGCCAATAGCGCGCGAGGCCGAGCCGAACGCAGAGTTTGGCGAACTCGGGGTCGTTGCGGAGCATGCGGGTTTCGTTGATGAACAGCAGCGCGGTTTCGTAGCCGATATGCGGGCGCGTGGTTTCGAGCGCGCCGGCGCGCCAGGCGTCGGGATTGTTGAGCGCTTCGCCGAAGATTTCGAGCGCGGGGCCGGTGAAACCGAGCACGGAAAGCGCGACGGCGAGATCGAGTGCTGACGCAGGCTCGGCTTCGGCCATGGCTGAAAAGTCTTGCCCGAGCTGCATGAAGGCTTCCGGCGAGGGCGCCATCATCAGCTGCTGCATGCGCTCGCCGGCTTTGTAAGACGCAGACTCCACCAAGGTCGGCAATAGCCGCGCCGCGTCGGCGCGCAATGCTTGCGCGGTGGCGAAATCGCCATCGAGCGCCGCGGTGTTGAGGCGCATGAACCATACGAACACGTTATCGCCATAGCGCGCGGCTGCGCCCTCCAGGATGGCGCGGCCGTCAGCCTTCTGGCCTTGCGACCAGACATTATAGCCGTGAAACGCCGCCAGCATCGGGTCGAGCGGATCGAGCTCGAACGCGCGCGCCTGTTCGGCGAAGCCGGCGGCGACTTGGCCGGTGGCGATCAGGAACTGGCCGTGGCGGAAGAGGAGGTGCGGATTGTTGGGCTCCGCCTCGAGCGCCTTTTTGATCAGCGCTTCGCGTTCGCGCCAGCGGCCGAAGAATTCACCTTCGAGCGCCGCTAGCACTGCGTAAGCTTCGCCCATGGCGGGATCTGCGCCGAGCGCGCGTTCGGCGGCTTCGCGGGCGTCTTCCACCAGCGGCGCGCGATCGACGCGTGAGAGGCGCAGGACTTCGAGCTTGGCGCTCGCCAGCGCGGCCCAGGCGCGGGCGAAGTCGGGCGCTTCGCGGACGACGCGTTCGAGCGCGGCGGCGGCTGCCTGGATGCAGGCGAGGGCGCCGGTGCGCATTAGCTCGCGGGCTTCGAAATAGGAATCCGAGAGTGCGGCGGTGAGTTTCGGCGCCCGCGCGCGGCGAGCTTCGCCGAGCGTCACCGAAAGCGCCTTCACCACTTCGGCGGCGATCTCCTCTTGCAGCGCGAAGGCGTCGGCGAGATCGCGGTCGTAGCGTTCGGACCACAGCACGACGCCGGTGTCAGCTTCGGTCAGTTGCGCGGCGACGCGGACACGGTCTTCCATGCGCCGCACCGAGCCGTCGAGCAGATGCGAAGCGTGTAGAGTTTTGGCGGCGCGGGATTTGTCGCGGCCGCGGAAAGCAAAGCTCGAGGTGGCGCCGATCACTTTGACGCCGGGCACGCGCGAGACGCTGTAGAGAATCTCTTCCGAGACGCCGTCCGCCAACGTGCGTGTAGCGCGGTCGCGCGCGGGCGTATCGAATGCGAGCACAGCCAGCACCGGCGCGCCGACATGCGCTTTGACTGCGCCGCCGGAGGGATCGAGCGCGAACACGCTCATCAGCGCGCGCATTTTCGCGAGCTTGATTTTGCCGCGCGGAGCAAGGCGCGCGGCCAGCTCTGGCGCGGCGTTGTCGCGCATGATCTCTGACACCAGGATGGCGCCGGGCGCCGCTTCGGCCTGCAGGCGCGCGGCGATGTTGACGCCGTGGCCGAGCAAGTCGCCGTTCGCCGCTTGCGTGACTTCGCCCATATGCGCGCCGAACCGTAATTGCGACTTCGTTTCCGCTTCGCAGAGCGCGATGGCGGCGTTAATCGCGTCGGTGGCGCTGACGAATTCGAGCATTACGCCGTCGCCGGCGGTGTTGAAGATGCGGCCGCCGTGGCGCGCCGCGACCGCGCTCGCCTGTTCGCGCAAGCGCGCGACGTGCGCCAACGCTTCCGCCTGATCGCGTTCGGCGAGCGCGGAGAAGCCGGCGATATCCACGGAAACGATGGCCGCCAGTTTGCGAGGAGCTTCAGCCATGGTTGCAATCACTTAGCACAAGTCCGCGGCTGTGACCTTTCGCTAATGCAAGGTTCCCCCATTCGAAACGCATTGCCGGAGATTACAGGCGGGTTATGCCAAAGCCGCAGCGGGGGCTGACTGAGTGGAGGGTTCAGCATGCCAGACATTTTCGGTACGCCCGGCAATGACGTTATTCCAGGCACGGCCGACGACGATTTCATCTTCGCTGACGCCGGCGATGACACGGTCAATGCGGGCGACGGGGCCGATCAAGTCGAGGGCTGGGACGGCAACGATACGCTCTATGGCGAAGGCGGCGACGATTTCGTCTTCGGCGGCGAAGGGGACGATTACATCGACGCCGGCGACGGCCATGATCAGGCCGCAGGCAATGAAGGCAATGACGAAGTCCATGGCGGCGCCGGCAACGACAATCTGTTCGGTGAGCTGACCAACGAAACGCGCGCCGGCGTCGTCGGCAACGATGCGCTGTACGGCGAGGACGGCGACGACTTCCTGCGCGGCGGCTTGGGCGATGATTATCTAGACGGCGGTTCAGGCTCGGATCGCGCCAGCTATTACGCGCTACCGGGAAGCGTGCATGTGGATCTGCGCATTCAAGGCTCGGCGCAGAACACGCTCGCGGGCGGTTGGGATACGCTGGTCAATGTCGAGAACGTCGCCGGCTCCGAATTCGCCGACGTCTTGATCGGCAATCACAACGCCAATTGGGTCTGGAGCCATGGCGGCGCCGACACCATCACCGCGAATGCGGGCGACGACACGATCTGGATTCCGGAAGGCGATGGCGCAATCGTCAATGGCGGGCAGGGGGTTGACGTGATCTCCTTCCGCGGCCGGGTCGATGAAACCGGGTCCGGCACCGATACGGCTGGCATCGTCTTCAGTCTGGCGCTGAACGGCGCGCAGGATATCGGCCGCGGGTTTGTCACGGCGATCAGCATCGAAGGCGCCGAAGGCTCCGAATACGACGACACGATCACCGGCAACAACAAAGATAACCAGCTCTCCGGCTTCATGGGCGATGATACGGTCAATGGCGGCGGCGGCGATGATCTGATCTATGGCGACCACTCGATCCGCGAGGTCGGCGAAAATCCGCTGACTTACAATTACGATGATCCAGCCATTTTCACACACGGCAACGATACGCTGTCCGGCGGCAATGGCGATGACCTCATCTACGGCAATGGTGGCGATGACGTGATCGAGGGCGGCAACGGCGTCGATACGATCATCGGCGGCGCGGGCGCTGACAGCATCGATGGCGGCGGCGGCGATGACACTTTCGTCTACGACGCCGCGTCCGAATCGAGCGGGACGACGTTCGACACCATCATCGAAGCCAACTTCCACAATCGCGATCTCTTCGATCTGCCGGTCGCCGTCACGAGCTACGCCACGCTCACCGGCGGCAGCCTCGATGCGGCTTCGTTCGAAGCAGATTTGGGCGCGACGATGAGTACGATTCTGACGGCCGGACGCGCCGTCCTCTACACGGCGACCGCGGGCTCCTACGCCGGGCAGAACTTTCTGATCGTCGATGGCGATGGCGTCGCCGGCTACACCTCCGGCGCCGACTTCGTATTCCTGTTGCAGGACGCGGCGCAGCTGGCGCGTCTGGGCATTGACGATTTCATCTGAGAGAGCGGGCGGCGGCGCGTCGTGCGCCGCCGCTTGTTTTCAGGCGAAGACAGAGGCGTTCGGCGCACGCTCTTGGCGACGGGCTTCGAACTTGGCTGGGACCGTCAGCACGTAGACACAGCCACGCACTTCGCAACAGCTGACCTCGAAGCTGCCGCCCATCAGCGTCGATAGTCTGCGCGTGACCGCGAGCCCAAGGCGTGCGCCCGAGAGGCGCTCATCGTCTTCGCGCAGGAAGGGTTCGAACAGACCCTCGATCTGCGCCGGGGTCAGGGGCGCCCCGGAATCTGTGACCTCGAAGCAGAGCATTTCGGCGCGATTGAGCATCGTGCGCCGCGCGCTCAGCGTGATGGTCCGGCCGGACGAGCGGCGGACGGCGTGCGTCAGCACATTGACGATGCATTGGCGCAGACGGTTCTGGTCGGTGATCGCTTGACCGAGATCCGGCGGCGGGATGATCTGAAAGTCCGTATCGTGCGCGCGCACGCTGGCGCGCATTGCCGCGGCGGCGCTGAGGAAGACCTCCTCGACCTCGAACGGCTCCGGCACGATCTCCAAGCGGTCGGCTTCGATCCGCGAGAGATCGAGCAATTCGGTCAGCAGCGACAGCATATTGCGCGCCGCGCCGCTAATGCGGGCGAGATCGCCCTGGACGCTGGTGTCGCCGCGGTCGGACAATTCCTCATCGATCAAATCGGCATAGCCGATCACGTCGTTGAGCGGTGTGCGCAGCTCGTAGCTGATATTGGCGAGGAAATCAGACTTCATGCGGTTCGCCGAGGCCGCCAACTCGCGCTCCAGCTGCGCTTCGCGTGTGCGCTGGTCCGCTTCGCCGAGACGGCGCGACAATTCGTTATAGGCTTGGGTGAGGTTCGCGATCTCGTCGCCGCCGCCATCAGGCGGCAGCGGCGTCAGCGAAGCCGATTGCGCCTTGATGTGGCGCTCGATGCGCCGGACGCGTTCGATGACTAGGATGCGCAGCAGCAGCCAGATCGCGCACATCGCAGCCGCGATCATCAAAGCCGAAGAAATTGTCGCCGCCATGATCGTCGTGGCGCCGATGGCCGCCACGGCCCGTTCGCTCCGTGCGATGACGCCGCCGACCACTGCTCCGTCCGGGGCGTGAAGGGGGATCAATGACTGCAGCTGGGCATCGCCATTGACGATGCCGGCGCCGAAGTCTGGCCCAAACTCTGGCAGTGGATCGCCGCGGCGCACGAACTCGAGCTGCAGTTGTGTTTGTCCCGCGAGCGCGTCGGTGTCGATCCTGCGGCCGAAGACAACCCAGCCGCGCGGAACGCCGCTGCCGTCGGTGTGTGTCGAGCGCGCCGCGACGTAGAGGATCGGCCCCATGCTTTCGGTCCATAGCGCGCCGCGCGCCGTGGCCGCGCCCGACGTCGCGCGTATTGCGTTCAGCACTCGCGCTCGGATCGCCTGCATGGCGTCGACCGGGCCCTCGGCGCTCCATTGTTTCGACCACAGGGTGCGGCCCTGGTCGTCAAAATAGATGGCGAGATCGACGCCGTATTCGCTGAGCCACTCGTCGCGGGTGAAATTGTCCTCGACATAAGCGGGATAGGCGCCGGCCATGTAGCGGTAGGTGTCGTCCCAGCTGGCATAATCGACGGCGCGGGTGCTGAGATCGTCGGTGATCGCCGCAAGATTTGCTTCGACGCGCGCGCGGTCGAGCGTGTGCACGCTGATGTCCTGGCGCTCGAAGGTGGGGCGCACGCTCTGGTCGAGAATGAACCAGGCCCCGCCCAACAGGGCGGCGAACACGATCAAAAGGACCGCGCCGGTTTTGGCGGTGATCGACATAAGGGGCGCAGATTACGCGCGGCATGCTTAAGGGAGCTTCGCGACGCTTTGGTAAAGCGCGCAGAAACTTCAGTTGCGCAAAGGAAAACGGCGCGCCTCTGGGGGAAGGCGCGCCGTCGCTCTCAAGGGAGCTCTCGGGTCGGGGAGGATCGGAGAGCTAAAGGCCCGCCGCGCGGCATCGGGGGGAGGGGGAATGAGCCGCGCGGCGGGGGAAGCGGAGAGTTAGGCCGCTTCTGTCTCGTCATTGGCGGCCGCTTCGACGACCTTGCCCTTGGTGGTCTGGGGCTTGGCGGCCGCCGCGGCGCTAATCTCGATCTTGCGCGGCTTCAGCACATCGGGAAGCTCACGGACGAGATCGATGGTCAGCAAACCATTCTCCAGCTTCGCGCCCGCAACGCGGACGTGATCGGCGAGGCCGAAGCGGCGCTCAAAGCTGCGCTCGGCGATACCGCGATGGAGAAAATTGCGTTGTTCGGCCGGCTTGCGCTGACCGGTCACGAGCAGGGAGTTCTGCTTGAACTCGATGGTGAGATCGTCTTGCGCAAAGCCGGCCACGGCCAGTTCGATGCGGAATTCGTCGTCACCAATCTGCTCGACGTTGAAGGGAGGATAGCCAGGGGCGCCGTCCAGGCGCGCCGCTTGGTCCATCAGGTTCGCAATGCGGTCGAAGCCGACCAGCGTGCGGTAGAGGGGATTGAGTTCAGTAGAAGCCATGCTTTTGTCCTCCTAAAGCGACAATCAGGCGCTCCCTCGCGGGAGCTATAACTGCCGGTGTTTCCGTCCCCGAAGGCGGCGGGCGTTCCGGCTGCGCGGCCTCGTATGAGCGCCGTGCTCCAGGAATGTGGGAAGGTTAAACAGGGGTTCAAGAGGAGCCGTTTTGACAATCTTAGCCGTTCCCGCTTAGCCCTCGGCCATGGTCCACCTCACCCGCCGTCAAACCGTTCTTGCGCTCGCCGCCGGCCTTGCCGGATGCGGCCGCGACAGCGGCGCCGACGCACCGCCGCGCGGGTCGCTCGCCTGGGCGATGGCCGGAGCGTGGCGCATCGAACCCGAGCGCGACGATTGGCGCCATCCGCTGCAGACGCTGTTGTTCTGGGGGCTTGAGGGCAATATCAGCGTGCTCGAAGTGCTGCCCGGTCGCGGCTGGTACACTGCGATCCTCGCGCCTTACCTTGCAGCGAATGATGGGCGCCTGATCTGCGCCAGCTTCGATCCGCGCAGCCCCTCTCTGGCGCAGCGCGAAACGCTCGCGGCGTGGGAAGCGCGCTTTACGAGCGATCCGGAACTGTTCGGTGAAATCGAACAGACCGTCGTGCGTCCCGGCGCGCAGCTTGCGCCGCCGAACAGCGTCGATCTCGCCATCCTCGCCAACAATGTTCACACGCTGATGGCCGAGGGCGCCGCCGAGATCGTGTTCCGCGAGATCGCGCGCGCGCTGAAGCCAGGCGGTTCATTCGGCATCGAGCAACATCGCGCTTCATCGACCGGCCTGCAGGATCCGCTGGCCGGGACTGGCTATGTGCAGGAAGCCTACGTCAAAGCGTTGGCGCAGGAGGCAGGGCTCGAGTTCGTCGCGGCGAGTGATGTGAACGCCAATCCGCGGGACACGCGCGATCATCCGTTCGGCGTCTGGACGCTGCCGCCGACGCTGCGCACCTCGCCGCTCGGCCGCCCGGACGATCCCAATTTTAACACGACGCCATTCGAGGTGATCGGCGAGAGCGACCGGATGACGCTCAAATTCCGCAAATCGAGCGTCCCTGCCGCCACGGCGCCGTCAGAACCGCCCGATTTGCGTCGCTGACGCCACCGTCACTCTTGCAGGCCAACGCGCCCTGGTGTGTAAGGGGCCAAGGCCACAGCCGGAGGAAACTATGACGTACGACGAAATCCTGAACCGCTTCAAAGAAGGCAGCGTTGTCGTGCCGGGCAAGAAGGTGAAGTTCGACTTCGGCGACGCCGGCAAGATTTTCCTCGATGGCGGCGCCAACGCCGTCTCCGCCGATGACGGCGCGGCGGACACCACGATCAAAGTGAAGCTCGAAGACTTCGTCGCCATGGCGCAGGGCGCGCTCGATCCGACAGCCGCCTTCATGCAAGGCAAGCTGCGCGTCGAAGGCGACATGGGCGTCGCCATGCAGCTGCAAAGCGTCATGGCGAAGCTGCGCGGCTAAGAGCAAGCGGCAGAGGGGGCCATGGCTTTCGTCCGCGTCCCAGGCAACGAACTCCCCGAGGGCGCGGAAGAGCATTGGCTCGAAGGCCGCGGCGGCGTGAAGGTGCGGGTAATGACCGCGCCTGCGATTGCGTCGCCGCGCGGCTCCGTCATCATAGCGCCTGGCCGCACCGAATTTGTCGAAAAATACTTCGAGGTGACCCGCGAGCTTCAGGCTCGCGGGTTTGCTGTTTTCTGCATTGACTGGCGCGGGCAGGGTCTGTCTGGCCGCGAAGTCGAGAACGGCCTCAAAGGCCATTTCGCCACCTTCGACGATCCGGTGAATGATCTTTCGACGGCGCTGAAGCTGCTTTCGGCCAAGCTGGCGCGCCCGCACATCGGCCTCGCCCATTCGATGGGCGGCGCGATCATGCTGCGCGCGCTGCAGACGCGCCGCATCGAGCTCGACGGCGCGGCGTTCTCGGCGCCGATGTGGGGCATTACCGGCCTCAACGACATGGCCAAGAAGTACGTGCGCTTCATGACTTCGCTCGGCGCCGGCGGCCAATTCGCGCCGAGTGTCGAGAAGAAGTGGAAGCGCGAAGTGTTCAAGAAGAACCCTGTCACGCATGACAAGGAGCGCCATGCGCGCTGTCAGGGGCTGGTGGCGGAAGAGCCGCGTTTGGCTCTGGCTGGGCCGACGGTCGGCTGGGTCGCCGCGGCGGCGGATGCGACCGAGGCGTTCATGCAGCCGAACGCCTTCGCCCACATCCGCATCCCGATTCTCGTCGCCACCGCGGGTGAAGAGCAATTGGTCGATAACGCCAGCCATCCGCTGGTGGTGCAACAACTGCCCGAAGCGCGTCACATCACCATTGTCGGCGCCAAGCACGAAATCCTGATGGAGACCGACGATCTCCGCGGACAGTTTTGGGCGGAGTTCGACCAGCTGGCCGAGCGCGTCGCGCCTGCACGCGGCTAAGCCAGTGAGAAAAAAGCGGCGTGGGTGTCGAAATTGCCCAAGCCTGTCCGTCACTGCCGCGTGGGCGATGTCGCCCGCCTCAATCTGGGGAGATGACGATGCAGTACATGTTGTTGCTATACGCCGATGAGGCCAATTGGGCGGCGCTGACGCCGGACCAGATCGCCCAGGAGATGGGGGCATACATGGCCTACACGGCTGATCTGCAGAAGGCCGGCGTTTTCATTGCCGGCCACGAGTTGCAGCCGGTCGAGACGGCGAAAACGGTCAGCGTCGCCGGCGGCAAGCAGAAAGTGGTCGACGGCCCGTTCGCCGAAACCAAGGAAGCGCTCGGCGGCTATTATCTCATTGAAGCCGAGACGATGGACGATGCGCTGGCCTGGGCGGCCCGATGCCCGGGCGCGCGGCATGGACGCATCGAGGTGCGTCCGGTCGTCATGCGCTGACGCGTGTCGCCGAGCGCGGCCGCCGAGCGCGTCGCGCGCGAAAGCTATGGTCGTTTGCTCGCCCTGCTTGTCGCGCGCACGCGCGACGTGGCCGAGGCCGAGGACGCGCTCGCTGACGCTTTCGCGGCGGCGTTGACCGCGTGGCCGCGCACGGGCGCGCCGGATAATCCCGAAGCTTGGCTGTTTGCCGCCGCCAAACGCAAACTCATCGACGCCGCTCGCCGACGAAAGACCGCGCAGGACAGTGAAGCGCAGATTCTGATCAATGTCGAAGAGTTGGAGGCGGAGGCATCCGCGCGCGACGCGCCCGACCGCCGGCTCGGCCTCATGTTCGCCTGCGCGCACCCGGACGTTGACGAGAACGTTCGGACGCCCCTGATGCTGCAAGCCGTGCTGGGTTTCTCCGCTGAACGCATCGCCGCGGCGTTCCTGGTCGAGCCGCAGGCGATGGGACAGCGCCTAGTGCGCGCCAAGAAAAAGATCCGCGACGCTGCAATCGGCTTCGACGTGCCGAGGCCGAATGCGTGGCCGACACGGCTCGCCGCCGTGCTCGATGCGATTTACGCCGCCTATGGCGCGGGCTGGAGCGATCCGCTTGGCGCTGATCCGGAGCGGCGAGGGCTGGCGGAAGAAGCGGTGTGGATCGCGCGTGTGCTCGCAAGCCAAGTGCGTCACGAGCCGGAGGTGTTGGGACTGCTTTCGCTTATGCTGCATCTCGAAGCGCGCCGCGCCGCGCGCCGGGATGAAGCCGGCCATTTCATCCCACTCGATGAACAGGATGTGAGCCTTTGGCGGCGCGATCTGATCGGCGAAGCCGAAACACTGTTGCGCGCCGCACATGCCGCCAAGCGTCCCGGCCGCTACCAGCTCGAAGCGGCGATACAATCTGCGCACGCCACACGCGCCTGGCGCGGCAAATCTGATTGGGATGCGATCATCTTGCTCTACCGGGCGCTGTCCGAACTCACCGGCTCACCGGTCGCACGTCTCAACGCTGCTGCTGCGATTGCGCGCCGCGACGGCCCCGAAGCCGGCTACGCCGCTGCTGAGGCGGCCGTTCGTATGCATCCGGTACTGCAGACGTATCAGCCGTACTGGGCGTTGATGGCCGATCTCTGTGCACGCCTTGGCCGCCAAGACGCCGCCCGCGCCGCTTATGACGAAGCCATCGCCCGCGAGCGCGACAAAGCTGTCATCGCCTTTCTGCAGCAAAGACAGGCCGCCCTCTAGCTCGGATACGCCGCCGCCATCTCGGCGCGCGCCGCTTCCATCAGACGCTGAAACTCGGGATCAGCATGCAAGCGCGCGATCGCTGCGGCGCCGACATCGCGGCCCGCCTGCACATCGCTCGGATAGTGTACGCCGCAGACGACGCGGCTCCAGGTAAAGTCACGGCCCCGCTCGATGATGGCGTCGGCATGTGAGGGGACGAGTTCCGCCAGCACCAACGCCCAGCCCCAGCCCAAAGCGGCATGGCCGGAGGGGTAGGAGAAGCTCGCGCGCAGGCGCTCATCGTTCGGAATGCATGGCGTGATGGCGCTGTCGCTCAGGAACGGGCGCTGGCGGCGATGGACGAACTTCACCGGATCGCCGGCAAAACCAGCGGCGCGGCCGGCGCGATCCAGTACGGCCGTGGTGGCAGGGAAGTTGGCGGCGGTGAAGTTTGGGCCGAGCACGGAGTCGAATGCGGCGAATGGGTCGATCGCGTTGTCCGCAAGCGCCTGGGCGCGCCGCTCGGCCGTCCACGGACCGCGTACGATGGCGCGTTCGGCCAGTTCGATCGCGCCGTTTGCTTCCGGCGGCGGCGGGATGAAGGCGGTGGCGTCGACTTGCACCGCGGGATTGCGCTCCGGCGTCGCTGGGTGCGCCGGCTGCGTGCTTGGCGTGGACTGCGCGGCGGGCGTCGGCGCAGTGTCCGTTGTGGCGCATGCTGCGAGCGCGAACGCAGCGAGGAGAGCGAATTTCAGTTTAATCATGTTCCCACCCGATGACGCGCGCGCACCCTAGCGGGCCGGCGCCGAAGCTCAAGTGATGTGAGTAGGCCGGGGCGATCCAGTGGCCGGCTCTATAGTTCGACCTAATAAAACCGATTGGGCCGATAGCGGGCGAAGCGCTATCGACGCTTGAGGAGGACTTGCGCAATGGCCGACGGAACTGACTCAAAATGCCCCGTGCCGCACTCACGCGGCAGACTGAATCGCGATTGGTGGCCGAACCAGGTCAATGTCAGCGTGCTGCATCAGAACACGGCCGAATCCAGTCCGATGGGCCGCGCCTATGATTACGCGAAGGAATTCGAGAGCCTCGATCTCGACGCCGTGGTCAAAGATTTGCGCGCGTTGATGACGGATTCGCAGGACTGGTGGCCGGCGGATTACGGCCATTACGGCCCGTTCTTCATCCGCATGGCCTGGCACGCGGCCGGCACGTATCGGGTCGGTGATGGACGCGGCGGCGGTGGGCGGGGCCAACAACGTTTTGCGCCGCTGAACTCGTGGCCGGACAACGGCAATCTTGACAAAGCGCGCCGGCTGCTCTGGCCGATCAAGCAGAAATACGGCGCGAAGCTTTCTTGGGCCGATCTGCTGATCCTCACCGGCAATGTCGCCATCGAGTCGATGGGTGGGCCGACCTTTGGCTTCGGCGGCGGCCGCGCCGATACGTGGGAGCCCGAGAACCACGTGAACTGGGGCGCCGAAGAAGCTTGGCTCGCCGATAGCAAAGCGCCGAACAGCCGCTATGCGGGCGAGCGTGAACTCCTGGGCGATTACGGCGCCGTGCAGATGGGCCTGATTTACGTCAACCCTGAAGGTCCGGACGGCAATCCCGACCCGGCGAAGTCAGCGCTCGACATTCGCGAAACCTTTGCCCGTATGGCGATGAATGACGAAGAAACAGTCGCGCTGATCGCCGGCGGCCACACGTTCGGCAAGGCGCACGGCGCCGGGCCAACGAGCCATGTCGGCAAGGAGCCGGAAGGCGCCGACCTTGAGCACATGGGCCTCGGTTGGCAGAGCACGTTCGAAAGCGGCATGGCCGGCCACGCCATAACCAGCGGCATCGAAGGCGCGTGGAAGCCGAACCCGACGAAGTGGGACAACGGCTATTTCGACACGTTGTTCGGCCATGAATGGGAGCTGACCAAAAGTCCGGCCGGCGCGCATCAATGGAAGCCGAAGGGCGATGGCGGCAGAAATGTCGTCGACGCGCACGATCCGAAGAAAGTCCACCAGCCGATGATGACGACGGCGGATTTGGCGCTGCGCATGGACCCGGCCTACGAGAAAATCTCGCGCCGCTACCATCAAAACCCGCAACAGCTCGCCGATGCATTCGCGCGCGCTTGGTACAAGCTCACGCACCGCGACATGGGGCCGAAGGTTCTCTATCGCGGCAAGCTGGTCCCGAAGGAGACTTTAATTTGGCAAGACCCGATCTCTGGTCCGCCAAGCACGATCGATGCGAATGACGCGGAAGCGCTGAAAGCGAAGATCCTGGCGACCGGTCTTTCGGTCACGCAGCTCGTGTCGACGGCGTGGGCTTCGGCGTCGACCTATCGCGGTTCGGACCGCCGCGGCGGCGCCAATGGCGCACGCATCCGCCTTGCGCCGATCAAGGATTGGGAAGTCAACAAGCCGGCTGAACTCGCAAAAGTGATCTCGGCGCTCGAAGGCGTTCAGAAGGCGTTCAACGGCGGCGCGAAGAAAGTTTCGCTGGCTGATCTGATCGTGCTTGCCGGCAACGCGGCGATCGAGAAGGCGGCAAAGGACGGTGGCGTCAACGTGAAAGTGCCGTTCAATCCCGGCCGCGGCGACGCCACGCAAGAGGAGACGGAAATCGAGTCTTTCAAATGGCTCGAACCAAAAGCCGACGGCTTCCGCAATTATGTGCGCAAGCCGATCATGCCGGTGGAGGAACACCTGGTCGATCGCGCCCAGCTGCTCGAACTTTCGGCCCCGGAAATGACGGTGCTGATCGGCGGCTTGCGCGTGCTTAAAGTCGGGCACGAGCAGCACGGCGTGCTGACCAATCGTCCGGGCGTTTTGTCGAACGATTTCTTCGTCAACCTGCTCGACATGGGCACGAAGTGGAAGGGCGTCGACGGCAGCCAGGAAATCTTCGAAGGCCGCGACCGCAAGTCCGGCAAGGTGAAGTGGACCGGCACACGCTGCGATCTCATCTTCGGCTCGCACTCGCAATTGCGGGCGCTGGCGGAGGTCTACGGCGCGGATGACGCGAAGGAGAAGTTCGTGAAGGACTTCGTCGCCGCGTGGACGAAGGTGATGGAGCTCGACCGGTTCGATCTCTATACCCCGCGCCCGGCCGGCGCACAGTAAGCGCCGGATCGATGGATTAATGAGGGCGGCGCATCACGGCGCCGCCCTTTTTTTATGCGGCTTGCGTTTCGGCGAGCAGGCCAAATTCGCGCACGCGCGCGACGAGGCGGCGATCGTAATCGTCCGCTAGAGCTAGCAGGGCGCTCTCGCAATCGCCCGTAAAGGCAGGCCCGTGCATCAGCGCCAGCGTGCGAGGTTTTAGTGCGGCGAGTTTGCGCAATGTGGCGCCCATGGCCGGATTAAGCGCGGAGAAGCCGGCAATGTCTTCGCCGGCGATCGCGGCGCCGACGATGTCGCTTTCGGTCGTCGCCTCGCATGCCCCGTACTGTGTGAAAAGATCGCCGCAGAGCAGCGTACCGGTAGTCTCCTCATAGATGAGGCCCGCTTCCCAACCGTGCGGCACGTGCGGCGTGTCGAGATAGCGTGCGCGCTTGGCGCCGAGATCGATCACTTCATCATGCCGCAGCATCCGCGGCGCGCGATCAGCCATGTCGTTGAGCGAGACGCCGCAGGCGATCATGCCGTGGGCGATCTCGGCCTTCGGCGCAAGCGCCAGCCACTCATTCATCGACCCGCATTCGTCGGCTTCGTAATGCCCGAAACTGATCCAGCGCAGCTGCTCGGGCGGCATCAGCTTAGCGACGGCGTCGCGCACCAATGGGAAAAGCCCGCGCATGCCTGTGTGGAAGAGCAGCGGCTCGTCGCCCAGGATCAAAAATTGATTGAAGGCCAGACCCGTCGGCGGGACTTGCGGAATGAAGGTGGAGAGCCGGAAGACGCCGCTCGCGATCTCGCTGATCCTGGTTTCCATTGCAGGCTCCTCCGCTAGCGCCCAATAGCAGCGCCGGCTTCAGGCTACCATATCGGAGCGCCAAAGGCGCGAGCGCTGCTTACGGTTGCGATTCCGCGGGCGCGCTCACGGCTTGAGGCGCTGCGGTGTCGCTCAAGTTCGCTTGCTCCGGCTCGCCTTCGCAATGCGCGTGGCCCTCGAGGATCAGCGCACCGTAGCGATGTTCTGTGTAGGAGCCGCCATAGCCGTTCGGCCCTGCGGCGTAGCCGGTGTAGAGTTCGACCGGAATTTCCGCCCGGAAGATGTTCTTCCGATACGCCGCCCCAGCGCACAACTCGCTAGCGCGGCGGTCCCAGAATTCGTGCGCTTGCGCTGCGCTCGGCGCCACAGTTCGGATCGTGTGGCTGCCGTCCGGATTCGTCGTCTCGCTGTAGCCGAAGCCATGACTTTCCGGACTGATGGGACCGTAAGTGATTGGCGTTGCGCATCCGAGCAACGCCAATCCGCTCACAATCAAGGCGCCGCCGCGCCACAATGCTTCGCGCCGCATCGATGCCCTCACCGCGAGCGCCGCGTGGATGAGCGGAGGGTGTCGATCCGCTCATTGTGCGCGCGGGCGATGCCGATCGTATTGCCGTAGGTCGAGAACGAGGTGACATTGCCGGCGAACGAGACGTAGGAGCCCGCTTCCGTGCCGCTCCCGATGCGGCGCACCGTGCGATCGCTCGCCGTTTCAAGCAGTTCGTCCTGGCCGACGAGGCTTGGCGTTGCAGTGCGATTCATGTCGAGCAGCACGTGGCGCGCGATGAACGCATGCGCATCCTCGATTTCGCGTCGCATCAGCGCGCCGTCGTCACGCAGCCACTCGCGGGTCAGGAAGATCGCGATCTCGTCCTTGCTGAGCCGGTCGTCACGCGCGTTTTCCAGCTCACGCTGCATCGATTGGTAATCGCTCGAGCCTTCCTCCGGCAGATTGCCGTATTCGTCGCGCACGCTGTCCTCGATCGACGCGACCAGCCGTTGCTGCAGTTCCGGCGTCAGTGTCGGCACTTCGAGCTGGCGCGAATAATAGGTGAAAGTGTTGCGATAGGCGGGGCCTTCACGCTCGGCGCGCGGGACGGAGCCTTCGAACGTATAGGGCGTCGTGTAGGGCGTCGCGGCGCTTTGATAGGTCGCTACGGCGATGACGCGCAGTGTGCTGGAATCTTCCGATAGCGTGTAGCGGACGGAGATTTCAACGGCGTCGTCGAGCGGGTCACGCGCCGTCAGCCTTTGCGCGCTCTCGACATTCTCATACCAGATTCCTGTGGGCGCCGGGATCGAGAGGGCCGCTGGCGCGGGCGTGGCTGGGACCGTTGCCGAGGCCTCGGTCGCTTGCGCGCCTTCGGTCGTCGCGGCGAGCAGCGTAGCTTCGGCGGCAGCCGCTTGCGCCGCCGCCTCTGCCGCCGCCGCCGCCGCTTGCGCTTCCGGCGTGTGCAGACGCACTTGCTCGATCAAGGACGCATTCAGCGCATCGACAGGGAATAAGTCCGCGATTTCATCGGCGGCCTTTTGCGCGCGGCGCGAGGGGCCCGCATTGATAATGGCGTCCATCGTCGCAGACACCAGTACGCCGACCAGGCCGTAGGCTGCGCCGGCAGATGCGGTGCTGGTGTAAAACCAGCTTTTTTCGACGCCGTTATTGTTTTCCGCGACGACAATGCGGGTGGCGCCCATGGTCTCGATATGCGCCGGCGTGAGCGGCCGCATGGCAGGATATTGCGGCGCAGTTGCGCAACCGGCCAGCGCGATCGCCAGGATCGCGCCCATCATCATTCGCATTGTCGTCCCCCCACTCCAGACGCCGCCAGCGTCTCGCAGATTTTTTCGCGCGCCCGCGCCGATCTGTCAACAAAAGCGGAAGGCGCGCCGAACCAGGGGAATTTCGCAGCGAAGCCGGAACTGGCCGGACGGCATGCGGTTAAACCGGAGACTAGCCTGGAGCCCCCGCTATGGCCAACGCAAGCAAAGACGAAATCATTGCTCTTGAGAAAGAATATTGGGACGCGATGAAGCGCAAGGATGGCGCGCGCACGGCGCAGCTGTCGGGCAAAACCGCGCTCACCACCAGCGCCCGCGGCGTCACCGCGATTGCGAAAGACAAGATGGGCAAGATGACGGAAGAGGGGAGTTGGACGCTGGAGGCATACGATTTCGAAGACGTCGAAGTCGTCACCCCCGCCGATGATGTCGCCATCATCGCCTACACCGTG
>Ga0196971_1000868_pt1 | contig 17099 bp, 17 predicted proteins | sample S1v_1013CmetaG_FD_148660 | JGI IMG/M metagenome (GOLD analysis project Ga0196971, IMG submission 148660) | Soil microbial communities from Anza Borrego desert, Southern California, United States - S1+v_10-13C | ecosystem: Environmental > Terrestrial > Soil > Desert | place: USA: California... | reverse complement strand
TGCGTCCGCTATTTGTCACGGTGCCTTCGCTGGGTAGGTGCCCCGCAGAGATACTCCAGCAGATGTATGTGCAAGGCCGTATAAGCCCGCTGCCGAAAGTGAATGTACACGCCCGCCACAAACGCCACGGCACCGACCGTCCACAGTGCGAGGCAGGCCCCGAGCGACATGTGTTTGAGGGTCGGCTGCATCAATGGCGTAAAGATCAGACCCAGCACCGGCACGCCCGAGAGCGTCGTCGGAATGATGCCCATCCCGCCTTCTTCCTTGCGGGCCCAGGCCAGCAGCAATTGCCGGTCCGCCGGCTCCAGCCCCGCATAGTAGGTCGCGATCTCTCGCACATGGTTGAGATGGGGAATGGGGCCCACGGGCGGCGTGGGGTAGGACCGCCGCAACGTCCGATAAAAGCGGTGAACATCGCCTCGGACCACAATGCGCACCTCCTCGGCATTAGTATGCGGAAAGTCAGGACACAATTTGGGACTTGCGTCCCATAACAGTTTATGGGAATATAGGACTACAGTTGGTACTTACTATGGGAGGGTCACAAACCCATGGCTCAGGAGATTTGGGCACGGGCTCTGGCCAAGTGGCGTGGAATTCTGGTGTACGCCCTGCTGCAGGCGGTTACCCGCTTTGTGACGGCCTACATCTACCATGAAGCGGCAGTTCCCGGCCTGCGGCTGTATGCCTCCCTCGCCAGCCTGGCGACCAGCATTTTCTGCTTCCTGCAGATCTGGAACCTCCTGACCGCCGACCAGGACGGCGACGAGGCCTGGCCTCCGCTCTGGTCCTAACAACCTAACAAACGTCTAGGGCCCGCCTGGCTTGCAGGCGGGCCCTAATACATTTTTACTGCCGCGGATTTGCGAAAATTCGTGCCTTACTGGCTGACTACGGGCACGGTGAGCTCAGTGGTGAAGCCGCCGTCCTTCATGTTCTCCACCAGGTACCGGACCTCGGCTCCTGCCGGTACGCCGCCCTCGATGGTCACCATGACCGAGAACGGGCCGTAAGCGGGGGCGCCGGCCTTGGCGTACACGGGCTGGCCCGCCAGCATCTTGCCGCCGGCCCAGACCTCAATCCGGAAGACGCCTTCAAAGACCCGGGCCTTGCCTTCAATCATGACGGTGCTCTTGTCGCTCAGCCAGGGCTTCTTCACCCGGAAGTTGGCGCTCCAGACCTCATCCTTCGGCTGGGTGTCGCCGGCCGGGGCCTTGATCTCTACCGTGTGCACCACCTTGGGCGCCACCGGGTCCACCGTCATGAAGACCAGCGTCAGGTTGGTAGGCCCGCCGGGAATGATCAGGTTCGACTCAAAGTAGCCGTCCTTGACCTGAGCGTCCGCCTGGCTGATGACGGCGTCGCCGCCCAGGAGGGCTTCAATGTGAATGTCGGCCATGTTCTTGGCGTAGCCGGTGACCTTAACCATGCCATCCTCGGTCCAGCCGGCATTCACCGTCAGCGTCTGCTCGCCGACCCAGCGGACCCTCACCTCGCCGTCGAGCTTGGGGAAGCGGAAGTAGCCAACAGGATTATCGATCACGGTGGTTGCATTGCCGCCGGGCGAAATCAGTCTGGTTTCCACCCACCAGACGTTGCCTTCCTGCACGACCCGCTCCACCCGAATCTTATAGCCACCAGTGGGCTGCGGGCCGCCGGTGACGGCCAGGTACGTGTTGGCCTCTGTGGTGAAGGGGCGATAGGCGGGCTTCTCGCTGTCTGCCTCGCCTGCGGCCCAGACCACCAGCGTGTGGGGCGCCTCGTCCCGGGTCATATAGTGGGCCTCAACGTTGGGTTTGGGGGAGTACTGCTTGGCGAGGGCCTCAGCGAGCACTGCACACTCTGCCGGGTTTTTCTCACACATCTGCAGAATAGCCTGCTTCTGTTCGGGCGAGCAGCCGGCCACAGTCCCCACCAGGGCCAGACCTGCACCAATCAGGGCCAGTTTGCGCAGCAACTGTCTCATCTCACGTCGTCTCCTTTGGTTTAGGGAAGTAGGTGCTTCCACCAAATCAGACGAGGCGGATTGAGAATCGGTTTCAGCTGTCAATATCTTCTACCGTGGCGGCGAACTCGATCCCGCAAATGGTGATGCGGTAGGTGCGAACCCCTGGGGTAGCTGCCACCGGCGGGCTGGTCACCGCCACCGGCGTGGGAGGGGACATGGAAGCAGGGGGCGCGGCCGGGTGCATGGACCGCTCCAGGTAGCGGCGGATCTGAGCCAGCCGCCGCCGTTCGGCCCAGGCCACTGCATGTGCGCCCGCCTGGTCCACCTCCTGGAACCGCACGCGGTCGCCGGGCCGCAACTGGGCAGCCACGGCCACATCCGGGTAGACAGCCACAGCGATCTTGGTGTAGCCGCCCACGGTCTGCCGATTGCCCATCAGCAATATGGGTTGCCCTCCGGCAGGCACCTGTATGGCCCCTGTGGGGACAGGCTCGGAGAGAATGTCCGGACGCCCGGCGTGGGCAATCTGCGGCCCTTCCAGGCGCAGCCCCTGCCGGTCTGACTTCGAGCCCACCACGTAGGTTCCGCCGAAGAAGGCCGAAATGCCTTCTGGCGCAAAGGCGGCATCCTGCGGACCGCGGGTGGCCCTGAGGGTCACGTCGCCCCCGAAGCGAGGCACCGCATCGGCTGGCAGGCTCCTTCCGGCCAGATCGGCGGGCGGGTGGAGGGGGAGACCGACCGGCAGCCAGTCGCCTGCCCTCAGGGGCCGCCCCAGGGGGCCCACATGGCCAAACAGGTCCTCCGAGAGGCTCCCCAGCACCGGCGTCAGGTCCAAGCCCCCGGCGATGCAGAGGTAAGCGCGGCAGCCTGCCGTGGTCATGCCCATGCGCAGGCGATCCCCCGGATAGGCCACATGGGTTGTCCAGCCCGAAATGGTGACGGGCGAGCCGCCATCCCCCGGAATCAGCTGGGCCGGAATGGGCGCCCCTGTCACACAGAAGGTTACCGGGCCGGTAAACTCCACTTCCGGCCCTGCCAGCGTGATCTCCAGTGCGCTGGTCCGGGCCCGGTTGCCCAGCAGCCAGTTGCCGACCATCAGCGACCGGAAGTCTGCGGCCCCCGCCGGCGAAACGCCGTAGGCCATGTACCCCCGGCGGCCCAGGTCCTGAATGGTGGTCATCATACCGGGCTGAATTACCCGAATGCCCGTCTTGCCGGGCGCGTACTCCGCCGGTTCGGGCCGCACCTGACCCTCCGCCTCCGCCTCGAGGCGGCTGTACTCCTCCCGGGTGATGGGGTCAAACCGCACAAACGCCCCTGGCTCCAGCAGGGCCGGCGCTTCCCGGTATGGGTCGAACAGCCTCGCCGGGGTCCGCCCGATCAGCTGCCACCCGCCCGGTGACGGTGCCGGATAGATGCCCGTCTGACTGCCCCCGATGCCCACACTGCCACCCGGCACCTTCGTGCGGGGCTCGGCCAGCCGCGGCGTGTGGATGGCTGGGTCGAGCCCGCCCAAATACGGGAAGCCGGGGCTGAAGCCCAGGCAGTAGACCCGGTAGGCACTCCCCGAGTGGCGGGCCACAACCTCCGCGGAAGGCAGCCCCGCATGGGCAGCCACGGTGCCCAGGTCAGGACCCAGCTCGCCGCCGTAACAGACCGGCAGCACCACCGTGCGCGGCTCCACCAGGGCGGCATCCAGCCCCTGGGCGGCCAGCAGGGTCAGCTCCTCCAGCTGATCCAGGCGCAGCCGGACAGGGTCATACTCAACCAGAACGGCGTGGTACGACGCCGTCACCTCCACCAGGGCGGGATGTCCCGTCTGGCGGATGGCCCGGGCCAGGCTATGGACACGGTCATTCACGGTCGGATCAATGCCCTCACCCACATAGATTAGCAGCGAACGGTCTCCACAAGGAGTGAAGTGGAGCGTATCGATCACAGTCAATCATCTCCGACGTCCCGTAGAATGTTCAGGCTCAAGGTACCGCAACCCCTCGGCCAGCGGCGTCAGTCGAATGCCGAAGTCCTGCACCAGGGGCGTTATGTCCACATGCTCTTCCATCAGGACAAAGTCAACGGCTGCAGGCGAGAGCGGCGGTGTCGGCAGCAGCGTCAAGGGCGCCGCCGCCAGCTTCATCAGCCAGGCAGGCTGGTGCACCAGAGGCCGTCGCTTGCCCATGATCTGCAGCATCGTCCGAATGATCTCGTCCATGGTGAGCGCCTGGGGGCCGCCCACTTCATAAGTCTTGCCCACCGCCCGCTCGTTCGAGACGCTGCCCGCCACCACCTGGGCCAGGTCGTCTACCGACACGGGCTGCACCAGGGTCTTCCCGTCGCCTATGACGGGCACCACCGGCAGCAGCCGGGCGAACGTCACGAACTTGTTGAGGCTCCGATCTTCCGGCCCGTACACCCAGGAGGGCCGGAAGATCGTGTAGGGGATCCCGCTGTCCCGCACAGCCCCCTCGGCCATAACCTTGGCCTTGAACCAGGGGGCCGACTTCTCTTTCTCGGTGCCGGCGCCGCTCAGGTAGATGAAACGCTTCACGCCTGCCGCCTTCGCGGCCCCCACCTGCCGGACCGTGCCTTCTCCGTCCACCTTCATATAGGTGTAGCCCTTCCGCGGATTCTCCACCGGATGGTTGGGGAACTGCACCGCCGCCACCACCACATCGACACCAGCCATGGCCCGCCTCAGGGCAGCCTCGTCGCCCACGTCTCCCGGGCGGACCTCCACACCGGGCGGCACGTTGGCCTCAGCTCTGCGCGACATGACGATCACCCGGTGCCCCTTTTCCTGGAGCTTCCGCACCACATGCGACCCGATAAACCCTGTGCCCCCAGTTACCAGTACGACCCCCATCGCATTCCCCTCCAACTAAGGCTCCCTGCCCTCATGGTACAGGAAGCGGGGCGGCGCTTACAGGTCTTGCGACCGAGTTGTCCGAAAACGGTCAGACGTCGGCCGCGGGAGGCTCGGCCACCTGCAGCAGTTCCTGCTCCCGGCGGAGCTGATCGCTCAGCACACGCCGGACCATGGCGCAGGCGTCCAGCACGGAGGGCGACGACAACCGGTAGAGCAGGTTGCTGCCTTCCCGCCGGTATTCGATGAGACCTACCTGTTTCAGCGCTGCCAGGTGCTGTGACACGTTGGCGGCGGTGGTATCCAGCGCCTCCGCCAGGTCCCCCGCAGCCCGCTCGCCCCCTTGGAGCAGGTAAACGATCTGAAGCCGCTTCACGCTGCCCAGGGCCTTGCACAGGTCTGCCTGGCGCTGCACTATGCGCAGATCAAATGGGTCCACGGGCAAGTCACCCTTCTCCTTTAGTTGGGTAAAGAATAGCAGGATTCCGCTGGCTTGTCACGGAGAGATGCTCTTGACACTCGGACGGACACAAGGTACATTCAGGACATAGACTTGGCTAAAGGATTCACTTAAATGATTGAAAGTCCTGCAAGGAGGGCGCCGAACGTGGGGAAAGTTGCGGTGAGCGTGTCAACGGCGAAATCGCCGGCGGACGCTGTGAAGGCGGTGGAAGCAGCCCTGGCTGAACGGAAGTTCAGCGTGCTCTGGCATTTGAACGTGGGGGAGAAGCTGACAGAAAAGGGCTTGACGCTGGAGCCCGAGGTCCACATTCTTGAGGTGTGCAGTGCACCCCGCGCCAAGCAGGCCATTGAGACCAACCCGGAAGTGGCCTACTTCCTGCCGTGCAAGATTGTGGTGAAGCGGGTGAACGGTGAGACCGAGATTGGGCTTGCGCGGCCCACCATGCTGATGGATGTGCTGGGTGACGGTCGGCTGCAACAACTGGCGGAAGAGGTGGAAGCCGTGCTGCTCGAGGCAGTAACGGCGGCAAAATGAACTGGTGGGCCTGGGTCGCACTGGGAATTCTCGTCCTGAACATCGCATATCGACTCTGGATACGGCGGGGCGTGGCGAACGTCTCCGTCCACGAAATTCAGCAGCGCCTCTCGATCAAGGACAAGATGCTGCTTGTCGATGTCCGCGAGCCCCGGGAGTATAACGCCGGACATATTCAGGGGGCGGTCAACATACCCCTTGGTACTCTCGAAAAGGGCTGCAGTGGCTTCAAGCGGCACGACGAGATCCTGGTGATCTGCCAGTCGGGCAACCGCAGCCTGACGGCCTACCGCAAGCTAAAGGCCATGGGGTTCGAAGCGGTGCGCAATGTCGATGGCGGCATGTCCCGCTGGGCGTGGGAGACCGTTCGCAAGGGAGGGTGACCGCGCAGGTGAGCCTGATCGAGCTGAAGCGGACCCTGGCAGCCGTCTTGCCGTCGATCAACCTGGTTCTGTTGGTGTGGGCCTTGCTCTGCTGGAGGCGCCGGGCCACCCTGCCCGGCGGCTTTTACCGATTGCTGCCGTTGTCACCCCTGGTCGCAGCGGTGCAGCTGATTCTCGGCATCACCTTCGTAAGCCAGGGGCTCCAGGCGCCCCTTATGCACATGTTCTACGGCGTGCTGACGGGGCTGGGGGCCACGGGGCAGGCCCTGCTGAGTCGGCGAACGGCCCTGGGTCAAGCCAACCGGGCACGCCCGCTCACCTACGCTTTCCTGGCATTGTTTGTCCTGCTGTTGGGCGTCCGTTCGTGGATGGCCGCCCGGTAGCGGCTCCGGAATGCCAGCCGCACGGCCAGGCCGATCAGGGCACCACCCAGCAGATACGTGAGGGTGGTGACCAGCAATCCACGACCCAGTGGCAGGGTTGCGGGAACAGCCTTCCAGAGCAGCTCCAGCAGCCGGAAAAGCACATAGCAGAAGAAAGCGATCACCAGCCACCCCACCAGCCCCACCCGTGACAGGGAGAGCAGGTGCAGGGTGGCTGTGCGCGTGAGTCCTGTGGAACCCACGTATGTCTCTGCCATCAGGTTTTCGGCCATAGCATGGCAGGGGCTGCGCTGAAGCCCAGCCCCGAGCGCCAGGCGTGCTTCCCTGCGGGCCCCCGCCCGCAGGTGGAGCACGCCTTCGTGAATATAGCCGTCCGGATCCCCGGCTGCCGCCACCTGCGCCAGATGGAACTGCTCCAGGGCTCTGCTGGTGTCTCCGGAGGCAGCCAGTGCAAGGCCCAGCTCGTTCAAGGCACCAGCATGAGCAGGGTCCAGCATGAGCGCCTGCCGGGCAGCCCGGGCTGCCTCCACCGGCTGGCCCGCCTGACGCCGGTAGCCGGCCAGAAGGGCCTGATGGCCAGGCTCCCCCGGCATCAGGTGCACCGCTGCCACCTGAGCCCTCACAGCAGCCTCCCAGGACTCCTGTCTGGCCTGAATGAGCGCGGAGACGGCATGCAGCCACGCCCAGTTGGGCTCTCTCCGCAGGGCGCCTTCCACGGCTCTGTGAGCTTCGTCATAGCGGTCAAGCATAGCCAGTGACCACGCAGCCAACCCGAGCACACCTGGGGAGATCAGACTCCGTTTGGAAAGCTCGTCGACCTCTGTCAGCACCGGTGCGTACAGTCCCCGCCGGTGCAGCCCCCACAGCCGGAGACTCTCCACATCCAGCACAGCGATCTCGCGTTCAGTGATCATTCTCCCACCTCGCACAAACCCGCCTTGTATCTCCGTCCTACCGAAATCATAACAGAGCCGCAGATGGCTGCGTGCCATTTTCATAGTCCGTAAGTGCTATTCTGCTCCGTCAGACCTGGTTGCGTCTGGTAGGGTACCCCCAATCCAGCCCTACTCTCCCAATTAGTCCAGGCTCCGAAATCCAGGGGTATAGGGTGCCGCACCTATGAGACGACGCCAGCTAGACTCTGACGAAGCTAGGACAACATAAACCAGCCAGATTGGCGGAAACCGGCACATTCGGGTGTTCCTGCTTAGTTGGTTCCTGAGAAAGCTGAGAGTAATATGAACGTAACATGAGAGTTAGAAGTCTGTAAGAAAGCAGATTCCGACAATCGACAGGATCTTGAAACAATTATGGCAGACTCAGCCTTCCCTCCCGGGGAGCCGGCTGAGTTGATCCGTTTCACGGCCTCTTGAGTGAAATTCGTAACAAGCCCTGCCCGGGAGTAAGAGCCCCGAAACTTCCGAGCGCTTGGGGTGGAGGAGGGCCACAGCATGAGAACCACCATGTCGCTTCGCACCGCCCTGCTGCCGGTCGTCGGCGCGATCCTCCTGATCTGTGGGGGACTGTTCCTGACCGCAGGCACGGTCCTTGCCGAGCCGGCTCCCAAGCTGTTGGTGAATCCGGCAGAACCGGAGGGCAACAAGACCTGCCTGGAATGCCACAGCAAGCCTGGTACCATGACCCGCAGCGGTAAGGACGTCTCGATCCATGTGGAGACCAAGTCGTACCAGGAATCCGTGCACGGCATTCTAAGCTGCGTCCGCTGCCATTCGGAGGCGGGGCCCGAGCACGCAAAGGACCCGAAGAAGCCCCTGAACCTTCCCACTGGCCGCGACCTGGTGGTTCTTAAGTCCGAAGGCTGCGTCAAGTGCCACGCCGGCATCTATGAGCAGAGCTACAACTTGAGCTTCCACGGGGTGGCCATTGAGCATGGTGACACCCGTGCGGCGACCTGCGTCGACTGCCACGGCGTGCACGGCATTCAGCCCTCCCGGAATCCCAACTCAAGCGTGGCGCCCGCCAATCTGGCTGCCACCTGCGGAACGGCCGAGTGCCACCCCGGCGCCCCTGCCAACTTCGCCGACGGCAAGGAACACTTCGTGCCTTCCATGAAGGAGACCTCGCCGAACCTGTGGCTCGTCTTCAAGTTCTTTATGGCGCTGATTCTCTTCGACACGCTCAAGGACGGTCCCATTGTCATGTTCGAGCTGCTGCGGCGGCTCCAGAGTTAAGGGGGTGGCCACGTGAGCTCGACGAAGCCTGCCTTCTACCAACGCTGGAACCTCCAACACCGGCTCCAGCACTTCTTCCTCTTCGTTTCCATGTTCGGCCTGATCATTACAGGCATGGCCATCAAGTACCACTACGTGGCCTGGGCCCAGTTCACGTTCCGGGTCTTCGGCGGCTTCCACATGAACCTGATTATCCACAAGGCTTCAGCTACCCTGCTCGTTATCGTCTCCGTGTGGCACCTGGTCTACCTGTTGGTCACGTGGGCCAAGGAGAAGAGCCACCCCAAGACATGGGCCATGATGCCCTCCCTGAACGACGCACGGGACCTGTGGCACCATGCGCTCCACCTCCTGCAGTTGCGCAAGGAGCCCCCCCAGTTCGGCCGGTACACCTACCTTGAAAAGTTCGAGTACCTGTCCATTTTCTGGGGCATGATCGTCATGGGCCTCACGGGCTTCTCCCTCTGGTTCCCGGCTGCAGCCGCCGGCTTTGTGCCCCGTTGGATTCTGGACATGTTCCGCATCGTCCATGCCAACGAAGCGCTCGTCGCCGTCATCGCTCTCGTGTACGGCCACTTCTTCACCGTTCACTTCAACCCGGCAGTCTTCCCCACCAGCCCCGTCTGGTTCAGCGGAAAGATCTCGCTGGAGCACATGATGGAAGAGCACCCGCTGGAGTACCAGAAGCTCGTGGAGAAGGGCGAACTGCCGCCCATGGACCCCAAGGCCGCCCACGGCCACAAGCTGCCGCTCTGGCGCAAGGGACTGGCCGCCGTGGAACTGGTGATCTACTCCGCCATCTTCTACTACATGCTGATCGCATTCATTCCTAAGGTTCTCGGATAAGGAGGAGTCGCCTTGAAGCGCTTCAAGCTCAACTGGGCGATTCCGGGCCTCTTGGCCATGATCGCCATCATCATCGCCATCGCCTGGATTCAGACGCAGGCGGCGGCCTCGCCCGACCCGGCCAAGCTCTCGTCCCAGTGCGGCTCCTGCCATACCATGGACACCCACGTGGCGAACTGGGAGCAGTCCAGCCACAAGACCGTTGCCTGCACCGAGTGCCACGCCGACCCCGGCGCCATGGGCTGGCTGAAGATGCAGTACGGCTTGATCCAGATGAAGAAGGCCGATCCCAACCAGATCGATCTGACCAGGGTGGCCACCGTAGTGCCCAACGAGCGCTGCATCGACTGCCACGCTCGCCAGATGCCCTGGGTCATGCAGGATCTGCAGGCGCCCAAGCTAGACGAGAACGGTGAGCCCCAGCGGCCCGCCACGGCAGACCTCAAGCACCTCAGCGCCGTCGCCGGCCACGACGTACACCTGACCATGGAGAACCCGCTGCGCTGCACCGAGTGCCACAGCGCCGTTTCCCACGGCCCGTCCCAGCCTGCCGAGAGGGTGCAGAACTGGCACCAGGTCTGCCTTGACTGCCACGCCACCGAGAAGGTCGCCGTGGAAGTGCGCAACACCATCTCCTGCTCGGCCTGCCACCTCGACATGGATAAGATGACGCCGCCGGACCACAAGACCAAGGAGTTCCGTGACACGCACGGCGCCTCCGCCCAGAAGGACATCACCTCCTGCCAGGAGTGCCATCTGAACCCTGGCATCGCCAGCAAGGGCGGCACCCCGGCCCACACCTTCCCCACGTCGGCGCTGCCGGCGCCCAAGGCAGTGGGCGGCATGAAGGCGGAGGTCTTGCCCCAGTTCCCGGCAGGCTCCCTGCAGCTTCACGAAGGCGCAACGAAGGACACCTGCGCCCAGTGCCACGGCACCACCATGCCGCACCCGGCTCAGTGGCTGACCAGCCACGCCAAGGGCTTCAACGAGAAGCCTGAGCTGTGCGCCACCTGCCACGGCACGCAGGAGCAGGGCATGAATCTCAAGTACACCGGCAACCCGCGCACCCTCTCTACCACGGACAAGAGCTGCACCGGCTGCCACGCTCAGCCCATGCCTCATGGGGCCGACTTCCTGTCTAACCATGACTCGGCCTATAACCAGAACCCCGTCTCCTGCGAACAGTGCCACAGCCCCAAGAATCCCGCCAACCCCACAGCCGCCCACGCTTCGCCCAAGTTCTGCTCCGACTGCCACCTGGGCAGCTTCAGCCACCCCGCCAAGTATGTCGCCACGCACAAGACCGTCCTGGCTCAGTATGGCAACAACCTGTCGGCTGCCGGCTGCACCCAGTGCCACACGTCCACGCAGAACACCTGCACCAGCTGCCACACCGACGGCCTGGGCAAAAAGCAGCAGTGGCACTCCGAGTGGTGGTGGGTGACCCACTCCCGGACCACCACCCCCGAGAACAAGGCGGCCTGTATGACGTGCCATGACGCCGTTCAGCCCTCCTGCTCCAAGTGCCACACTTCCCAATAACCGTTGTAGCCCAAACCCGCTGTGAAGCGGTTGGGAAATAATCTGACCAGGGAAGGAGGTGCCAAGAAATGAACCGCAAGGCTATCAAAGTCGCTCTTATGATCGTTGCCGCTCTGGCAGTGGCTCTTACTACCAGCGCCGTCATGGCCAGCACGAAGGCGAAGACTGAGCTGCCCGAGTACGTGGGCTCCAAGGCCTGCCTGGGCTGCCATGCTGACGAGTTCCTCATGTGGGAGCCCTCCGGCCACGCCAACATGCTGACCCAGGTCATGAAGCCGACCGACCTGCCTGGCGATCCCAAGGCCGCCCCTGCCGAGATCAAGGCTGAACTCGACAAGGCTGACTGGATCGTCGCGGGTCACCGTTTCCTGGCACGCGATCCGGCAACCGGGGAACTCAAGTACCTCAACGTTCAGTGGGATGACGCTTCCAAGGCTTATGTGGCTTACAAGGGCGGCGCCAGCTGGAACCAGGGCTGCGCCGGCTGCCACACGACGGGCTACGACAAGGCCTCGGCCACGTTCGCCGACGCCGGCATCGGTTGCGAAATGTGCCACGGCCCCGGCCGTGACCACATCCTCGGCAAGGGCGACGTCTCCAAGATCACTGCCACCACGGATGCTCAGGTCTGCGGCTCCTGCCATAACGGCACCAGCCAGATGCCCGACGGCACCCGTTGGCCCGTGGGCTACCGCCCCGGCCAGGGCAACTTCACCGACGGCGGCTTCACCTACCTGAAGTTCGACATCAGCAAGTCTGCTGTTGACTACACCGGTAAGAAGCTCCGCCAGTATGCCCAGTGGGAAGCCTCTGCCCATGCGACCTCGTGGCCGACCCTGCAGTCGAACCCGGCTGCCGGCAGCTACTGCTACAAGTGCCACACCGCTGACGCCATCGTCGAGGGTGCTACCTTCGACCCGGCCAAGCACCAGGGCTCTGTCAGCAGCGTGACCTGCGTGGCCTGCCATGATCCCCATGGCAGCTCCGTCGAAGGCCAGCTCCGCAAGGAGCCGAAGGCTCTCTGCGAGTCCTGCCACAACGGCAGCATCGCGGAAGGCGGCACATTCAAGGCCGGCAGCGAGATCCACCATCCGATGAAGGAGATGCTCGGCGGCTACGGCGCCATCGGCGTCGCTCAGACCAAGGGCGCTCACAGCGGCGAGAGCTTCGACGGCACGGAGATTACCTGCCTTAGCTGCCACTTCGCCTACAACAACCACGACTTCAAGGTCGTGACCCCCGCCGATGCCATGCGCACCAACGCTGCGTATGACAGCTGCACGAAGTGCCACACCAACTCCAGCAGCGAATCTCGCGGCGTGTTCCTCGAGATGATGCAGGAGAGCGTGGAGACCAAGCTGCATGCCCTGACGGCTGACATCGCCACCATCGATGCCGCCCTGAAGGCCAACGCTAACGTGCTCGGCGCCAAGCTGGAGGCCTACCAGGCCGCCAAGACTAACGTGTCCTTCGTCGAGGCTGATGCCTCTCGCGGCGCTCACAACTTTGAGTATGCCACGAAGGTTCTCTCGGCTGCTCAGAAGGCCATTGCCGACGCGAAGACCGCCCTTCCCAAGTAGCCCTAGAGGCATATGGGAGAGTTGAGAGCCCTCAGGGAGCAATCCCCGGGGCTCTCTCTTTTTGTTGGCAATTCCGGAGCAAGAGGCCCATGGGATTTGTGCGCCCAAAGTGTCAGGTATTGCGTGCATTGCGTGTCATGCCCCTTAATGGACCTCTGCGTTGCAGGACTTAGTCGCGGGTGGATGGAAAACTTCGTAACGAATCGTTTCGGAAGTAGAACATGTCCATTTCCTACGCAGCACACTCTTCTACGACATGCGCTCGCTCCTCGGAAACAGCTCGACGCCTGCCCTGGCTTGTGACGGAAATCACAAGCCAGGGCGCCGCTGCCGTCCTTCCGGCGTTCCGACCCTGCCCCGCCATTCTGCTTTGACGCAGCCCAGCCCCGCCGTAAGGCGGTTGGGAAATAATATCACCAGGGAAGGAGGTGCCAAGAAATGAATCGGAAGGTACTGAAGGTCGCTCTCATAGCAGTTATTGCCCTGCTCGTGGCGATGACCGCAAGTGTGGTGGTGGCCAGCTCGAAGGCCAAGGGTGAGTTGCCGGAGTACGTCGGCTCGCAGGCCTGCCTCGGCTGCCACGCTGACAAGTACATGGTCTGGGAGTCCTCTCACCACGCCAACATGCTGGTGCAGGTCATGAAGCCCACGGATCTGCCTGGTGACATGACAACCACCACGCCCGAGTTCCAGGAGGAACTGCTGAAGGCAGACTGGATTGTGTCCGGCCAGCGTTTCCTGGCACGCGATCCGGCTACGGGGGAACTCAAGTATCTGAACGTCGAATGGAATGACGCGCAGCAGAAGTACGTCGCCTACAAGGGCGGCTCCAACTGGAACACCAGCTGCGCGGGCTGCCATGCGACCGGCTACGACAAGACCACGGCCAGGTTCGCTGACGCCGGCATCGGCTGCGAATCGTGCCATGGCCCCGGTCGTGACCACATTCTTGGCAAGGGCGACGTGTCCCAAATCGTCAAGACCAACGACGTGCAGGTGTGCGGCTCGTGCCACAACGGCCAGGGCAACATGCCGGACGGCACCCGTTGGCCCGTGGGCTATCGTCCCGGCGGCGACATGACCGCAAACGGCTTCAAGTATCTGAAGGTTACCCCGGAACAGTCCGCCCTTCAGTTTGAAGGCAAGCACATGCGGCAGATGGCTCAGTGGGAGATCTCCGCCCACGCCAACGCTGCGAACAGCCTCGCCTCCAGCGGTCACGCCTCTGCTACGTGCTACAAGTGCCACAGCTCCGACGCCGTCGTAAATGCCGCGTTCGACCCCAAGGCCCATGAGAAGGTCAACGGCATCACCTGCGTCGCCTGCCACGATCCGCACGGCGGCAGCATCGTAGGCCAGCTGCGCCAGGAGCCCCAGGCTCTCTGCGAATCCTGCCATAACGGCAGCATTCCCGAGGGCGGCACGCTGAAGGCCGGCGCCACCGCTCACCACCCGATGAAGGAAATGCTCTCTGGCTATGGCGCCATCGGCATTGCTCCGACCAAGGGTGCCCACAGCGGCGCTAGCTTTGATGGCGAGCCCATCACCTGCCTTGATTGCCACTTCGCCGCGTCCAACCATGACTTCAAGGTTGTACGGCCCGGAGAAGCTGTCAAGCTGAACATGCCCGGTAAGGATTCCTGCACGCGGTGCCATGAACGCTCCAGCAGCGAGTCCCGCGGCGTCTTCCTCGACATGATGCAGGAGAATGTGGCGATGAAGCTCGAGGCCCTCAAGGCCGACGTAGCTACCATCGACGCTGCGCTGAAGGCCAACCCGAGCGCCCTGAGCGCTGAGTTGAAGGCCAAGTATGACGCGGCCAAGACGAACTACACCTTCGTCGACGCCGACGGCTCGCACGGCGCCCACAACTTCGAGTACTCTATCAAGATCATCGCAGATGCGCAGAAGACCATGAGCGCAGTCAAGGCTGCTCTGCCCAAGTAGTCCTCGAGACACGTGGGCGTAAGCAAGGAGCCCTCAGGGAGCAATCCCTGAGGGCTCTTTTTAGTTTGGCCATTGCAATGCTTTTGTAGGATTTTGTTCTATTCCTGAGAGAACATTGAAGGTTTATTATATGGTTAGGAGAGGAGGGGTCAACCATGGCCCGTGCAGCCCGAACCGAGGACTTCCTTGACCTGGTCGAGACGCTTCTCCAGGCTCAGCTTGAGGCTATCCAGGAGATTCGGCGGATTCGTGCGGCTGAAGATGACGCTGAGTTCGTCGGCAAGCGACCGGCACAGCGTCGTCTGACTCGAACGCAAATGGCCTATGAGGTCCTGGCTGCGGCTGGTAAGCCCCTCCACATCGGAGATATCTGTAGGCTGGTACGTGAGTCCTTTGGTGTACCTGTGACTCGGGAAACGCTGGCCGCCACCTTGGTCCGCGAAGCCAAGCTGGGAAATCAGATCGTTCGGGTCGGTCTTAACGTGTTCGCCATCGCTGGCAAGGTGTCGCCATGAAGACGCTCATCAGCGCTTTTGAAGAGCTACTGTGGGAGGCTCGAAAGACCTTTCCCCAGCATCGGACGTTTCTCCGGGCTCGCCAACTGGCTCTTGGTTTTGTCACGACTTGGGGCCGTCATACCATCAGTCGGGCGCTATGTGCGATCCACCGCCAGTTTGAGGACTGGAGCGCAAGCTACCGGCTGTTTTCGCGTTCTCCGTGGAATCCCGCCGGCCTGTTTCGGCCGGTCCTCAACAAGTGCCTGGGACTCGTCGACAAGACCGCACTGATTTGCTTTGCGCTGGACGACACCGCCCTGCGCAAAAGCAGCAAGGACATTCCCGGGGTCTCATATGCCCGGGATCCCATGTCACCCAAGTTCCACCCCAATCTCATTCTCGGCCAGCGGTTCATCCAGGCTACCTTTCTGCTTCGCCCACAGGGACTGAGCGGACCAGCTCGTAGCATCCCGGTGCGGTTTACGCCTGCCCCACCCCCCGCTAAGCCTGGAAAGAAGGCGTCAGAAGAAGAACAGAAGGAATATCGCCAAGCGAAGAAGACCAACAACCTCAGTTGTCAGGGTGCGGCGGTCATCAAGGATCTGCGAGCTGAACTCGATGTATTGGGTGCGGTCGAACGCACTGCTCTGGTCGTGACCGACGGCAGTTACTGCAACCGTAACGTCCTGCGCAACAAACCAGACCGGGTTGAAATCGTAGCTCGGACTCGCGGGGACATCACCCTTTTCGCCCTCCCTACGAGCGAGCAACTGGTAGGCAGGGGGCGCAGGCGCAAGTATGGGGACGAGTTACCCAAGCCTAACGAGATTCGCAAAGACGACAGCAAGTTCCCATGGCGAGAGGCCGACGTCTTCGGTGCGGGACGCCTCCATAACCTGCGGTTCAAAGTGGTAGCGCCCGTCTTATGGAAGTCCGGCGCCAAGGCCAGGCAGTTGCGGCTAATCATCATCGCCCCGCTGGGGTACCGATTGACGAAGAGGAGTAAGAAGCTCTACCGAGACCCGGCCTACCTCCTCACAACCGACCTGACTACGCCCGTAGAAACCCTGATTCAGGCCTACTTTGACCGCTGGGAGATTGAAGTGAACCACCGGGAAGAGAAGAGCATGTTCGGCGTGGGCGAGGCGCAAGTCTGGTCGGACAAGGCTGCGCCGCGTGTCCCTCAGTTTCAAGTGGCCATCTACGCCATGCTGCTGCTCGCATCCCTGATGTCTTACGGACCAACGAGAACTGAAAGTTACCATAAGCTCCCGAAGTGGCGATCCCAAACGGAGCGCCGTCCCTCAATTGAAGACATTTTGACCCTGATTCGCGAAGAACTCGTGGATCGAGGGATCTCCAATAGCACCACAGGCGGGCAGCGAGCTTCCCGCCCTAAGAGAATGCCCAAAGCAAGTTAGCCGGAGGGGTTATGAACCCCTCCGGCCGAAAAAACCGATACGAATTTCCTCGCACCCCAAGGCGGGAGCCACTTGTGGGGTTCTTCCCTATACAGAAAGGGCCAAACTAAAGAGGCGGGCCGCCCGGTAGGGCGGCCCGCCTTTTCCCTCGTTCGCCGTCACCTCTGTGCCCAGGTCTCCAGCGGCACGCCCCGCAGGCGGCACCACTGACCCGTTTCGCCGGTAATCACCACGGGGCGGAGTCGCATCTCCGCCACCGATCTTGCTCCGCTCAGCAGCAGGGCGCAGCGGAGGTCGCCCACCAGCCCCTCCAGGTAAGCCTGAAGGCGGCCCTGCTGGTAGGCGCGCAGGGCGGCCCCCGCCACGCCGACCACGCTGGCGCCCAGCGCCAGCGCCTTGGCGCAGTCGCTGCCGTATCGTACGCCGCCGCTCGCCACGATGTCGACCCCTGGGAGGCTCAGAGCTGCCACCTCGGCCAGGGTGGCGGCTGTCGGAAT
>Ga0196971_1000867_pt1 | contig 17104 bp, 15 predicted proteins | sample S1v_1013CmetaG_FD_148660 | JGI IMG/M metagenome (GOLD analysis project Ga0196971, IMG submission 148660) | Soil microbial communities from Anza Borrego desert, Southern California, United States - S1+v_10-13C | ecosystem: Environmental > Terrestrial > Soil > Desert | place: USA: California... | reverse complement strand
CAGCGGTGTGGTGGTTCTGGAGAACGAGCACTACCGCGTGACCGTGAACACTGCGCTCGGTGCTGCCATGTCGTGGTTCGACAAGGCGCTGGGCCGCGAACTGGCGAACGGGGCCTTCGGGCAGCTACTGTATGCGAAGGGCGGCGAGGGGACTCGGCTGATTTCCAACCAGGCCGACCTTCCCCCCGGCAACCCCGCGGTGCTGGCGGATTTCCAGCTGTCGGCCGCTTCTGTGGTCTCCGACGCTGTTGCTCAGCGGCTGGTGCTGTCTGGCAACACGCCGTGCGGCCCGCTCACCGTGGAATGGTCGCTACCCTCTGAGGGTGGTGTCGTCGACGTCTCCTATCGGCTGGAGAAGGTAGAGACCCGGGCGAAGGAGGCCGTCTATGTGGCCTTCCCCCTGGACCTGCCCGGCGCCGCCGTATCGTCGGACGCCCAGCTTGGCTGGGTCGACTGGCACCGAGATCAGCTGCCCGGCGGCTGCAAGGAGTGGCTGCCCCTCCAGACCTCCATTCTTGTGGAGGGGACCGGGGCCGGCGTGCAGATCTGTTCTCCGGACATTCCGCTCTTCTGCGTGGGCGACGTGGTGCGGGGACGGTGGCCCGTGGAGGCCGACCTCACCGGCGGGCGCATCTACAGCTATGTGCTGAACAACTACTGGCACACCAACTACAAGGCATCCCAGGGAGGTCCGCTGACCTGGCGGTACCGCCTGACCAGCGCCCCAGCGCTGGATCGGGCTGCGGCTTACCGGCTGGGCTGGGAAGCCCGGCGGCCCCTCTACGGCCACCGCATCAGCTTCCAGGACTTCCGGAGCGTGGCTGCCCCTTACGACAGCCCAACCGGCGGCCTGTTGGCCCGGGTGAGTCCGGAGAGCGTGGCAATGTCGACCATGAAGGCAGCCCGAGCGGGCGAAGGCATGATCGTGCGCCTGCAGGAGATCGCCGGACTTGGGCAGATTGCTTCGGTGGCTTTCCCCGGGCGCCCCGTGGCCCGGGCCTGGGTCACCGACCTGCTGGAACGAGATAAGGCGCCGCTGCTGGTTCAGCCGGACGGCAGCCTGCGGGTGGCGGTCCCGGCCTGGGGCCTGTCCACGGTACGGATCCTGTTTGCGTGAGGAGGGAGACGGCGGCGATGAAAACGACGAAGCTTCATATGATCGGCAATGCGCACATCGATCCGGTCTGGCTCTGGCAGTGGCAGGAAGGGTTCCAGGAGATCAAGGCCACCTTCCGCTCGGCCCTCGACCGGATGCGTGAGAACGACGATTTCGTCTTCACCTGCAGTTCCGCTGCTTTCTACGAATTTGTGGAGCAGAACGACCCGGCCATGTTCGAAGAGATCCGCCAGCGGGTGCAGGAAGGGCGCTGGGCCATCGTCGGCGGCTGGTGGGTTGAGCCCGACTGCAACGTGCCCTCAGGCGAGTCCTTCGTGCGCCAGGCGCTCTATGCCCAGCATTACTTCAAGGCGAAGTTCGGCGTGACGGCCACGGTGGGCTACAACCCCGACAGCTTCGGCCACGCCGGCATGCTGCCTCAGATTCTGCGGAAGAGCGGCATGGACGCCTACGTCTTCATGCGGCCCGGCCCCCACGAGAAAGGGCTGCCGGGGCGGCTCTTCTGGTGGGAGTCCGACGACGGCAGCCGGGTGCTCACCTTCCGCCTTCCCTTCGAGTACCTGACCGGACCGGCAGAGATCGAGTCGCACGTGCGCAAGTGCATGGGCGAGATCAAGGAGCCGTTCAGCGAGCTCATGTGCTTCTACGGCGTGGGCAACCACGGCGGCGGCCCCACCAAGCAGAACATCGCTTCCCTGCGGCGGCTGGATGCGGACCCGGAGTTCCCCGCCCTGGCCTTCAGCAGCCCGGCTGACTATTTCGCCGCCGTGCGCAAGAAGCAGGACTTGCCCATTCCCGTTGTGCATGACGACCTGCAGTACCACGCCGTTGGCTGCTACGCTGCCCACTCGGGCATCAAGCGGTGGAACCGGCAGGCGGAGAACCGGCTGGCGGCGGCTGAGAAGTTCAGCGCCGTGGCTGAGCGAGTGACGGGGCTGCCCTACCCGGGCGCGGAGTTTGCACAGGCCTGGAAGGGCGTGCTCTTCAACCAGTTCCACGACATTCTGGCCGGCTCGTCGCTGGAGCCCGCTTACGATGATGCCCGGGACCAGTACGGCGAGGCCCTTGCCATCGCCGGCCGGGCCCTGAACGGGGCCGTTCAGTCGCTCTCGTGGCTCATCAGCATTCCCCAGGAGCAGGGCATGCGGCCCGTGGTGGTCTTCAACCCCCACGCCTGGCCCGTCCGCACCTGCGTGGAGCTGGAAGGCTCAAAGATCAAGGATACCGACGTTCTCGTGGACGATGAAGGTCGGCAGGTGCCCTTCCAGACCGTGCGCTCCCTGGCCACGGTAGGCTACTGGCGCATGCGGCCCAGCTTCATGGCCGAACTGCCGCCCATGGGCTACCGGGTCTACCGGCTGCTGACCGAGACGGCCCCGGTAAAGGCCACCTTCGCTGCCGTGCTGGCCACCGACACCGCCATGGAAAACGAGCGCCTGCGGCTGGACGTGGACCCCGCCACCGGCTTCGTGAAGCTGACGGACAAGCAAGCCCAGTTCGAGGTGCTCACCGGCGGCGCCAGGCCCGTCGTCATCGCAGATGCCAGCGACACCTGGAGCCACGCCATCACCCGCTACGACGACGAGATCGGCGTCTTTGCGCCCAAGCGCATCCACCTGGTGGAGCACGGGCCGGTCAAGGCCGTCATCCGGGTGGAGAGCGAGTACGGCCGTTCGACGCTGACCCAGGACTTCGCTCTCTGCCAGGGCACGAACCGGGTGGATGTGGCGGTGACGGTGGACTGGCGCGAGGGGCACAAGCTGCTGAAGCTGCGCTTCCCCACCAACCTGCACTTCCCGAAGGCCACCGTGGAGACGGCTTACGGCCACATCGAGAAGCCGGTGGGCGGCGACGAGGTGCCGGCCCAGAGCTGGATCGACATGTCCGGCGTCATCCGGGCCAGCCAGGCTATGTACGGCCTGTCGCTGCTGAACGACGGCAAGTACAGCTTCTCCATCAAGGAGCGGGAGCTGAGCATGACCGTCCTGCGCAGCCCCATCTACGCACACCACGACCCATACGTGCCGCAGCCGGATGAGCCGGTGGTCTTCATGGACCAGGGCGTGCAGCGCTTCACCTACTCCCTGCTGCCGCATGAAGGCGGGTGGGAGCAGGGGGGCACTGTGCGGGAAGCTGCCCTGCTTAACCAGCCCTGTCTGGCCCTACCCGAGACCTACCACGAGGGGCCGCTGCCACAGAAGGACTCCTTCCTATCGGTGGACCAGTCCAACATCATCGTCAGTGCGGTGAAGCGGGCGGAGGAGAACGGCGACCTGATCGTGCGGGCGTACGAGACCAATAAGACTGCGACCCGGGCCACCATCCACCTGCCCAAGTTCGGTCGTGTGATTGAGGCTGACTTTGGACCATGTGAAATCAAAACGTTCAGAGTACCGCAGGATGCTGCCCGGCAGGTTGTCGAATGTAACCTGTTGGAGTGGTAACTCAAGCGAGCCCCGTTGGGCAGAGTACCTCTGCCCAACGGGGCTTTTGTCATGAAGCGGAGGCGTACCCATGGCGGAACTACCGGAACTGACGATTTTGCAGAAGCAGATGCACCAGGCCCTGGCGGGACGGCGGATTGTTGAAGTCGAGATTCTTCAGCCCAAGTGCCTGAACGTCCCTCAGGCCGAGGCGGAAGGCGTCCTTACGGGCCGTGCGATTACGGCGGTAAGGCGTCGGGGCAAGTGGCTGGCGCTCGAGCTAGACCCGCCCCACTACCTGCTGCTCAACCTGGGCATGGGGGCCGACCTCTGGCACTACAAGCCCGGCGATAAGCTCCTCGACAAGTACATGTTCCGGCTGGGGCTGGACGACGGCACGGGCTTTACCTGCCGGTTCTGGTGGTTTGGCTACATCCACCTGCTCTCCGCTGACTCCCTGGCCATGCACAAGGAGACGGCGAAGCTCGGTCCGTCGCCCATGGAGGTGTCGGTGGCCGAACTGATCGCCATTGCCCGCAAGTACCCCCGAAGCAACCTCAAGTCGCTGATTCTGGACCAGGAGAAGCTGGCGGGCATTGGGAATGCCTACGCCCACGACATTCTCTGGAAGGCCCACCTGCACCCCGCCCGGAAGCTAGGCACCCTGACCGACGAGGACCTGGAGCGGTACCATGAGGCCATCCAGTTCATTATGAAGCGCGCCCTTGAGATGGGCGGCATCGAACAAGACTTTTACCGGCAGGGCGGAAATATCAACAACTGGGAGGCGTTCAGCCTCATCGGGTATAAGGAGCACAAACCCTGCCCCGCCTGCGGCACGGCCATCGAGAAGATTGAGACCGGCGCCACGGCCACCTATATTTGCCCCACCTGTCAGGCTTAGGAGGGATCCACCCATGGCTCAACAACTGATCCGGGCTCAGGTTCCCCAGGAGCAGACCTGGAACCTGGCCGACCTGTACCCCAGCCGCGCCGACTGGGAACTGGCGATGGCGGCCATCGAGCGGGATATCGCCACCGTGACGCAGTACAAGGGCCGGCTGGGCGAAGGCGCCCGCGTGCTGCTGGCCTGCCTCACCGCCCAGGAAGCCCTGTATGAGCGGCTGCTCCGGGCCGCGACCTACGGGGAGCTGCTCATGGCGCAGGATGGCTCGGACCCCGCCAACCAGGAGGCGGCAGACCGGGCGGGAGCCCTGGTGGCCCGGGCCCAGGCGGAGATGTCCTTTGTGCGGTCGGAGATGCTGGCTCTGCCTGACGGCACGGTGGCCCGGTACCTGACCGAGGAGCCCGGCCTCAGTTCGCTGCGCAGGTTCATCGAGAAAATGCTGGCGGAGAAGCCGCACATGCTCCTGCCCGAGACGGAAGAGGTTCTGGCGGGCCTGGGCGAAGTGCTCGGGGCGCCCACGACCATCTACTTGCGCACCAAAGCGGGCGACATCACCTTCCCGCCTGCGACCGACAGTGCCGGCCAGGAAGTGGCCATCTCCTTCGCCCGCTACGAAGAGGAATACGAGACCCTCCCCGACGTGACGCTGCGCCGCAGCGCCTTCGCCGCCTTCAGCCAAGGGCTTGAAGGATATAAGAACGCCCTCGGCGCCACCTTTGCCACCGAGGTGAAGAAGAACGTGGTGCTGGCCCGGGCTCGCAAATACCCCTCGGCCACCCACATGCTGCTGGCGGGCCAGGAAGTGGAGCCCGAGATCTACCACAACTTGCTGGACGTGATTCAGCGGGATCTGGCGCCCCACATGCGCCGCTACGCGGCCCTGCGCAAGCGTGTGCTGGGCCTCGACAAGCTGCTCTATTGTGATATCGAGGCGCCCATGGATCCCGAGTTCCAGCCTTCCATCAGCTACGCGGAGGCCTCGGAGCTGATCATCGGCGCCATGTCCGTGATGGGCAAGGAGTACACCGATATTGTCAGGGCGGGCCTGAAGGAGCGGTGGGTCGACTGGTGCGACAACGCCGGCAAGTCCACCGGCGCCTTCTGCACCACCCCCTACGGGGCGCACCCGTTCATTCTCTGCACCTGGACAGACAACATGCGGTCGGCCTTCACCCTCGCCCATGAGCTGGGGCATGCGGCCCACGGCATCCTTACCGAGCAGAACCAGCGCCTGGCCAACGCCGACGTGTCGCTCTTCTTCGTGGAAGGGCCGTCGACCATCTGCGAGCTGCTGCTGGCCGAGCACATTATGGCCAGCAGCAACGACGTGCGCATGCGCCGCTGGGTGATCATGCAGACGCTCCAGACCTACCACCACAACTTTGTCCGGCACCTGCTGGAAGGCGAGCTGCAGCGGCGCATGTACGCGCAGGCGGAGGAGGGGCAGCCCATCACTGCGGCCACGCTGACGGCAATCAAGGGCGAGATTCTCAGCCAGTTCTGGGGCGATGCCGTGGAGATCGACGAGGGCGCCCGCCTGACCTGGATGCGTCAGCCCCACTATTACATGGGGCTCTACCCGTACACCTACTCAGCCGGTCTGACCACCTCGACCGCCGTGGCACAGATGATCAAGGAGCAGGGGCAGCCGGCCGTGGACCGGTGGCTGAAGGCCCTGAAGGCCGGCGGGTCGTTGAAGCCGCTGGAGCTGGCTCGCCTGGCGGGCGTCGACATGGCCACCGCTTATCCGGTGCGGCGGGCTGTGGCCTACGTGGGTGGCCTGGTCAGCGAACTGGAGAAGAGCTTCTAGGCGTCCGCCTCAGGCTTCGGACCCGTACGCGGCGAAAGCTTCGGCGATCAGACCGACCGAAAGGCCCGTGCGCTAAGCGATGCGGGCAGCCCAATCCGCCCGGGTCGCACAGGGTTTCTCTAGCACGAGGCCGCCGGCGAGGTTCCAGAAGCTCGCACCTCTGTTGTATTCCCAGTGCTCCACCTGCCCGGTTGCTCATCGCAATAATGATGCCACCAACCCTTTGTGAAGGTCTCCACCGGCATTGACGCGAATAGATCGCTGGAACCTGCTGGAAGGGGTGGACCCCATTGGCCCGACCGTTCCTGCTCATTCTCAGCCTCCTCGCAATCGCCATCGTCGTGGCGCCGGGGCGTACCGCTATGGCGGATTCGGCGCCCGTGCGGTCCGCCGGTCCTGGCTTTCAGCCGGTGTACTCCAGCAAGGTGCGCATGGAAGGCGAGCGAATCGACATCTTTCTGCACCGGCGAGACGAGAATGGGGCCTTCGCCCGCGCAATTGCGGCCGATGTGACCGTGCATTTTCACTTTGTCCCGACGGCAGATGAGTCCATGGACGCCGGCTTTCCGCTGCAAGCACCCCTGAAGCAGCAGAGCAACTATCGCCTGGCCGCCGAGAACTTCGGCGTAACGGTGCAGGGCACGACACTGCCCTTCGAGCGCCGGCAGGTGACCCTGGACGGCGAGACCTCCGAATGGGCCATCTGGCACCTGGACTTCAAGCAGGGTAAGCCATTGGACCTGGAGGTCCGCTACCGCATGGCGGCCGGCGGCAGCTACAAGCATGCCGATGCGCCCCTCGGGCTGGCCTACGTCTTGCAGACAGGCCGTTTCTGGGACGGGAGCATCGGGCAGGCGGACGTGCTCCTGCGCGCAGAGCGACCGCTTAAGGCAACGGACCTAATGGTCGGCACGACGCCGGGGCACGCCTTCAAAGATGGGCAGTTCCGCTGGCAGTGGCGCGACCTGGAGCCTGCCTTTGATCTTCAGGTCTTGCTGCAGAACCCGTGGTGGCTGGACCTGCCCGCCGACCTCGCGGTCCTGCTCGAAAAACGCCCGTTCGGCCGCGAACACGTCCTCCAAGCGGCCGCTGGCCTGTTCTCGCTGTACGAAGGCAGCGATTGGTATGCCTGGGCGCCGGTGCGCGACGGGCGTCTCTCCGGTCAGGCGGCCAACGCCTTGATGCCCCAAGTGTTGAAGAACCTTGACCCCCTGCTCACGGAGAACCCCGGGGACTGGGAACTGAGGCAGCTGCAGATTCGCCTGCTGTCAGCCGGGGAGTCTACCCGTGACGGCGGAAGGGATCCCGACGTGCGCCAGCGGTATGAAGCGGCCGTGCAGACGTACCTGCGTGACGGCGGCCCGGCCTTCCAGGACGCGTCCGGGGCCAGGATTGAACAGCCGCCCCCCAAGACGACAATCCAGCCGCCCGCATCGGCCCCCGAGGCTCCGGTGGTTCAGGGGGCGGAACCCCCTGCCGCTGTGCCGCCCGACGCCGCACCCAAGCGCCCGCCCCGGTCGCTGATCGCAGGGGTGGGGGGCTCGCTCCTGGTGGCGGCCCTGGTCGGCTGGCGGCGTGGCTGGAAGTGATCGCGAAACGGGCGGTGGTGCTCTTCAGGAGCACTCCCGCCCGTTCAGCTCTATGCTTCCCAGGCAGGCACGCCCCGGAGGTCGTCCAGGTCGAGGTTGCCGCCGGAGATCAGCGCCACACGCCGGCTGCTGGTCCCGGGGTGCTGGCGGCACGAGGGTCACCCCTGGTGATCATTGCCCGAGCCAGGCAGTTCTGGACATTTCTGGACATCCACAGCGGCAGTGATGTACAGAAATGTCCCCAAGGGTAGTTCCCTCGCTTTCATCCCCACCGAATAGGGGTGAATCTGCCCGAAACCCGGGCCGATGGCCCTCAAGTCTGTCCCTGCCCCCTGGCACTCAGCCCCTTAGCCGTGAGTTGAGGACTTTTTTGGACACTCGGGACGACGGCGCTGTAAAGAGAATGCCAACTCGTAGTTGCTCCCGTCGCAGGCCCCGTCCGGTTTTATGCTTCCCAGGCAGGCACGCCTCGCAGGTCGTCCAGGTCAAGGTTGCCACCCGAGACCAGCGCCACCCGTCCGCTTCCGCCCACCTGCAGGGCCGCCGCCACGCTCACGGCACCCGACGGCTCCACGGCCTGCTTCATCTTCGTGAGTAGGAAGCGGCAGGCCGCCTTGATCTCCGCCTCGGAGACCAGCACAATCTCATCGACGTACCGCTGCACCACCGGGAAGGTGAGTCTGCCGGGGTGCGATGTGCGGAGGCCGTCGGCGATGGTGGCCGACGCCCCGATGTCCACAATTTCGCCACGCCGGCGGGACAGGAAGGTGTCGTTGGCCAGTTCTGGCTCGACGCCCACGACCTTGACCCGTGGGTTACTCTCCTTGATGGCCGTGGCCACGCCGGAGATGAGGCCGCCGCCCCCGATGGGCACGAAGACCACCTCGACATCGGGCACCTGCTCCAGAATCTCCAGGCCCGCCGTGCCCTGGCCTGCCTGCACGTAAGGGTCATCGTACGGGGGGATGAAGAGGGCGCCCTCCGTCCGGCAGATCTCGGCAGCCCGCGCCAGCCGCTCGTTGGACGTGCGCCCGCAGAACTCAACGGTGGCGCCGAACTCCCGCATGGCCCGCACTTTCACGGCGGGGGCATCTTCCGGCACGACGATGGTGGCCTTCAGCCCCAGGTGGCGAGCGACGTAGGCCACCGCCTGGCCGTGGTTGCCGCTGGAACCCGTCACCACGTGGCGGGCACCTTCCTCCGCCGCCTTCATCACCCGGTTGGACGCCCCCCGCAGCTTGAAGGAACCCGTCCGCTGGAGGTGCTCCGCTTTCAGCGTGAGCCCCGACCCGGCGGGATCTTCAATGACCGGCGTCCGCAGCACCATCTGGCGGATGCGCTCGCGGGCTTGATGGATGTCTGCGACGGTGATCACTTGCCAGCTTCCTCCTTGCCGGGGCGGAGGGCGATCACATCAATCTCCACCAGGAAGGGGCCGGGCAGGCCACTTTGCACGGTGGTACGGGCGGGATATGGCTCCGTGAAGAACTCGGGGAAGACCGAGTTGTAGCGCTGGAAGTCCCCCATGTCGTGCAGGTGGCCGTGGACCTTGACCACATCATCCATAGTGCAGCCTGCGGCCGCGAGGATCGTCTTGATGTTGGTCAGCACCTGGCGGGTCTGGACAACGGCGTCGCCCTGAACGTACTCGGCGGAGCCGGGCTTCTTGGGGCCCTGGCCGCTGACGAAGACGAAGTCACCGGCGATAATGGCGGGCGTGTAGGGGCCGGCCGGCACCGGCGCATCGGCCGGGTGAACGGGAATCTTCCGTGCCATGATTATGCTCTCCTCTCAGATCTGGCCTCGAGCACAGGAGCAGGGGGACCCTGCGCGGGAATCGAATCCTCACGACATGATCGCTGCCGAAGGAGTGGCCTGACCATGCCGCTGCGGTTCAAGGGTCTTGACGTGCCCGTCCGTCCCATGTGGGAAGGCTTTCTGACGCCGTCAGTGCCAGCAGAACTGGCCCGCATTGAGTCCCAGATTGGCGATGACTTCACGCCGCCGGCTCACCGGGTGCTGCGCTGTCTCGACATGGCGGCTGTCCGCTGCGTGATTCTCGGGCAGGATCCCTACCCGCAGCCTGGTGTGGCCACGGGACGGGCCTTCGAGGTGGCGGGGGCGGAGTCCTGGGCGGACCGGGCCGTCAACAGTTCGCTCAAGAACATACTGAAGGCGCTGTACCGGACCTATCGGCAGCTGGACCGGCCGCCGGCCATCGCCGAAGTGCGGACCGACCGCGGCTTTGCCATTCTGCCACCGGGGGCCCTGTTCGATCACTGGGAGCGGCAGGGGGTGCTGCTGCTCAACACGGCCCTGACCTGCCACACTGGCGATCCGGGGAGCCACGCCGGGGTCTGGCCCGCCTTTACCAACGCCCTGATCGCACACATCCGGATGACCTGTCCGGACGCCGCCTGGCTCCTGTGGGGCGGACATGCCCGGGCCTACCGGCCGCAGGTGGATGGGGCGAGGGTGTACGAAGCCTCGCACCCTAGCAGCCGGGACAACTCGTTTGTCATGACTGACGGCTTCCGCGCGACGGCGGACCTGGTGGAGTGGTACGGCATCTAGGCCCAACGGCTGGCGAGGAACTTGACCTTGGCCACGTCCTGGTAAGCGCCGCCGCCTTCGTGGTAGTTGTAGGGGTAGAGTTCCATCTGCTTGGGGCCGGCCCAGGCGTTGTAGGCCGCGAAGACGGTGGAGGGCGGGCAGATGTCGTCCATGAGGCCGGCGGAGAAGAGCGTCTCGGCCTTGGCCCGGGGGGCGAAGTTGACGCCGTCGAAATAGGCGAGGGTTTCAAAGACCGTCTCGACCTTGTCGCGATGGGTCTGGCAGAACTTCGCGATCTCGCCGTAGGGCATGGAGTTGTTGAGCTCCGTGGCCCGGCGGTAGTGGCAGAGGAAGGGCACGTCGGGCATGGCATACTGGACCGCCGGCTCCAGGGCCGTGGCGGCGATGGTCATGCCGCCGCCCTGGCTGCCACCCGTGGTGGCGATGCGGTCGGGGTCGACGGCCGGATGGCTGCGGGCGGCCTCAACGGCGCGGACGGCGTCGGTGAAGACCCGCCGGTAGTAGTATGTAGCCGGATTGAGAATGCCCCGGGTCATGAAGCCGGGGAACTGGGGGTTGCCGCCGTCCACTTCGGGGTCGGGGGTGTCGCCCTTGCGCCAGGTGCTGCCCTGGCCCCGCGTGTCCATAATGAGGTGAGCAAACCCGGCGCCCGACCAGAGCAGCCACTCGGTGGGCCAGCCGCGGCCGCCGCCGTAGCCGATGTACTCCACGACGCAGGGCAGGGGGCCGGCGCGGTGGCGGGGAAGCTGGAGCCATCCCTTGATGGGCTGGCCGCCGTAGCCGCTAAAGGTCACGTCGAAGGTCTGGATGTTGCGAAGGCCAAAGTCGACCTCCGTGAAGACGGGGTTTAGGGGGTGCCGGCGAGCGTCGGCGAGGGTCTGCTGCCAGAAAGAGTCGAAGTCGGCGGGCTCCGTGCGAGGGGCCTGGTACGTGCGCAACTGCTCCAGGGGCAGGTCGAAGTACGCCATGGCTCGTGTCTCCTTTATGTGGCCTTGCGTGTCCATTCTAGCCTAGAACAGAAGGAAAGCCAATGCGTAAAGGCCCTTCCGGCGAACTGCCCGGAAGGGCCTTGCTGTGCCCTCTGCGGAGCTTCAGACAGTGGGAGCAATCACGTCTCAACGGTGCTGATTGAGGTGGGACTCAAAGTCCAGGCTCTTCAGTTCGGCGAGGGTCTCCCGCAGGAGCCCCATCACCCGCTCACGCCGGGCCGGAAGCTCCTTATAGTCGGCCACGTAGAAGAAGGAGACCACTCCGGCGTAGACGTCCTTCGGCAGGTCCCGGCTGAGGTACCGCAGGCCGAAGTTGTAGCGCCACGGGCAGTAACGAATGCGCAGGGCTTCCACCAGCCGTTGCAGCAGCATGCCCCAGTAGAAGGCGTAAGCGTCGATGGGGTGGTCCCGCAGGACCTCCTTGTCGACGAACAGGTGGAACATCTCGGCCGGCTCTTCCAGCAGGGGGAGGCGGCCCTTGATCTTCTCGGCCATGGTGCGGGCGTCGGTCGGGGGCTCGGGGAACATCCCCTTGCGGTCCAGGTAGACCACGGGCGTGCCGTGGATCTCCGGCTCCAGGAACCGGTTTTGCGTGGACTCTTCCATGACCACCAGATCGACCAGCAGGTAGGGGCTGACGCCCTCCAGCCGGTAGAAGGCCTGCCAGTGGCCGTGCCAGGAGGGCCGGGGCACTTCGTACCGCCGTTCGATGGGGGCAAAACGCTGCAGGGCCGCCTCAATGCGGGGCCAGGTCTCGTCCACCTTTCCGTCGGCGACCATGATCTGCAGGTCCAGGTCCGACCACTGGTCAGCGTGGCCCATGGCCATGGAGCCGCCTTCCCAGAAGGCCACCACGTGCTCGACGCTCTCCATTTCCTTCAGCAGGGCCGCAACGATCTCATTGCGCATGGTTGACATTCCTCCGCAAGGGTGCTTCCGATTAGACGCCGCCCCGCCGCCGCTGGTTCGTGAATAAGCCCAATCGATGGGGAGACAGTACGGGTAAGAAAGCGGAGGTGGCGGATGATGGAACACCAGGCGCTGGCGCCCCATGAATCGCTGGAGATCCACGAGATGCTGAACTTCAAAACGATCTCCCTCACCAAGTCGAAGATGATGCAGGGACTGGTATTCGACCAGGACCTGAAAGCTTTGATGCAAAAGGACGTCGAGCAATCGCTGCGAGCCATCGCAGACCTGCAGGGCCTCTACCGGAACGCGCCTATTCACTAACGAGCGAGGTGGCCCGCCGATGAACAACGACTATTTGGACCCGATCAACGCCGAAGGAATGCCCAAGCTGGTGGACGCCGCCCTGGCGCTCGACCTCCAACTGACGGCCAAAATGGCGGTGCGCAACTGCGCTTTCTCCATCGCGGAAACAGCCTCCCCGGAAGTGAGGGCGGTCCTGCACCGCCACCTCACCGAGGCCCTTGACCTGCACGGGGAGATCACGCAGCTGATGATGCAGAAAGGCTGGTTCCACCCGTACCAGTTGAACGAGCAGTTCCAGTTGGACATGACGTCCGCCGACACGATGGTGAAGATCGCGAACATGCAGCTATTCCAGGACGACACCTCTCGACGGGGACTCTTCGCAACGCCCAACAAGTAAGAGCGGAGGAAGACGCCATGAAAGCCGTCACGTATCAGGGCATCAAGAATGTCCAGGTCAAAGAGGTCCACGATCCCAAGATTGAGCAGCGGGATGATATTCTGGTCCGGGTGACCAGTTCGGCCATCTGTGGCTCCGACCTGCACCTGATCCACGGAATGATCCCCAATCTCGCGACCGACTACATCATCGGGCATGAGCCGGTGGGCATTGTCGAAGAAGCGGGGCCCGACGTGACGAGCGTCAAGAAAGGCGACAAGGTGATCATTCCGTTTAACGTCGCCTGCGGGCAGTGTTGGTTCTGCCAGAACCACCTGGAGAGCCAGTGCGACAACTCCAATCCCCATGGAGAGATGGGAGGCTTCTTCGGCTACTCCGAGACGACCGGGGGTTACCCCGGCGGGCAGGCGGAGCTGATGCGGGTCCCCTATGCCAACTTCATCCCCTTCAAGGTCCCCGAGAATAACGAGGTGCCGGATGAGCACCTGACGGTGATCTCGGACGCCATGTCGACCGCTTACTGGAGCGTCGACAACGCCGGTGTGAAAGAAGGGGACACGGTGGTGGTGCTCGGCTGCGGCCCCGTGGGGCTGTTCGCCCAGAAGTTCTGCTGGATGAAGGGAGCCAATCGGGTGATCGCCGTTGACTACGTCGACTACCGTCTGGAACGTGCCAGGAAAACCAACAACGTCGAGACGATCAATTTCGAGCAGGAGAAGAACATTGGCAACCATTTGAAGGAGATCACCAGGGGCGGGGCCGATGTGGTGATCGACGCGGTGGGCATGGACGGCAAGATGACGCCGCTGGAGTTCCTGGCCTCCGGGCTCAAGCTGCAAGGCGGGGCTCTGGGCGCCGTCGTCATGGCCGCCCAGGCCGTGCGCAAGGGCGGGACCATTCAAATCACGGGCGTCTACGGTGCGCGCTACAACGCCTTCCCCCTGGGAGACCTGTTCCAGCGGAACATCACCCTGAAGATGGGCCAGGCGCCGGTGATTCACTACATGCCGAAGATGTACGAAATGGTGTCCACCAACAAAATCGACCCGACGGACGTGATCACCCACGTGATTCCGCTCTCGGAGGCGAAGCGCGGGTACGAAGTCTTCGACAATAAGACGGACGGCTGCATTAAAGTCGTCCTCAAGCCATGAACGGGGGCCAGTCGACCATGCAGCAGAGGTACGCGCTACACGAAACGTTGGAGCTGATGGAGGTCTCCGCCTTCCGGGCGGTCAGCAAGACCAAGGCCACGGCCATGCAGATTCTGGTTTCTGACCCGGAGCTAAAGCGCCTGCTTCAGGCAGAGGCGGAGCGCTCGACCCGGCAGCTGAGAGTGTTGAGCGGACTGCTCTCCAACGCAGTCCCACAGGAGGGAAGAGCATGAACACATGGCTTGAACGCCTTATGGGTGTAGATACCCTGACCGACCAGGTGATCTCCATGGACTTGCTCATGTCGGCCAAGACCGGCATTCAGCTCTACGCGGTGGCCGCCACGGAGGCCGCCACGCCCGAACTCAGGGCGGTATTCGTCAATCAGCTGCACGAGGCCATCGAAGCCCATGCCGACGTGACGGCGTACATGATTGACCGAGGGTTCTACCACGCCTACAATGTCCCCGAGCAGGCCCGGTTGGACTACAGCACCGTCCAGACCGCGATCAGCCTCCCCTCGTAGGATAAAGCGCCGGCAACGCATTCGTTGTCGGCGCTTCTTTCATGTGCTGGTGGTGTTAGCCCTGAAGCTGAGCCTTGGCCGCCGCGAATTCCTCGGGGCTGATCTCGCCCTTGGCCAGCCGCATCTGCAGCACGCTCAGGGGGGTATTGCGCTTGGTGTACCGCTGGACAAGGACCCAGGCGAGAATGACGGCCCCGACGACCAGGGCTGCCAATACGGCGTGGCCGATCCACCAATACTGGCCGTCCATCAGCATGCCGCGGCCGCCCATCATCATGCCGCCGCCATTCATCATTCCGCCGCGTCCGCCGTGCATCATGCCGCCGCGTCCGCTCATCATCATCCCGCCGCCCATCATGTGATTGCCAAACAGCATGCCGATGCCGGGAACAGCGAGGAGGCCCAGGGCCACCCAGCCCCACGCGGGCCGCTCACCGACCGGCTGCTTGAAAATATACCAGACGAGGAACGCCACAGCTGCGATCCAGAAGAGCATCATGAATTGACAACCCCTTTCTGGTCTCAACTATAGCAACCCGGTGTGGAGAATGTATGGAGGTCTCCCTATTCTTCCAGGAAGTTCACTTCACGGACGGTGCCACTGCGGCTGATGCGGTAGGACTTGATCTGATGGGGATTTGCTTTCGCCGTGAACGCTGCCCCAAAGAGGCTGACCTCGGCCCGGGCGTGCCGGCCCACGGGCTCGTACAGGCGCAGAATCAGGTCGTCGCCATCTTCCGCCTGTTTGAGGGCGGTGACCACCAGCTGATCGGGCGGCGTGACGGTCAGGTAGGAGGCCACGGGCGGCAGACTACCCTGGTGGACGTACTCTCGCACCAGGCGCAGGGGATCGTTGAGGTCAAGGGCCGCCTGCACCACACCAGACTCCTGCCAGGGGCCTACGTGGGGCGCCAGGGCCCAGCGGACCTCCTGCCAGCCCTGGTCCTGGAAGCGGGGGAAGCCGGCAGGGTCATCGGCGCGGCTCTTGGTGCCGGCAAAGCGGGGGCTGCGCAGAATGGTCAGCCGGGCCTCACCGCCCATGATGTCGCCGCCATACTTGCAGTCGTTCAGCAAGGCCACGCCGTAGGGATGAGCCACACCGCGGGCGTCGGACAGCCTGCCGGTCACATCCATCCATTGCTGCAGGGGCTCTTCCCCGCCGGAGGCCGGGCGGGCCACATGGCCGTAGGGCGCCGAGAAGGTGGCCACGGTCTCCTGTAGAGCGAAGGGGAAGGCGAGCTTCAGCGTCTTCTCTTCCTCCTGCCAGTTGACCAGCAGCCGTCCGTGGACGTGGGGGACGTCGCGGTAGAGGCTGACCTCCTGGCGGGCCAGCGACTGGCCGAAGCGCACAGTCACGCCCACGGTGGCCCGGACGGGGCCTTCTTCGCAGAGGGTGAGCTCGGGCTGTGCGAAGGGGGCGATCAAGTGGCGGAAATGGTCGGCCTCGCTGCCCCAGGGGTTCGCCTTGTCATCCATGACCAGCAGCTGAGCACCGGCCCCGCCCAAGAGTTCCAGGCTGCGCTCCTTGTCAAAGAGGCTGCGCAGGGCGCCGGTGGCTGGGTCGAAGGTCAGGCGCCACCAGCGGTTCTCCAGCTGGGTGGCGGTGGCAGACAGGGGCGGCGCGCCGGCAGGCAGTTCCGCCGGGGGCTCATCGATCAGCCGGTAGACCCGGTAGCCCAGGGGCGGCACATCCGCCAGGAAGGTGGCCCGCTTCCGGCCCTCACCCTGGGACTCTGGCCGGGTGAACTGGTGGACCACGGGCTGGTGCTGGTCGTCCAGAACCCGCATCTCGTCGGGGGCCCAGTCGTTGACCTCCACATCCACGACCTCGCGCCGGACCCAGGGGCTGGGGTTGAAGACCACAACCGGCACCCCGTCGCCCAGATCGGCCACGAAGTTGCCGGAGCCGGTGCGAGCGCGACGCATGGCCTCGCCGACAGGCACGCCGGGGCGAGTCGTATCGATGCCCTGGGCGATGGTCTGCAGGGCGGAGTAGAGCGTACGCTCGCCCGTGCCGATGGCTTCCCGCTGCTCGTTCATGACATCTTCGTAGGCGGACTGGAGGCTGGTGCCGCACAGCACGTCGTGGAACTGGTTGAACAGCACGTGCTTCCAGGCCCGGTCCAGCGCCTCGTGCGGGTAGGGTTTGCCGTGGTTGGTGGCGGCGACGGTGGCGAACTTCTCCGCGGTCAGCAGGGTTTGCTCGCCTAGCCGGTTCAGCCGCTTGACGGGGCTGAAGCTGGTATAGCAGCCCCGGAAACTGTACTGCAGGCCGCCATCGAAGCTGGGATGGTCGCTGCCGGCCACCTTGTCAAAGAAGGAGGCCAGTGTGCCGAAGCGCAACGTGGGCCAGTTGGAGTCGGCGTTAAGGTCGAGTATGTTCTGGATCAGCTTCCTGGT
>Ga0196971_1000866_pt1 | contig 17105 bp, 10 predicted proteins | sample S1v_1013CmetaG_FD_148660 | JGI IMG/M metagenome (GOLD analysis project Ga0196971, IMG submission 148660) | Soil microbial communities from Anza Borrego desert, Southern California, United States - S1+v_10-13C | ecosystem: Environmental > Terrestrial > Soil > Desert | place: USA: California... | reverse complement strand
CGTAGGTATAAAAAAACTCCTTACCGTACATTAGAAAGATCTGCTTACCTTACCCGAGAAAAAACTGCTTGACATTCACAGGTAGAGTCCAAGTTCTACCGTGGCGATTCAAAACGGCTGTTGCATCAACATCTGGAGATAATCAGAGGAGTGCACGGTAAAATCATTGTCACTATTGTTGATGAGGCGCACCTCCTTGATAAGGAGACCCTGGAAGAAATGTTGTGGGAGAAACTCAAGCTTCAGCGGTATGCAGCCATCAGACAGCGTATAGACCTGAAGTGTGAGCTTCCGCAGTACGACCGTTCTCAAACAGAGGAATATATCACAGCCCATCTTGAATATGCACAAGGCATCAAGGATATCTTTACCGACAAGGCTGTCGATGAGATATACAAGTACTCGGCCGGATCAGCCAGAGCTATCAACAAACTGGCAACACATTCATTGATGTATGCAGCTCAGCGAGCCAAGAAGCTTATCGACGATCATATGATTAGGACGGTTATTGCCGGTGAATTACCATAGGATATGTCATGGCGCAAGCCATGGCATATATCCAGGTTTTAAGCGGCAAAACAAGAGAGCAACTTACGGCAAAAGTCGTGAGCAATCCGTGGACGGACTAAGAAATCAATGACACTTAGGGTTAGGAGCAAATATTGCAAAACCATTAGTATGGGGAAAGCTAATTGCAATTTTGGTATTTAGGGATATAAGCACTATTCATTTCTTAATAGTTAATTTAGCAGCTATAACATTTATAGAACTATTAGTCAGCTTATTTCAAACATACTTGTTTTCGTATATTAACAAAGGAATAACTCTAAAAATAAAATCTGAGATGTATAACAGAATCATAAATCTTTCTCTGGAAATTTTCGACAAAATGAAAATCGGTGACTTTATGTCAAGACTAAACGGAGATGCAACGACAGTATCTGATATAATTACAAACCAGTTGATGGGTGCACTAGTAAATATTCTGAAGGCTATAGTTGTAGGTATAGTAATTTTTAAAATAAATGCCGTAATGGCGCTTATTGTGGTCTTATCATTTCCATTATCTTATCTGGTATTTTATAGATTTGGTAAAATACTAAGACAAAAGAATATGGAAATAAAAGCTTTAAATGATAAGTACTATAGTTTTACTCAACAATCATTTGCTGGAATGAGAGAAATCAAGAGTCAAGGTTTAAAAAAATACTGTTTTGGAGCTTTTACCCAAATCATAACTATACAGAAATTGAAACATATCAATATGGCTTTAAACAATTCTATGGCAATACTATTATCAGGGATACTAAGTGCTACCTCCAATATAATGGTTATTATTGTTGGTACTTATTTTATTCTTCACAACTCAATGCCTTTAGAGTATTTGATTGCTTTTACAGCTTATTCAAACCAGTTTTCAAACTCACTCCTTAGTATTACTTCGTTAAATGCAAGCATACAACAAGCTCTAGTGTCATTGGAGCGTATATTCGAGGTTATTGATAGTTTCTATTCACACAATGAAAAATTTGGTAGTCTGAGAAAAATATCTATCGAAGGCAATATTAGTTTTGAAAATGTTAGTCTTACTTATGGGGGGAGAAATCAGATTCTTAACAACATATCATTAAAGATAAATAAGTATCAAAAAACTGCAATAGTAGGTAGAAGTGGAAGCGGTAAGTCTTCTATAATAAATTTGCTATTAAGATTTTATGAGCCAGATTCGGGTTGTATAAAAATTGATAGCATTAATATAAATGAGTATGATGAAGAAACGTTAAGATCACAAATTTCTGTAGTCATGCAGGAACCATATTTGTTTAATATGTCTATAAGGGAGAACTTGTTGGCAGCTAACGAAAATTCTACAGATGATATAATAATTGAAGCTTGTAAACAAGCATGTATTCATGATTATATCAATATGTTACCTGAAAAGTATGATACAATAATAGGGGAGAATGGAGTTAATTTTTCCGTAGGACAAAAACAACGTATTGCTATAGCAAGATGCTTGCTGAAAGATGCTAAAGTAATCCTTTTTGATGAAGCTACAGCATCTTTAGACAACGAATCAACATACTCTATTATAAACACTTTGAAGAATGTATCCAGCAATCATACAGTAGTAATTATAGCACACAGACTTATGTCCATAACCGATGCAGACAACATAATTCTGATTGATGATGGTATATTGGTTGGTCAAGGGAACCACGAGTATCTGGTAAAAAACAATACCTACTATCAGAGATTGTATGAAAAGGAATTATTACAGCCTTAATTCTTTGTGCATCGAGGTGTTTTCATTGCGTAGACAAAAAGCTTATACGCTAGTGCTCTTTATACTGGCGGTACCCGTATTAAACTATTTATTAATAAATATATATAATTTTAGTGATTCGATTTTCAGACTATCAGTATTCGATACTATAATATTGCTGATATGTGGTTTGATTGGCCTAATACTGGCTAATAAATTGAATTTGTTTATTTACAATCCAAGTAGGGAATTCATAAAGGGTTCATCTAAAACAGTTTCTCTTATTCTGTTTTTAAGTGTACTTTTAGTTATTGCAAATGAAACTTTATGGGTAATTTACAGTAAAACCGATGTTCTTCCGGCATGGGTTGAAGGGCTTGATTTTTCCTCAGCAATCTTAATCTCTGCACGTGCTGCTATTTATGAGGAGACATTTTTCAGATTATTCCTAATGACAATTATTATTTATTTTTTTAAGAATATTATTTCATATAAAAAAAGTGTACTAATTGGTATTGTAGTATCGGCTTTAATATTTTCCGTTTCTTTTCATTCAGGGTCAATGATATCCTTCGCTAGTGGTCTTTTACTTGGATTTGTATTTATTAATACAGGGATAATCCCTGCTATGCTGCTTCACTTTATAGCAGATGCTGTTCCTTTTATTACAATAGCATATTTGCTTGCTATGTAAATTCTGGTGCCACTTGTATCAGGAAAGCCTCCGAACAAAAGAACATAATTACAAAAATCCCCTGCTATGTAAATAATAACATAGCAGGGGATTAAAATTCAATATGTACAATGAAAATAAAGTATTGACCTATTTAGTCATTAAACCACTATGATTGTGTGGTTTAGCAGATATATTTGAAAATTAAGTTGTAAACTCATGACGTTTTATATCTGAAATGACTTAAATTAATTAAGATAATATAATAATAAAGATATAGACGAAACTGGTTTATAAAGATATGTTATTTGCTTAATACTTTTTATTTTCTACAATTAGAATGAAAATCCAGAACTAAGCGATATCTCCGCTAACAACCTCACATTAGTATTGAGAGGATGTACCCGAATATTACTATATTGAAGTTAAACCCCCTTTATACATTTAAATAGAAAAGAGAGATGAAGCTTATCATCCCTCTTTTCTATTGTGTTAAGCTAAATGTACATTTAAGCGGAATGCTTGACTTATTGCGCGCCTGAGTTCTTTAGCCATAGCTTCAGTATATTTATCAAATATACCGGCATCACCAGCATTCTGGTTATCTTCTAGTACCTGCTGGATCTGCGATTGTTGAACATTAAAGAAAGGAAGACTTTCTTTTAAAAATCTATTGAAACGATTATGGTAACTGATACCCCATTTATCAGAGGACTTAAATATATAGTCATTTATTAAGTTAGCAGCAAATGCACTACTTCTAAAATTGCTTCGAATAATCCTCTTAAATTTTTCTTGGTCCTCTGCGTATTTGAACTTCCCCTTAGTAAAATGTACTGCTCTGCTTAACAAATCATCAAGAAGTGCATCCGTGATAAGGTTTTGTACATTGGCTGGGAATGTAATTTCAAAGGACTTGCAATAGAGAAAATAATCCTGGTTTATTATTGAAGTCCATCCCTGACCAAAAGGTATTCTTCTCCCCAATGCATTATATCCATGTCCATGAGGGGTAATTCCAGTGTTCATCTCAATATTTTGCTTGGCGGCTTTCAACTGCTTAGAAACTTGTGGACTTAAGAACGAGGCCGCTATTATTGAACGAACCTTGTTTCTATCAATTCTATAAGGAAGTTTACCCTCTTCTAATGTTGAGTCTAAATGATAAGGAATTTTGTCACTGATCTTTTCTAAAGATTCCCCTAGTGTTGTAAGAATCTTTCCTAAAGCTTGTCTTGGCCCATATGCGTTTAAAAGCTCACGGGTTATCTTAGTACTACTTGGTATTTTCAAATAGCAAGGAATAGCTTCAAACACTCCTCCAATACGCTTTTGCTGTGCCTCTTTAAGCTCTTCTAGTACACTCTCTAGTCTTTGATCTATAGACGCTTTGAGTTCATGGAACTCTATTTCCGCAGGTGCCTCGAAGCTACCTATGGAAAAGAGATCTGTAACTGTTTCTCTTTTGTACAGGTCATCTATTAATAGATCTACCTTATTACTGAGCAACATGATGGGTGTTTGTTTACTATAAGTCTTTAATACAGCTTTTATATCCTCTCGAAGTTTTGCATTGTTGGTGTCACCGAATATAGGAGATATAATCATCAAAGCGTCATAGCTCCTGTTGTATAGCAGATCCTGCAGGTATTCGTTTTCTTTCTGCTGGTCAGCACTTTCGTGATATAGCCCCCTCGTATCCCTAACTCCAATGGAAAGCTTTAGGTCAATTCCCTGTAATGCCTTCATTACTTTATAATTGTCATTTGCTATTTGTATTACTTCCTTGTTCATGGGTGCGTATATAACCAACTCATCACAAAGCACCTCTATTGAAAGCGTACCATTGTTGCTAAGATTATTATTGCTAAATAGAGCGTCTATAAAATCCTCACAATCACCAGTATTGTTCAAGTCTATTACACGGTAATAGTAATCATCCATGGACTTTTGTTCTTCTCGGAAATACAGGAAGAAGTGTTTTCTCAATTCCTCATTTATATTTGTATGGGAAGCCTTTAATCCTTCCAGCATTTTGGGTTCACTATCAATGGCTGCCTGCAGCCGATGGCTAATTGCTTCATCGAGCTTTCTTGACCTTGGCTTGGCATCTACTTCGTGAAGTGAGTTCTTTGCTTCCTTATATATACTCTGTAGATTCTCCATAAGAAAAGGAATGCTATACTCAACTATGTTATCAGCTATTAAAGCTCTATCTTTTGGCTGCAGTAATCTAGGTTGCGCTTCCATATTACGATTCGTGCCAAGAGCCTCAAAGAAATCTCGATGAAGACTGTCTCTAAGCTCATCCATTTCTTCTATCTGAGAATCTTTATAGTAGTTCTTGATGTTCTTGGTATACACCTTAATAATCATTTCGATCAGTTGCTCCCAAGAATAAATATCGTCAGCCAGCTTTGCTGCAATAATCATGTGATCTGATAGTTTTTCCGTAAAAACTTTTGTTTGCTCTCTTAATGTGGCACTACCCTCGCCAACTGCTTTACTAAGCAAGCTCATAGCTGCGGGTGTCGTCAAAAGTGCATCTCCAAGAGTTTTCCCGGCGCCGGTTGCACCTATTTTCTCAATAGTACGAACATCAGGTCGTAGATTCTGAAAGTTTTTTTCCATTATTATTCGTTGCTCCTGATTCACTTGTACTTCCTCCTTAAGATTCTATTACACATGAAAAAGCCGCATTCCTACCTGATAGAAATGCGACAAAACACTAGCCAGTCTCAACGAATGCCTATATGTGCATGTTACAATATACTAATTCAGCGTAGGTCGTTCGGCCCCGTTAAGAGCGTACAGTAAACCGCTTTTTCACTATGTAAGTTCATTATATATTACCGCTGTGGAAATGTCAATATTTAGTAGTTTTTGATAATCCTCAAAAAGGTTAAAACTTCTCACATAGGGTGGTACAAAAAATGGGGGACCCTCAAATTAATTCTTGTGATATTTAATGAATCATTATAAATAGCCCCCCGAAAAAAATAAATAATTTAGATACGGAGGGTTTTTTTATGCCATAATAAGTTTATCTCGAGCCTACAAGACCAGTAGCTTAGTATTGTATTTTATCATATTAAAAAGCTATGAATTTATAAAATGCACTGAGATCAATACATTAGTAAATAGAGAACTCTCCATACTGATTAATTATCAGCTTTATCTCCCTAATAATGTCATAGTATGAACTACAATGAAACTTTGATAGGTACTCATCAATTAATTCGAATGTATCTTCTTTCTCATGACTATATTGAAAACCATTTAAATACATAATGAAGGCCCAATAGCTTGATACCTCATCTGTGCTATTATCAAATGCAATTTTCTTTAAAATCTCTTCACTACCATTAATGCGATCCACTATTGCATATATAGCTTGTCCAATACTACCTCTTTGAATTCCCTCTTCTTCATTAATACTTTCTAAAAGCAGTCTAATCTCTGCTTCACCCCATATTTTTCTTAACAACTCAAAAGCTTTAATTCGCACTAGTTCATCTATTAAATTATCTTTATGCCAAAAAATGTCTCCATGCCCAGGTATAAAAGAAATAGTATTAATAAGATAGAGCCTTAAATGCTTGTCACTGCAATACCTAAAAAAATTGAAAAGTATAAACCATGTCACATGTTTATTTCTATGATAGGTAAATAAATTTTTAACACCTACATACTGCAGTCCGACTTTGCCTATTTCAGAGATATTATTTACAGCAATCATGAAAGATTTTAGATCGATCATCTCAGTATTATAGAGAGTAAAGTGCTGAAAAAATGAATCAAAGGTTTCTGCACTGAAAATATTGTTTGTAGGAATAGATATATTGTATGGACCCTTCTCAATAATATCAGGATTCTTAGAAATGTAATCTTTAATATCGATCCAGTAAACAGTATCATTTACTGGATTGTATACTAAACCTGCAACCGGTAAGTTTAGGTTTTTCCAATATATCAAATGCTCCTTATCCGTGGGTATAAAAGTTTCTATACCATTTGTCCGTACAAAAGATTTCCCTGACTTTATTTGAGTTGCTATACAAAAGCTTGTTGATTCATCACCGGAAATAAATTCAATAAATGCATCATTGCCAATATCGTTTTCTAACTCAATTTTATGGAATATGCAATTTGATTTGTTTACTATAATAGCAACCTTAGCAACTCCTATTTTCCCGATACTTTTATTTTTATTATTCTTCATACTTCACCCACTTGTGATATTTCTAAATATAAGAAATATCATTTTTACGTTCATATCCTGTATAATTAAATTGCTGTAGTCAGACCTGTTCAGTAGTTTATATCTTTAGAAAAATGTAAAAAATTAATTTATAGACAATACATTACTACTACTAAACTATTAGTACATTCAAATATTCACATAATGACTTAGTGTAATAATTACACTAAAAAATCATCAACATTATAAGAATCCCATTGAAGTTCTATGTCAATTAGCTTTGACTTAAGTATGTCTATAATATTATCAACATCTTCAGCATTATCTTTAGCATATTTTATTGCTCCTCTGAAAATCAGTTTAAGCATTTCTTCATAATGCAATTTATTCTTCTCATCATTTTTGAAATAATTATATAGATTGATAGCAGGTGGTAATAGCGTTCTATTTAAACACCTGCTAATATTTTCTCTTTTATTGCTTGAATTCGATAATGCCTCAAAAGCATAATAAGTCCAGATGAGTTCATATACTTTCTCATCTTCCCGGTTAGAAATTGATCTAATTGCTTTTTTACTTTCAGTACTCAATGTATTAACAAAAGATTGAGAGCAAAAAAGTCTCGGGCCTTTACCTGTTCCCTCTAGTTTAACCGCTCTTAGGTAATCAAGACCGCAAACATTAATTCCGCTATTATTAACTTTATATTGATTAATTTGAAATTCAGGACTAAAAATAACATGCCCAAACGAAATACCACCCCTAAATAGCAATGGAAATGCGCATTCTTTTCTTTGTTCAATCGTACCATTTTTAGTATTATAGGTCAGAGTATCATTTACTGATTTTAAGTCAGTAAACTCTTTCACAAATGGCTCAGCTGACATAATAAACGCATAAGATACAAAATCACATAATTGCCTTATGAAAAGATCTGGAACTTCAGAACCAATAATTAAGGAATCACTAATACTTATCATATACTTAAACGAAGTCACAGATGATTTTCTGACAAAGTCGCGTAAGCTGATACTTTCATAGCTTTCTTCAGGATGTGCCATTTCATCAATAATTTTTGTTTTAATTATTTGGTTAAAGTAGTTTAAGTTATTGAATGCAGCCTCTAAGTCATAACCCATCAACCATTCAAAACCCAATAAATCGAGAAACGCTATTATCAATTTGCATACCCCTCAACATCATATAAAATCTCAGATTTAGAATTTTCAAGTATAATTTTACTACAAAGAACCCGCGAAACATACAATGATTTTAGCTTTATTGAATTAAAGTCTATTCTTTTTATTTAGACTAATTAAATTCTAATCTCTTATTCAATAATAAAACTTATTATTATTACCGATATTACTTGAAATTATTTACATTGTATTATATAATTAAATATTATAATGTAAATAATTCGTGCCTTCTAACAACCCTTTTTTTCGAAAATAAGGGTTGTTATCCTGATTAAATATATAAAACATAATTGAAGAAGGGGGATATACCAAATGCCGGTATCTAAGTATACGATTAATAATTATACAAAAGAATACGGATCAATTATGCAGTTTAATAAAAATAAAGATACTTATATTCATGGCTGGTATCCTTTTGTTGAAGGATATTCAAAGGATTTTATTAGGAGTATAATTAATGAATATTCAAAAAGATTTTCAAGATTACCTACAAGCTGCCTTGAACCATTTTCCGGTAGTGGGACAACCCCTTTAGAACTTCAGAAACTTGGTATTGGCTGTACCTCTTTTGAGGTTAGCCCATTTATGTACAACCTCTCTTTAGCAAAATTGGATACAAAATATACAGTAAATACATTTAAAAAGTATTATTCTGAGATAGCAACTTCATTGGATAACTATCATATGGATATTGAAAGATATATATCTCCACCAAACACAAAGACAATCGTAGAAAAACCAGGATTAGACAAATGGAATTTTAACCATGAAATTATGAAAGGTATTTTAGATATAAAGTATGCTATCAACTTAATAAAAAGTAGCAGGTATAAAAGTTTATTTAAAATAGCTTTAGCATCTATTCTGCTAGATGTAAGTAATGTATATAGAAATGGAAAATGTATCTCATATAAAAAAGATTGGAAATCAACTGTTAAGTACAGCAGAACAGATGTACATAGCATCTACCTGCAGAAACTAGAGCAAGTTTTTTTACCGGATATTATTAAGCTTGAACAATACAAAAGAAACAATGGAACCTTATTCAGTAATTATGAGAAATGTACTTGGGGTGATGTTCGTAAAAAACTACCAGTAACGACAAAAGACTCATCTATTGATTTAATAATCACGTCGCCACCTTATTTAAACTCACGTGATTATACCGATACATATATGGTTGAATTGAAAATGCTAGATTATATTAAGAATTATGATGAACTTCGCAAGCTTAGATCCAAAACACTACGTTCTCATGTACAAGTTAAATGGGAAGATGTTAAACTTTTAAATGTTGAATCTCTGAGGAATTCTGTCTCAGAAATCGCAGAACACAAAGACGAGTTTTGGAATGATAGTCTACTCAATATGATAAAAGGCTATTTTGAAGATTTTGATATACTATTTCAAAATTTAAATAGAAAATTAAACCAAAATGGAATAATTTATTTTAATGTTGCCAATTCAGCTTATTTTGGTGTTGAAATTAAGACGGATGAAATAGTTGCAGAGATAGCTGAAAACAATGGTTTTGTAGTTGAAGAAATTAGAGAAGCTCGTCAAATAAAACCTAGCAGCCAGCAAAAAGAAACCATTGATTCATTAAGAGAAAGCGTTATTGTAATAACAAAGAAGGGGAAGTGATACCCTTCTTTGTTGTTTATCTAGATCGAAATCTGTTTAAGATGATTTCCTTGAAGATGTCATCATTCTAGCTTTGTTAGTAGCATTTTTACTTTCAAGGTAAAAGTATCTTGGTTCACCAATTTTATCATGCTGTTCAGACTCTGGAATAGTAATAGAATTTTGTGTTTCCCTTGCATCATATACAATTAATTCTGCCTTTTCAATATCATGTAAATTATCTTTTAATTCATTAAGATAAACTATTGTCTGGTTAAGACCATGATGAACCCTATCCTCTTTATATTCCAGGAACCCTCTATCTTGTTCTGAATAATACTTTCCAAGCACTTTTACTTCAAAAATATATGATTTATAATCCTTTGTTTGAGCATAAATATCTATCCTGTCACCTGAACGAAGTGGATATTCTGCTATAACATTACCGTTTGTATCTTCAGAAAACATATATAGGTAAAACCATAAGGAATTTTTAAATATGTCCTCTGGCGAAGATCTAAGTACTCTATTCGCTTTATTATTCCAGTGATCAGTCGCTTGAGAGTATTTAACACATTGATTAAAATGCTCTTCGATTAATTCTTTGTACTGTGACAATGGTTTTATGCACGACATTAATTTTTTGGGGATTTGGCTTAAATCTATGCTACATGCAGGTTGAATTAGTTTACCTTCGTGATAAACGTCAAATTTATTGTCATATCCATATATAAAAGTGGATTCGTATTGATCTGCTAATGCAGAAACTTTTTCATATGAAAACCGCCCCACTGTGTTATCAAACACTACAGATATTTCCTCAGATAAGATTACAGATTCTATTATATGACAATTTTTATCTAAAATATAAACATATAAACTTTTTCTAGACAATTCCTTAATTTCTTGAATTACTTTACTAGACAAAATATTTTTGCCTATATCACCTTCATTTTTATAATCTATAACAAAAAAGACATGTAAATTACTTTCAATTAACAATTTAAAAAAATTACTTATATCACTAAGTAAATACTTTAGTATATCAGTAGATATATCAATAGTGCTATCCTTTTTTCTAAGCATGTCCACAATTCTGAAAGAAGGTTGCTTAAATATAGTTGTAGCCTTTTTCTCAAGTATGTTCATTAATCTTTACCCTCACATTAATAGTTAATCAATCTCAGCATAGAGATAATCAAATATAGCTAATAGTATATCACCTGGTTTATCTAAGCTATATCCAAAATCTTGTTTCCCGATTCTCTGGAGTTCACGAGCGACTTTTATGAGCTTATTTCTATTCTCATCGTAAATATTTAAACTCGCTCCAAAATTATCATTAGATTTTTTTAATTCTTTAAAAGTAGGTTCCTCGTAAACAATTCTGACTAAGTTTTCTATTCCGTAATGGTTGACTAGTCTTATAATTGACACAATCCATTCATAATCTTCTTTTTTTGTATCAAAACATAATAGTTCTTCTACTACTTTTTTACCACTCTCTTCAATTACATATTTAGTTTTTTCATTTTTATCATTACCTTTTGTCTCAACCCTATAATATGTCATCTTAATATATCTTTGACCAACAAGATTGTTTAGTGTTCGTTGAATATCTTTCGAGTAGGGTCCGTTGTACCATACTTTGAAATCAAAATAATCCATAATAAAATCTTTTAAAAGGGATAGAGTGTTTGACAGGTATACGATTTTTTGTACTTCAATTCTAGTTAATGGTTTCTTTAAATATACATCAGCTGCGTTTAATACAAATAATACCTCATTTCTCTGCTCATAAAACCTTATATCCTTATTCATTTTACTTAGCTCCTTTAGAAAGCTCACTTAACCTTTTTTCAAAAAATTTCCTCTTACCCTCAATATTTTTCTTTCCAGAAACCTCAATGAAGTTTAATATGCTCTTATTTGAGTTTGGCAAATCTATGTTTAATACAGACTTAAGAAATTCTGAGTTGCTAAGATTACTTATTAATAAGATTTTATTATCATTTGCATACTTTTTTAAGATATCACAAAACATTAATACATTTTGAAAATCAAATACTCCCTCTGAAGTTTCAAATGCAATAAAGACTTCCTTATTACCAGTTATTTCACAGTAATACTCAACTAATGCCATCCTGAAAGCATAATCAAGAACCACCTGCTCAGATTTTGATACTTTGTTTATTTTATCTCTAACTGCATTACTTCCTTCTTGTATACTTATTGGAATAAAAATATTGTATTTAACTGCTATGTTAGTATCTGTTGTTCCTGCTTGCTGCACTTCAAGGGTGTATTCTTCAGCTAAGATATTATACTTATTGAATTTCTCAATGATATTTTTCTCAAATTTCCTTATTCCATCTTTAGATTCTTCCAGCATACTATTATAACACTCTTCTGCCTTGAATAGCTCAAGGTCTATACCACCTATAGCCTTTCTCGCATCAGTTGGAGAGTTGTAAGTTTTATAATCAACCTTGCATCCATAAATTGTGAAACTGTCTTTTTCGAATTTCTCTATTAAAAAACTAGACTTTCGTTTAGCCTCTTTTAACTCATTCTCTAAAATATCATACTGCCTACTCTTTTTATTATTTAGTAGTTCGTTTAGTTGTTTATTGTATGATAGCTGTAGCATCCTTGTTTCTGTAAGTTCTTTATATAACTTTCCATACTTTTCGTTACATGAATTAATTCTACTATTCATAGTATCAATTTCGCTAGATAACTCTTTTGCAGTTTTTGCCAAATGTCGTTTATTTTCTAATTTCTCATCTATCTCGAACTTGTTTATATCGTTTTTCCCATCATAATTATTAATTTTACTGTGGCAAAAAGGACATTTATTCTTGCTTACTTCTTCTTCTAACTTCCTTACATCTTCATCTTGAATATGTGAACCGCAAAATATACAATCTCTATATTTTAAAGAATTTATCGCTAGGTTATAGATTGAGTTAGATGAATATATATCAGAATACAACTCATTTTGTAGTAATAGGATCTCTTCATCTAGAACGTCTATTTCATAATCTATTTTATTCTTTTTGTTTACTAAATTGTTATACCTCAAGTTAAGTTCTTTTAATAATTCTTCCGATGTTCTTATTTCTTTTTCATGGTCTAGTATAATCTTGTCAAAACCTTGTATGCCAGATTGCAATCGAGAAATTTCATTACTCCTTTGAATATCCTGAGTATCACTAGATAATTTAAACTCTGCAAGCTCTTCTGATTTTTTATTGCAAAAGTTCTCGTTTTCAATTATTTCTTTTTGCAGGTTTCTTAGCTTATCTGAATATCGTCTAAAATCACCATTTAAACTTCTATAGGAACGTTCTGCTTTCAAAAACTTATCATGAAAAGCACTATCAAAGAATAAAGTCCTTAAAGCTGTATGCTGCGTTCTTGGCCTAAAAAGTAAACTTGGAGCCTCCTCATATCTAATGAATAAAGTATATACAATTCTTGTAAAGTTCTGAATAGAAATACCAGAATAAACTTCAAATTGCTTCTCATATATACTATCTAAATTACCGTTAATCTCATTTCCATTAATGCTCAGTTTTATTATATGATGATTAAGCATATCCCTAGTTAATTCAAAAGAATTGTCTGCGATTTTTAATTTCAAACTAACAGTCGAGCCCTTTTGCCCTTTATATCTTTTAAAATAATTCTTATCGGTTATACCATACTCTAGAATTTCTGTAAATTCTTCAATCTCATTTTTACTAATATTATCGTTATTCTCATCTTTTTCAGTTTTGTTTACTAACCCTACTAATGCATATGCAATCAAACTCAAAGTAGTTGTCTTCCCTAATCCATTTATACCTAAAAACAAATTAAAATTATTATTGAAACTCCACTCAAAACTTTTGTCTTTATATAATTCAAAGTTATTTATTTTTAAATATACAATCTCCGGTAAGTTTACATAGCTGTTCATCTCTAAACCTCGCAATTACATTTTTTTATTAATTATACCAATATATTACTATTATCGCAATATAATATCATCTCTTTAGTCTTTTCAGTTTATGTTATTACTATAAACTTATAATAATATGCTTAATATTATACTCTGTAACTATGTGTACTTAAATTTTTCTCTTATCCTATCTGACCATCTATAAACACCCTGTCCCGTCACATGCTTCATCATATCAAACCTGAATTGCACTTCTTGTTCTATTGATCGCTTGTCCCAATGCCCGTTATTGCCTATCACTCCGTTTATCAGACTACATAATAACTCCTCAATCTCTTCATGAGAAACATGTGCTATTAACTGCCATACAATCAAAGTTGAAATCGACCAACCATCAGCCCTACCAACTTCTAAAATATAGCAAGGAAGCTTCTTATCTTTCTCAACTTTTACAATAGCACAGTTTCTTCTTGTTCCATCTGGATATAATGAAAATGCTCTGCCTTTAGGGATATATACTAAATTCAAGGACAACCTCAGATCATTGTGATTCTTATCAATACAATCTATAACCTTCAAAAACTCTTCAAGTCCTTTTAATGTCCCATCTTGTACAACCTCAAGTGTTTTGAATTCAATCGGTCTAATTTGTCCACCATACACCCAATCTTGAGTTGATGCAATTTCATCACCTTCACCATATTCACCACCTCTGATCTGCGCAGAATCATCAGGGGCACCTATACGTAGCTTCTGATTCTTTTTTCTAACCCTCTTCATTTTGGGATTCCTGCTGAACGAAAAGCCGATTGATATATGTTCAATAACTTGTTGATCAGAATCCTTTTTCGATGGCCCCCCAGACTTGTCCAAATCGACATTATTACCCTTTTCATCATCCTTTGACTTAACCACTTTTATAGTCTTATGATCGCTTGAAACCTCTGGATTCACAAGAGATGAATGCGAGTAATAGATATTGTCAAATGGCATATATAGATTCGTTCTGCTTAATAGTTCAAGTATCAGAGTATCTTCCCCTACAGTAATTCCTCTGAAAGCCCACTTAGTGCCTTTCCCCACTGGAGGTAGAACTTCCATATATGTACCCTTCTGAAGTTCTGATACTGCGTTGTATGGCAACTTTTCTATAGCTTTCGTAAATATCTTGTTATATATTGAATTCCAAGCCTTGTTTGCATATGTATCATACTTTAGCCAAGCTAGATATCCAGCTGTTTCATCACATACAATTCGCCTCGGGACCTCATCTGTCAAATCTATATATAAGTCTTTTCCTTTGACTTCTACCTTCCCAATTAAAAGGTTCAGTCCTCCTGGTTTCATAATGCAATTTGCCAGAACTTTATGTGGTGTCAGGTATGTTCTGACAATTTCCAAGCAGGGGATATAGAAATTCCTATCCCCTATACTGAATCTACATATCTTCTGTAGTCCATAATTCTGATTCTTATAAAAGTAATACAAAGCGCTTGGAATATCATAGGCAATGCAGGTTTCAAATATACTTCTCTCTGGAATTGTTATCTCATAGATTCTTCCTCGTTTACCTGTTGTACTGGGTAATCCATTTGAATACTTCTGACCAATTACCAAACATGGTATTGTACCCCATGGAACTGTAATTTCGATGATTTCATTGTTAATTTTCTTGAACGCAACTTTAATTTGCCACCCTTTCTCTCTGTTAAAATAGGGTGAACAAAGCCAGTAAAGTTCTACCTCTTCATCCTTCTTGAAGGGCCATGGCCGAATCCTTAAAGTCATTAATGTTTCTCCCCCCAATAGCTATATTGAAACTTATCATATCTTTCTACTATCTCGTCTATTGCACCATCAATTTCATCTTTATACTCACTCCGTAATCCAGCTTTTCGGATTATCTTCCATTTTTTAAGTTCTTCTCCATTTTTATTTAGCTCATTTGCTGCCCAAATAACTCTTCTTTTTTGAAATGCTTCTATACTTTCTATGTGGTCTAGCAAGTACCTCTTTGTAAGCGGCAGTTTAGCCAGATGCTTCTCCAGAAGAGCCAAGTTACCTGTTGCTTTCCCTATTCTACTTATAGTAATCCTGGTTGGTTTTGATTCCATTTGTATTATTTCATTTAAAGCTTCTCTGGCTAGTCTGAATAACTGCTTATCACGCTCTTTCCAATCAACACGGTTTGCTTTATTCTTTCGGATATCCAGCTTTGGTGTGTTAGTGTTCAACCAGACTTTATCGTTCTTATACAGCCACATATAAACACCTTCTGCAGCATTTCGCAATACTGCTGCAGATTGTCCGGGATTACTTTTAATAATATCTACCCATTGGCTGCGATATTGCGTTTTCTTACTTTCATAAATATCTGTTTGGCAGCTGTAGTCAATTCGCTTAGTTACTCCTGATTTGCAGCTTTCTGAGTCCCATGAATTGTTCAATTCTAAAGCAGAAGCATATTTCTTTACTGTGTTAGGATCAACATTTAAACGCCTTGCTGTTTCTCTCATACTTAGCTTTTCATCTTCAACATACTTCTTCAACTTATCTTCCCAAACAGTTCCGAATGCTTTTATCCTACCAATTCTATATTTATCTTCATTACTGGTGTCTGGACCTCTACGTGAATATATAAAGCCACATGAGCACTTAAAGGTTCCAACCGGTAGTTTAGTGTCCATACAATGTGTAATATCAAGCTCTTTAATAACTGGTTCTTTATAATGGTCTGCTGCGGCATTTAAGCATATCCAAGGCCCTTTGCCAAAAGGATTGTATTCTGCTGATAAGTTATAGAATTTCTCAGCAGATCCGGCTAAGAATTTCATCAAAAGTAAATGTCGCAAAGGGTGAAATGCCTTCCTGTGCTTTCTTACTATACTTGAAACCCAATTATCCTGGTTGTTGTAGTCTATATCGGATTGAAGCAGCTTTAGAAGTGTATTCCCATAGTAATTTACAAAACTCTGCAGCAGCTCTGCCTGGTATACCCGCCCTGTGGATGTAGCTAATCCAATTTCCTTCAAGATAGCAAGATATTTTTCTCTGAAGTCCTTTATGTCTTTTATGAGGGTAAAGTTATCAAATATCCAATTAACATCATGTGTGAGTACTTTTAAATATTCAAACTCTTTATTGGGCTCAATATTTATAAGCCCCAATTTACAATTGTGTTCATCGGCCGGTACATA
>Ga0196971_1000865_pt1 | contig 17112 bp, 14 predicted proteins | sample S1v_1013CmetaG_FD_148660 | JGI IMG/M metagenome (GOLD analysis project Ga0196971, IMG submission 148660) | Soil microbial communities from Anza Borrego desert, Southern California, United States - S1+v_10-13C | ecosystem: Environmental > Terrestrial > Soil > Desert | place: USA: California... | reverse complement strand
TGCTTCATTTGCTGCCATTTATTCAGGAATGCAGTGCATGCAGAATCAAGTCTCCCGACAAAATGGAGACCCGATATGCAAGCAACTGCCCCGATCACGCTTTATCGCAGCCTCATTTCCGGCCACGCGCACCGCGCCGAGCTGTTCCTGTCCCTGCTCGGCCTGCCGTACAGGCCGGTCGACATCGACTTGCGCGCCGGGCAGCACAAGACGCCCGACTACCTGAAGATCAATCCCTTCGGCCAGGTGCCGGCAATCGACGACAACGGCACCGTGGTCGCCGACTCGAACGCCATCCTTGTCTACCTCGCGACGAAGTACGGCGACGCCCACTGGCTGCCGCGCGATGCGGAAGGCGCGGCCAGGGTGCAGCGCTGGCTGTCGGCGGCGGCCAGCGAGATCGCCTTCGGCCCGGCCACCGCGCGGCTCGGGAAGCGCTTCGGCGCCCCGGTCGACATGGAGGCCGCGCTGCGCCGCTCCGAGCGCCTGTTCCGGGTGATGGAGGGCGAACTGCATTCGCGCGCCTTCCTTGCCGGTGACGTTGTCACCATCGCCGACGTGGCCGCATACAGTTACATCGCACGCGCACCGGAAGGCGACATCTCGCTCGACCCCTGGCCGGCGGTACGCGCATGGCTTGCGCGCATCGAGGCACTGCCCGGCTTCCTGCCAATGATCGAAACGCCGGCGCCGAAGGCGGCATAACGAGGCATCCAATGCATACCGCTCCCTTTCACCCTGGCGAACAGCAGGCGCAGGCGCGTATCGGCGTCCGAGCGCAGATGGAAAAAGTCGGCAGCATCGTGCTGCGCGATTACATGCCCGACCAGCACCGCGAATTCTTCCCGCTGCTGCCCACGCTGTTCGTCGGCGCGGAAGATGCGGCCGGGCGCGTATGGGCCTCCCTGCTCTGGGGCGGGCCGGGTTTCGTCTCGTCGCCGGCGCCGGCCGCACTGCGCATCGATGCCCGTCTGATGCAAGACGATCCGCTCGCCGCCTCCCTGGCGCCTGGCACGCCGGTCGGCCTGCTCGGACTGCAGTTCGAGACGCGGCGGCGCAACCGCGCCAACGGCACGATTACCTCCGCCGATGCCACCGGTTTCGGGTTTGCCCTCGCGCAGAGCTTCGGCAATTGCGCCAAGTACATCCAGACGCGCGAACTGCAGGCGTGCGTGCAGGACGACGCGCTGCCCGCCGTTAGCGGCGGCGTGCACTTGCCCGCGCCGGCGCTCACGCTCGTGCGCCGTGCCGATACCTTTTTCATCGCCACCGCCGCCGACAAGGCCTACGGCACCGCACATGCGGCCGATGTCTCCCATCGCGGCGGCCGCCCCGGTTTCGTCCATGCGGACGACAACGGCACGATCGCGTGGCCGGACTTCCAGGGGAATAACTTCTTCAACACCATCGGCAACATCGCCGCCGACGGCCGCGCCGGCCTGCTGTTCATCGATTTCGAACGCGGCGACCTGCTGCACCTCAGCGGCCGGGCAGAAACGGATTGGGAGGGGCCGGACATCGCACGCGTCGCCGGCGCGCAGCGGGTGCTGCGGTTCCGCACGGAGCACCACGTATGGCGCCCCGGTGGGCTGCCGCTGCGCTGGAGCCTGAAGGAACAATCGCCGCATCTGGATGCCACCGGCGTGTGGGGGTGATTGCCGAAGGGAACTCCCGGCGATGGCGGGACTCAGATCGCCACCATGATGAAACTGATTTCCGCCCTTGCTTTCCTGATTGCCCTCGGCACCCACAGCGCTCATGCGCGCCAGCCCACCCTGGTCGACGAGCTCTCGCGCGCCATCCAGTCGCGCACCGACAAGGCGCCCTCCACGGCGCAGATCGAGTCCGGCTATTCCCCGGAAGGCAGCGCCGAGCGTCTCGTGCTCAAGACGATCAACGCGTCGCAAAAGAGCATCCGCCTCGCCGCCTACTCGTTCACCTCGCCCAAGGTGGTGCGGGCGCTCACCGATGCGCACCGGCGCGGCGTCGACGTGCGGGTGGTGGCCGACGAGAAGGGAACGACGTCGAAGTCGGGCAAGGCCGCGCTCAACTTGCTGGCCAATGCCGGCATCGCCGTGCGCACCAACGACAGGTATGTGATCCACCACGACAAGTACATCGTGAGCGACGGCCTGCACGTGCAGACCGGCTCATTCAATTATTCGCAGGCGGCGGCGAAGGCGAACAGCGAGAACGTGCTGGTGATCTGGCACAACGCCGAACTCGCGGCCTCCTACCTGCGGCACTGGCAGAGTCGCTACGATGAAGGCCGCGACTACCGGCCGGCCTACTGATCAGGCCGGCTTGCGGAACATGCGCAGCAGGTACTGAACGCCGCTGACGACGGCGAGCACGATGCCGCCGGCGACGACGCCGGCCAGCCCGTTCAACAGCGCCGAGGTCAGGGGTTCCAGCGCGCCGGTTGCGTGCGCGACGCCTTCGAGCGCGTGGTGCGCGACGGGTATGCCGTGCACGAGAATGCCGCCGCCGACCATGAACATCGCCGCCGTGCCCAGGATGGACAGCGACTTCATCAGAATGGGGGCAGTGCGCAGCAGCGCGCGTCCCAGAAGCTGCGCCGGCCCGCGGCGCTGCATGAGATGCATGCCCGCATCGTCGAGCTTCACGATGCCGGCCACCAGACCGTACACGCCCACCGTCATGATCGCGGCGATGGCCGTCACCACGGCCGCGCGCGTCTCGAACGCTGCGTCGGCGACGGCGCCCAGCGAGATCACGATGATTTCCGCGGACAGGATGAAATCGGTCCGGATCGCGCCTTTCACCTTCTCCTTTTCGAACGCCACCAGGTCCACGGCCGGGTCGGCGACGGCCTCGACCAGTTCGGCGTGGCGGTGGTCCTCTTCCTTCTTGTTCGCCAGGAATTTGTGCGCGAGCTTTTCGAAGCCCTCGTAGCACAGGAAGGCGCCGCCTATCATGAGCAGCGGCGTGACTGCCCACGGCGCGAATGCGCTGATGGCCAGCGCCGCCGGCACCAGGATGATCTTGTTCACCAGCGAGCCCTTGGCCACTGCCAGGACTACCGGGATCTCGCGCTCGGCCCGGACGCCGGAGACCTGCTGCGCATTGAGCGCGAGGTCGTCGCCAAGCACGCCGGCGGTTTTTTTCGCGGCGACCTTGGTCATTGCCGCCACATCGTCAAGAATGGTGGCGATATCGTCGAGCAGGGCTAACAGGCTGGCTCCGGCCATGCGTATCCTCGTTGGAAATGAGTGAAGTTGCTGATTTAATCATAACCCGCGCACCCCTGTCGCTTCTTGACCAATAGCATTTCCAGTTAGAAATAAAAGGCGGATAATGAGCCCTCATGTCCGACCATTACCTCACGACTGCGGGAGTAGCCACACGCTGGCAGCGTTTTGCCGTGCGCATGCTTGGCCTGTTCGGATGGCGCGTCAATGTCGCGCCGCTGCCCGGGCCGCGCGGCGTCGTCATCGTCTATCCGCACACCTCGAATTGGGATTTCGTCATCGGCCTGCTCGCCAAATGGGCGATCGGCGTCCGTTTTCGCTGGCTGGGCAAGGAAGCTTTGTTCAAGGGGCCGTGCGGCGCACTGCTCGGACCGTTCTTCCGCGCCTGGGGCGGCGAGCCGATCGAGCGCGCGTCCAATACCGGCGCCATCGAACGGTTGGCGGCGCGGATCCGGGCGGCTGACGAATACTGGCTGGCGCTGGCGCCGGAAGGCACGCGCAAGTACCGCGACAGCTGGCGCAGCGGCTTCTACCACATTGCCTTGTCGGCCGGCGTTCCGCTCGGGATGGCGTGCATCGATTACCGCACCCGGGAAGTGCGCATGGTCAGCTATGCCATGCTCACCGGGGACGTCGAGTCAGACCTGGCGTGCATCCGCGAGGCCTATCGCACCTGCCGCGGCCTGAAGCACGAGTGCGCCGCGCCGATCGTCTTCGCCAACAACGCGCGGCGCGAGCTGCCGCAGACGGTGGAACAGTCAGGACGCGTCCGCCGCCGGGCCTGACTGCGCCGCGTACGGGACGGCTTCGTCCACGCGCTGGGTAGACTGGTATTCGCGTTCGATATGCGAAAAGAAGGTCGATGCGCCGTACTTGTTCTTGAACCAACGGCACCACGCGGCGTCTTCGCGCAGCGCGGCTTCGGATTGCTCCAGTTCGTCGATCTGTCGTGCCTTGGATTCGGCATCGGCGTTCGCCAGCTGCGCCGCCGACTCGGCATCGCGCATCTGCTGCATGAGCGTCGCATTCACTGCCTGCAGGCGTTCGATCGTACGTGCTGCCGATTCCACAATTCTCAGCAAGTCATCCAGCGTGACATCCTTGTTGCCATCTTGCTGTGCCAATTCTTCTCTCCCATCAGAAACACATTGCCATTCAATGCGTTCCTTAGGTGCATAAATGTTCGTGCAGTTCCGCAACATATTGCCCGGCGGGCAGATTGATCGAAAATGCAAAAAAAAGCGCGAGCAGGTTGACTGTCGCGCTTGGGGAAAGCAGCACTACCACGCCCTATGCCGCTGACTTCGCCTCCATTGCCGCATCGTTCGCACCGTCCGCGCCAAAGACCGACGCCAGCGCGCTACCGACCAGTCCCGACAGCGACAGGATGCGCGCACGTCCTTCCCGCATCGCCTGCGCCAGCTCCTCGGCCGATACCGAGAGGGCTTCCAGGCGGTCATTGGTCGAGAAGATGTACAGGCTGCGCATGGGGCTGACCCAGGCCAGCTTGATCTTGATGACCGTGCCGTCCGTGCGCTTGAATTCGATCCATGTCCCGCGTTCGAGATCGTCGACCATCTGGTCGAATGCATCCGGTTCGGGTTCCGGCTGCTGCGTTGCCTGGCGCTGCGCCCGCCGCTCCGCGGCACGCTTGGCCACGGCGAGCGCGATCTGCATCTGGCGCTCCGGCGACAGCTCCAGCGGCGCGCGCACGATAGAGGCATGGCACTCGGCCAGCTCCTTGAAGAAGCGCTCACGGTCGTCGCCGTGCCACTTGATCAGGTCCAGCCATTTGTTCAGCATGGCGACCATGGGCGGCAGCTTGGCCAGCAAGTCCTTGCGCTCGGCGGCCGTGATCTTCGGCTTCACGCTCCAGCACAGGTCGTCCATTGTGCGGATCGCGCTCTCGACGGCCTGCGGCTTCTCGTCCTTGACGCCGTAGGCAAGCGTCAGCACACGCACCCACTTGTCCTCGAGGAAGGTCTCGACGAAGGCGACCACCTCGCCGGTGCCCACCCGCATCGCGACCTCGTTCTTCGCCGCCTTCACGCATTGGTCATGCCGCTCCTGCTGCAGGGCGTTGCCGATCGAATTGGCCAGCACCTGCTCGGTCGCGGTGTCGTCGCGCTTGATAAAAGCCAGCAGCTCGGCTGCGGCATCCGCGAAGACGCCCATGCGCTGGTCGGATTCCTGCTGGATGCGCCTGACGTTGCGCTGGATGACCGCGTACAGCGGATCGGCATCGCCCTTGCGCGGGTCCCAGCCGACGGACAGCCGGGTCATCAGGTCCAGCACCCGGCGCGCGGGATGGCCGGCCTTGAAAAAGAAATCCTTGTCCTGCACCGCCGCCTTCAGCACCGCTACCTGCAGCGCGCCGATCAGGGCCTTCATCTCGTCGGCGATGTCGTCGTTGGCGAACACGGTGCCGAAGATCTTCTTCAACAGGTTGATGACGCTGGTATCGGTCGCCGTCAGCGCGCCCGTCGGCGCATCCTTGCGAATGCGGTCGAGGATGTCGACATGGAAGGGCGCGGCGCGCATGGCACCCTTGGCGGGCTGAGCCGGCTGGGCGGAAGCAGTGCGCTGCACGGCCGACAGGAAGGACATCAATTCGTTGCGCGACGCGGTCGCGTGCAGCGCGTCCTCCGCAAACAGTGCCGGGAAGTCGGTATCGAGCGCGCGGTCGCCGCTGCGGGCGGGCGTCTTCTCTTCCGCGGGGAACAGGCGGCGCAGCTGCCGGGTGACCGGATCCAGCGATGCTTCGTCCTGGCCGGGGGAGGCTTTCTTTTCCGCGTCCAGCGTGGCGACCAGCGCCGCGGCCGGCAGGTGCGGCACGATGCCGCGCTTGATCAGCGCCATGTTCAGCGCATGCAGCACCGGCGCGAGATCGAGGCAGAGCGAGGGGCCGAGCAGGCGGTACACCAAGTGGTGGGTCTGCGTATCCGGCTGGAATTCGCACCAGGATTCGTGGATCACCGACAGGAAGACCTGCGGGCGGAAGGGATTCTGCGCCGTCTGCAGCGCCTCGCGGCCGAGCAGCGAGGCCAGGCGGATGTTGAGCGCGGTCAGGCGGGTATTGTTCTCGGCCTCGATCCCGCGGGCGGCCTTGACCAGGCAGAGCTTCTTGTCCACTTCCAGCTCGGGCGGCAGCGGCGCCGGGACGGCCGCCGATTCCTGCACCGTGCCGGGATATTCGGCCGCCAGCACTTCGTTATGCAGGGCGGCCCCGAGCCGCTCGGACATCACATAATAGAAGGGATAGCGGTTGCGCTTGAGGAGCGCGGAGGAAGCGGCGAGCAGCTTCGCGTCCTGCGGGTCGCCGGCCGTCTTGGCCGCGTCCAGCATGGCGTCGGCCAAGCGCGTGATAAAGCCGTCAATCTGCTTGTTGGCCAGGCCCGCCGCGGTATCCGCAAGCGCCTGCAACACCTCGATCCGGAGGGAAGGCGGAATCGGGTTTGCGCTGTGCGCATCGACGAGTGAGACTTCGGAAGCCATGGCCGGGCTGCATTGAGTGAATGTAGGGAAGGGATGTCCAGTAAATCAGACTCTCACCTCATTCTTGCACAATATTGCCGTACGGCAAGATTTCAATTGTAAGGAAACGTTACTTTCCGTGTGGAAACATTTTTCCATGCTCGGAAGTCCAGCTAGCGCCCACTTCTCTTCGAAGCTAGATCTTTCAAAGAACCGTGCTCTTGCGGTGAAATCGCGGCGGAAACCGGGTTGTCCGCTTTGCATTAGAAAATTGACATGCAGTAACAAAAAGCTTGTCTTCCCGGTAGCATACGAAAAAAAAGCGGCCGGATATTCCGGCCGCCTTCATCTTGCCCTGCCCGGCGCAGCTTACGCTGCCAGGCGCTTCTCCAGCGAAGCCTTGGTCGACTCCAGCTCGGACGGCAGGTGGTACTTCAGCTTGTCGAACAGTTCGGCATGCAGCTTGAGCTCGGCTTCCCATGCCGCCTTGTCGATCGAGGTGATGCGGTCGAACTGCTCCTGGGTGAACTCCAGGCCGTCCCACTGCAGGTCCTCAAAGCGCGGGGTGACGCCGAAGATGTTCTCGACGCCGCCGGCATTGCCTTCGATGCGGTCGAGCATCCACTTCAGCACGCGCATGTTGTCGCCGAAGCCCGGCCAGACGAACTTGCCGTTCTCGTCGGTGCGGAACCAGTTCACGCAGAAGATCTTCGGCAGTTCGGCCGGCGAGGCGGCAATCTTCTTGCCGATGTTCAGCCAGTGCTGGAAGTAGTCGCTCATGTTGTAGCCCATGAACGGCAGCATCGCGAACGGGTCGCGGCGCACCACGCCCTGCTGGCCGGCGGCCGCAGCGGTGGTTTCCGAACCCATGGTCGCGGCCATGTAGACGCCTTCCACCCAGTTGCGGGCTTCGGTCACCAGCGGCACCGTGGTCGAACGGCGGCCGCCGAAGATGAAGGCCGAGATCGGCACGCCGGCTGGGTCGTCCCAGGCGGCATCGATCACCGGATTCTGAGTGGCGGCGACGGTAAAGCGGGCGTTGGGGTGCGCTGCCTTGCGGCCGCAGTCCGGCGTCCAGTCCTTGCCCTGCCAGTCGACCAGGTGAGCGGGCGCTTCCTTCGTCAGGCCTTCCCACCAGACGTCACCGTCGTCGGTCAGCGCGACGTTGGTGAAGATGGTGTTCGCGTTCAGCGACGCCATGCAGTTGGAGTTCGTGGCGGTGTTGGTGCCCGGCGCCACGCCGAAGTAGCCGGCTTCCGGATTGATCGCGTACAGGCGGCCGTCGGCGCCCGGCTTGATCCAGGCGATGTCGTCGCCGATGGTCGTGACCTTCCAGCCGTTGAAGGCCTTGGGCGGGATCAGCATCGCGAAGTTGGTCTTGCCGCAGGCCGACGGGAAGGCGGCGGCGACGTAATGCTTCTTGCCTTCCGGCGATTCCACGCCGAGGATCAGCATGTGTTCCGCCAGCCAGCCCTGGTCGCGGCCCATGGTGGAGGCGATGCGCAGCGCGAAGCACTTCTTGCCCAGCAGCGCGTTGCCGCCGTAGCCGGAGCCGAAGGACCAGATCTCGCGGGTTTCCGGATAGTGGACGATGTACTTGGTCTGGTTGCACGGCCACGGCACGTCCTTCTCGCCGGCGGCCAGCGGCTTGCCGACGGTGTGCACGCAGGGCACGAACTCGCCGTCGCTGCCCAGCACCTCGTACACGGCCTTGCCCATGCGCGTCATGATGCGCATGTTCACCGCGACGTAGGGGGAGTCGGACAATTCAATGCCGATGTGGGCGATCGGCGAGCCGAGCGGCCCCATCGAGAACGGCACCACGTACATGGTGCGGCCGCGCATGCAGCCGTCGAACAGGCCGTTCAGGGTCACGCGCATTTCCGCGGGGGCCATCCAGTTGTTGGTCGGGCCGGCGTCTTCCTGCTTTTCGGAGCAGATGAAGGTGCGGTCTTCGACGCGCGCCACGTCGGACGGGTCGGAGCAGGCGAGGTAGCTGTTGGGGCGCTTGGCTTCGTTGAGCTTCTTCATGGTGCCGGCGGCGACCATTTCCGCGCACAGGCGATCATATTCTTCCTGGGAGCCGTCGCACCAGTAGATGCTGTCGGGCTTGGTCAGGGCGGCGATTTCCGAAACCCAGTTGATCAGCTTCTGGTGTTTCACGTAGGTTGGTGCATTCAATGCTGCAATGCCTCCCATAACGGGCTGGTTCATAAAAAACTACCTCCAATGCCAATAAAGAAATCTGTCTTGTCCCGGTGCGGCAGGATCGTCGTCAGCTTTTGGCTCGGCTAGGGCGCATTGGTCTAGCGGTACGGCGGTCATGTCGAGGGCGGTCGTGAGGTAGGACCGCGCTGCCCGAAAAATGGAATAATGCTCGGGCTGGTGGGCTCGTTTCCTCCAGGGGGAGTAACGAGAAGTTAAGGACCGATTGTACACGGGGCAACACCTCGGCTCAATGATTTACAACAAAAATGTAGGAAAAATAGTTGAGTTTTGTAGTAGGCATTTGTGCTTTCTGCCGAGACTCGTATCTTTGCTACGGTTTTGCAGGCAAACGGGCAAGAACATATGAAAATAGCCATTCTCGACGACTATCAGGACTGCGTTACCCGTCTCGATTGCTTCCGCCTGTTAGAGGGGCATGATGTCAAAGTGTTCACGAACAGCGCAAAAGGTGTAGTACAACTTGCGCTGCGTCTAAAGGACTTCGATGCGCTGGTGCTGATCCGCGAACGTACCGTCCTCAGCCGGCAACTGCTCGGCAAGCTGCCCCGGCTCAAGCTCATCTCGCAAACCGGCAAGGTGAGCGGTCACATCGATGTTGATGCGGCAACTGCGGCAGGTATCGCGATCGCTGAAGGCGTGGGCGACCCGGCCGCCCCCGCCGAGCTGACCTGGGCGCTGATCATGGCGGCCTCCCGCAAGATCCCGCAGTACGCGGCCAACCTCCGCCAGGGCCTGTGGCAGACCGCTTCCATCAATCCCGAGCTCAACACCCTGGGCACGCTGCTCAGGGGCAGGACACTGGGCATCTGGGGCTTCGGCCGCATCGGAAAACTCGTTGCCGGCTACGGCAAGGCATTCGGCATGGATGTCATGGTCTGGGGCAGCGAAGCCGGCCGCGATGCCGCGCGCCAGCAGGGATTCCGCGAGGCAGCGTCGCGCGAGGACTTCTTCGCGCAGGCCGACGTCCTCTCGCTGCACCTGCGGCTGAACGAGGCCACGCGCGGGCTGGTCACTGCCGAAGACCTCGACCGCATGAAGCCGAGCGCGCTCTTCGTCAACACCAGCCGCGCCGAACTGCTGACGGAAGGCGCGCTGGAAGCCGCCTTGCACCGCGGCCGTCCCGGATCTGCCGCGGTCGATGTCTTCGAGGCCGAACCGCTGCCGCCCGACGCGCCGCTGCTGCGCATCCCGACCGTGCTGGCCACGCCGCACCTCGGCTATGTCGAGAAGGACAGCTACGAGCTGTACTTCCGCGCGGCGTTCCAGAACATCGTGGATTTCGCGGCCGGCACGCCGAAGAACATCCTCAATCCCGCCGCTCTGGGCCGGTAAGCAAGCATGCAAGGCTTTACCTTGCGCGCGTTGGCCGCCGCCTTCCTCGCTCTCGCACTCCTCGCCGCCGCGCGCGCCGGGATGATACCGGGCGCGCGGCAGGTGACCGCTGTCGAAGGCGTCGTCGAGTACCGTCTCGACAACGGCCTGCGCATCCTGCTCGCCGCGGACAACAGCAAGCCGGTCGTCACCGTCAACATCGTCTATCTCGTCGGCTCGCGCCACGAGAGCAGCGGGGAGGCGGGCATGGCGCACCTGCTGGAGCATCTCGTCTTCAAGGGCACGCCGTCCACGCCCGACCCGAAGACCGAATTCGCCCAGCGCGGCATGCAATGGAACGGCACCACGTCCTACGACCGCACCAACTACTACGCCACTTTCAATGCCGAAGGCGACAACCTCGACTGGTACCTCGGCTGGCTGGCCGACGCCATGGTCACTGCCCACGTCGCGCAACGCGACCTCGACAGCGAAATGACCGTGGTGCGCAACGAATTCGAGCGCGCCGGAGTGCGCGCCGACATCGCGCTCTACCAGGCCGTGCTGGCCAGCGCCTACCAGTGGCACCCGTATGGCAGGGCGGTGATCGGCACCCTGTCCGACATCGAAAACGTCTCGATCACGCGCCTGCAACGCTTCTACCGCGAGTTTTACCAGCCCGACAATGCGGTGCTGGTGGTGGCCGGCAAGTTCGATCCCGCCGCCGTGCTCGCGCGCATCGCCGCCACCTTCGGCAAGCTGCCGCAGCCCGCCCGCCAGCTCCCGCCCTTCTACACGCAGGAGCCGGTGCAGCAGGGCGAACGCCATGTCACCTTGCGCCGCAGCGGCGCCTCGCCCCTGGTGGCCGCCGCCTACCACGCGGTCCCGGCCGGCAGCCGCGACTTCGCGGCACTGACCGTCCTGCGCCAGATCCTCACTGCCGTTCCCGGCGGCCGCCTGCACCAGGCATTGGTGCAGACCGGGCTGGCAAGCGCCGTCTCCGACTGGTCCCAGCACACGCGCGATCCGGGCCTGCTCTACTTCAGTGCCCTGCTGTCGGACGGCACGGACTTCGACGCCGCCCAGCAAGCCATGCTGGAAGCGCTGGAGAAGATGGCGCCCGTGACCGAGGATGAAGTCCTGCGCGCCCGCACGCTGCTCGTCAATGCCATCAGCCGCGGCCTGCTCGACGCGCCGGGCGTGGCCATGAGCCTGACCGAACCCATTGCCGCCGGCGACTGGCGGCTGCGCTTTGCCATGCGCGACTGGATCGCGGAAGTCACGCCTGCCGACGTCGATCGCTTGGCACGCGCCATCCTCGTGCAAGGCAACCGCACCACCGGCCGCTTCATCCCCGCCGCCCAGGCGCCGCGCGCCCCGGCATGGCCGCGCCCGGACCTCGACGCCCTGCTGAAGGATTATCGAGGCCGCGCGCCTGCCGCCGCGATCGAGGCCTTCCCCATGATGAACACCGAGATCGACGCCCGCACGCAGGTAAGCTCCCTGCCCGTCGGCATGAAGATCGCCATCCTGCCGCGGGCCACCAAGGGCGGCCGTGTCAGCGCCACTCTCCGCCTGCGCTGGGGAACGCCCGACAGCCTGCGCGGCAAGCGGACAGACGCCCTGCTGCTGCCCGGCATGATGCTCAAGGGCACCGCAAGGCGTTCGCGCAGCGAGCTGAACAACCTGTTGGCGGAGCTCGACAGCGCCATCAGCGTCAACGGCATCGCGCCGGCTGCCGGCGGCCTCGCCGGTCTGGCGGTCGACTTCAACGCGCCGGTGGAAAACCTGGGCCGCGTGCTGGAACTGGTCGCCGAGGTCTTGCGCATGCCCGCTTTCCCCGACGACGAATTCGAACAGGCGCGGCGTGCCGCGACCGCGCAGATCCTGGCCGCGCAGAACGATCCCGCGTCCCACGCCACGCTCACGCTCGCGCGGCATACCGTGCGCTACGACAAGGACGACCCGCGCAGTGCCTGGCACCCGGATGAAACACGGCAGGCGGCACGCGAAGCCAGCGCCGCACGCGTCCAAGCCTTTTACGAAGCCCATGCCGGCGCCAGCCACGCCGAGCTGGCGATGGTGGGGCCGGTGGAGCCGGCACGGGTGACGGAACAACTGCGCGCGCTGTTCGACGACTGGCGCAGCCCGCAAGCCTATGCACGCATCCCGCGGCCTCACCAGGAAACCCCGGCCATGCGCTTTGTGCTCGACATGCCGGACAAGACCAATGCCGCCTACGCCGCCGTCCTCCCTGTCGCACTGGATGAAATATCGCCGGACATGCCTGCGCTCTACACCGCCGTGCAACTGCTGGGCGGGCGCGCCGGCGCGCGGCTGTGGAACCGGCTGCGCGAAAAGGAAGGGCTGAGTTACAGCGTGAACGCCGCGCTTGCCGTCAGCACGCGCGACGGCAGCGGGCGCATCACGATCAGCGGCAGCTTCGCGCCGCAGAACCGCGACCGCTTCGAAGCCGCGCTGCGCGACGAACTCGACAAGGTGCTGGCCGACGGCTTCAGCGCGCTCGAGGTGGATTTCGCAAAGGAAGCGATCCTGCGCGTGCGGCGGCAAAACCTCGTGCAGGAACGCACGGTCGCCGCCATGCTCGCCGACAATTTGTTCTGGGGACGGACCATGGCAGCGCGCGAACAGCGCGACCAGGACTTTGCCGCGGTCACGCCGGAGCAGGTGAACGCCGCGCTGAAGAAATACCTCGACCCGGCGAAGATGTCGTCCGCCGTTGCCGGCGACTTCGGTCAGAAATAAGGCCGCGTCACTTTCGGCACGGTCGTTCATATTTCGCTACACTGGAGCGTCCTTCCTGGAGTTCCCATGCAGACCAGACTGTGGTCCCTCACCCTCGGCAATTTCGCCATCGGCACCGGCGTGATGATCGTGCCCGGCATGCTCAACGAGCTGAGCGCCGACCTCGCGATTTCGCCGGCACAGGTCGGCATGCTCATTTCCGCCTTTGCGATGACGATCTGCGTCACCGGGCCTCTCCTGGCCGGCTGGACCAGCGCCATCGAGCGCCGCAAGCTGCTGACCGCGTCGCTGCTGCTGTACGCCGCCATGCACTGGCTGGCGGCGCTGGCGCCGGGATACAACACCCTGCTCGCGGCACGCATGCTGACCGCGCTCGGCGCCGCCGTGTTCACCGCACAGGCCGCCGCTACCGCAGGGCTGATGGTGCCGGCGGAAGTGCGCGGCAAGGCCATCGGCCTGGTCTTCCTCGGCTGGTCGATCGCCGCCGTCGTCGGCACCCCGATCGGCGCCTATCTCGGCGCGCATATCGGCTGGCGTCCGACGCTCGGACTGGTCGGCCTGCTGGCGGCCCTGTTCGCCGCCGGCGTGTGGCTGCAGATTCCGCCGAAACTGTTTGTCGCACCGATGGACCGCGCCGCATGGAAGGCGCTGTTCGCCAACAAGCCGCTGCTGCTCGCCATCTCGGTCACCGCGATCCAGGCGCTGGGCATGTTCACCATCTTTTCCTACATGGCCTTGCTGCTGAAGGATTTCATCGGCGCCACGCCCACCGTCATCAGCCTCATGTTCCTCTGCTTCGGCGTCACCGGCGTGCTCGGCAACGTGATCGGCGCACGCGTGATGGACCGCATCGGTCCGATGCGCGTCGGCGTCGTTGCGATGAGCTGCATGCTGACGGCCATCGTCCTGTGGCCGCTGACGCGCGGTTCGCTGCCGTTCACCGTGGTGCTGATCCTGCTATGGGGACTGGGCTGCTTTGCGATCAACGGCGCGCAGCAGGCACGCCTGGTGGGAATGGCGCCGCAGCTTGCCTCGGCATCGGTATCGCTGAACTCATCGGCCATCTATCTCGGCCAGGCGGCAGGCGCGTTTGCCGGCGGGCTGATCATTTCCACCCAGGGCACCGGCAGCCTGTCGTTCTACAGCGCGGTGCCGATGGCCGCCGCCATCGGCGTGTCCATCTATGCCGCCAATCTCGCCGGACGCCGGCGCGTGATGGAGGCCGCATGAAGGTATTGAGCGTGAACGCGGGGAGCATCGGCGACCTCTTCGTGCCGCAGTCGGATCGCATGCGCCGCGTGGCGACCGGCATCCACAAGCATCCGGTCGAAGGTCCGGTGAAGGTCGGCAAGCTGGGCATCGAAGGCGACGAGCAGGCGGACCTGACGGTGCACGGCGGACTGAACAAGGCGGTGTATGCCTATCCGTCCGAGCACTATGCATTCTGGATCGCGCAGCGCCTTGCGGTGCACAAGCGCGAGGAGCCGCTGCCGCCCGGTTCCCTCGGCGAGAACCTGACGCTGCAGGGCGTGCTGGAAAGCGACCTGTGGATGGGCGACCGCCTGCACATCGGCAGCGTCGTCCTCGCAGTGACCGAGCCGCGCCAGCCCTGCTACAAGTTCAATGCGAAGATGGGTTTTTCGCACGCGGCGAAGATGATGGTGCAGGCGGGGAACAGCGGCTTCTACCTGCGCGTGATCGAGATCGGTACGCTGCAGGCCGGCGACGCGGTGAGCATCGTTCCCGGCAAGCGGGAGACCTCACTCGCGCAGCTCAACGAACGGCGTCTGAAGGGGCGTCAGCGCGATTTGTTCTGAATCCGGTTTTCACCAGCGCGCGTCCGCCCGTCCACAGCTTGGTCCAGCCCGGCGGCCAGGGCAGCGGGGGCCCCGCATAGGCAGGCACGCCGCGGCGCACCGGGATCACCGGCAGATGCTCGGGCACCGGACCGTCACGCAAGTCCCATCCCAGCGTGTAGGCGTAATTCGGCAGCAGCGCCTCGCATACCATGTCGAACCACGCGGTGTGGTCTTCATCGCGCCGCAATGCCTGCGCCAGCCCGTGCGGGTCGAAGCGCGCGAAGGCATGCACCAGTTCCTGCGCCGTCGCGCCCGGCTGGTCGCCCCAGCCCAGCACCGGATTGAAGTTGTAATCCGCACCCGAGCCGTACCATCCTTCGCGCCATGCGCGGTCGATCCAGTTGCGCTGCCCGGTGAACAGGTGCCAGCGCCAGTGCAGGCCCGAGGGCTTGGGCCAGGAATACAGGTACAGGCGCTCGTAGCCGGCGCGGTGCAATTCACGCACCATCGCCATCAGGCGCGCGTGCGGCATGCGATCCGGGGCGTCGCGGCGAAAGCGGATCGGTTCGCCGTCCGCATGGTGCAGTTCATCGTGCGAAAGGTTCAGGTCCAGCGTGCGCACTTCATCGCCGAAGCGCGCAGAGACCCACCCGGTCAAGAGGTTGACCGAGGTAAGGACGCCATAGCCGCGAAAGCGATGGAAGATGACGGTGCCGGGTGCAAGGGGTTTCATCGGTATTTCAAACTCTGTTCATGACGCTGGACGCAGCCTTCCTTGCCGTCGTACTGGGGCGGCAAGGGCAAGGGCGTTCAACACACTGTAAACCATCCGCAGGCACAAATCACGTCTTGATTTTTGCGCGGATTACCGTCGCAAGAAGCGGCCCCGCCGCATGATGCGGCACGGATCCAGCGAGGGGATGCGGCAATGCGGATTGCGGGTCTGCGATGCGTTGCCCGTCATGTTCATCGCCGCCGAGGATCGCTCCCTGTTAGCGATTCGGACAGTCGCTCAGGCAATTTGTTCAATTGCTTTTGCTGCTTAGCCAAGCTTGCATTCACCACAATGTCGCCGCATGGCACTAAAAGAGTGCGCGCCCACCTCGCTTCATTCGCTCGCCCGGGCGCAAGGTGTTGAACGAGAAAGAAAAAACGGCAAGCGTTCGGTACTGCCGCGGATGGCCTGCAAATTGCAATGTTGTCGGCGTGCACGATCTTGTGCGGCGCGTTCGCCTTACCGGGCTGCGTGCATCCAGCCACCCCTTATCAAGGACAGCAAACATGCGAAACACTGCATCCCTCGTCATCGATCCCGTCCGCGGCATGAGCACATCGAATCAGGACATTCTCGGCAGCGGCGTGCTTTACGAACGGCTGTGCCTGATCACGGAAGTGCTCGGCCGCTTCGTCTCATCCGCCCCGCGCGCCGTCGATCTCGCGCAACTGGAGAAACACACAGGCAGGCAGGCCAGGGAATTGCTCCGGCTGTGCGCGATGCTGTGCAGCGAACAGCTGCTGCAACCGCACCCCACGCTGCGGCGCTGCTGGACCCTCGCGTGCGACGCCAGCCTCGTCACGCTGGAAGACGCTTTTCGCTGCGCGATGGCGGAGCAGGCTGCGCGCGGCAAGCCGGGCCGTCCGCGCGCAGCGCAGGAGGGCGCGCCGCGCCGCGAGGTCGACATGCTGGTGATGCAGGCGACGATGGGCATCAACCAGAGCATCTTCCAGCACCTGCGGCAATTTTCGCTCGACAGGCTGAAGGTCGGCGCCGCCGGCATGTTCGGCACGCGGCGCAGCGTGCCCGATCCGTGGTCGCACGCGCGCCTGTCCTTCAGCTGATCAGGCCGGCTTCAGCCACGCGCGGTAAAAGTCGATGAACTGCCGTACCCGCGGCGGCACGTGCCGCCCGGGCGGATACACCGCGTGGATGCCGGCGCGCGGCAGCGACCAGTCCGGCAGCAGCCGCACCAGCGCGCCCGACTTCAGGTCGTCCTGGACGCTGTACTGGTCCAGCACCGACACGCCGGCGCCCTGGCGCAACATAGTGCGCAGCGCCCCGGGCGAATCGACCCGGATGCGCGACTTCACCTGTACCGTGCGCGTCTCGCCGCGGCGACTGAATTTCCAGGTGAAAGGCGTCGGCAGCAGCATCAGGGCCACCCAGTCATGCGCCGCCAGGTCTTCCGGCTGCTTCGGCCTGCCGGCGCGCGCGAGGTAGGCGGGCGAGGCCACCAGGTGCTGTTCGAACTCGCCCAGCTTCACGGCGCGCAGCGAAGAATCGCGCAGCCAGCCGAGACGGATGGCGAGGTCGATGCCTTCCT
>Ga0196971_1000864_pt1 | contig 17112 bp, 14 predicted proteins | sample S1v_1013CmetaG_FD_148660 | JGI IMG/M metagenome (GOLD analysis project Ga0196971, IMG submission 148660) | Soil microbial communities from Anza Borrego desert, Southern California, United States - S1+v_10-13C | ecosystem: Environmental > Terrestrial > Soil > Desert | place: USA: California... | reverse complement strand
AATCCCGTTCCGAATGACCAGATCGTACATCGCAAAGCTCCTCGCGGGTGGCCGTGCGATAACGCTAGCGCAGTGAACCGTGACGCCAAGCGAAAATACGCGCTCACTCCGCCGCGTGACGCATCCCCTCAACCGCCAACCCCACCGTCATCCCGGCCGAAGCGAAGCGGAGAGCCGGGACCCAGGGGCCACAAGCGCAGCTACCGGATCACGCTCCGTGCGTCCGGCGGTGAATCGAACTGTCCGCGGTCGGTTGATTTCACCGCCCACTGCACAGCTTGATTGATCCTAGTCATCACTCTCAAGTTGACGAACCAGCCGCTCGAGTACTGCCACAGCTGGGGCTTGCTTTTCTGCTTGGTCCGCGGACGACTGAGCTTTTATGTTCGCCCGCCGAAGAAGCTCGTGCGCAAGCGCAGCACTCTTTCGATTTTTTTGTACCGCTTTTGTCAAAGCAGAATTCAATCGTTCATACGCTGCATCGAGTTCATCGACGCGCCGCACAAAGTCCGCTGCGTCGTAAGTACACCACTCGGTGCTGATCGCTCTGGCGCGTAACGTCAGCGTCAGCGATTGAGATATGGCGACCATCTCGGCTCGGTCATCAAAGAATGTGCCCTCAATCTCTTCGCCAATGAGTGGAGCAACTTCGGATTCCTGAAAAGAGGCGCCGTCAAAGGTCACGACGAGGACATACTTCCCGCTTGGCGCCGTTGAAAATGTACGCGGGTAGAACCGCAGCTGTATCGCGCTATCCCGCGACGTGCTCCGTCCAAGTATCCCGTAGAATTCGACTTTGTTGGCCCGGCCGTTCATGTCCTTTCCTATCACTCGCATTCTCGAATTGTCATGTCGGTGAATGTCCGCTGCCAGCGAAATCACCTTCATCGACTCGCTCTCTATCCCCCTATTTCCCACCCAAAATCCCTTGCCCATCAACGATCGCGTCGAAAATCTATCCGCCCCCTTTGAACCTGGCGTACACTGCACCCATCGCTTCACATGGGAGAGCAGTCGGTACCCTGTTCGAGCTGACGTGAAGCGAGCGAGATGAGCGTGAAGCGCCGATGCTTCCTCGACACGCGCGCACGGCTGGGCGCCGCGCGCAGCAGCGAGGAAGGCTGAAGCCCGCCTCATGGCAGACGTGGCGAGCGTCGATGACCCATGCGGCGGAGGGAGGTATCGCATCTGCGCCGAAGCCCGCGGGAAAAGCGCGGGAAGAAGCACCGGAACGCGTTGTCGAACACAATGCCCCGCACGCCGCCGGCCGAGCCGCCTACTTGGGTGAAACACCCCTGGCGACGGCGCCGATGGAAATCATCTCGTGGGGACGCGGGTTTCCGTGTCATCAGCGCCGAACCAACGGCGCACTTTTCTGAGACGCGCAAACCCGCGTCCCCGGCTCTCCGCTCTCGCGTGAGCGAGAGCGTCCGCCGAAGCCTTGGCGAAGGCGGACTAGAGCGCGTGCGTCTGCGCGCGCGAAGGCGCCTACGCTTGCGTGAAAGGATCAGCTATGACTTCAGCTCAGCGCCAGCGCGCCGTGATCCCACAGAATCTTCACGCCGATCGCGATCAGCGCCGCCCCGCCCAAATATTCCGCCGTCTTGCCCAGCCGCGCTCCGACCGCACGGCCGAGATAAACGCCGCCCGCGCAGGCCAGCGCCGTGATCACCGCGATCACGCATGCCGCCAAGAGCGGCCCGATCTCCATCGCATCGAGCGCGAGCCCCGCGCCGGCCGCGTCGAGGCTGGTCGCCAGCGCCAGCACAGCGACGCCCCAGCCGCTGACCCGCTTGGCCGCCTCACCGGTATTGCGCCAGCCCTCCCAGATCAGCTTCACGCCGATCGCGGCGAGCATCACGAAGGCGATCCAGTGGTCGTAAGCGGCGAACGCCGCCGTCATCACCAGCCCGGCGCCCCAGCCGATCAGCGGCATCAATCCCTGCGCCAGCCCGAACGCCCCGCCCAGCATCAGCGCCGTTGCGTGCGGCCGCTCGCGCGCCACCACCCCTTGCGACAGCGAGACGGCGAACGCGTCGGCCGCCAGAGCCAGCGCCAAGACACATGCGGACAGAAACATCGCCGGCTGTATCGAACGGCGCCGCCGGCAAGCCAAGCCGCCGGCCGCAGCCAAAGAAAAAGCCGCCGGCTGTGAGGCCGGCGGCGAAAGGTCAATTAGGGAGGAAACGCCCGATAGGGCGGGAGCAGCGTCGCGAAACGCTGCAACGCCGAGAACCTATTTCGCAGCGCAGCATTTTGCAAGGTGAAGCCGGCGTCACGTTTTCGAGAAGTGCAGCGATGCGACGGATATTATTGAGTTTTGTTGGAAGACCAGGCATATTGCACGTGCACACATGCAAAAACGGATGGGCTTCGCCTAAGGATTCCTCACCCCTGCCGTTGAAGCAGGCGCCGCCCCCGTGCAGAACCCCGCGTCACTCAAAGAAAGCTTGAAACCCGCATGGCCGAGCGCCTCCGCAACCTGGCGATCATCGCCCACGTCGACCACGGCAAGACCACACTGGTCGACCAGCTGCTCACCCAGGGCGGCGCCTTCCGCGCCAACGAAGCCCGGCAAGAGCGCGCCATGGATTCCAACGACCAGGAGCGCGAGCGCGGTATCACCATCCTGGCCAAGTGCACCTCGATCCTGTGGTCGAGCAGCGCGGGCGAGGAATACCGGCTCAACATCGTCGACACCCCCGGCCACGCCGATTTCGGCGGCGAAGTCGAACGCATCCTCGGCATGGTCGATGGTTGCGTGCTGCTCGTCGACGCCAGCGAAAGCGTGATGCCGCAAACCAAGTTCGTGCTGTCGAAAGCGCTGGCGCGCGGCCTGAAGCCGATGGTGGTGCTGAACAAGGTCGATCGCCCCAGCGCCGAGCCGGACAAAGCGCTCAACGAAATCTTCGAACTCTTCCTCGCCCTCGGCGCCAGCGACGAACAAGCCGATTTCCCGATCCTCTACGCCTCCGGCAAAGAAGGCTGGGCGAAAACGGAGATGGCCGCGGAGAACAAAGATCTCACGCCGCTGTTCGAACTGATCGTGCGCCACGTCCCCGAACCCGAACCGATTCAGCGCCGCGACGAACAATTCGCCTTCCTCGTCACCATGATCGATTCCGATCCCTTCCTCGGCCGCATGCTGACCGGCCGCGTCGAATCCGGCCGCGTCAAAGTCGGCGATCCGGTGCGCGCGATCACGCGCGACGGCAAGGAAATCGAACGCGGCCGCCTCACCAAACTGCTCTCGTTCCGCGGCCTGAAGCGCGTGCCGGTCGAAAGCGCCGAAGCCGGCGACATCATCGCCATCGCCGGCCTGGTCGACACCACAGTCGCCGACACGATCGGCTCGCCCGAACTCGCCAAGCCGATCCCGGCGCCGCCGATCGATCCGCCGACGCTCGCCATCACCGTCTCGATCAACGATTCTCCGCTGGCCGGCCGCGCCGGCGACAAGGTGCAAAGCCGCGTCATCCGCGCGCGCCTGCTGGCGGAAGCTGAATCCAACGTCGCCATCCGCGTGACCGAAACCGCCAACAGAGACGCGTACGAAGTCGCCGGCCGCGGTGAGTTGCAGCTCGGCGTCTTGGTGGAAACCATGCGCCGCGAAGGCTTCGAACTTTCGCTCTCGCGCCCGAAAGTGCTGACGCGCAGTGAAAACGGCCAGACGCTGGAGCCGATCGAAGAAGTCGTCATCGACGTTGACGATGAATATACCGGCGTCGTCATCGAAAAGATGAGCATCCGCAAAGGCGAATTGCAGGACATGCACCCCTCGGGCGGCGGCAAGACCCGTCTCGTCATGTACGCGCCTTCGCGCGGCATGGTCGGCTATCACGGCGAATTCCTTACCGACACGCGCGGCTCCGGCGTCATGAACCGGCTCTTTCATTCTTGGGCGCCGTGGAAAGGCGAAATCCCCGGCCGCCGCAACGGCGCGCTCGTCTCAAACGACAAGGGCCAATCCACGGCTTTCGCGCTGTGGAATCTGGAAGACCGCGGCCAGATGTTCATCGCCGACGGCGAAGACGTCTATGAAGGCATGATCATCGGCGAAAACAGCCGCGGCGAAGACCTCGACGTGAACCCGCTGAAGGGCAAGAAACTCACCAACGTGCGCGCCTCAGGCAAGGATGAATCGATCCGCCTAACGCCCCCGCGCCGCCTCACGCTCGAACAAGCCATGGCCTGGATCGAAGACGACGAACTCGTCGAAGTCACGCCCGCCGCCATCCGCTTGCGCAAAGCGTATCTCGATCCGAACGAACGCAAGAAGCAAGCGCGCGCGAAGGAAGCGGGTTAGTCACAACACCCTCCTCGCCCTTGATGGGCGAGGTGGCCGCGAACGGGAGTTCGCGGACGGAGTGGGTGGCCAGCTCAATATCGCAAAAGGCAGCGCACCCACCCACTCAGCCATCGCGCTTGCGCGCGCTGACAGCTCGCCCATCAAGGGCGAGCAGGAAGATTGCTCACTGCGGCGCAGCCACCCGCACACCCCGCCGCCACGTCTCGCGCCGCTCATCCACTTGCGCCGCGACATCCACCGGGTCCGGGCACGTGTACGCGATCTCGCGCACCTGCGGCTGGTCCTCGCCGCGCACTTCGGCGCCATAGCAGCCGATCTGCGTGAGCACGGCGTTCGCGGCGGCGCCCCACCAGAGCGGGCCGAGCGCCCTGTCGCTAGAGTAAATGGTCGCGTTCTGCGCCAGCAGCGATCCGAGCGGCTGAGGATCGCCGCGCTGCACCAGCACGGTCTGATCGGTGTCGTGAAACCAGACCTGGAAACGCTGATTGTCGACGAACACGTCGGCGTCCGGATAGCCGGCATTGTAGCTCAAGGTGCGCTGCGTCGAGGCGCACGCGCCCAACGCGAAAAGCGAAGCCGCCAGCAAAGCGCGTATGTTCATCGTAAACCTCGTCATCGGCGAAATCCTTGCCGCCCAAGATGGCGCCGCATCGGGCGATGCGGTGACCAAATAGCGGCACGGCCGTGTTTACCAAACTGCGTGGCGCCGTTTCGGTTCAGCTTTCGCTCAGCACGCGCGTGCCAAGGCCTCGTTCACACGCGTTAAGACGCAATTCGCGTCACGGATGCGTGGCACGGCTCATGCTCTCCAAGTCTGCGCATAAGGCGGGCCCATGGGGGAAACCGCCGCGAAAAAGGGCGCACCACCATGGCTAACGCCATTGACCTCCATGTCGGCAAGCGGCTTCGCCGCCGTCGCCGGCTCCTGGGCCTCACCCAGCAACAGCTGGCTGAGTCCATTGGCATCCGCTTCCAGCAGATCCAAAAATACGAATGCGGCGCCAACCGCGTGACCGCGAGCCGTCTCTACGAACTCGCCGTCGCGCTGAACGTGCCGGTCAATTACTTCTTCGAAGGCCTGCAAGCCGTCGCCGCCCCCGCCACTCCGGGCGCGCCGGCCAACGACCGCGACCTGATCGCGGCCGATGTGCTTTCGCAGAAAGAAACGCTCGAACTGATCCGCGCTTATTACAAGCTCGGTGAACGTCCGCGCCGCCGCCTGCTCGATCTGGCGAAAGCGCTGCAAGACGAATCCACCGACGCGGCCTAATCCGCCGCATCGGTCGAGGGCAACGGGGAAACGGGCTCGCTTCGGCGGGCCCGTCTTCGTTTGGGCGCGAGGAATCAATCCTACAGCGGCGGAGCTGGGTTATAGTGGTTGGATGACCACTCAATCTCCAACGCGCGCGCCCAGCCCTCTCCCTTGCGGAGAGGGCGCCGACCATAGGTCGGCGGGTGAGGGGCGTTCAAACGAACCGGCGCCTGCGCGTTTGCGCCGCCCCTCATCCGGCCGCTCCGCGGCCACCTTCTCCGCAAGGGAGAAGGTATGACCGCGCACGACATCCCCCGCCTACTCTCTTTCGCAGACATCCTCGCCGACGCCGCCCGCACGGCGATCCTTCCTTTCTTCCGCGCACCGCACGCGTGCGAGGACAAAGGCGCCAACCTCTTCGATCCCGTCACCGAGGCAGACCAAGCGAGCGAGCGAGCCATGCGCGCGCTGATCGAACGCGAGCATCCAAAGCACAGCATTCTCGGCGAAGAATACGGCGGCGAACTCGCTACACACGGCTACCAGTGGATTCTCGATCCGATCGACGGCACCCGCGCCTTCATCGCCGGCCTGCCGACCTGGGGCGTGCTGATCGGCCTCTATCACGACGGCGCGCCGCTCATTGGCGTGATGGATCAACCCTATCTCGACGAACGCTATCGCGGCTGGATGGAGGGCGCCAACGTCACCGCGCGCGGCGAAACCAAACCGCTGCAAACCCGCGCCTGCGCCAACCTGAGCGAAGCGATCCTCTCCACCACCGATCCGTACTTATTCACCGGCGCCGAAGCCGAAGCCTTCGCCCGCGTGCGCGCGGCGGCAAAGCTCACCCGCTACGGCTACGATTGCTACGCCTATTGCATGCTCGCCGCCGGCCACATCGACTGCGTCATCGAAAACGGCCTCAAACCCTTCGACATCGCCGCCCTCATCCCCATCGTCACCGGCGCCGGCGGCGGCATCACGAGCTGGGACGGCGGGGATGCGAGCACGGGGGGGCGCGTGTTGGCGTGCGGGGATGCACACGTCCACGCCGCTGCACGCAGGGAACTACTTGGCAATGCTGGTGGGGGCTGAATGACTTCCCATGTTCTCGCGCTCTTCCAAGCTTCTCCAGCGCTCAGAGCAGCGCCGTCAGACTATAGCGGCACGTATGCGGACTTCTTCGCGAGGTACGTTGAGCCAAACTTGCCTACTACAGAGCGTGTGCGGGCCTTCAACGAGCTTCTTGACCGTCACTTCGCGGGCGCCGATCCAGCCTTCCTGGTGCGCTACGTCCTCGATCTTGATCGTCGAAAAACATACCGGACTCAGGACGGCCACCTCATCCTCCCGAGCGACAACTCGCCCGCCTGGTGGCTTCACAGCTACCTGCTGACCGACTTGTCGCTGGAAAATGTCAGGACAGCGGACTTCTTCCGACAGATTCCGCGACACATGCACGACATCCGGCTGCGAACCAATCTCGCCAAGGCTGGCTTTCACCTAGCTCACATCGAGCCGGCCAAGAACCGCGACACGCAATGGCGCGGGTGGACCGACGCCGAACTTCAGCGGCGCATGGTGTTCAGCATACATCCTTGGAACTGGTGTCTCATTGGCAAGCCTGAATGGACGCGCAACGGCGGACGCGTCGATATCCTCAGCTGGATCGTCTCGAAGTACGTCGATCGCTACGGTGCGGCATTCACTGAATGGCGGCGGCGTTATGGTCTCAGCACTGCCTCTGCTGCCGAACTCATCCCACCCTATAACTACGCCGACAGCGTTCAGCCGATCACTCCGAAGCCGCATCTGCTTGCGAATCGACCCACTCCACGCAGCACGCCAGTCTCGGCAGACATTGAGCATCCCTCGAACCGGCCTTTCGTGCGGAGGGATTGGCGAGGTCGCGGCGTCATCCTGCGCGTCTCCATTCCAGAAGGCCGCTTCCTGGTGCCGCACGACGCGCTGCTGGATTGGGTGTTGTTCAACAAGAACGTCGCCGAAACTGTCAGCTGGCGCCGCGATGGTCTGTACTCATGGCCGAAGACACCGAAAGATATGTTGTCTTTCATGGCTCAGTTCGAGCTGGGATGAAACCTATGCCTCCCGCGCCTTGCCGCTGACGATGTCCCGCATCGCTTGCGCGAAAATTTCTGGCGGTTGGCCGCCTTGGATCAGCCAGCGTTGATTGAAGATCACCGACGGCACGGCGTTGATGCCGTTCGCGCGCCAACGACTCTCCTCCGCGCGCACTTCATCAGCGAACGCGCCGGACGTCAGCACGTCGCGCGCCGCATCCGCGTCGAGGCCCGCTTCGCGCGCGGCGTCGACCAGCGCTTCGACATCGTTCGTCGGCCGCTGATCGGTGAAGTTCGATTTGAACAGCGCCTGCTTCAGCGCGAGCTGCTTGCCTTGCGGGAGCGCCCAAGCCAGCAGTCGGTGCGCGTCGAACGTATTCCAGATGCGCGAGTCCGGCCCGTAATTAAACGTGAAGCCGAGCGCCGCGCCATGCTCCTTGATCACTTCGCGCACCGCATCCGAACGCTCGCGCGTCGAGCCGTACTTGCGCGCGACGTGCTCGGCCGTGTTCTCGCCCTCGGGGCCCATGTCCGGATTAAGCTCAAACGGCAAGAACCGAATCTCAGCTTCGACCTCGCCCTTCATCCCCTCCAACGCCGCAAGCAGCGACCGCAACCCGATCACGCACCACGGACAAGCAATGTCGGAAATGAAGTCGATGTGAAGCTTCGCCGCCATCTAGCGATAGAACTCCGTCCGCCGGTCGCGGAAAAAGCCCCAGGCGGCGCGGTGGCGGTCGAGGAAATCGAGATCGAATTCGTGCACCAGCACGCCTTCGTCGCTGCGGTCGAAGCTCTCGACCAGGTCGCCGCGATGATCGGCGATGAAGCTCGAGCCGTAGAACGCCTGGCCACTGCCTTCGACGCCGATACGATTGCTCGCCACCACCGGAATCACGTTCGACACCGCATGCCCCTGCATCGCCCGCCGCCACGGATCGCGCGTGTCGAGCGAAGAATCATGCGGTTCGCTGCCGATCGCGGTCGGATAGAACAGCACCTGCGCGCCCATCAGCGCCATCGCGCGCGCGGCTTCGGGAAACCATTGATCCCAGCAAATGCCGACGCCGATGCGGCCGTGCGCGGTGTCCCACACTTTGAAGCCGGTGTCGCCAGGGCGGAAATAGTACTTCTCCTGATAACCGGGGCCATCAGGGATGTGACTCTTGCGATAGACGCCGAGCTGCTTGCCGTCGGCGTCGAGCACGACGAGCGAATTGTAATAATGTGGCCCGTCGCGCTCATAAATCGAAACGGGAATGACGACGCCAAGCTCCTTCGCCACCGGCTCCAGCGCCACGACGCACGGATGCGACTTCGCCTCGAACGCCGTGCCGAACCACTTCTCCTCCTGCGTCGTGCAGAAGTACGGTCCCTGAAACAGCTCCGACGGCAAGATCACCTGCGCGCCGCGCTTGGCCGCGTCGCGGATGAAGCCTTCGGTCTTGGCGATGTTCGCGTTGATGTCTTCGCCATACGAGGTCTGAATCGCGGCGACGGTGATGGTCTTAGACAAGGCGGGGTCCCTCCAACTCAGCGACTCCCCGCCCCCTTGCGGGGCGGGGTTGGGGGTGGGGGTAGCGGCGGTGCTGTTTCGAAGCTGCCGCGCTCGCACCCCCATCCGTCGGCCTCCGGCCGACACCTTCCCCGCAAGGGGGAAGGAAGATATGAGCGACCATCATCACGCCGGCACCTGTTGCGTGATGCAGTGGAACGAGCCGCCGCCGGTGAGGATGGCGTGCGAGGAAAGCCCGATCACCTTGCGGCTCGGAAAAAGCGGCGCGAGCGCGTTCACGGCGTCGTCGCCGCTGCCGGAATAGATCGGCACGACGACCGTCGAATTGCCGATGATGAAGTTCATATGGCTCGCCGGCACGGCGTCGCCGTCCTCGTCTTCGACCGCGCCGGGCGAAGGAATGCGCACCACGTCGAGCTTACGCCCCTGCGCGTCGCGCATGCCGCCGAGCGCCAGCGCGATCTCCTCCAGCACGTCATGGTTCGGATCGTCGCGGCTGAAGGGCGCTTGGCACACGACAACACCCGGCGCGACAAAGCGCGCGAGATTGTCGATGTGCCCGTCGGTGTGATCGTTCATCAGCCCCTCGTCGAGCCACAGCACCTTCTCGATCCCGAGCGCGCGCTTCAAAGCGATCTCGGCGCCCTCCTCGGTCCAGTGCGCGTTGCGGTTCGGGTTGAGCAAGCACTGCCGCGTGGTCAGCAGCGTTCCTTCGCCATCCATCTCGATGGCGCCGCCTTCGAGGATGAAGTCGTGCATCTTGAACTCGGCGCCGGCCAGCAGCGCCATGCGCGCACTGACCTTGTCGTCGTGCGGCAGCACGTACTTGCCGCCCCAGCCGTTGAACTGGAAGCCGAGCGCCCTCCCGTCGCTGGTGAAGATCGGGCCGCTGTCGCGGAACCAGATGTCGCCGAAATCGCCTGCGACCACTTCGGCCGCCGGCCCGAGCGCCAGTTTCGCCGTCGCTTCCGCTTCGCGCCCGTACGCCATGATGCGCACCTTGTCGCCGCGGCCCTCGTCCCAAAGCGCGCGCACCATGCTCGCGACTTCCGCGCGCGCGGGCTCCAAATCCTCGCCCCAGAGATCGGCCGCGGAGGGCCAGCCGGTCCAAATCGCCTTGTGCGGGCGCCATTCAGCAGGGATCGTCGTCATGGGCCGCTCCTTAGCGCATGCGAACGACGCCAGATAGGCACGTTTCGCCCCCACACAAGTGCGCCGCCGTTCTGGCGCGGCCCGCCCGCCTCGGCTAAGAGGCGCGGGGGACAAACCGAGAGCTTGATGACCACAATCCGGGCCGCCTTCGACCGCGCGACACTGGCGTTTCTCGCCGTGCTGATCGCGCTGACCGCCGTGCGGATCTGGGCGCTCTTGGAGAGCCCGCTCGGGCTCTATTTCGACGAAGCGCAATACTGGATGTGGTCGCGCAGCTTCGACTGGGGCTATTTCTCCAAACCGCCCATGGTGGCCTGGGTGATCGGCGCGACGACGGCCTTGATGGGAACCGACGCCGAATGGGCCGTGCGTCTCGGCGCGCCGCTCGCGCACATGATTGCCGCCTGCGGCGTCTACGCACTCACACGCAGCATGTACGGCGCATGGCCGGGCTTTTGGGCCGGACTTGGCTGGCTGCTTCTGCCGGGCGTGTTCTTCAGCTCGAGTCTCATCTCCACCGACGCTGTGCTGCTGCCGCTCTGGACCATCGCGCTCTACGCCATGTGGCGCTTGATCGGCACGCGGGCGATGCATTGGGCGATCGTGATTGGCGTCGCGCTCGGACTTGGCGTGCTGGCGAAATACGCCATGCTCTATTTCGTCGTCTGCACCGCGTTCGCCGCGTGGCGCATGGAAAGTGTGCGCCAGGCGCTGGCAGGCGGACGCGGGCTTGTTGCAGGCCTGGTCGCCGCAACGATCGTGGCGCCGAACATCGTCTGGAATTTCAACAACGGTTTCGCCACCGCGCGTCACACCGCCTCGAACGCCAGTCTCAATCCAGGTGATATGTTCCATTTCGACGAGCTTTTCGAGTTCATCGGCGGCCAAGCCGGCGTACTCGGACCGATCGTGTTCTTCGCCGCGATCTGGGCGATCTGGCGCGCCTTCACGCGTCGTGATGCGCTTACGAGCGAGGACAAGTTCCTGCTCGCCTACATCCTGCCGCCCTTCATCTTCATTTCAGCGATCGCCTTCATCTCCCGCGCCAACGCGAACTGGGCGGCGGTGGCGTATCCGGCCATCGTAGTGTGGACGACAGGCCTCTTGTTCAACTCAGCCAACGGCCGCCGCTGGATCGTCGGCAGCAACGCGTTCAACGCAGCGGTCGGCCTTGCGCTCGCGTTCGTCGTGATCGCCATGCCGGCGCTGGCGAACCAAGCGAAAGGCATCCGCACCGCGCAAGGCTGGGAGCAAACCGCGCGCGAAATTGCGCTCCGCGCCGCGACGCAACCGGGCGAAGCGCCGTTCACCGCCGTGCTGGTCGATGACCGCGCCACGTATTTCGAGCTGAATTATTACTGGCGCCACGCCCGCCGCGCCGGCGCGCCGCTGCCGCCCGTGCGCATGTGGCTGCTGCAAGCGGAAGCCTACAATTCCGCCGAAGCCAACGACCCGATGCGGGCGGAGGAAGGCGGGCGCGTGCTCATCGTACACTTGCAGCCGAGCTATTTGCCGTTCGTCGCAGGCGACTTCAACGTCTTCCGCACGGTCGAGCATCTCACCGTGCCGCTTGGCGGCGGCGTCAATCGCGAGATGGAGATCTCCGTGGGCGAAGGCTTTGCGCCGGCGCCGCGCGATGCTGCGTTCCAGGAACGGCTGAACGCGCGCAACGCGCCCTAAACCGGATCGTAGTCCGGAAACGCCGTGCCGCCGCGTTCGGCGCTGCAGGCGTGCGCGCGGAAGAGCGAGAAGAGTTCGCGCCCCACGCCGCGCGCGTTGGCTGCGAGATCGAGCTGCGCCGGCGCGCGATCGCGCCAATCCGCCGGCGACACCACATCGAGCACGCCATCGGCGCCATCGACACGCAGCATATCGCCATCGCGCACCTTCGCCAGCGGCCCACCTTCGGCCGCTTCCGGCGTCACATGGATCGCCGCCAGCACCTTGCCGCTCGCGCCCGACATGCGCCCATCCGTCACCAAAGCGACCTTGAAGCCGCGGTCCTGCAGCGCACCCATCAGTGGCATGAGCTTGTGCAGCTCCGGCATCCCGTTCGCGCGCGGCCCCTGCCCGCGCACGACGATGACACAATCGCGGTCGAGTTCACCAGCGCGGAACGCCGCCTGCACATCGCCTTGCGAATCGAACACGCGCGCCGCGGCTTCCACCAGCATGAACGGCGCGCCGACAGCGGACGTCTTTGCGCACGCGCGCCCCAAGCCGCCGCTCATCACCACGAGCCCGCCGGTCGCGTTGAACGGATTGGACGCCGGCCGAACGATCGTTTCATCACGGCTCGACTCTGACGCGTCGCGCCACACCAAAGTCTCGCCCTCGAACGCCGGATCGCGCGTGTGACCTTCGAGACCGTCGCGGGACACAGTGAGTATGTCGCTGTGCAGAAGACCTTCGCTCAGCAGTTCGCGGGTTAGAAACGCCATGCCGCCCGCGTCGTGGAAATTGTTCACGTCGGCGGCGCCGTTGGGATAAATTTTCGCCAGAAGCGGCGTCACTCGCGCGACATCGCCAAAATCGTCCCACGAGAGTTCAATGCCCGCCGCCGCGGCCATCGCCGGCAGATGGATAAAGTGGTTGGTCGAGCCGCCGGTCGCCATCAGGCCGACCATAGCATTGACGACCGCGCGTTCATCGACGACGCGGCCGATCGGCCGGTAGTCGTCGCCGAGCCCGGTGATCTCCGCCGCCCGATGCGTCGCCGCGATCGTCAGCGCATCGCGCAGAGGCGCGTTCGGATTGACGAAGGCGGCGTTGGGAATGTGCAGCCCCATCAGCTCCATCATCATCTGATTGGAATTGGCGGTGCCATAAAACGTGCAGGTGCCTGGCGCGTGATAGGACTCCGCCTCCACCTGCAGCAATTCTTCGCGCCCGATCTTGCCCTCGGCGAACAATTGCCGGCGCGCCGCCTTCTCCTTGTTCGGCAAACCGGACGGCATCGGCCCGCCCGGCACGAAGATCGCCGGCAACCAGGGAAAGCGCAGCGCGCCGATCATCAGCCCCGGCACGATCTTGTCGCAGATGCCGAGCAACAAAGCCGCATCGAATGTCGCGTGTGAAAGCGAAACCGCCGTGCTGAGCGCAATCACGTCGCGCGAGAACAACGACAGCTCCATGCCTTCGAAGCCCTGCGTGACGCCATCGCACATCGCCGGCACGCCGCCCGCGACCTGCGCCACGGCGCCCTTCTCACGCGCCGCCTTGCGGATGATGTCGGGAAAGCGTTCATACGGGGCGTGCGCTGAAAGCATGTCATTGTAGGCCGTGACGATGCCGATCGACGGCCACTTACCACCGAGCAAATCGATCTTGTCCTGCACCGCGCAGCCTGCGGCGCCATGGGCGCGGTTCGCTTCGGCGATCTTTACGCGCGCGGGCTTGGTCGCGTCGTAGGCGTCGATTAGATCCAGATAACGTCGCCTGCGCTTGGCGCTGCGGACGCGGATGCGCTCGGTGACGGCTTCTATGGTTGAGTTTAATTGCACCCTCATTCCGGATCCCACCAAGCTCTACCGCCGCGATCGAGCATCAGCGCCGATTGCGTCGGACCGTTGGAACCCGCGGTGTAAGCATGTGGCTCCACGCCTGCTTGCGCCCACGCAGCGAGCAACGCATCGGCCCATACCCACGCCGCATCCACTTCATCGCGGCGCATGAACAACGCGAGATTGCCGCGCACGATATCCATCAGCAGCCGCTCGTACGCGTCCGGATAGCGCACGCCGCCAAACTCCTCCGCGAATGAAAGATCGAGCGCCGCCGTCTTAACGCGCAAACCGCCCGGCCCCGGCTCCTTCATGTTGAGCCAAAGCTTTACGCCTTCATCCGGCTGCAAGCGCAGCACCAATTTGTTCGGCGACCCAGCGCCAGCGCCAAAGATCGGCACCGGCGTATCCTTGAATTGGATGACGATCTCGCTACGGCGCGCGCCCATGCGCTTGCCGGTGCGCAGATAGAACGGCACTCCCGCCCAGCGCCAATTGTCGACCTCCGCTTTGATCGCAACGAAGGTTTCCGTCTTTGTGGCCTTCCCGACTTCCTCAACATAAGCAGGCGCAGCCTTGCCGCCAATCAACCCGGCTTTGTACTGCCCGCGCACCGTCTTCGCCGGCGCATCCTTGGCGTCGATGCGGCGAAGCGCCGAGAGCACTTTCAGCTTCTCGGTGCGGATGGCGTCCGCCTCCATCGAGTTCGGCGATTCCAGCGCGACGAGGCACAAGAGCTGCAGCAAATGGTTCTGCACCATGTCGCGCAGCGCGCCGCTCTTATCGTAATAATCCGCGCGGCCTTCGACGCCGAGTTCTTCCGCCACCGTGATCTGCACGTGATCAATGAAGGCGCGCGACCAGACCGGTTCGATCAGCATGTTGGCGAAGCGCAGCACCAAGAGATTCTGCACCGTTTCCTTGCCAAGATAATGATCTATGCGGAAGGTGCGGTGTTCATCGAACACGCGGCCGACGCCGTCATTGATCTCGCGCGAGGAGGCGAGGTCGCGGCCGATCGGTTTTTCCAGCACGATGCGCGAGTTTGGGGTAGCGAGCCCTGTCTCGTCCAAACGCTCGGCGATAGTCACGAACAATGAAGGCGCGGTGCTCAGGTAGAAGATCCGCACGTTGCCATTGCCATCGGCGAGCGCATCCTTCAGCGCGCCCCACTCGCCAGCCGGCGCTGTCGCGTCGACGCGCGCGTAATGCACATGGCTCATGAATTCGGCGCACTTGGCTTCGTCGACGCACGCGCCCGGCGCGAACTTACCGCGGCTCTCATGCACCATCTGCCGGAACGCCGCCGTGTCGAGATCGGAACGCGCCGCGCCGATGATACGCGACTGCGGCGGAATCTGGCCGTCGAGATAGCGGTGCAGCAGCGACGGAAAAAGCTTGCGCAGCGAAAGATCGCCCGTGGCGCCGAAAACGACGAGGTCGAACGGGGGAACGGGGATGAACTCGGCCATGCCCTTACAAACTAGGTTTCGCCGCCGCTTGCAAACAGGGGCGCAAGCTTTTGTCGCGGCTTGATTGTCCCGCGACAATTGCGTTGCCAATCGAAGCGGCAGGCGCGTATGTTCCGCGCATGCGTGACGCTTATGGCCGATGACGACAAGCCCAGGCCCCGGCGTGGGCTGGGCGGAGAAAAAAAGCCCACGATCAACGACGTGGCGCGCCTGGCCGGCGTGTCGAAAAAAACGGTGTCACGCGTTATCAATCAGTCGCCGTTCGTCAAGGAAGAGACGCGCGAGAACATCAACCGCATCATCGCCGAGATCGGCTTTTCGCCCGATCCGCAGGCGCGCGGCCTCGCCTTCCGCCGCTCATTCCTGATCGGCTTGGTCTACGACAATCCGAACCCCCAATACGTCGTGAACATGCAGCTGGGCATGCTCGACGCGATGCGCGGCTCCGGCTACGAACTCGTCGTTCATCCCTGCAACCGCAACAATCCAACGTTCTTGGCCGATTTCCGCCGCTTTATCGAACGGCAAAAGCTTTCCGGCGTAGTGTTGACGCCGTCGGTCTCGGAAGACGACCGCGTCAAAGCCATTCTCGACGAAGTAGGCTGCTCCTATATCCGCATCGCTTCGGTGCCGGTGGACGAGCCCGAGCACATCATCGTCTCCAACGACCGCATGGGCGGGCGCGCCGCCGCGCGGCACTTGGCCGAACTCGGCCATACGCGCATCGGCTTCATCTCCGGGCCGCCATCCTTCCGTTCCTCGCACGAACGGCGCGGCGGTTTCGAAGAAGAATTGAAGGACCGTAAGCTGAAGCTGCCCGACGATCACGTCATGCAGGGCGCCTACACGTTCGAGAGCGGCATCTCCTGCGGCGCCGAATTGCTGAAACTCAATCCACGCCCCTCCGCGATTTTCGCCGCTAATGACGAAATGGCCGCCGGCGTGCTCCATGCAATTCGCCGCGCGGGCCTCAACTGCCCGGCCGACGTATCCCTGATCGGTTTCGACGACTTCCAAATCGCCTCCAGCGTCTGGCCGCCACTCACCACCGTGCGCACGCCGACGCGCGAGATTGGCCGCATGGCGGCGGAAAAGCTGATCGGCGCGACCGCGGATGATGACGCGCACCCCCGCGAAGCGGCGCCAGCAACGTCACCGGTGCTTGTGGTGCGGGATTCCACCGGGCCGGCGCCGCGCTAGCTTTGGCCGCAGGCGAACCCGCTTGCGCGGACGTCTGACACCGGTTACCAAGGCTGTTAATCAGGGAGCCGGCCATGTTCACGAAGACCTACCACGCCACCCATCCGGAGAGCATGGAAGGCGTCTCGAACGAGCAGCTGCGCGACCGCTATTTGATCCAGAATTTGTTCGCGCCGGATGAGATCGCGCTGAACTACTTGCACTACGAACGCTTCGTCATCGGCGGCGCCGCGCCTGTCGCGAAGACGCTGGCTTTGCCGAAGCAGAGCGAGCCCGCGAGCGCCAAGGACAAGCCGTTCCTGGAGCGGCGCGAAATGGGCATCATCAATGTCGGCGCCGGCCAAGGCATCGTGAAAGTCGACGGCCAAGCCTACGAGTTGCAGCCGAAGGACGGGCTCTACGTGCCGATGGGCTCGGAGAACGTCGAGTTCAGCTCGATAGACAAAGCGCAGCCGGCGAAATTCTATCTGACCTCGACGCCCGCACACGCGCGCTACGAAGTGGCGAAGATTTCGATCGAGAAGGCAGTGCCGCTCGAACGCGGCGCGCTCGAAACCTCGAACGAACGCACGATCTATCAGTACATCGTGCCGGCGACGGTGAAGTCCTGCCAGCTCCTGCTCG